>JAESGN010000143.1_pt1 | contig 170044 bp, 174 predicted proteins | sample 9269731 | NCBI WGS metagenome assembly JAESGN01 (sample SAMN15720683, study PRJNA650826) | algae metagenome | isolation source: Mojavia pulchra JT2-VF2 and co-occurring heterotrophs from desert soil | place: USA: Cadiz Valley, Joshua Tree National Park, CA | collected 1998-06-08
CAGCAGCTCGAGCGTCGTATCGCTTTCCGTCGCGCCATGAAGCGCGCCGTACAGTCGGCCATGCGTCTCGGTGCCGAAGGCATCAAGATCACCTGCGCCGGCCGTCTCGGTGGTGCCGAAATCGCTCGTACGGAATGGTACCGCGAAGGCCGCGTTCCGCTTCACACCCTGCGCGCCGACATCGACTACGGCACGTCTGAAGCTGAAACCGCCTACGGCATCTGCGGCGTCAAGGTTTGGATCTTCAAGGGCGAAATCCTTGAGCATGATCCGATGGCCTCCGAGCGTCGCGCCATGGAAGGCGATGCCCAGGGTCCGGCTAGCCGTGAACGTGGTGATCGTGGCGACCGTCGCCGCGAGAACGCTTGATTGAACGCTGGCGAAAGATAAGCTCGGAGAAGTAAGAAAATGTTGCAGCCAAAGCGTACAAAGTACCGCAAGCAGTTCAAGGGGCGCATCAAAGGCGTCGCCAAGGGCGGTTTTGATCTGGCATTCGGCGAATTCGGCCTGAAGTCTCTCGAACCCAACCGCGTGAATGCTCGCGAAATCGAAGCAGCCCGTCGTGCGATCACCCGCTACATGAAGCGTGCGGGCCGTGTATGGATCCGCGTATTCCCTGACGTTCCGGTTACGGCAAAGCCGACCGAAGTTCGTATGGGTAAGGGTAAGGGTTCGGTCGAATACTGGGCTTGCAAGGTCAAGCCCGGCCGAATGATGTTCGAGATCGACGGTGTGTCCGAGGAGATCGCTCGCGAAGCGCTCCGTCTCGGTTCGGCCAAGCTCTCGGTCAAGACGCGCTTCGTACAGCGCATTGCAGAGTGAGGATTGAGCCCATGAAAGCCGCAGACGTCCGCGCCATGAGCGCCGATCAGCTGAACGATGAGCTTGCGAAGCTGAAGAAGGAGCAGTTCAACCTGCGTTTCCAGAAGGCCACCGGCCAGCTGGAAAAGTCTTCCCGCATCCAGGAAGTTCGTCGTGACATCGCACGCGTGAAAACCATTGCCCGCCAGAAGGCGGCAGAAGCCAAGGCCTAAGGACCAGAAGAATATGCCGAAACGCATTCTGCAGGGCGTAGTTGTCAGCGACAAGAACGACAAGACTGTCGTTGTTCGCGTTGAGCGTCGATTCGCACATCCCTTGCTTCAGAAGACCGTCCGTCGGTCGAAGAAGTACAAGGCCCATGACGAAAACAACCAGTACAAGACAGGTGACGTCGTTTCCATCGAGGAATGCGCACCGATCTCCAAGGACAAGACCTGGACGGTTATCTCCGCCCAGGCTTAATTTAACGAGTTTCTGCGCAGGGGCTTGCACCTTGCGCAGAATCTTGTATGAAGCAGGCCACTGGCTGGGAACGCCCCCTTACGGGCGTTCTTTTGCTTTGAGCGCACGGAAGGTCCCTATGGGAAACCACCCTGTATTTATCTTCCCGCGCACTCTCGAAATTTATCATAAGCCGGAATAGGGGGCGTATGCCCAACCGTTCGGGTTACAACAAGAAGGCGACCTGACATGATTCAGATGCAGACTAACCTCGACGTCGCGGATAACTCCGGCGCACGTCGTGTCATGTGCATCAAGGTGCTGGGCGGCTCCAAGCGCAAGTACGCTTCGGTCGGCGACATTATCGTCGTCTCGATCAAGGAAGCGATCCCGCGCGGCCGCGTCAAGAAGGGCGATGTGATGAAGGCGGTTGTCGTTCGCACCGCCAAGGACATCCGTCGCGCTGACGGCAGCGTCATTCGATTCGATAACAACGCAGCTGTTCTTATCGACAACAAGAAAGAGCCGATCGGCACCCGTATCTTCGGACCGGTTCCGCGCGAACTTCGCGCCAAGAACCACATGAAGATCATCTCGCTGGCTCCAGAAGTACTGTAAGGAGCGGGAAGCGATGAACAAGATCCGCAAAGGCGACAGCGTTGTCGTACTCTCCGGCAAGGACAAGGGCCGCACTGGCGAAGTCCTCCAGGTCATGCCGAAGGAAGATCGCGCACTTGTGCGTGGTATCAACATGGTGAAGCGCCATCAGCGTCAGTCTCAGACGCAGGAAGCCGGCATCATCAACAAGGAAGCATCCATTCACCTGTCCAACATTGCCATCGTCGGCAAGGATGGCAAGCCGACCCGCGTTGGCTTCCAGGTCATCGACGGCAAGAAGGTGCGTGTTGCCAAGCGTTCGGGAGATGTGATCGATGGCTGAGTCCAAGTACGAGCCGCGGCTCAAGGCTGAATACGTATCCCGCATCCGCGCAGCGCTGCAGGAACAGTTCTCCTACGCCAACGGCATGATGATCCCGAAGCTCGATAAGATCGTCATCAACATGGGCGTTGGCGAAGCAACCGCCGACTCCAAGAAGCCTTCCGTAGCTGCTGCCGACCTGGCCGCGATTGCCGGCCAGAAGCCGGTCATCACCAAGGCGCGCAACTCGATCGCTGGCTTCAAGGTTCGCGAATTCATGCCGATCGGCGCGAAGGTTACCCTGCGCGGCGCCCGCATGTATGAATTCATGGATCGCCTGATCAACATCGCGCTGCCGCGCGTTCGCGACTTCCGGGGCCTGAACCCGAAAAGCTTTGACGGCCGTGGCAACTTTGCCATGGGCATCAAGGAACACATTGTGTTCCCTGAGATCAACTACGACAAGGTTGATCAGATGTGGGGCATGGACATCATCGTTTGCACGACGGCAAACACGGACGACGAAGCTCGGGCTCTTCTGAAAGAGTTCAACTTCCCGTTCCGCACGTAACCGTAACGACGAGCGTAGAAGAGGAACTTCCATATGGCGAAGACAAGCGCAGTTGAAAAGAACAAGCGCCGCCGCAAGTTGGTCGGTCAGCACGCCGCTAAGCGGGCCGCGCTGAAGGCGATCATTATGAACCAGTCGCTCTCGATTGAAGAACGGTTCAAGGCAACATTGAAGCTGGCAGAACTGCCGCGCGATGGTTCCAAGACCCGTGTTCGCAACCGTTGCGAAGTGACCGGCCGTCCGCGTGCGTTTTATCGCAAGCTCGGCATGTCCCGTATCGCACTCCGCGACCTCGGCAATTCCGGCAAGGTGCCGGGTATTGTCAAGTCGAGCTGGTAAGGAGACGCGCAAATGACGATGACTGATCCGTTGGGCGATATGCTCACCCGCATCCGCAATGGCGCCGCACGCCGCAAGAGCTCGGTTAACACCCCGGCCTCGAACCTGCGCGCCCGCGTTCTCGACGTTCTGCAGGCCGAAGGTTACATCCGCGGCTACAGCCAGGTCGATTACGGCAATGGCAAGTCCGAAATCACGATCGAACTGAAGTACTACGAAGGTGCTTCGGTCATTCGCGAAATCGGCCGTGTCTCCAAGCCGGGCCGCCGAGTTTATGTCTCGGTTAAGTCCATCCCGCAGGTCGCGAACGGCCTCGGCATCACCATCCTTTCGACTCCGAAGGGTGTGATGGCCGATCACCAGGCTCGCGAACAGAACGTTGGTGGTGAGGTTCTCTGCTCTGTCTTCTAAGACAGCGCAGGGGAACTCCATAGCGAACAGACAGGATAAAAACTATGTCTCGTATCGGTAAAAAGCCCGTTCCGGTTCCGGCTGGCGTGACCGCCACTGTCGAAGGCCAGAAGGTCTCCGTTAAGGGCCCTAAGGGTGAACTCTTCTTCGTCGCAAATGACGAAATCTCCGTGAAGCTCGAAGACAACGCTGTTGTCGTCCTGCCGATCAACGACTCCAAGGATGCTCGTTCCAAGTGGGGCATGTCCCGCACGATGGTCGAGAACATCCTGAAGGGTGTCAAGGACGGTTACGAGCGCAAGCTCGAAATCAACGGCGTCGGTTACCGCGCGTCGCTGCAGGGCAAGAACCTGCAGCTGGCACTCGGCTTCAGCCATGACGTCGTTTATGAGCCGCCGGTTGGCATCTCTATCGCTGTTCCGAAGCCGACCGAAATCATCGTGTCCGGCATCAACAAGCAGCAGGTCGGTCAGGTCGCCGCCGAGATCCGCGAATATCGCGGTCCGGAGCCCTACAAGGGCAAGGGCGTCAAGTATGCCGAAGAGCGGATCGTCCGCAAAGAAGGCAAGAAGAAGTAAGGATCGCGCGAAATGGCAAGCAGAAAAGAAGCACTTGTTCGCCGTGCGAACCGCGTACGGCGTCAGATCAAGGCGGTCGCCAATGGCCGTCCGCGTCTGTCGGTACATCGCTCTTCGAAGAACATCTACGCTCAGATCATCGACGACGTCGCTGGCAAGACCCTTGCGGCTGCTTCGACCCTCGATGGTGGCCTGAAGGCCGAGCTCAAGACCGGCGCCGACACCGCAGCAGCTGCTGCCGTTGGCAAGCTGGTTGCCGAGCGCGCAACCAAGGCTGGCGTGAAGGAAGTTGTCTTCGATCGTGGCGCCTTCATCTATCATGGCCGCATCAAGGCCCTGGCAGAAGCAGCCCGCGAAGGCGGTCTCTCCTTCTGATCAAGTTTCCGCCCGAGCTTGCGTTCGGGCGGATTTCCGGCTTAAAAGCCGGTCACACCGGATTCCACCTTGACCCGACAGGGCAGGGTGGAACTTTGCGTAATCTGCCGATTGCACCCGGAAAAGAAAAAGGAAAAGGACAATGGCACAAGAGAAGCGTGGTTCGCGCGATGATCGCCAGAACCGTGAAGAACGCGATAGCGAATTTGTCGACAAGCTGGTCGCCATCAACCGCGTCGCTAAGGTAGTTAAGGGCGGCCGTCGCTTCGGCTTCGCAGCCCTCGTCGTCGTCGGCGACCAGAAGGGCCGCGTTGGCTTCGGTCATGGCAAGGCACGTGAAGTGCCGGAAGCCATCCGCAAGGCCACCGAAGCCGCCAAGCGCGAACTGATCTTCGTTCCGCTGCGTGACGGTCGTACCCTGCATCACGACGTCAACGGCCGTCATGGCGCTGGCAAGGTTCTCCTTCGCGCCGCCAAGGCTGGTACCGGCATCATCGCCGGTGGTCCGATGCGCGCCGTGTTCGAAACGCTCGGCATGCACGACGTCGTTGCCAAGTCGACCGGTTCGTCGAACCCGTACAACATGGTTCGTGCGACCTTCGACGCCCTGAAGGCTCAGGTGCATCCGAAGGACGTTGCAGCTCAGCGCGGCCTGAAATACGCCACGCTCCAGGCTCGCCGCGCTGCCTCCGGCAACGCAGCTGAAGAATAAGAGGAGTCTGAACCATGGCCAAGGCTACGAAGAAGACTGAAGCAAAGACGATCACGGTCGAGCAGATCGGTTCGCCTATTCGCCGTCCGGCAGTCCAGCGCGCAACGCTGGTCGGTCTGGGCCTCAACAAGATGCACCGGGTCCGCACCCTGGAAGATACGCCTTCCGTTCGTGGCATGATCCGTGCTGTCCAGCATCTCGTTCGCGTCGTCGACGAGAAGTGAGACGGGGGAAGTCATCATGAAACTGAATGAAATCAAAGACAACGAAGGCTCCTCCAAGGACCGTATCCGCGTAGGTCGCGGTATCGGTTCGGGCAAGGGCAAGACCGGTGGTCGCGGCGTGAAGGGTCAGAAGGCTCGTTCCGGCGTTGCCATCAACGGCTTCGAAGGCGGCCAGATGCCGATCTATCGTCGCCTGCCGAAGCGCGGCTTCAACAACATCTTCGCATCGGAGTACGTCACCGTATCGCTCGGCCGTATCCAGACCGCGATCGATGCTGGCAAGCTTGACGCCAAGGCAACGGTTGATGCCGCCTCGCTGAAGGCAGCCGGCGTTATCCGTCGCGTCAAGGACGGCGTTCGCGTCCTGTCCGGCGGCGAACTGAAGACCAAGCTCACGATCGAAGTCGCTGGCGCCTCCAAGGTTGCCGTCGAGAAGATCGAAAAGGCTGGCGGTTCCATCAAGCTGCTCGAAGCAGCCAAGGAAGCCGCTGAATAAGTGACGAAACGATCGCCCGGGGTGCTTCACACCGGGCGATTTTGCTCCCATATGTGAGCCTCACGATCCCAGGACGGAATGGACGTCGTTTCGTCTTCCGGGTCATCTGGAAAACAAGGGTGTGAGGCATGCGGTTGCTCGGCAACTTCTCCCCGCGCCCTGTTTTCTTAAAAAACAGTTAGAACGAACAGCCTACGGCCGCGGAAGTCGCGCCGTTCAAGGTTTGCGGAGAATTTCATGGCTTCTGCAGCGGAACAACTGGCCTCGAACCTCAACTTCTCGACTTTCGCCAAGGCGGAAGATCTGAAGAAGCGCCTCTGGTTCACCCTGGCCGCATTGCTGGTCTATCGCCTCGGCACGCATATTCCGCTGCCCGGCCTCAACCCTGAAGCCTATGCGGCGGCCTTCCAGGGCCAGGCCAACGGCATTCTCGGCCTCTTCAACATGTTTGCCGGCGGCGCCGTCGAGCGCATGGCGATCTTCGCGTTGGGCATCATGCCCTATATCTCCGCGTCGATCATCGTGCAGCTGATGACCTCGGTCGTTCCTGCCCTTGAGAACCTCAAGAAAGAGGGCGAGCAGGGCCGCAAGATCATCAACCAGTACACCCGCTACGGCACCGTGCTTCTCGGCACCCTGCAGGCTTACGGCATCGCCGTCGGCCTCGAATCGGGGCAGGGCATCGTCGCCGACCCCGGTATCTTCTTTAAGGTGTCGACCGTGCTGACCCTGCTCGGCGGCACCATGTTCCTGATGTGGCTTGGTGAGCAGATTACCTCGCGCGGTATCGGCAACGGCATTTCGCTGATCATCTTTGCCGGCATCGCAGCTGGCCTGCCGACCGCGATTGCCCACACGCTCGAACTTGGACGCACCGGTGCCCTGTCGACCCTGCTGATCTTCGCCGTCATCCTCGTTGCCATCGGCGTCATCGCGCTGATCGTCTTCGTCGAGCGCGCCCAGCGTCGTCTGCTGATCCAGTATCCGAAGCGCCAGGTCGGCAACCGGATGTTCCAGGGCGACACCTCGCACCTGCCGTTGAAGCTCAACACCTCGGGCGTCATTCCGGCGATCTTCGCATCGTCGCTGCTGCTGCTGCCGGCGACCGCCGCAGGCTTTGCAGGCACCTCGCAGATGCCTGCCTGGGCAACGACGATCATCGCCTCGCTCAGCCACGGCCAGCCGGTCTACATGCTGATGTATGCAGCCCTGATCGCCTTCTTCGCCTTCTTCTACACGGCCATCGTCTTCAACCCGAAGGACACGGCCGACAATCTGAAGAAGCATGGCGGCTTCATCCCCGGCATCCGCCCTGGTGACCGGACGGCCGAATACATCGACTACGTCCTGACCCGCATCACGGTCATCGGCGCGATCTATCTCGTCTTCGTCTGCATTCTTCCCGAAATCCTCATCGCACGCACCGGCATCCCATTAGCCCTTGGTGGTACGTCGCTTTTGATTGTTGTCAGCGTCACCCTTGATACTGTAGCACAGATCCAGGGACATCTGATCGCCCAGCAATATGAAGGCCTGATCAAGAAGTCGAAGCTGCGTGGAGGAAAGAGGGGACGATGAGACTGATTCTGTTAGGACCGCCGGGCGCGGGGAAGGGGACCCAGGCCCAGCGGATCGTGGAGAAGCACGGCATTCCGCAGCTCTCCACCGGTGACATGCTACGTGCAGCCGTTCAGGCCGGTACGGAGGTCGGCAAGCGTGCGAAGGCCGTCATGGATGCCGGCAAGCTCGTCTCGGACGACATCGTCATCGCCATCGTGTCGGAACGCATCGATTCGCCCGATTGCGCCAACGGCTTCATTCTCGACGGTTTCCCGCGCACGCTGGTCCAGGCCGACGCAACGGAAGCCATGCTGTCGGGCAAGAACCTCGACCTGTCGGCCGTGATTGAGATCAGGGTCGACGACGAGATCCTCGCCGACCGTATCGCTGGTCGTTACACCTGCGCCAACTGTGGCGCCGGTTACCACGACGAGAACCTGAAGCCGAAGGTGGAGGGCGTCTGCGACAAGTGTGGCTCGACCCATTTCAAGCGTCGTCCGGATGACAATCGCGAGACGGTTCGGACACGCCTGCAGGCCTACTACAAGGAAACCTCGCCGCTGATCGGCTATTACCACGCCAAGGGTAAGCTGCATTCGGTCGACGGCATGGGTGAGATCGATGCCGTAACGGCGGAGATCGAAGCGGTTCTCGCCCGGGTCTGATCCGGGCGGTTTCCAAGAATCTTCGTGGGGTCGGTTGCTTTTGTCGACTGATTCCGCTAAAGACCGCGCCAACTCGCGACATAACTGCGATCGGCGCGTTCTTCCTGAGACGGAAGACCGGGTTCGATCGTTTTGACGTGTTGAGAACCGGATTTGTAATTGCGGCCCATTCGGACCGTGTAACGAGACACCACTTGCCGGATGGCAACTGGAAGCAAGGAGAATAGGCGTGGCACGTATCGCTGGCGTCAACATCCCGACTGCGAAGCGCGTAATCATCGCGCTGACCTATATTCACGGGATTGGACCGAAGTTTGCACAGGAAATCATGGAAAAGGTCGGCCTGCCCGCTGAAAAGCGCGTACACCAGCTGACCGACGCCGAAGTCCTGGCTATCCGCGAAACCATCGACCGCGATTACCAGGTTGAAGGCGACCTGCGTCGCGACACGTCGATGAACATCAAGCGTTTGATGGACCTCGGCTGCTACCGCGGCCTGCGTCATCGTCGCGGCCTGCCGGTTCGCGGTCAGCGCACGCACACCAACGCCCGCACCCGCAAGGGTCCGGCGAAGGCGATCGCTGGTAAGAAGAAGTAATTTGCAGGCAATAGGTTTTGGGCGGTAGGCAGTAGGGATCCCTTACTGCCTACCGCCTACTGCCTATTGGCTTCAAGGTGGAGCCGCTGGAACTACGGCGGCGAAGAGATCAAGAAAGGTAAGACCATGGCCAAGGAAGCCACACGCGTTCGCCGTCGCGAACGTAAAAACATTTCGTCGGGCGTTGCCCACGTCAACTCGACCTTCAACAACACGATGATCACCATCACCGACGCGCAGGGCAATGCTATTGCGTGGTCGTCTGCTGGTGCCAAGGGCTTCAAGGGTTCGCGTAAGTCGACCCCGTTCGCTGCCCAGATCGCTGCTGAAGATTGCGCCAAGAAGGCTCAGGAACACGGCATGAAGACGCTGGAAGTGGAAGTCTGCGGTCCGGGTTCGGGTCGTGAATCCGCTCTGCGCGCCCTCCAGGCTGCCGGCTTCATGATCACGTCCATCCGCGACGTGACCCCGATCCCGCACAATGGCTGCCGTCCGCGCAAGAAGCGTCGCGTCTAATCATTCTTCGTCTTGCCGGGCAGGCGTATTCGCCTTCCCGGTGCTTCTCATATTCGGCCGTCACGATTGAATGGTGATGGCGAACGGAAGGTAAAATCATGATTCAGAAGAATTGGCAGGAACTGATCAAGCCGAACAAGGTGGAATTCTCCTCCTCCGGCCGCACCAAGGCGACCCTCGTCGCCGAGCCGCTCGAGCGTGGCTTCGGCCTGACGCTCGGCAACGCTCTGCGTCGCGTTCTCCTGTCGTCGCTTCGTGGTGCAGCCGTTACGGCTGTCCAGATCGACGGCGTTCTGCACGAGTTCTCGTCTATCCCGGGCGTTCGCGAAGATGTCACCGACATCGTCCTGAACATCAAGGAAATCGCCATCAAGATGGACGGCGACGATGCCAAGCGCATGGTTGTCCGTAAGCAGGGTCCGGGCGTTGTCACCGCCGGTGACATCCAGACGGTCGGCGACATTGAGATCCTGAACCCCAACCATGTCATCTGCACCCTCGACGAAGGTGCTGAAATCCGCATGGAGTTCACGGTCAACAACGGCAAGGGTTACGTCCCGGCCGAGCGCAACCGCGCGGAAGATGCACCGATCGGCTTGATCCCGGTCGACAGCCTCTACTCGCCGGTGAAGAAGGTGTCCTACAAGGTGGAAAACACCCGTGAAGGACAGGTTCTCGACTATGACAAGCTGCTGATGACCATCGAAACCGATGGTTCGGTCACCGGTGAAGATGCGGTTGCTTTCGCAGCCCGCATTCTCCAGGACCAGCTCGGCGTCTTCGTCAACTTCGACGAGCCGCAGAAGGAAGTTGAAGAAGAGTCGGTCACCGAACTCGCCTTCAACCCGGCTCTGCTCAAGAAGGTCGACGAACTGGAGCTTTCGGTCCGTTCGGCGAACTGCCTGAAGAACGACAACATTGTCTACATCGGCGATCTGATCCAGAAGACCGAGGCAGAAATGCTGCGCACGCCGAACTTCGGTCGCAAGTCGCTGAACGAAATCAAGGAAGTTCTCGCTTCCATGGGCCTGCACCTCGGTATGGAAGTACCGGCATGGCCGCCCGAGAACATCGAAGATCTCGCGAAGCGTTACGAAGACCAGTATTAATAACAGTGAAGGCAGCCTCTAAATCTGCCTTTCCCCGTCAAACTGCGGGCGAATGCCCGTATGTGTCAGGAAACGGCAGCCTCTGAGACAGAGCCTGCACTTAAAGGAGAATAGCCATGCGCCACCAGAAAGCCGGCCGCAAGCTGAACCGTACCGCCAGCCACCGTAAGGCGATGTTCGCCAACATGGCGGCTTCGCTCATCCTGCATGAGCAGATCGTGACCACCCTGCCGAAGGCGAAGGAAATTCGCCCGATCGTCGAAAAGCTCGTCACCCTCGGCAAGCGCGGCGACCTGCATGCTCGCCGCCAGGCGATCTCGCAGATCCGCGACGTATCCGTCGTTGCCAAGCTGTTCGACGCCATCGCGACGCGTTACGCCACCCGCAACGGCGGCTACCTGCGCATCATGAAGGCCGGTTTCCGCCAGGGGGACAACGCCGCCATGGCCGTCATCGAGTTCGTTGAACGCGACGTCGACGCCAAGGGCGCAGCCGACAAGGCCCGCGTCGCCGCTGAAGCCGAAGCTGAAGCAGCGTAAGTTTCCTCCCGCAAGGGAAGGATGAAAAAGCCGGGTGAGTGATCACCCGGCTTTTTTGCGTTTTATAGTCGAGAGAGTCGGTTAGGGTTCACTTGAAGATAAGTGCCTCAAAAGCGCAGTCTTTATTTCTTTGCCATGCGGGGAGGCATTCCGTTCTTGAGCGCGATCTCGTCGGCGGCCTTTCTCTTCGCCGCCAGTGGTTCACTTTGAAGTAGCGCCCATAATTTCCATGCTGGGACCACGTTCATGATACCAGTGTTGAGTTTTACAATGTGGGTGGCTTGGTCGTTGCCCTTGTAGAACACGGGAGCTTCGTCATTAACGAAACCCCACTGCACACCAAGAAGCCAGGTTCTGCTTTCAAGAGGGGTCACCCCCTCTGGTCTAATGTAGAGTGCATTTACCCCTAGGAAGACAGGAGCTCCACTGAGACCCTCGATTGAGCGCGCCTCGACCAAAAAGCTCTCTTGCCCATCCACGATCCGCGTGCCATTGGCCGCTAGTCTCCCAAAACGATAAATTGGCTGGTTAGCTTCGGTGCCGTCTGCTCCGGCCAGACGTCCTGCCACAAATACCTCATCGCCAACTCCCACGTTAAGGCTGGAATGAGTAGCCTCATCCAGAAAATGCTCCTCAGCAAGAAACTTAATGTCGAAAGATGAGCCATTTGACGCGAAATGTATAACAGCAAGATCGTCTGTCGGTGACAGAAACCAATCTGTTTCATTGGAATCGAAGATTTGAGACCCGCCGTCTTGGCGGTTGAGGCGTACCGTTGTTGAGCCGCCTTCGATGACGTGCCTATTGGTGATAGCGTAGTGATACTGCCAGTCGACAGCTTCCGACATAATGGAAACCAAAAAACCGGTCCCCCCAGTCTTGCGTCCTTGCGAGGCATCTTCGTGGGAGGGATATAAGAAAACTACTGTCTTGAGAAAGTCATCTGGCAGTCTCGTCATTAACTTTGTTTCCAATTCGTAGCCTATGTCGATTTTTCACGAAACGGATGGAGAAAACAAGAAGCCTGAAACCCCGTTGCGTCAGCGGTTTGAGTGCCGGGAACGCATACACAAAAAGTTGAGCGGCAGTGCGAGGACTGCCGCCTCTCGGTTGATCTACGTCAATTCCATTTCCCCTGTCAGCGCTAACCTCAAGCCATCGAATTATCGATTTCGGAAAGGTTTTCCAATGGTTGACGCATCCATTTTCAGCAACGACAAAGACAAGCTCATCATCCCGCCGCTGTCAGGTTTTTATGACCGCCTTGCCCAGCCTATGGCATGGGCGATCTTCCGTCTCGCTGTCGGCGGCATGTTGGTCATTGAAGGCTGGCCAAAGATCATGGCGCCCTTCGCCCAGGTCGGTTTTGTCGAAAAGCTCGGCTTCTATCCCGGCTGGCTCTGGTCGCCGACATTGGCCGTCATGCAGGTCTTGGGCGGTCTCCTGATCGCGCTCGGTCTCGTCACCCGTCCGGCGGCACTCGCCAATGGCGTCATGCTGGCCATCACCCTCTACTTCCACATGGCCAACCCTTACGGCGACGCCTTCCTCACCCAAGCCGGCATCGACGCGCTGAAGGCCGGCAGCGAATTCTTTACGCCCCAAGCGCTCACCCGGCTTGCCGATGGCGGCCACACCTTCCTGCATCAGGTCCAGTCCAAGGCCGAACTCGCCTCGCTCTTCTGGACCGGCGGCGCCTTCCTCTTTGCAGCCTTCGGCGGCGGCTATCTCTCGCTCGATCGCCTCATGTTCAGGAAGCAGTTTTGATGGCGCAATGAGGGAAGGGAACGCGCCCAGCCCTCGCGCTCACCTTGGTGTATGGGCGCGGAGTGACTTGCGAGAGCTATCTCCGTCAAGCATTCTGCGCCCCACCTGACGCTTTAGCGTGAGGTTTTCCAGATCCAAAGGCGGGGTCCGATTTTGATAAAGACTTATGAGGCCAAACATTTTTCCGGTGTCGATCGACTGTGGAAAGAAGCGTTTCCGCAGGATGCCGCTTGGAATGATGCGGCTATTGCGATCGCGGAAAAGGTCAGGTTCCAGCCGAACCTGATGCTGGTGGCTGTTGACGGAGACGCGGTCGTGGGCTCCGTGATGGCGGGTTACGAGGGCCATCGCGGCTGGATTTCGCGCATAGCGGTGTTGAACTCGCACCGCAGTACTGGTGTTGGCCGCGAGCTTCTCAAGGAAGCCGAGCGCCGACTTGCCTTGCTCGGATGCATAAAGGTGAATTTGCAGGTGGTTGAATCGAACGTGGACGTTGTTCAGTTCTACGAAAAGTCAGGTTACCGGATCGAGCCACGCATCAGCATGAGCAAGCACCTTCGTCCCAACGCATAAGGATCTCAGCCGATCGTGGAAAGGCCGTCGCAAACACATCGCCGACAGGGAGGGTGCCTCATTATCAGGGAGGGGTAAGTGGTTCCCGCTGGGTCTCTTGGTCTCCCGAAGTCAGGCACTGCGCCGCCCGCCCGAACAGAAAAGCCCGCTCAGCGTCATTGCCGCTAAGCCCCGCCGCCCTGTCGAACGCGGCCCGCGCCTCCGCCATCCGTCCGAGCCGGAAGAGAAAATCGGCGCGTGCGGCATAGAACGGCGCATACCCCACAAGTTGCGGCGCTCCCTCGATCTCCGCCAGCAGTGTCAGTCCCACCTCCGGCCCATGGGCCATCGCATGCGCCACCGCCCGGTTGAGCGCCACGACGGGCGAGGGCATCAGCGCCAGCAACCGATCATAGAGCGAAGCACTCAGCGCCCAGTCGGTCAACTCGAACCGGCTTGCCCGCGCATGCACCGCCGCCAGCGCCGCCTGCAGCGCATAGACCCCGTCCTCGCCCTCAAGCCGCTTCACAGTCTCAAGCCCCGCCAGCCCGCGCTGGATCAGCAGCCGGTCCCACAGCCGGCGGTTCTGTGTCTCAAGCGTGAGCGCCCGCCCGTCCGGCGCCACGCGCGCCTTGAGCCGCGAGGCCTGCAGCTCCATCAGCGCCAGCAGCCCATGCACCTCCGGCTCAGGCGGTGCGAGACCGGCCAAAATCCGTCCGAGCCGCATCGCCTCGTCGCAGAGCTGCGGCCGGATCAGGTCTTCGCCGTGGCTCGCCGCATAACCCTCGTTAAAAATGAGATAGATGACCTCCAGAACGGAGGCGAGGCGAGCGGCACGCTCCTCTCCGAGCGGCATCTCGAAACGGGCATCTGCGTCCCGCAGGATCTTCTTTGCCCGGACGATGCGCTGCGCCACCGTGGTCTCCTGGGTAAGAAAGGCGCGGGCGATCTCGAGCGTCGTCAGCCCGCCGATGATCTTCAGGGTGAGCGCCGTGCGCTGGTCGCGTGAGAGCAGGGGGTGGCAGGCGGTGAAGATCAGCGACAGCCGCTCATCCCCGACATGGTCGTCGAGTGCAGCCTCCACGGCCGCATGATCATCCGCGCGGCCAGTCTCGATGTCATGGGCGAGAGATGCCTCGTGCCGCGCCATCATCTTCCGCCGACGCCACAGGTCGACCGCCCGGCGCTTGGCGGTCGTCATCAGCCAGCCGCCCGGATTGGGAGGCGTCCCGGTTTCCGGCCAGCGGGCTAGGGCCTCGACCAGTGCCTCCTGCGAAAGCTCTTCCGCGAGGCTGATGTCGCCGACATGGCGGGCGAGCCCGGCAATCAGCCGGACCCGCTCCATACGAAAGATCGTCTCGATATCGCGCGCGACCACGACCTCCAGCACCGCTTCGCGTGCGGGGCCTATGCTGGTCGGCTCTTGTCGATCTCGTGTCATCAGCCGGAGTATGGACACGCCATCCGCCCGGTCAACCGCAGCCATGGCTCAGGCGTCGATGGTCGACGTATCCCCCGGGACGGCGGCCGGATCCATCCAGAAGATCTCCCAGACATGCCCGTCCGGATCCTCGACCGATCGGCTGTACATGAAGCCGTGATCCTGACCCGGATTGGGATCCGCCCGACCGCCCTGGGCAGTCGCTACCTCCAGCACCTGATCAACCTCGGCGCGCTGTGACACCGTGAGCGCCAGAAGCGTCTGGCTCGTCGACTTCGCATCGGCGATAGGCCGGCTGGTGAAGGTCCGGTAGTAGTCATGCGTCAGGATCATCACCCCGATCGTGTCTGATAGCATCATGCAGGCCGCATTCTCGTTGGAAAAATGCGGGTTCCGCGTCGCCCCCAGAGCCTCGTAGAAGCGCGTCGAACCATTGAGGTCGGTGACCGGCAGGTTGATGAAGATCATCTTGCTCATGATGCGCCTCAGCCCTTGCTGGCCTGTTGTGCGGCCAGTCCTTCCGCCGCCCGGTCATGGCTCGCCTGGCCCTCGGGGGTGGCGATCTCGGCAAAATCCTCCATCTCGTAGAAGGGCCGGATCTCGATCTCGCTCGGCCCCATCATCGGGTTGGGGCAGCGCTTCACCCAGGCGACCGCCTCGTCCATGTCCTTCACCTCCCAGATCCAGTAGCCGGCAACGAGCTCCCGCGTCTCGGCAAAAGGTCCGTCGATCACCCGGCGGTCCGGGCCATCGAAGGCGACGCGCTTGCCCACCTTCGACGGCTTCAGCCCATCGCCCGACAGCATGATGCCAGCCTGCACCAGTTCCTCGTTGAACTTGCCCATGTCCTCGAACAGCTTCGCTGGCGGCATGATGCCCTCTTCGCTGTCCTCAGTCGCCTTCACCATCACCATCACACGCATGTCTCATCTCCTCTCGTTCAGGGACCGCTTCTGCGATCCTGTCTCCTAACGAAAGAGCTAAGCCGATTTCGACACGACATGCGAAAAAAATCTGAGCGCAGCGGCAAGGATCACTTCGGAATGTGGATCGAGGCCCGGATATGTTTGAGAGAAGCGACAATGGTGAACGTCATCATCACCAGCAGCGTCCACGAACTCCATTTGCCCAGATGCACCGTCGACCAGGCGCCGAGCTGGTTGGGATAATGCCAGATGGCGCAAAAGGTCGAGATGTTCTCCGCGATCCAGATGAAGAAGCCGATCAGGATGAAGGCGAGCAGCATCGGCATCTGCCGGTCGCGGTCGAAGGGCCGGAAGATCACGGTGGTGCGCGCATAAAGCCCGATGGCGAGTGCTGCCAGATACCAGCGATAATCGCCGATATAGTGGTGGGTGAAGAAGTTGAGATAGATGGCGAGCGCCACGCCGATGGCCATCCAGTAGGGCGGATGGTGGCGGATCCTCAGATCGAACAGCCGCCAGGCCTGGATGATATAGCTGCCGACGGCGGCATACATGAAGCCGGAAAACAAGGGAACGCCGATGAGCTTTGTATAGGCGAAGTCCTGATAGGACCAGGATGGATTGGCACCCGCCGTCTTGAACGCTTCGAGCACGAAGCCGACGACATGGAAGAGGCAGATTGCCTTGAGCTCGTCCATGGTTTCGAGCTTGGTCCAGACCATCCAGACCTGGATGGCAAGCGCAATGATCAGCAGCACGTCATAGCGCGGGATGCCGAAAAGCCCGGAGCGCGGCACGGCGAAGATCGACACGAAGAACAGCCCGGCAAACAGGCAGGCCCGCGCCTCCTTGATGCCGAACAGCAGGAACTCGACGACGAAGCGCCGGATGCCCGTGAGTTCGGGATGCGGCTGGTGATCGATCAGACGTCGGTCGAGCGTGCTCAAGAGATCGGTTCGCCCGTCCGCCACCAGTGTCATCGCCGACCGCCTTCGCTGTTGCATTCTATTGCAACCTCACTACTAAGCGGTCATGGACGAAATCAAGGCAATGATGTCACATCGCGTCCGCCGGCTGGGGATTGCGCTTGCGATCATCGCTTGCGGCATTGTGCTCCGCCTCGGCGGCTACGAGATCGGCCTGCCGTATTTTCTCGTGAAGTATGGCGGCTCGACGCTCTGGGGCGCAATGGTCTTCTTCCTCCTCGCCACCCTCCTGCCGCGGCAACCGATTGGGCGCCTTGCCGTGCTCACACTGGCGCTCGCGGCTCTGACTGAGTTCACCCGCCTTTACCACACCCCCTGGCTCGACGCCTTCCGGCTGACGCTGCCGGGCGCCCTGCTGCTTGGCAGGATCTTCTCCTGGTACAACATTCTCGCCTATGGCCTCGGGATCGCACTGGCGGCGTGGTTTGAGCGGCGGCATCTCGAACGGGCTCCGTCCGTCAGACGGTAAGACGGTCGCGACTACGCTCAATACCGCGTCGTCAGATCCGTCAGCCAGGCGGGCGAAAGCTTCAGCAGGGCCGTCTCCACCTGTTTGTCGAGCCCGCTGACCACCAGAAGGCCTGTCACCAGAAGCAGGATACCGAACAGCGTCTTGCCGCGCTGCCCGATCGTCATCAACTGTCCGCGCATCCGCTGGATGGCCGTCTTCGACAGGGTGCCGATCAGAAGGAGGGGAAGTGCCGCCCCGATCCCGAAGGCCACCATGGCGAGAACCACCTGGCCCAGATTTTCGCCCCGAGCGGCAAGCAGCGAGGCGGCTCCGAGCGTCGGACCAACGCAGGGGCTCCACACCGCGCCGAGCAGCAGGCCGACGAGAAATTGCCCTTTCAGCCCGCTCTCATCGATGCCGCCGAGCTTGCCCTGTGACCAGTTCGCCGCCGGCCCCGCTGCCATCGCAAATCGCGCCTGGGCGGCCGGCACCAATAGCAGAACGCCCATGGCCATCAGCAGCAGCCCGCCGGTAACACGGAAGACGGTGAAATCCAGGCCGATCGAAAAGCCGACCAGCGCCACGAACAGCCCGATCACGACGAAAGACAGACAGAGCCCCGCCGCCAGTGCCGCGGGACCGAAACGATGCTTGTTCACCGCAGCACCCAGCACGATCGGCACAAGCGGCAGCGTGCAAGGGTTGAGCAGCGACAGCACGCCGGCAAGGAAGGCAAGAACGCCGCTGCTCACCATCACATCACCGCTTCAGGGTCGTGGCGAACAGCGCCTCGACGGTCTGCGGATTGGTGTCGCCGACCGTGCGTTTCGTCTCCTTGTCCCCGTTAAAGGCGATCAGCGTCGACCGGTTCTGAGCTCCGAGACTGCGCATCTCATCCTTCTGCGTGTCGACATCCACCTGCAGCACCAGCACATCGGCAAATTCAGGCTTCTTCGCCAGTTCCCCGATGATCCGCTTCTGCGCCTGACAGGTGCTGCACCAGCTCGCCGTGACATCGACGACAACAGACTTGCCGGCCGATTTTGCCGCCTCGAAGGATGCCGCCTCGAAAGGCTTGATCTCAATGGCCTGCGCCATTCCGGCCGCCATCGTCATGCAAACGGCAATCGTGGCCGCTGCCAGTCTCTTCAAAGAATTCATGCGCATGAGAATCACTCCCTGGGTTGCCTTGAAAGATGCGTGCCGGCCTGCGGAATCCCCCCGCCGGCAATGATGAAAATGCAGATCAGCCGACCCGCGCCATGCCCCGTTTCGCCCGCCGTCGCTCCATGATCTTCGGCCGCACCAAGCGGTAGCCGAGCAGCACGATCGAGACGATGATATAGAAGGCCGGCTCTGCCGAGATCACCTTCAGCGACAGCGCATAGTGCAGAACGGCTGCGATCAGCACGACATAAACCAGCTTGTGAAGCTTGTTCCACTTCGGCCCCAGCCGCCGGATCGACGCCTGGTTGGAGGTGATCGCCAGCGGGATCAGCATCAACAGCCCCGCCATGCCCAGCATGATATAGGGGCGCTTCAGAATATCGCCGGCGATCGACGAGAAGATCAGCCCACGGTCGAGCGTCAGATAGACGGTGAAATGCGCCAGCACATAGTAGAAGGCGATCAGTCCGAGCGCGCGCCGGTAGCTAATTAGGTTAATCCCGAACAGATCGCGCAGCGGCGTCACCGCAAGCCCGAGACACAGGAACCTGAGCGCCCAGAGCCCCAACAGGTGCTCGAAAGCGCGCACCGGATCGGCTCCCAGCCCGCCGAAGATACCGAGGTAAAAGGCATAGAAGCCCGGCATCAACCCGACCGCATAAAGCACCCAGACGGAAGCCGGTTTGTAGCGGGCGGGCAGGGCCGGCAAGGAGAGGGCGGCCATCAGTAGAACTTCGTCAGATCCATGCCGGCATAGAGGCCGGCGACCTCATCGGCATAACCGTTGAACGGCAGCGTATCGATCCGCGCGCCGCCGAACAACCCGTCGGCCTCGCCGATCCGCCGTTCGGTTGCCTGGCTCCAGCGCGGATGGTCGACGGCTGGGTTGACGTTGGCATAGAAGCCGTATTCCGAGGCCTGCAACCGGTTCCAGGTCGAGGGCGGCTCCTGTTCGGTCAGCGTGATCTTGACGATCGACTTGATCCCCTTGAAGCCGTATTTCCAGGGAACCACGAGCCGGATCGGGGCGCCGTTCTGGTTCGGCAGCGTCTCGCCATAAAGACCGGTTGCAAGGATCGCCAGCGGATGGCGCGCCTCGTCAAGTCTCAGACCCTCGACATAAGGCCAGTCCAGCGCCTGGAATATGCCGGCCTGCCCCTGCATCTCGTCCGGCCGGACCAGCGTTTCGAAGGCGACATATTTCGCCGAACCCAGGGGCTCCACGCGGTCGAGAATGGCGGAGATCGGGAAGCCGATCCACGGGATCACCATCGACCAGGCCTCGACGCAGCGCATCCTGTAGACGCGCTCTTCCATCGGGAATTCCTTGAGAATGGTTTCGATGTCGATCACCTGGGGCTTCGCAACCATCCCGCCGACCTCGATCGTCCAGGGACGGGTGTTGAGCGAGCCGGAGTTGCGCGCCGGATCTTCCTTGCCCGTGCCGAATTCGTAGAAATTGTTGTAGCTCGTGACATCTTCCTTGGAGGTCAGCTTGGCATCGACCTTGTAGGCGCTGGGCTTTGCCGTGAGCGGAACCGTCAACTGGGCTGCACCTGCGATGGAGGGCAGGGCGGCGGCAGCGACACCGCCGGCAGCGGCTGTGATGAACTCGCGGCGCCGGAGATACAGAGACTTTGGCGTGATGGCGCTTTCGGCGATGGGGGTAGGGCGGTAGCGGGACATGGTCGACCTCATGAAGCTCCAGAATGCCTGTGACATGACATAGGAGACGGGCGGCAGGAAAACAGAGTTTCAGGCCGGGGAAAAGAAGCCGGGAGGGAACAATTTCGTGTAGTCGCAGACCGGACGGGCTTGTAAGAATTTTCAAAAACCCGCGACGGCACTCAGTCGCACCAGTTCAGCTTGTGGCCTCCCCAGCGATGCGCCAGCCCCTGGGCAATCAGCGTGTCGCCGATGGAGTGCCCGTCCTGCATCACGACCCTCAGCTTGCGACCGTAACGATCCGTATCGCGCTGTTCCTGCTGCTCGAGCGTGAGGCCCGTGCCGTTCAGCGTCTGCAGCAGTGCTACCTGCGCCTGACGACCCAGCTGTCGCTCGCGCTCGCAAGCAGGCTGGCCGATCTCCGGCGTATTGATGTCGGAGATCCGATATTTCACCCCTGCATACCAGAAGGTGTCGCCGTCGACCACGCAGTTGATCCGGGTCGCAGACGTGCAGATCGAAAACCGGGCGCGGAGAGGTTCTGCATCCGGGATTACGGAGCCTGTGGTCGAGACATCGATTATTCCGGCTACATCGGAAATGGCCTCGACCGGAGGCAGGTTCGGCGTGGGGATGATACCGAGATAGATCGCGGCCACGCCCAGAAGCGACAAAGCCGTGAAGCGCATGGGGATGAGGTCGATAAGGCGTCGCTGGGACCTTGGCGCGGGTGGCGGTCCGGCCAGCTTCTGCCGGGTATCCTTCAGCAACAGCACGCGGGCGGGTTTCCGTGTCATCATGACGCCTCCTTCGCCGTTAAAGAATAGGTGACAGGTCTTGCGTCGGGCTTAATGCGATCACTCAAATGCGAACGGTTCTGCGGGGTTGGCCCGCCCGAACCGTACCGATTTCAAGGAAGCTGCTAGTGACAGGATCGACGCCTTGGCTTAGATCCTTTCCAAAAAGGGGTCCGCGCGTAGAGCGCCATTATGCGCTAGCTTGCGGGCCAGAACCGTCATCGAGGTAACACCCATGCCCGTCTATCGTTCGAGAACCACCACCCACGGCCGCAACATGGCGGGCGCGCGCGGCCTCTGGCGCGCCACCGGCATGAAGGACGGTGACTTCGGCAAGCCGATCATCGCGGTCGTCAATTCCTTCACCCAGTTCGTGCCCGGCCACGTCCACCTGAAGGACTTGGGCCAGCTCGTCGCGCGCGAAATCGAGGCGGCCGGCGGCGTGGCGAAGGAGTTCAACACCATCGCGGTCGACGACGGCATCGCCATGGGCCATGACGGCATGCTCTATTCGCTGCCGTCGCGCGAGATCATCTCCGACTCGGTCGAATACATGGTCAACGCCCACTGCGCCGACGCCATGGTCTGCATCTCCAATTGCGACAAGATCACCCCCGGCATGCTCTCAGCCGCCATGCGCCTGAACATCCCGGCGGTCTTCGTCTCCGGCGGCCCGATGGAAGCCGGCAAGGCGATCCTGCAGGGCCGGAAGGTGGCGCTTGACCTAGTCGACGCCATGGTTGCCGCTGCCGACGACAAGATCTCCGATGCCGATGTCGACGAGATCGAGAAGAACGCCTGTCCGACCTGCGGCTCCTGCTCCGGCATGTTCACCGCCAATTCGATGAACTGCCTGACCGAAGCGCTTGGCCTGTCGTTGCCGGGCAACGGCTCTACGCTTGCCACCCATGCCGATCGCAAGCGCCTCTTCGTCGAGGCCGGCCACCTGATCGTCGACATCGCTCGCCGCTATTACGAGCAGGACGACGAGAGCGTGTTGCCGCGCAACGTTGCATCCAAGGCCGCCTTCGAAAACGCCATGGCCCTCGACATCGCCATGGGCGGCTCGACCAATACGGTGCTGCACATCCTGGCGGCTGCCCATGAAGGCGGTATCGATTTCACCATGGACGATATCGACCGCCTGTCGCGCAAGGTGCCCTGCCTGTCCAAGGTGGCACCGGCCAAGCAGGACGTGCACATGGAAGACGTCCACCGCGCCGGCGGCATCATGCGCATCCTCGGCGAACTCGACCGCGGCGGCCTGATCAACCGCGACTGCCCGACCGTACATGCCGAAACGATCGGTCATGCAATCGACCGCTGGGACATCACCCGCACCAATTCCGAGACCGTGCGCGACTTCTTCAAGGCAGCCCCCGGCGGTGTCCGCACTACCCAGGCCTTCTCCCAGTCCTCGCGCTGGGAAGACCTCGACACCGACGGCGAAAAGGGCGTCATTCGCTCCGTCGAACATCCCTTCTCCAAGGATGGTGGTCTGGCGGTCCTGAAGGGCAATATCGCGCTTGACGGCTGCATCGTGAAGACGGCCGGCGTCGATGAATCGATCCTGAAGTTCAAGGGCCCGGCCCGCGTCTTCGAAAGCCAGGACGCAGCCGTCAAGGCGATCCTGTCGAACCATGTCGTCGCGGGCGACGTCGTCGTCATCCGCTACGAAGGCCCCAAGGGCGGCCCCGGCATGCAGGAAATGCTCTATCCGACGAGCTATCTGAAGTCGAAGGGCCTCGGCAAGGTCTGCGCGCTGATCACCGACGGTCGCTTCTCGGGCGGCACCTCGGGCCTCTCGATCGGCCATGCCTCGCCGGAAGCAGCCCAGGGCGGCGCCATTGGTCTGGTGCGCGAAGGCGACATGATCGACATCGACATCCCGAATCGCCTGATCAACCTCGTCGTCGACCCGGCCGAACTCGAACGGCGCCGCGCCGAACAGGACAAGCTCGGCTGGTTCCCTGCCGAGAAGCGCAAGCGCAACGTCACGACCGCGCTGAAAGCCTACGCCGCCTTCGCCTCGTCCGCGGACAAGGGCGCCGTGCGTCAGCTGCCGGAGTAAGGCTCGAACACTGCATCTGGAGGCGGCCAGCCGCCTCCAGCGTCTCTGCATTCTCTGGACATGCAGCATCCGCTCAAAGTCCGTCTCCCCGCCAAGCCGCCAGCCTGAATTCCCTGACCCTCAGGAGCCGCGATGACCGTCCCTTTCAGCCTCGTCGGCATCGACCATGTCGTCTTCATCGTCGATGACATGGAAAAGGCGCTCCGCTTCTATCACGAGGTCCTCGGCTGCCGCCCCGGCTATACCTATCCGGCACTCGGCATGGAGCAGGTCTGGTGCGGTAGTGCGCTGATCGTGCTCTGGGACATCACTCATCCCGGCGGCCTGAAAGCCGCCCCTCCGGTCACAGGCGGTCGCAATGTCGACCATGTCTGCATCGCCACGGGCCCCTTCGACCATGACGAACTGCGCGCCCATCTCGCGAGCCACGGTGTGGCGATCGATCGCGAGGCCATGCACGGCGGCGCCCGCGGCATGGGCCATTCCTTCTATGTGAAGGACCCCTTCGGCAACACGATCGAGATCAAGGGCCCGGCCGAATATCCCGACGGCCGGGGCTAACGTCGCGCTTCAGTCCCGGTAACTCGGATCGTCCTTGTCGAGCCACGACTTCAGATAGGCGAAATGCTTCTCCGCCATGCCGCGATACGGAATCCACCCGTCCGACGTGCCCAGCGCAATCTCGTCCGACAGCACCGCGAGCGGCTGTCCCGTCGAGAGCGCCAAGACCATCGTCTGTGCCGCCTTCTCGAAGAAATACAGATCCTCAAACGCATCCGCCACCGTCTCGCCGGCAACCGAGACGCCGTGATTGCCCATGACCAGCACCGCTTTGCCACGGATCATCTCGGCCAGCCGCTCGCCTTCCTCTGCTGCATCGGCAATGCCTCCAAAGTCGAGGTCATAGCCGATCCGTCCGAAGAACCGCGCCGTGTTGTTGTCGAGCGGCAGAAGCGTCGGGTCTTTCAGGCAGGAGAGCGCCACGGCATAAGGCGAATGGCAATGCAGGATGACACGCGCCTCCGGCAGCATCCGGTGCAGCGTGCCATGCACGGTCCAGGCCGACGGGTCCGGGGCGTTCGGCCGGTTCATCACATCGGGATCATCGGCATCGAGCAGCAGCAGATCGCTCGCCTTCACCGTGGCAAAATGCTGCCAGCGCGGGTTCAGCAGGAACTTTCGTCCATTGGCGGAAACGGCCGCACTGAAATGATTGCCGACCGACTCGCTCCACCCGAAGCGATGGCAAAGCCTGAAGGCCGCCGCCAGATCCTGACGCAGCGTTTTTAGCGCTGCATCATCGAGCATGTCGTTTCCAGAAGCTGCGATATTCATGCCTTGAACCGTCCTTCCGTCGTCAGCGCGCGATAGGTCGAGCGCATCTCCTCGCGATCGGCATAACAGCCGCGCAGATAACGGTCGCCGCTGGTCGCCGAATAGGCCATGCGGCCATGCACGATCCGGTGGTTGTCGAACACCATGCACTCGCCGGCCTTCATCAGGAAGCGCATCATGAACTTGTCGTCCTGCAGCATTTTGCCGAAGCGGCAGAAGGCCGGATAATAATCGTCGAGCACGGTCTGCGGCAGGTCGAACAGATCGGCCATGTGCTGGCTGATCGTCAGCCCCGAGACCTCGCCATGTTTGTCGAGCTCGATCACCCGCTGCCGGGAGCGCATGTCATAGGTGTCATGCTCGCAGAAGAACGGAATGTCGATTTCCGACAGCAGCCTGAACCCCTCCGGATCGATCTCCCTGAAGGCATTGGCCACGGCCACGCCGTCCGAATAGATGCTCATGCCGCCCTCGACGGTATTGGCCCTGCAATGCAGGAACTGAATGCCGGGCGCATGTTCCTCCGCCGGCGTATCGGTGTGCAGCTCCAAGGCCTTCGCCGTATAGGCCGTGTTGGTCGGGTTGATATGCGTCTTCACGTTAAAATATTCGCCGAAGAAGGTCGGCCGCACATGGCCCATCAGCTTCACAGTCTCGGTCAGCCCTTCATTGCTGTCAGGCATGTCGGTCACGATCGTCAGCCCCTCGACGATCATCGCCTCCAGCCATTCCGCGACCTTTTGCGGATCGCGCATCAGCTCCGGCTGCGAGAAGCGCGGGATCTCAGGGTAATGGTCGCTGAACCACGCCTTGCGCGGCAGGTCGGCGGGGTCGGGCCGATGTTTGCCTTCCGTGTAGAGGGCCAGCAGCGACAGCGGAAAGCGCGAAACATGGTTCTCGCCCGCCCAGCGGATGACCAGGCTCCCGTCCTCGATCTCGGCGCTGTCCGCGCGAGGGGCTGCCGACAGATGGAAGATGTCAAAGCTGCGCTCGCGCGTCGTGCTGTCAAAGGAGGAGGGGCAGTTGTCGCGCAGCCAGTAGTAATTGAAATAGGCCTGCTCACCCTCGGAAAGCGGCAGGTGAAGCCCTTTCTCGGCCAGGGTCACGGCGCCTGTGGCAACATGCATATTCATCGCGAATTTCCTTAAGCTGGGACGGCGAAAGAGCGGATCTGATTTGACGATCATCATCCGACTTTGCAGGCGAGGCCAGAGCGATTATGCTTATGCTGAGTTAAGCTGGAGGTTAAGTTGAGCCGTCTGCCACCCTTGCGTCTGCTGACCACGTTTGAGGCCGTCGCCCGGCTCGGCTCGATGCGCGAGGCGGCAAGCGCCCTGAACGTCACCCAGCCTGCCGTAACGCAAGCCCTGAAAGCGCTGGAAGACCATGTCGGCGCCGTCCTGATCGACCGCACGACCCGGCCGGCAAGGCTCACCGAAGCCGGCCAGCAACTCGCCCGCGCCACCCGCGACGGCCTTGATCTGATCGCCGACACCATCGAGGAAATCCGCAGCAGCACCGGCCTGGAAGATCAGCGCCTGACGGTCGCCTGCACCATGGGCCTCGCCACCCACTGGCTGATGCCGCGCCTCAGCGATTTTTACGCCCAGCATCCCGGCTATGTCGTCAATGTCCAGGTCCCGCCCACCGACCTGCCGCAGATGTGGCCCGGCACCGATCTCGTCTTGCGCTACGGCCGTGGCGCCTGGACCGATGGCACGACGCTGCGCCTCTTCGACGAGACCGTCTGCCCCGTCGGCCGCCCGGCTCTGGTCGAAAGCCTGCTGGCAAAGGGCGAGGGCCTCGACGCCGCCCCGCTCATCCATGTCCGCACCGTCGAGGCGCGCCACTGGGAAGGCTGGACCGATTATCTGGCGAGACGCGACCTGCCCAAGCCGCGCGGCCCATCCCACATCTTCGACAACTACGTCCAGGCGGTCCAGGCAGCCTTGGACGGCCGGGGTCTGATGCTCGGCTGGCGCTCGATCACCGACACCCTCGTTGCCGACGGCAGCCTCAAGCCCTGGCCCGAAGGCGCCCTGGATCTCGGCACGGCTTACTTTGCCACGGTCGCACCGACGGCGGCGAGACGCCCGGCGGTGAAGGCGTTCGTCGACTGGCTCTGCCGATCACCGGGGGATACTTAAATTAGGAAAATTAGACAATTCGGTAACCACCGAATTGTCTAATTGAAGCGCTGCCCGAATGGCCCCATCGTCGGCGTTCACGCAGTCGGTCGATCGGAGACGGAAAGGCTGACTGGCCAGTGATCGCTGGTCTTCGCCTGGGGCCTTAGCGTCGCATTGATCCGGTCGTGGATCTCGTGTTCGACCCAGCCGGACTGCGGTTCGACGATCAGTGGTCCAACGCCGCGCCGGCTCAGCGCCTCGGTGAAGGTGATGTGATCGAGCAGGATGGTCGGCGACCGCGCCGGATCGAGTTTGTCCTCGAAGCGCGCCGTCCAGCGCAGGTTCTGGGGATAGTCGAAAAGAGCGTGATTGAGGAATTTGCGCGCGAAGAACACGTCGCCCTGCAGCACCCCGATCAGGTCGTGCAGCAGATACTCCCGCTCAATTAGCTCCTTGCCGGGACCGTCGTTCAGGTCGCCGATGACGAAAAGGATCGGCAATTCCTCCTGCAAAAAGCGCTTGTCGATGTAGTGGCGCACGTCCGTCGCTTCGGTTGTCAGCTTCGCGCGGGCGACATGCGCATTCGCCATGAACCAGTTGACGTCCGGCCGGGCGAAATATTCCGCCTCGCTTTCGCCCGCCACCCGTTTGGGTACCTCGATCCCGATATGTTTGCTCTTGAAGTGGCAGCCGATGATCTCCACCCGGCGGCCGCCATACGTCATCACCAGCACCTGCGGGTGCCGATAGTGGTCGTGCTCTTGGCGGATGTTGGCACCGACCGTTTGGGTGTCCTTGTCCAGCGCCGGGGCCGAAAAGGTCCATCTGCCGTTGCGGTGACTGCTGAGCGACGCTTCCTCGGTATAGGCCTTCCATATCGAGAGATCGAGCAATTGCGGCGCAGTGCGGCTCGCAAAACTCTCCTTCACCAGGAACCACATCCACTGCACCCCCAGGATGCCGTAGGCCTTGTTTTCGGGGTCCGGATGCATGATGAGCCGGTATTCCGGCAGATGCGTGGCGACGAATTCGCCCATGACCTCCGCGCCGGGAATGCCCTCGATGAGAAAGAGGATGTCGGGATCGATCTCGACCACTTCCCGCCGCAAGGACTGTAGCTTTGCGTCGGCATCCGCCTTGGACGGCCGTCGTCCGGTGAAGCTTTTTGACCGTTCCTTGAAGCGGCCACTGCTGACGCCATACGCGTCGACCAGCCATTCGACATTCCATGAGGTGAGCTTGAAGGCCTTGGACATCGTTGATCCCCCTGATCCGGATAGGCGAGCAAAGGATAGCATATTTGCATCCGTGGGATGTGACGGTCGGCGTCAGACCATGCAGTCAGCCGACCTTGGCTCTCAAGCTGTCGGCTGCGTTTGCTGAAAACTCTCCAGCGCCGTCACCCGCTGCCACCAGTTACCGAGATTGCGGTGTCCTGAAAACATCTCGCGAAACTCCGGCACCTCCAGCGCATAGTCGATCATCGGTGCCAAATGGAGATCCGCCAGCGTGAGTGTGTCTCCACACATCCACCGTTGCTCGGAAAGCAGACCGGCGAGTACGTCGAGCGTGATCCGGGCAACGCCGTGCGCTTTCTCCACGCGCCCCTCATCCGACGCCTCCCCACGTTTCGGCTTTTCGATGCATTCCACATAAAGCCCCCAAACCAGCTGCGGATACACATAGCCATCCGCAATGCTGATGATCTGGTTCATCCGGGCGCGCGACTTTGCATCCGCAGGCTGCAGCGCCGGCCCGTCGAAGGCCTCGTCGATATAGCGGGTGATGGCGCCGGTCTCGTAGAGGTGGAAATCACCATGTTCGAGGGCCGGGATCTTGCCGAAGGGATGTCGCGTCAGATGGGCGTCGCGTATGCTGCCGTTGAAGATGTCGACCGGCATCAGGTCATAGGCAACGCCCTTTTCTAGGAGGGTAAGGCGGGCGATGCGGACGTAAACGCTGTAATCGGCGCCGTATAGCTGAGGTCGGTTTTTGCTTGTAGGCTCCGTCACCTTCGCTCCTCATGCACCCAATTTGGATATGTGTGAACCAATCAAAACACCCGAAGTGCGGACCGCTCGATATCGGCCCTGAGCATGGGGTGCAGGCTATTGCGTGTCGTGAGATCAATGGCGATCGAAAGTTCCCGCTCCAGAAACTGCTGGATGCCGATAAGTTCAATCAGGGAAAATTTCTGGGCTGGATCATGGTCAATGAAAAGATCCAGATCGCTCGTCGGCTTCGCCTCGTCGCGGGCCGTCGAGCCGAATACAAACAGCGCAGTGGCCCCCATGCCACGGATCGCGGGGGCAAGCCGCTTTAGCTGCGAAATGGCCTCAACCTGTTTCATGCGTGGATGTTAGCACGCGGCATGTTGTCCGTCACTTCTGCTGTTCTGTCTCCCTCTTGTCTCAACCAAGGAAATTCCTTACCTTGTTGCCAGAGGTAACTTCATGATCACCAGCAAGCTTACGAGTAAGGCACAGACCACGGTTCCCCAGCCCGTTCGGGCGGCTCTTCGATTGAAGGAGGGCGATGCGATCGTTTACACAATCGAGCCGGACGGTCGGGTCATCTTGTCCCGCGCAGTGTCGGATCATCCATTGGAGGACCCGTTCGCAACCTTCTGCGAATGGGATAGCGAAGCGGATCGTCGCGCCTATGCCGACCTTTAAGCAAGGCGATATCATCAGGGTTCCTTTTCCGTACACGGATCGGGACACGCGGCAGCGGAGGCCGGCTTTCGTCGTTTCAAATGGCGGCATTGGCGAAGCCGAGGGCCTTTTGTGGGTCGCCATGATCACATCTGCGGAAAACCGTGCCTGGCCTCAGGACGTCGCCATCTCGGCGCATCTGGAAGTAGGCTTGCCTGCCCCATCGGTCGTGCGGCCGGTGAAGCTGGCCACCGTCGAAGTCCGACATGTGGAACCCTTGGGTGCAGCAAGTCCGTCAGTCACCAAAGAGGTTATGGATCAAATTTTCGCGCTCTTGGGGCAGGTGTGAGTTTTGGTCTAACCGGTCGTTTCGGGGGTGCCCCGTCACTTCGGCAGCTGAAGTCCTTCGTAAATGCTGGTGAGCTCTGCCATACGCACCGCATAGGCCGCAGCGATGCAGTCGAGATTGGCCTCGCACGCGCCGCGCTCCTCCAGCCACTTGATCTGCTGGTCCTGCATGTCGCCGCGCGCGCCCATGGCGAGCAGGCCTGAGAGCAGGTCGAAGGTCGTCACCATCTTCACGTCCATGTCGTTCAGCTGCGGGTTCTGGCAGATAGCCTGCTCGTCGGCGGCGAGATCCGGCTTGCGGCAATCGAAGCTGGCGGCATTGGCTGGCTGTGCCCCGGCGAGAAGCGGCGCGGCAAGCAGCGCAAAGACGAGGGCGCGTGCGGCAGCGTGGGTATCGGACATGGAAACCTCCTCTGTGGGTGAATACTGCAGGCTGAACGTTGCCGCTTGTCCCATCGTTCCGTGCGTCTGGCGCAGGGCAGGTCTCACGATCCGGTGAGCCGCTGCCGCCGCGCCTTTGACCTTTAGGCCGCCATGCCTAAGTTCAACGCTATGAAAAGAAGAACGCTCCTGGCATCGATCGCCACGCTGCCCGCTCTCACCATCGGTCGCAGTTTCGCCCAGAACGCAACAGCGGACGACGGCACCCGCCAGCGCATCACGACCTTGCTGGATGAAGCCCGCCGGCTCGATACGCTGCAAACCGTCATCGTCACCCGTAATGGCGAAACGCTCGGCGAGCGGGCCTATGGCAACAATTCGCTGACCGGCTCCACCAACATCAAGTCCGCCTCGAAATGCGTCGTCTCCGCGCTGGTTGGCATCGCCATCGACAAGGGTCTGCTGGAAGGCGTCGACCAGAAGATCGAAACCGTGCTGCGCTCCGAATTTCCGACAAATCCCGATCCGCGCCTGTCGAAGATCACCATCGGCCATCTCCTGTCTATGCGCGCCGGCCTCGACCGGATGTCCGGGCCGAATTACGGCCGCTGGGTCGCCAGCCGTGACTGGACCCGGTTTGCGCTCGCCGCTGATTTCGTCGAGGAGCCCGGTGGCGGCATGCTCTATTCGACCGCCTCCACCCATCTGCTCTCGGTCATCCTCACCAAGGTCTCGGGCAAGCCGACTTTGGCGCTGGCGCGGGACTGGCTCGGACCACTCGAAGGCTTCCGCATCGGTGCCTGGGATCGCGACCCGCAGGGCTATTATCTCGGCGGCAACCAGATGGCGATGACACCGCGCTCGCTGCATGCCTTCGGCGAACTTTACCGTCGCGGCGGTGTGACCGGGGACGGCACACGGCTGATCTCGGAGGCCTGGATCCGCGAAAGCTGGATCCGCCGCACCAATTCGGTCTTCAATGGCGATGGCTACGGCTATGCCTGGTTTCTCAAGGAGATGGCTGGCGAGCAGGTGAACTACGCCTGGGGCTATGGCGGCCAGATGCTTTACATCACCCCGAGCCTTGGCCTGACTGTCACCATGACCTCCAACGAGAGCGCGCCATCGGCCCGCACCGGCTACCGTGACGCGCTGCACGGCCTGATTGCCGGCATCATCGGCATCCTGAGGGCTTGAGGCGAAACGGGTTTATCCCCATCTGCGAACATGCTTCCTTGCTTCTGCCTATTTGCCAGCGCAGGAACCGGGGCTAGAACGTCCATGACCGCATGAAGGATATGTGCATGCTCCGCTTCGACCGCCTGAAACCCGTTGCCGTGATTGCCGCTCTGCTCCTGCCTCTGGCCCCGCCCGTGCTGGCTCAGGATAAGGTGGTGCCGCAGAGCCAGCTCGACATGCAGCTGTCCTTTGCGCCGCTGGTCAAGCAGACGCGCGGGGCGGTGGTGAATGTCTATGCCGAGCGCATCGTCCAGAGCCGCTCGAACCCCTTTGCCGGCGATCCCTTCTTCGAGCAGTTCTTCGGCCAGCGCATGCCGAACCGCACGGAAAAGCAGTCCTCGCTCGGCTCGGGCGTCATTGTCGAGGCAAACGGCACCGTGGTCACCAACAACCACGTCATCGACGGCGCCGACGACATCAAGGTGGCGCTGGCCGACGGTCGCGAATATCCGGTCAAGGTGGTTCTGAAGGACGATCGGCTCGACCTCGCGGTGTTGAAATTCGACGCTCCGGCATCCATGCCGACACTACCGATCGGCAATTCCGATGTCACCGAAGTCGGCGATCTCGTGCTCGCCATCGGCAATCCTTTCGGCGTCGGTCAGACGGTGACTTCGGGTATCGTCTCGGCGCTCGCCCGCAACCAGGTGACCGAAGGCGATTTCGGTTTCTTCATCCAGACCGATGCCGCCATCAATCCCGGCAATTCCGGCGGCGCCCTTGTCAACACCAGGGGTGAGCTGATCGGCATCAACACGGCGATCTTCTCGCGTGGCGGTGGCTCCAATGGCGTCGGCTTTGCCATCCCGGCCAATCTCGTCCGCGTCTTCCTCGATGCCGCCGATCGTGGCGATGCCAGCTTCGAGCGTCCTTACGTTGGCGCGACCTTCGAGCCTGTTACATCGGATGTTGCCGAAGCGCTCGGCCTCAAGACCGTGCGTGGCGCGCTCGTCGTGCGCATTGCCGAGGACGGCCCTGCGGCCAAGGCGGGCCTGAAGCCCGGGCAGGTCGTCACCGCCGTCAACGGCATCCCCGTCGAGCATCCGGATGCACTCGGTTACCGCCTGACCACCGCAGGTCTTGGCAAAATGGCCGAGCTGACGGTGCAGGAGGATGGTCGCGAGGAAAAGATCGAGCTGACGCTCGCCGCTGCCCCGGAAACCCGGCCGCGCGATATCCAGCTCATTGAGGGGCGCAGCCCCTTCGCCGGCATCCGCGCGGGCAATCTGTCGCCGCGTCTCGCCTATGAACTGAAGATGGCCTCGGAAGTGACCGGCGTCGTGGTGATCGACGTCGTGCGGGGATCGCCGGCTGCCCGGCTCGGCTTCAAGCCGCGTGACATTGTCGTCGCCGTCAATGGCGAGAATATCGCCTCGGTCGACGACCTGCAGAAGATGGCCGAAAGCGATCCGGGCTTCTGGCGCGTCGAGATCGAACGCGACGGCCAGCGCATCCGGCAGATCTTTCGATGAGTGATCTTTTCGCGCCGCAGATGTCGAAGGAAATGGCCGAGCGGCGTCCGCTCGCCGATCGTCTGCGGCCGAAGAACCTCGCCGAAGTCACCGGCCAGGAACACCTGACCGGCGAGGATGGTGTGCTCGCCCGGATGATCGCGTCCGGTTCGCTTGGCTCGATGATCTTCTGGGGCCCGCCCGGCACGGGCAAAACCACCGTCGCGCGGCTCTTGTCAGGCGAAGCGGGTCTCGCCTTCGAGCAGATCTCGGCGATCTTTTCCGGTGTGGCGGATCTCAAGAAGGTCTTCGAAAGTGCAAGGCTGCGCCGCATGGAGGGCCGCCAGACTCTGCTTTTCGTCGACGAGATCCACCGCTTCAACCGCGCCCAGCAGGATAGTTTCCTGCCCGTCATGGAGGATGGCACCGTCATCCTCGTTGGCGCGACCACCGAAAACCCCAGCTTCGAACTCAACGCCGCTCTTCTGTCGCGGGCAAGGGTACTCACCTTCAAGAGCCATGATGCCGAGAGCATCGAGACGCTGCTGAAGCGCGCCGAGGAGACCGAAGCCAAGCCGCTGCCGCTGGATAGCGATGCCCGTCAGGCCTTGATCCGCATGGCCGATGGTGACGGCCGCGCCTCGCTGACGCTGGCGGAAGAAGTCTGGCGCGCCGCCCGGCCGGGCGAGGTCTTCGACACGGAAGGTCTCGGCAAGATCGTCCAGCGCCGGGCTCCCGTCTACGACAAGGGCCAGGACGGTCACTACAATCTGATCTCGGCGCTGCACAAGGCGGTGCGCGGCTCCGATCCCGATGCGGCGCTCTACTATCTCTGCCGCATGTTCGATGCTGGCGAGGACCCGCTCTATCTCGGCCGTCGGCTGGTGCGCATGGCCGTCGAGGATATCGGATTGGCCGATCCGCAGGCGCTGGTCGTCTGCAATGCCGCAAAGGATGCCTATGATTATCTCGGCTCGCCGGAAGGCGAACTGGCGCTAGCCCAGGCCTGTGTCTATCTCGCGACTGCGCCGAAGTCGAACGGCGTCTATGTCGCCTACAAGGCGGCCATGCGCGCGGCCAAGGAACACGGCTCGCTTCTGCCGCCCAAGCATATCCTCAACGCCCCGACCAAGCTGATGAAGGCGGAGGGGTATAACGAGGGCTACCGCTACGACCACGATGAGCCGGACGCCTTTTCCGGCCAGGATTATTTTCCCGAAAAGATGGGCCGCAAAACCTTCTACGACCCGCCGGAACGCGGCTTCGAGCGCGAAATCAAGAAGCGCCTCGACTGGTGGGCCAAGCTCCGCCGCGAACGCGGCGGCGGCTGAAATCTGACCTCTGTTCTTGCCCATCGTCATTTCAGTTTAAGTTCATTTTAAGTGCGCTACTTTAGGCTGCCCTGGACTGAAAGCAGGGGGAGCGCATGCCGCAACGATACGGTTTGTCGGACGATCCGGCGCTGCATACCGCAGAGTCGCGTTTGGGCCTGAGAGCCATGGGCGGGATATTTTCGGCCGTCCTCATCACGTTGTCTGCTCTGTCGCTGTTTTTCGTCGGCGGCGTCGCCTCCAAGAAGGCGGACGAGATCGCGATCGAAAAGCAGTTCGTCTTGTTCGACAACGCGATTCGCGACCGGCAAAACCTGATGGCGCGTGACCAGTTGGGGCTTGCCCGCTGGGACCTGTCGGTGCGCTTCATCACCCTCGATTTTCGGCACTCCTTCATCGAGGACGAGCTCGTTTCGTCGCTCTGGCATGATTTCGGCCACGACCGCAGCTTCCTCATCGGTTCCGGAGGCCGCGTCCTGATGGCGGCCTATCGGGATGATGTCGACTTTACCGCCCGCCGACTCGAGCCGGGCGACAGCCTGCTGACATTGGTCGATCTGGCAATTGCCCGACACAATACCAATCGCATCAAGATTCCTGGAGGTTACAGCCAGCGACAGGTCGTGGCGGCGCGTGTCGAGGAAATCGCCGCCTATGGCTTCGTCGAGATCGACGGCAAAACCATGATCGCCAGCGCCATGGCAATCGTTCCCGACGATGGCGAAGTGGCTCTGCCGGATGGCGCGCCAGTCATTCTTGTTTCCGCCCGGCCGGTCGACAGCAGCTTCATCAAGGACCTGAATGCCCAGTTGAAGCTGACCTCGCTCTTCTACAGCAATGATGCCGGCGGTCTGATGCCGGCCGTGGACGTCGAGGCTCGCACTATCGGCAGCTTCACCTGGGATCTGGACCGTCCGGGCAAGGATATCTGGCAAGTCGTGGTGCCGCTGGTGGTGGTCCTGTGCGGCGTGTTGCTCGCCGCGACTCTCATCCTCGGCCGCTCCATAGGCCGCCTGTCGGCACGGCTCGAGGCGAGCGAGCGGCGCAACCGCGAGCTGGCGATGCGCGACGCCTTGTCGGGCCTTGCCAACCGTCACTGCTTCGATCAGGCATTGAATTCGGCCTCCGAGCGCCTCGCCCATGCACCCTTTGCCGTGATCGCCAGCGATCTCGATCGCTTCAAGGCGGTCAACGACCTCCATGGCCATGCCGCCGGCGACGAGGTCATCCGGGTTGTTGCCGAGCGTTTGCGCCAGGCAGTCGGCGATCATGGTCTCGTCGGCCGCACCGGTGGCGATGAATTCGTCATCCTGATGACCGCCTTCCGTGACCGTGCGCGTCTCTCGATGCTGGCCCAGCAGATCATCGCCTCCATATCGCGGCCGATCATGCTGCCGGATGGCGCCGTGGTCGATGTCGGCATCAGTCTTGGCATCGCGATGGCACCCGATCAGGGCATTTCCGGCCACGCGGTCATGGCGAGCGCCGATCGGGCGCTTTATGCCTCGAAGGAAGGCGGCCGCGGCCGCGCTTTCTTTGCCGAAGATCTGCCGCAGGGTGGTGCCGACGGCACGGCCGCAGCCGACGCGGCTTGAGGGCTTCATGATCTGGAATTAAACGGCGGTGATCTCTGCCGGCTACGCGACTGAGAGCGGCTCATGCAGCGTCGGCGACTTGGCAGGGAACCAGTCTGCGCGGAGGAGCCGGCCTCCGGTTCAGGAAGCCCGCTGCTTCGGCTGAAGGGCCGGGGCCGCCGTCATCTTGACCTTGCTTTCGGCAAGCCCGTGATGGCCTTCCATATCGACGATCAGGTGCCAGTGGCCGCTTTCCGGGATGACGAGGTTGAGCGGTGACTTCTTCGCCACGCCGCCCAGAAACTTGAAGTCCAGCGTCTCCTTGAAGCGCTGGAAATTCGTCGGGGTCATCAGCCGCACATTGTTCACGGCCGACAGCGTCACTTCGATGATCGTGCCGGCGCGCTGTTCTTTCAGGTCGTAATGGGTGAAGCGGAAGGTCGGTTTGGACATGTTTGTCCTCGTCTCCAGGCGGTCTCGTTACGGCCGTCGATCATACAGGCAGGCCGTTAAGGAAGCGTTGGCCGGGCGAGCAGGGGAGGTGGGTGAGGGCGGACTTTTTTGGGACGGGGTGTTCACTGAAGGGAAAGATCGGGACGGGGCGATGGACGCGAGGCCTTCTCCCCCTTGGTGGGGGAGAAAGCGATTTCGATGAATTAGGCGAGCGTAAGCCGCCTAAACATCAGAAATCGCAAGTGAGGGGGGCTGTTCAGTCGTGCCACCGGCACCGATCCCCTCACCAATAAAATCTGAAGTTTAGGCGGCTTTCGCGCGCCTAAGCCTTCGATTTTGTAACCTCTCCCACAAGGGGGAGAGGTGCGGTCCCGCATGCGCCTCACGCTCCGATAGAGAGGTGGGGGCAAACAAACTGTCAAAAACCCCAAGCTCCGCCACCGGTCGGGATCTCTCCCTCCGGTGATGGGCATGCTTGTCTCGGACGAGGCGCCAGAAGCAACCTGTCTAAGTAGTTTTATGTGGCTCCTTCCGGCGCCCCGTTCGGCGTTTTTGTCCCGCTGCATGCGTCTCTCTGGCAAGGCGGCGACGGTCCTTGGAACTGGCGTTCCAGGGATGACCGGGCGCGGGTCCGACTGTGGCATCACTTGGACGTGATGCTTCCGCCTGGCCGGTGGCCCGGGAGGTTCCCGCCGGATGGTGCACCATTCCGACCGGGACCCTCGCCCGGGGGATGGGGCCTTGGTCATTTACGACTGGCCCGCATCCCCGCCGTTTTGTTCGCCCCGCTGTCTGGATGTTCGCGACAGCATTGGCGCCTTGTCTGTGTGCCTCTGAGGCACGTCCTTCCGATCGGGGTATCCGGGTTTTGCGGCATCCGACCGCCAAACCCTCGTTCCAGCCCCACGTCCGGAGGGAGACCGTTGCAGCGGACCGGGGTCTAACACCTGCGACAGTGCTCCTCCCCGGCGCCGGCCCCGCCTCGCCTGACATCGCATCGTCAGGTGTATCCGAGGGCGGGACAGGAGCGAGTCTAAAGCGGGAAAAATGGGCGGGGATGAAAAAATGTGTCGAGGTTTGATTTTGTTGGGAAATCGCTGGAGTTCATCCCCCTTTTTCTGCCGCGACCGCCGAGTTTGTGGCCTTTGCCCCTCACCCTGCCCTCTGCCCGCAGGCGGGGAGAGGGGGCGCAAGCGGTGGCCGTCTGGGCCTTCTCCCCGCCTGCGGGGAGAAGGTGCCCGAAGGGCGGATCAGGGGCTGACGTGATTGGGATGAGGGGCAAAGGCCGCAAGCGCCGAGGCCATCTCCCCCTTGGTGGGGGAGATGGCGATTTCGATGAATTAGGCGAGCGCAAGCCGCCTAAACATCAGAAATCGCAAGCGTGGGGGTCCGTTCTGTCGTGCCCGCAGCACCGATCCCCTCACCAGCAAAATCTGAAGTTTAGGCGGCTTGCGCGCGCCTAAGCCTTCGATTTTGCAACCTCTCCCACAAGGGGGAGAGGCGGGGCGCTGCGACCTGGATCTTCATCCGGCTAGCGTCGTCGCGATTTCGAGCACATCGGCGTGTCTGATTGCGAGGGCAAGACATCCTCGGCCATCTCCCCCCTTGCGGGGGAGACTTCGGAGCGATGGCCGAAGGCCAGAAATCGATCCAGTGAATCGATTTCAGCGAACGGAGGCCTGAGCGCGACGCCGCGCGAAGGCTGTGAGGGGAATTGGCCCGAGCAGGGCCAAACCTCAGATTTCGCAAGAGAGGGGCTCGGTGATGTCGGTGCCAGCGGAACCTTGCCCCTCTCCAGGAAAATCTGAAGTTTAGGCGGCTTGCGCACGCCTAAGCCTTCGATTTTCCGTCCTCCCCCGCATGGGGGGAGGTGGGGCGCCTAGCGGAAGGCTCTTTTCTTTGCAATGAACCGGATGCAATCTCTGGTGGTTTCGGAGGGGCTCGAATGACGCATCGGGATGTGCCGCACCAGCATCGCCGTTTTGCCCGCTCCATGCGGGCGGAGGCCACTTGGGCCGAAAACCGGCTGTGGCAGGTGCTGCGGGCAAAGCGGCTCGGCGGCTTCAAGTTTCGGCGGCAGGTGCCGCTCGATGGCTACATCCTCGATTTCGTCTGCTTCGACGCACAAGTGATCGTTGAGGTGGATGGGCATCAGCATGCGAACAGCGAGCGTGATGCGCGACGGGACGCCTGGTTTCGCTCCCAAGGGTTTCGGGTACTGAGGGTCTGGAACGGCGAGGTCGAGGACAATCTCGATGGTGTCTGCAGTTTCATTCTCGCAGAGTTGAGGAATTGCGGCGAGTGAGGGTGCCTATCTCCCCCCTTGCGGGGGAGAAAGCGACATCGAGGAATTGGCCCGATCAGGGCCAAACCTCAGATTTCGCAAGAGAGGGGCTCGGTGAGGTTTTCGCCAACGGAACTGTGCCCCTCTCCAGGAAAATCTGAAGTTTAGGCGGCTTGCGCGCGCCTAAGCCTTCGATTTTCCGTCCTCCCCCGCTTTGGGGGGAGGTGGGGCTGCGGCCTGGATTTTCATGCGGCTAATGTTGTGGCGATTTCGAGCGCATCGGTGGGGTTGTAGCGAGGGCAATACATTCGCGGCCTATCTCCCCCCTTGCGGGGGAGAAAGCGAAATCGAGGAATTGGCCCGATGAGGGCCAAACCTCAGATTTCGCAAGAGAGGGGCTCGGTGAGGATGGTGCCAACGGTACTGTGCCCCTCTCCAGGAAAATCTGAAGTTTAGGCGGCTTGCGCTCGCCTAAGCCTTCGGTTTTCCGTCCTCCCCCGCATGGGGGGAGGTGGACTGCCACACAACTATTCACTCACCGGGTGTCACTCTGCATCAATTCCGTTACAATAGCCTCCGAAATTTCAGCCGATAAATTGAGCTCACTGCTTCATCGGTTGGAAGCTTGCCCTCTTGCACAAAGTGATCATACGCCGACAGAATGTTCATGCCCTCGCCGATTTCTATCCCATCTTCTTGCAAAGCACGAACCAGTACCTCTGCAGTTGGAAGGTGAGAATTGCTTTGGAGGAGACTGCTAAGAGTTGGTGCCATTTTTCTGTCTGGGATCTCTCCAGCAACCGCCCAAAGCAGTTTAAGGCCTAGTTTGTGTTTTAACTTGTCTAGATTGGCCGTTAATCGTTCATCTTTGGCGTGATCGGCTGCATCAATTAGAGATCTGTAGATGTTGAATTCAGCCTCTTCACCCATGCCACCCATGTAATGCTCCCCTCCTTTGTTAAGAAGAACTTCGGAAAGCACGAGAGATAGACGTGTTTCTACTCTCTTTATGTCCCTTAGAAGGATCTCTGCCCTGTCAATTTGAGCATGAAACTCCGCACTTACTGAGGTTGCAGAGACGTTGAACGATTTGAGGTTCTCCCCGCTGACAAATGATGCCGTAAAAGTCAGGATGCCGACAAAGAGAAAGAAGCCAGCGGGGGCTAAGTGGCTGAAGCTCAGCCACAGGGCTATGATAATCAAAACTGCGCCTGTTATTCGCGCTGCGGAGTACACAAGCTTCATTTTTATCCCCAAACAAAACCCCGCGCCGAATTCAATCAACGCGGGGTTTACTTTATCTCATCTCAGGCGAGTGAAAATCGAAATCTCCACCTATCCCTGTGCCAATCAGCTGCACCCACTCGTGGCGCCGCACGTGTCGCACTTCTCGCAAGTCCCATTCCGAACCATCGTAAAGTTCTGGCATTCCGAGCACATGTTGCCCGTATACCCCTGCGCAATCGAGCGCATGCGGCGGGTGGCTTCGAGCTGCTTGGCATCCGCCTTGGCCTTGGCGGCCTCGTCGGCAGCCGAGTCCGAGAAGAGGCCGTCATCGGCGATCTCCTCGGCCAGTTCCACGGCGCGTTCCTCGTAGTCGCGCTTGAAGGACACGACTTCGGAGGTGGCGATCGCGGTTGTCACTTCGAGCTTGCGAGCGGTGTTGCCGGCAGACGCGAAGGCGGTGACCGTCGAGGCCTTGGCGGGGACGGCGGTGGCGGCTCCCTTCGGGTCGGCGCCGGCGGCTGCCGGCATGTGGCTGGAGACGAGCGTCGGCTTGTAGCCGCGGGTCAGGCCCTTGGAGACGACATCCGCCTTGCCTTCCTTGACGCCACGGCCAAGGGCGGTCGTGGAGAAGTCGGAGGTGTCGACATGGGCCAGATCGCTGCGACCCAGATAGGAGATCGCCAGCTCACGGAAGACGTAGTCGAGGATCGACGTCGCGTTCTTGATCGCGTCGTTGCCGGTGACCATGCCGGCCGGCTCGAACTTGGTGAAGGTGAAGGCGTCGACATATTCCTCAAGCGGCACGCCATATTGCAGGCCGAGCGAGACGGAGATGGCGAAGTTGTTGATGAAGGCGCGCAGAGCCGAGCCTTCCTTGTTCATGTCGAGGAAGATTTCGCCCAGACGCCCGTCGTCATATTCGCCGGTGCGCAGGAAGATGGTGTGGCCACCGATCTTCGCCTTCTGGGTATAACCCTTGCGGCGGGTCGGCAGCTTTTCCTGTTCGCGCACGACCCGCTCGACGATGCGCTCGACGATGCGTTCCGTGATGGTGACTGCCTGGGCGGCAGCGGGCTGCTGCATCAGGTCGTCGAGAGCGTCGTCATTGTCCTCGTCTTCGATCAGCGAGGCATTGAGCGGCTGGGAGAGCTTCGAGCCGTCGCGATAGAGCGCGTTGGCCTTCAGTGCCAGCTTCCAGGACAGCATGTAGGCGGCGCCGCAGTCTTCGACGGTCGCTTCGTTCGGCATGTTGATCGTCTTGGAGATTGCGCCCGAGATGAACGGCTGGGCCGCTGCCATCATGCGGATGTGGGATTCGACCGAGAGATACCGCTTGCCGATCTTGCCGCACGGATTGGCGCAATCGAAGACGGGCAGGTGCTCCTTCTTGAGGAAGGGGGCGCCTTCGAGCGTCATCGCACCGCAGACATGGATGTTGGCGGCTTCGATGTCCTTCTTGGCGAAGCCCATGTGGTCGAGAAGGTTGAAGCTCATGTCGGTGAGCTGCTCGTCGGTGACCTTGAGGGTCTCCTTGAGGAAGTCAGCGCCGAGCGTCCACTGGTTGAAGACGAACTTGATGTCGAAGGCGGCCTTCAGCGCGCCGTTGACGGCTTCGATCTTCTCGTCGGTGAAGCCCTTGGCCTTGAGCGTCGAGGGGTTGATGCCCGGCGCCTGGTTCAGGTTGCCATGGCCGACGGCATAAGCGTCGATCTCGGCGATCTGGGATTCCGAGTATCCAAGCGTGCGCAGCGCTTCCGGAACGGCAGCGTTGATGATCTTGAAGTAGCCGCCACCGGCGAGCTTCTTGAACTTGACCAGCGCGAAGTCGGGCTCGATGCCGGTCGTGTCGCAGTCCATGACGAGACCGATGGTGCCTGTTGGTGCGATGACCGAGACCTGGGCATTGCGGTAGCCATGCTTTTCGCCAAGCTCCAGCGCCTTGTCCCAGGCAGCGGTTGCATGGGCAACGAGGGCAGGGTCGGTGCATTCGGCATGGACGAGCGGCACAGGATCAACCGACAGGCCTTCATAGCCTTCCGACAGGCCGTGGGCGGCGCGGCGATGGTTGCGGATGACGCGCAGCATGTTGTCGCGGTTCGGCGCAAAGCCCGGGAAGGGGCCGAGTTCCGAGGCCATTTCGGCTGACGTCGCATAGGAAACGCCGGTCATGATGGCGGTCAGCGCTCCGCAGATGGCGCGGCCTTCAGCTGAGTCATAGGGGATGCCGGAGGACATCAGCAGGCCGCCGATATTGGCATAGCCGAGGCCGAGCGTGCGGTATTCATAGGAGCGTTCGGCAATCTGGCGCGACGGGAACTGCGCCATCATGACCGAGACTTCGAGCACGACGGTCCACAGACGAACGGCATGTTCGTAATCGGCGATGTCGATGTTCTTGGTCTTGGCGTCCTTGAACTGCAGGAGGTTCAGCGAAGCGAGGTTGCAGGCCGTGTCGTCGAGGAACATGTATTCCGAGCACGGGTTCGACGCGCGGATGGAGCCGGCAGCCGGGCAGGTGTGCCAGTCGTTCATCGTCGTGTTGAAATGCAGGCCCGGATCGGCCGATGCCCAGGCGGCGTAGGAGATCTTCTCCCAGAGGTCGCGGGCCTTGAGCGTCTTCATCACCTTGCCGTCCTTGCGGGCGGTCAGGTTCCAGTCGCCGTCATTTTCGACCGAGCGCAGGAAGTCGTCCTTCAGCGATACGGAATTGTTCGAGTTCTGGCCCGACACGGTGAGATAGGCTTCCGAATCCCAGTCGGTGTCATAGGTCTTGAACTCGAGATCCTTGTAGCCCTGCTGGGCGAACTGGATGACGCGCTTGATGTAGTTTTCCGGAACCTGGTCCTTCTTCGCGGCCTTGATTTCGCGCTTGAGGGCAGGGTTCTCGTTCGGATCGAAGCAGGCGCCGTTGTCAGCCTCGCAGTTGACGCAGGCCTTCATGATCGCCTTCAGGTGACGGGCGACGATTTTCGAGCCAGTGACGAGAGCGGCAACCTTCTGCTCTTCCTTCACCTTCCAGTCGATATAGGCTTCGATATCCGGATGGTCGATGTCGACGACGACCATCTTGGCCGCGCGGCGGGTTGTGCCGCCGGACTTGATCGCGCCGGCAGCCCGGTCGCCGATCTTCAGGAAGGACATGAGGCCGGAAGAGCGGCCGCCGCCGGACAGCTTTTCGCCTTCGCCGCGCAGATAGGAGAAGTTGGAGCCGGTGCCGGAGCCATACTTGAAGAGACGCGCTTCGCGGACCCAGAGGTCCATGATGCCGCCTTCATTGACCAGGTCGTCTTCGACGGACTGGATGAAGCAGGCATGCGGCTGCGGATGCTCGTAGGATGACTTCGACTTGACGAGCTTCGCGGTGAAGGGGTCGATGTAGAAATGGCCCTGGCCGGGGCCGTCGATGCCATAGGCCCAGTGCAGGCCGGTGTTGAACCACTGTGGGCTGTTGGGCGCGACGCGCTGGGTGGCGAGCATGTAGGCGAGCTCGTCCTTGAAGGCGCTCGCATCTTCTTCCGAGGTGAAATACTTGCCCTTCCAGCCCCAATAGGTCCAGGTGCCGGCCAGGCGATCGAAGACCTGGCGGGCATCGGTTTCCGAGCCGTAGCGCTCTTCGGCGGGCAGCGAGGCCATTGCCTTCTCATCGGCGACCGAGCGCCAGAGGAAGGAAGGAACATCGTTTTCCTCGACCTTCTTCAGGATCTTCGGCACGCCGGCCTTTCGGAAATACTTCTGAGCGAGAATGTCCGCCGCCACCTGGCTGAACTGGGCCGGGACGTCGATGTCGGCAAGACGAAATACGATTGAGCCGTCGGGGTTCTTGATTTCGCTGATGGCCTTGCGGAACTCGATTTCCGCATAAGCGGACTGCCCCGGTTGGGTGAAGCGACGTTCAATGCGCATTTGCCTGTGTCCCTCGATCTGGTGCGCCGGAAATTCGGCGCGAAAAATAGCATCCGGCTGCTCGCGTCAAACCGCGCAGCCGGTCATTTGTTTGTCTGTCAGGTGATTCATCCGAAGACTGGGCACCCTGTATCTTGTGGTGATGGTGGCTGCAAACGCTAAATATAGTATTAACAGATTATTGCCGCCAGACATAGACCCCCTGTGTGGCGGTCAAAAATCGCACAGAAATCCTATCGGGAGCGACGTCGTCAGAACGCCGTTCCACCTCAAAGAAAGCCGCCACAATGTTTGATGAAACCCGGCCTCGTTAATGCCCGGTCCAGTCGCCGCCGCAACAGGATCCATTAACATCGGTCCGACTGATTCCGTCAAGGGGTGGTCCGTGAAGGAAATGTTAACGCTATATCTTGTGGCTGCCGACTGTGGATAACGGGCAAAAGGCCGAAGTTACGGGAATGACTGGCCTTTCCGCCGCGGCAATGGCAGGCCCGGCAGGCGATGCCGGTTGTCAAGCTTCCGTCACGAATAATTTCGCGTGTCGCCGTGACACACAATCCATAGTGTCCGGCACCGCGCTGTATGGGGGGCGGGGCTTGTTTTTGCGGCCATAAAAGCTGGGGATGACTCGCCCGATGCAGCCGGGTGGGCTGCCGCTGTTCGGGGTGTGATGAAGCGACAGGCGCCGTCACAGTGCGGTGCGGCATATCCCGGATCTGACGAGGAAATCGCAACGATTTCGCAAGATGTCTCCCCTAATTTAGGGGCAATATGTGTGGAATGATCTCCATGCCGGGCCGGGATGGCCGCTTGCCAGGATGGCAGGATTGTACGGAGCCTCATTCATGTCGATCGCCAATCTATCCATCTTGAAAAAGGTAAGCCTCGTTGTCGTCCTGATGGGCGTGGCCGCTGCCGCCATTGCTGCCGTCGGTGCTCAGGGACTGTCGTCGCTCGGCTCTGCCTTGAAGGACACGGGCGCCCGCGAAGAAGTGGCGCGCGAGGCCATGGACCTGCGCGTCGACATTATCGCCATTTCACGCATGACCTACCAGCTGGCGCTGGCCCCGGAAAAGGCGGCCGATTTTGCCGCCGAGACCGACAAGCGCGCCGGCGAGATGCTGGCCCGCCTGCCGAAGATCGCGACGACGGCGAGCCCCGCTGAAGCGCAGATCCTGGATCGCACCAAGACGGCGCTCGATGCCTATTTTAACCAGATCCGCGAAATGGTCGCCGTTGCCGCCACGCCTGCCGGCCAGGATCTCGCCGTGATGAAGGCCGAGCTTGCCAAGGCGCTCGAGGCCCAGAAGACGGTGACCGCGGTGGTGAAAGAATACTCGACCTCCTCGGCCGAGAGCCTGAAGGGTTCGCGTGAGAACGCGCTTGCCGCCTCGAGCTTCACCATGCTGGTGCAGATCGCGACTGCCGTCGTCTGCATCATTGCCGGCGTCGCCGTCAGCTTCGTGCTCGCCCGCCGCGGCATCGTCAACCCGATCCGCAGCCTGACCGCCGTGATGTCGGACATGGCCGCCGGTCGTCGCCCCGACAGCATTCGCGGCACCGACCGCAAGGACGAGATCGGCGAAATGGCCCGGGCGCTCGAAGTCTTCCGCGCCAATGAAGAACACATGCGCGCCATGGAAGCCCAGGAAGCGGCACTCACCGCCCAGAGCAAGGACCTGCAGACCTCAATCAGCGTGATCGTCGCGGCCGCCGCCGCCGGCGATTTCTCCCAGCGTATCTCCAAGGCCTATGACGACGCCGACCTGCAGCGTTTTGCCGGCTCGGTCAACGAGCTGGTCGCGAATGTCGACCGCGGCGTTACCGAAGTCCGCCGCGTGATTGCAGCACTGGCCGATGCAGACCTGACCCACGAAATGCAGGGCCAGTTCCAGGGTGCCTTTGCCGAACTGCAGGGCAACGTCAACCAGACCATGGCCGTGTTGCGCCAGACCATGCAGAACATCCTCGGCGCTGCCGGTACGATCACCGACAATTCCGGCGAACTGTCGTCTGCTGCCAATCAGCTGGCCCGCCGTACCGAGCAGCAGGCCGCCTCGCTCGAAGAGACGGCCGCAGCGCTTGAAGAAATCACCACCACGGTCAAGACCTCGACGCAGCGCGCCAACGAAGCCTCGCAGATGGTCCGCGAGACGAAGAACAGCGCCGGCAAGTCGGGTGACATCGTCCGCAACGCCATCGACGCCATGGGCCGCATCGAGCAGTCCTCGAGCAAGATCAGCCAGATCATCTCCGTCATCGACGAGATCGCCTTCCAGACCAACCTCCTGGCGTTGAATGCCGGCGTCGAAGCGGCCCGTGCCGGTGAAGCCGGTCGTGGTTTCGCCGTCGTTGCCCAGGAAGTTCGCGAACTGGCCCAGCGCTCTGCCAATGCCGCCAAGGAGATCAAGACCCTGATCAATACCTCGGCCGAAGAGGTCAAGGGCGGCGTCTCGCTGGTTCTGTCGACCGGCGATGCGCTCCGCGAGATCGAGGACCTGGTCAACCGCGTCAACGACCATGTGGTGACGATTGCCCGTGCGGCCGAAGAACAGTCGGCAGCGCTTGGCGAGATCAATACTTCGGTTAACCATATGGACCAGATGACCCAGCAGAACGCCGCCATGGTCGAGGAAACCACGGCCGCCAGCCAGGTCTTGGCCGGCGAGGCCCGCCAGCTCCAGGCACAGCTCGCCCGCTTCCAGCTGGACGGTGGCCAGACGGCGTCCGGCAGCTACCGCACGGCGGCATAAGGCAATTCGAAAATTCGCTAATTGATAAAGGGCGCCGCAGAGATGTGGCGCCCTTTGCGTTTGTCGGGCGGAGCGGGCACTGTGGCCGAACGGTCTGCTCCCGTACTGCCCTAAGGTGAGGCGGGGGCGACTTGGTCCGGAAACCAGGCGAAGGAGCGGGATCATGCATCTCTTGTTGTTGGGCGCGACGGGACTGGTCGGCGGCCATGTGCTGACTTTGGCGCTCGCCGATCCCAGGATCACAGCGATCACGGCACCGACCCGCCGCGCGCTGCCGGACAGGCCGCGCCTTGCCGCGCCGATCATCGATTTCGATCAATTGCCGCAGGACCCGTCCGTGTGGGCCACTGATGCCGTGATCTGCGCACTCGGCACGACGTTGAAAGCTGCGGGATCGCGCGAGCGCTTCCACCGTATCGACCATGATTATGCAGTCGAGATCGCAAGGCTGGCAAAGGCGAACGGAGCGCGAACCTTTGTGCTCAATTCGGCCAAGGGCGCCGACGTGAAGTCGCTGTTCTTCTACAGCAGGGTGAAGGGCGAGACGGAGCGGGATATCCTGGCATTGGGCTTCGAGCGCACGGTTCTGGTCCAGCCTGGTTTGATTGACGGACCGCGTCCGGAGGCGCGTCCGCTGGAGGAGTGGGTTGGAAAGGCCCTTGCCGTATTGAAGCCCGTCCTGCCGCGGTCGCTGCAGGCGAACCACTCCGAGACAATCGCCCGCGCCATGCTGGATGCCGCTCTGGCGAGGACGCCGGGTGTCAGCGTCGTCACGTCGCAAGAGCTGGTTTGACCGGGATACGCCTGGATCCGACGCAGCCCGACCGAAATCAGCGGCTGAACCGGCCGAGCGGCAGCTGGCGTCTGATGTCGGCGACCTCGGGCGCGCTGATCCGCCGATAGCGGGCCTCGACAAAATTGTAGAGGCCGAAGGCTGCCAGACCGAGCGCGACGACGGCGTAGATGATGCCGCCGAAGGGCAGGCCATGCACCCAGGCCAGCGCATCGGCCATGCCGCCCGCCTGCTGCGGATCGACGGTGAAGGCGGCGTAGAGGAAGAACACCCCGATGATGCCGAAGACCGCACCACGCGCGACGAGACCGTAGATCGAGATCAGCACGGCCGGAGAGTTTTTCTCCGCGTCGAGTTCCAGGTAGCGGCCGAAGCGGCGCTTGATCCCCTTCATCGCCGTGACCACGCCGCCGATGACGAAGCCGAGGCCGATGATGCCGGCGAGATAACGGCCCAAGGGCTGCGCCATCACCCAAGCGGCAAGGCCTTCTTCGCCGCCGGAACCGCCTCCACCCGACATCTGCAGCGCCATGCCGAGGGCGGTCAGCGCAAGGCCCGCATAGGTAACGGCACTGCCGAACAGGGCCGCCCTGATCGCATAGCCCTTTATGTCGTCATCCTGGCCGTCAGCATTGGCGAGCGACTGGGCAAGCCGCCAGACGACGAAGCCGGCAAGTCCGAGCCCGATCAAGCCGATCCAGATCCGGCCGAAAGGCTGTTGCAAGATCGCCTGAAGCGCTGATTGCGTATCGGCCTGGCCGCCGGCAAAGCTCGAAAATAGGGCAAGGCCTGCGATGAGCAGGAAGACAATGCCGCGCGCACCATAGCCGGCGCGCGCCAACAGGTGAAATTTCGATTGGGTGTTCATGAAAAGCCTCTCCTTGTCTCAAGGCAGAAACGGAGGAGGAGGGGCGGGGTTCCCGATGTGTCGGTGCGATCGCACCGTCGGCCGGAACCGATCCGGCAAACGGGTGTTACCTCGAAAGGTAACAAGCGGTAGGGAGTGCGACCGGATGGCGATAGACCCCCAGCAGGGTGACGATCAGCGGCAGGCCCATGACCAGACGGAATATGCACCCAAGACCGCTGCCGGTTCGAAACCCGGATTCGCGCTCTCAGCCTGGGCGCTTGCGGTTGGAGCGGTGGCTCTGCTGATCATCATTAGCGGTTTGCTGGCGATCTGAGACCTCCATCGACGCGCGGGAGGAATTAATTCAACCATATGGTTGACAATCGCTCTCGATGCGATCATCTTCAACCACATGGTTGAATTATCTGAACACCCCCTCGATACGATCTTTCACGCGCTGGGCGACCAGACCCGTCGCCGCATGCTCGCCGTCCTCTCTGAAGGCGAGCGCAGCGTCGGCGAACTGGCGGAGCCTTTCGCCATGTCGCTGGCGGCGGCTTCCAAGCACATCAAGGTGCTGGAGACAGCCGGCCTGATCCGGCGTGAAGTCCGGGGGCGGACCCATCTCTGCCGGCTGGAACCGGGGCCGCTTGCCGGTGCCCACCAGTGGCTGAGCGCCTACGAGCACTTCTGGACCGGCCGGCTGGATGTCCTCGAACGGATCCTGCGCGCGCAGGACGCCGCACCTTCCCCTCATGATGACACGGATGGAGAGAGACGATGACGGAACGACTGGATGTGAATGCCTATGGACGGCTTGCCGAGCCGCAGACTTTGGTGATCGAACGGCTTTTGCCGGGGCCGGCTTCCCGGATCTGGGCTTACCTGACCGACAGCGACCTCAGACGGCAATGGCTGGCCTCGGGCGCGATGGAAGAAAAGGCGGGTACCGGTTTCGAACTGGTCTGGCGCAATGACGAACTGACCGACCCTCCGGGCGCCCGGCCCGATGGATTTGGCGAGGAAATGCGGATGAAAAGCCGCGTGCTGGAACTGCAGAAGGACAAGCGCCTCGTCTTCACCTGGGGCGAGAGCGGCGAGGTCGCCTTCGATCTGAGACCGGAAGGCGAGGAGGTGTTGCTGACCGTCACGCATCGCCGCATCTCCGACCGCGCCAATCTGCTGATGGTCGGTGCCGGCTGGCACATGCATCTCGACATTCTGGCGGCGAATGTGAAAGGCGGCCGGACGGAGCCCTTCTGGGACGGCTGGCTGAAACTCAAGGGCGACTACGACAAGCGATTGCCGGCCTGACAGTCACTGCGCCTTGAACGACGAGAGCCTCCCCGACGTCGGGGAGGCTCTCTTGTTTTACCCTCGGCGGTGATCAGGGCTGTGCAGGTGTCGCGGGTGCCGGGGCGTCCTGGACGGACCCTTCCGGTTCGGTCGCCGGCACATCGGTCTGCGGTGGTGTGGTGGACGGTGGGGCAAGCGTGCCGTTGCCGGGATCGACGGGGGCTTCAGGTGTCGGAGCGGCGGCTGGATCCTGAGCCGGTGCAACGCCGTCGGGTGCTGGAGGGGCATCGGCTCCGGCGTCCGGCGGAACGGTCCCTTCGGTCGCTGCGGGCGTGGCTGTCTCGGCAGCTGTAGCTGCCGGCGAACCCGATGGCATCTGGTCGGTGCCGAGAGGTTCGGTCAGCGGCGTGGCTCCGGTGGCGGCAACGCGCCAGACCGTGTTGCCAGCATCGTCGGCGACCAGCAATGCACCAGTGCCGTCGAAACCGAGGCCAACCGGGCGGCCGCGGGCTTCTTCATCGGCGTTGAGGAAGCCGGTGACGATGTCCTGCGGATCACCCGCCGGCATACCGTTTTCGAAAGGCACGAAAAGCACCTTGTAGCCGTTGAAATGATCGCGGTTCCAGCTGCCGCGATTGCCGACAAAAGCGCCGTTGGCATAAGGCTCCGGCAGGCCCATGCCGTAGGAGAAGGTGAGGCCGAGGGCCGCCACGTGGCTGGACAGCGCATAGTCGGGCTTGATCGCCTGCTCGACCATGTCGGGGCGCGGCGGATGCAGGCGCGGATCGACATGCTGGCCGTAATAGCTCCACGGCCAGCCATAAAAGGCGCGGTCCTTCACCGAGGTCATGTAGTCCGGCACAAGATTGGGGCCGAGTTCGTCACGTTCGTTGACGACGGTCCAGAGCGCTCCGCTTTCCGGGTTGAAGGTCAGCCCGTTCGGATTGCGCAGGCCCGACGCATAGACGCGCGAGGCGCCGCTTTCGCGGTCGATCTGCCAGATCGCGGCGCGGCCCTTTTCCGCCTCCAGCCCGCGTTCGCCGGCATTGGAATTGGAGCCGACCGAGGCATAGAGGAAACGTCCGTCGGGGCTGAGCGCCAGGTCCTTCGTCCAGTGGTGGTTGATAGGTCCGCCGGGAAGCGGGCTGACAATGCGGGGCGGCGCGGTGATTTCGTATTCGCCGAGCGTATAGTCATAGGCGAGTACAGCATCGGCTGCCGCGACATAGAGCGTGTTGTCGATGAAGGCGAGGCCGAAGGGCGAATTCAGATCCTTCAGAAGATCATGGCGTTCGTCGACGGTGCCGTCGCGGTCGGTGTCGCGCAGCAGCGTGATCAGATTGGTCGGCTTGGGTTCGCCGCCACCGCCGCCCGATGCGACGCTCATGATGAAGCCCCGGATGACATCCTTGGGCCGTTCGACGGGCTTGCCGGGCGGCGCTTTGCTTTGCACCACCAGCACGTCGCCATTCGGCAGCGTGTGGACGGTACGCGGATTGGCAAGGTCGCGGGCATAGGCCGTGACGGTGAAGCCGTCGGCGACGGTCGGCAACTCGTCTTCGCCCCAGCCGATCACCGGCGCGACCTTGAGGTCGGGCAGGAGGCTCTGGCTCGGTTCGGGCAGCACAGGATCGGCGCCGATCTGGGTCGAGATGTCAAAATTGTCATCGCTGTCGCTGCAGCCGGCCAGCATGAGGGCGAGGAGGGCGGTCGAGGCGAGGGCGGTACGGCGGCCTGCAGCGCGCATCCGGGTTGAAGACGATGTCATGGGATCCTCCAGGCATTGGCAGTGCGGGTTCCGGCGGCCAGATAGACGTTTGCCATCATCACCAGCACGGTGACGGCCGAGGTGATCAACCCGTAGGGAACGATGGCGGTCCAGCCGTCACCGGCATGGATCAAGCTGTTGAGCAGGGCGAGCAGCAAGACTGCGAAGAAGGTGACGACGGCGCCAAGAGACGGGCGCAGCGCCCGGGTGGCCGGTCGGACGAAATCGATCAGCCCGGCGATCAGGGCAAGCGCTCCGAAGACCAGGCCGAAGAACAGCAGCCAGTCGGAAAAATTGCTCCACATCAGATGGGAGGTTCGCCAATAGAGGATGTCGGTCAAAAGCGTCAGCGTGAAGCAGACGAAGGGGAAGGGCACGAAGAGCGCCGAAAACGGATAGGCGTTCGACGCGGCGGGGGGAGAGTGCAATGCAGCCATGGAGATCTCAGCCTGTCTGTGGGTGGGACATGGCTGTGATACGGCTGGCAGTGGTGTTTTGTTCCGGACTAGAGGCCGAGTGATGTCGGCCGTGTCCGCGAAACGACGAAAGCCCGCGTGGGAAACGCGGGCTTTCGGTTAGTCGAACATGTCTGACGGGAGAGCTTGGAGTCAGCCCTTGGAACCCTTGGCGATCGGTTCCTGGTAGGTGAAGCCCATGTCCCAGGGGAAGTAGATCCAGGTGTCCTGGGAGACTTCGGTGACGAAGGTGTCGATGGTCGGCACGCCCTTCGGCTTGGCATAGACGCAGGCAAAATGCGCCTTCGGCATCATTTCGCGCACTTCGAGCGCCGTCTTGCCGGTGTCGGTCAGATCGTCGACGACGAGCACGCCTTCGCCGCCATTGGTCAGAAGATCGGCCGTCACGCCCTTCAGAACGTTCATGTCGCCCTGGTTGACGTAGTCGTGGTAGGAGGCGATGCACACCGTCTCGATCAGGCGGATGTTGAGCTCGCGCGAAATGATCGCTGCCGGAACGAGGCCGCCGCGGGTGATGCAGACGATCGCGCGGAATTCCTGGTTCATGCCGGCGAGGCGCCAGGCGAGCGCCCGGGCGTCGCGGTGGAACTGGTCCCAGGAGACGGGAAAGGCTTTATCGGGAAGAGACATGCGAAAGGCTCCGCTGGCTTGGTGTTTCGATCCGCGCCGACGGTCGGCGCCTGCGACCGGGATCCGCTTAGCCGGCGCGCGCAAAGCCCGCCCTAAACGCGTTTCGCGCGGCTTGAACCGCGCGAAACTCTGGCCTTTGCAGACCCCAGTCATTGATCTTGCTCTTAGCGGGAATCCCGAGCCCCTGGCAAGGCCTGAGAATCATCGGAATCGGGGGGCCCAGGCTTCCTTATCGCGACAGAAGCGTCAGCGCCGTCATCGAATCGAGCAGTGTGCGGGTGACGCCGCCAAACAGCATTTCCCACCACCGCTTGTTGCCATAGGCACCCATGACCAGGAGGTCGATCGATCCGTCGGACAGGCGGTTCTCGATGGCCATGGCAGGTGCAAGCCCGCTCTTCTGCTGGCTGTTGACCGAGACCTTGATCCCGTGACGGGCGAGCGTGGCAGCGATTTCGACGCCTGCCATCTCGGCCGATTGCGCCGCAGTCTCGACAGCGTCCACGGTAAAGATCTCGACCTCGTCGGCCGCCTTCAGGAAGGGCATGGCATCGAAGGTTGCGCGTGCTGCCTCGCGCGATCCGTTCCAGGCGATCAGCACGCGGCGGATCGGCTTCGGTGCCGTGAGAATGTGGGGGATGAGCAGAACTGGTCGGCCGCTTTCAAACAGGAAGCTTTCCAGTTCCGACCGGGTTTCCGAGAGAATGCCGCTTTCGCCCTGGGCGGCAATGACCAGATCGCTGCTGCGGGCGCTGTCGATCAGGGCTGCCGAGTTGAAGCCCGAGGATGTGACGAAACTGCGCCACTCATGCGACAGCCCCTCCCGCCGCGCCGCCTCGCGAAACAGCGTCTCGACCTCTTCTGTCTCCCGATGCGCCATGTCCTGCAGGGCCTGGACCGTGACCGGGTCGGGGATTTCCATCGGCGCGACCAGCGGCACCATGGCAACCGCCTCCGCATGGGCGCCGACAACATGCGCCTGGAACTGGTTGGCGAGGGCCACCGCAAAATCGGTGACCTGACGGGTGGTCTTGGGTGTGTCCAAAATGGCTAGAAGTGTGCGGTAACCCATGATCGTCTCCTCTTGCGGCCCTTATTTATCGTCCGCATGAGATAACTATGGATCGCGGTAGACGGTTCCGCCTTGACCTCGGTCAAGTTCGGCGACGCTAACTCATGCAACTTCACCGGTGCCGAGGTCGCGCGTCGCGGCCGCATCCTTTTCCAAACGCAGCGCCTCGATCATCGCCTCGACATCGGCGGCTGCGGCATCGACCAGCGCCTGGTCGCGCGCCCGCACGATCAGCTCCGTGGAGAAGCGGATTCCATCGAAATGCGGATAGGACCCGATGGAGGTCAGCGGATGGGCCTTCTGGATGATGCCGAGGGCCGTGCCGATGTCGCCTTCGCCGAAGGGGCAGGCGATCGGCCGGGAGATGACGCGCTGCCCGGCCGGAAGCGTGGCAATGACATGGGCGACCATGGCCTGGAAGACCTGCGGCACGCCGGCCATGACATGCACATTGCCGATGATGAAGCCAGGTGCGGTGGAGACCGGATTGGGGATGTGGCGGCTGCCTTCGGGCATCCGCGCCATGCGCTGGCGCGCTTCGGTGAATTCCAGCCCACGCGCCGCATACATGTCACCCAGGAGCTTCATCGCATCCGGATCGTGGAGGCATGGCACGCCGAAGGCTTTCGATACGGCATCCGCCGTGATATCGTCATGGGTCGGTCCGATGCCGCCGGAGGTGAAGACATAGGTGTATTTCGCCCTGAGGGCATTGAGCGCTTCGACGATCGCATCCTCCTCGTCCGCCACGATCCGTACCTCCTTGAGGTCGATCCCGGCCACGGTCAGGAGATCGGCGAGGTGGCCGATATTCTTGTCCTTGGTCCGGCCGGACAGGAGTTCGTCGCCGATGGCGAGCATGGCAGCGTTCTGGATCGTGGTGGTCATGGAAATGTCCTGTGAAATGGGGCAGGCGGGGTGGGTCGAGGTGTTACCGTTTTGTGTCCGCGCAAGTCAGTAAAACTCGTGTTTGATTGAACACTGCGTTGCCGCAGCCGTGACTGGTCGCCGACGTGGAATGCGCTACATCTTGCACATCCACTAACGCGGCGGGGCCGCATGTTCAAAGGAAGATACGACATGGCCAAGGTACTGGTTCTCTACTATTCCGCATACGGTCACATCGAAACCATGGCCTATGCCGTTGCCGAAGGCGCAAAGTCCGCCGGCGCCGAGGTTACCGTCAAGCGCGTTCCGGAACTCGTCTCCGACGAAGTCGCCAAGGCATCCTACTACAAGATGGACCAGAAGGCCGAAATCGCGTCTCCTGCCGAACTCGACCAGTATGACGCGATCATCGTCGGCGCCGGCACCCGTTTCGGCACGGTCGCCTCGCAGATGCGCAATTTCTGGGATCAGACCGGCGGCCTCTGGGCTCAGGGCAAGCTGGTCGGCAAGCTCGGCTCGATGTTCACCTCGTCCGCCACACAGCACGGCGGCCAGGAATCGACCATCCTCGGCTTCGTCCCGACCTTCCTGCATCACGGCATGGTCTATGCCGGCCTTCCCTACGCCTTCCAGGGCCAGATGGGCGTGGAAGCGGTCAAGGGCGGCTCGCCCTACGGCGCCTCCACCATCACCGACGGCGACGGCTCGCGCCAGCCTTCGGAGATCGAACTGGAAGCGGCCAAGTTCCAGGGCGCCCATGTGGCAAAGCTGGCTGCCAAGCTCGCCTGAACGGCAGAAAATTGACGATCGTCAAAGGCGGGGCGCAAGCTCCGCCTTTTTTCATCCTGGAAGCTGTTGAGGCGGTCTGATCGTTAAATTGCAAGCCAATCTTGCAAACGTCTCTTCATCGGTGTGATGCATGTTGTTGGTTGTGAAGCATAACGGGATGCATGTCATGAACCAGCCAGATCGCCGTCGCCAGCCCCGCCTGAGGGCATTGAAAGCCGGCCGCGCCATTCTCCCGGGCGGCCGCTCCACCTTCGACTGCATGATTCGCAACCTCTCGCCCATCGGCGCAAAGGTAACCTTCGAATCGACCACGGACATTCCGCCTGAATTTCGCCTGCGCCTCGACGACGGCACGACCCATGACTGCGCCGTCAAATGGCGCAGCGCGCGGGAACTCGGTGTGGAGTTTGTCGATGCACTCGCCAGCTGAGTGATCGATGACACGGGGGAGGGCGTCTTGCGCCGCTCCCACCCTTGACGCGTCCGCCGAACTGATCGAAACAGGGCCCGCGCGGACGTGGCGAAACTGGTAGACGCAAGGGACTTAAAATCCCTCACCTCAGGGTATACGGGTTCGACCCCCGTCGTCCGCACCATACTCCCTATTGAAATGAAAGGACGAGCGTCTTCAGTTCATTTGATGCTGAGGACAAAAGGAGACCGATGGTGAAAAGCGCGACCCCCATTTTCTCCGAGGGGATGCCCTTTGCCAGTGTTCTGGTTTGTATATCCTTTATGTGGGAAATCGACTGGGTGAGATGCGCTCGATCATCTTGAGTTTCGGCGCGAATATCTGAAATTTGCGCCGCATGAATTTCCAGCTGAGATCTGAAATATAGCGCCAAGCGTTTCAGTTCCTCTTCTGAGGCGGATACCCTTTCGTCCAAAGTCTTTTCATTCGCGCGAACAACCATCGTAGAGACAGAGACCTGTCCTTGCGATGAGATAGACATTGATTCAAGTGCAATGTTGAGTGAACCTCCAGTTCCCTTAAACCAACGGCGCTTAAATCGTGACCAGTAAAGTTTTAGTCCAGAAATCGCTGCGGTAACGAGGTCTGGTTCTGAGAACAGGCGAGATCTGGCGTTAAGTCCGCTGTATGCGATCCAGAAACCTCCCAATTGCAGGATGATGCCGAGCCCTCTTATTTTCTGCTCGACGTCCAGTAATATGAACGCGGCTGCATAAATGAGCATTAAACAGATCAAACCCAGACGCATTGCGGCTCCTTTAACATCAAGATGCTTCTTTACTGCATACTGCTCGCGCCGAATGTCCGCCAGAGCTGGGTGTCGCCTAATTGTTGAGCGCAATGAAATCTGACGAAAGTTTGAGCATTTTCTGCTTTGCGACCCTCCCTTTTCCTGCTTTGATACGACCTACCAAAAACAAGGGGAGCAAGAATCCATGATATCGAGACGTCTCTTTTCAGCCGCCGTTGTCGCGGCCGGTCTTCTGGCCGGCGTCACGCTGCCGGTCACCGAAGCGCACGCCGAGACTGCGATCAAGTTTACCCTCGACTGGAAATTCGAGGGACCGGCGGCCGGCTTCCTGCTGGCGCTGGACAAGGGATATTTCAAGGCCGAGGGCCTGGATGTGACGATCGACAGTGGCAACGGTTCGGTCGAAGCCATCCCGCGCGTGGCGACCGGGGCCTATCAGATGGGTTTTGGTGACATCAATTCGGTGATCAAGTTCCTCGACGAGGATCCGGCCCAGAAGGTCAAGGCCGTGATGATGGTCTACGAAAAGCCGGTCTTTGCGGTAGTCGGGCGCAAGTCGCTCGGTGTGACCGAAGATCCGAAGTCGCTGGAAGGCAAGAAGCTCGGCGCGCCGCCGCCGGATGGCGCCTTCGCCCAGTGGCCGGCCTTCAAGCAGGTCGCCGGCATCGACGACAGCAAGATCACCATCGAATCGATCGGCTTTCCGGTGCGCGAGCCGATGCTCGCCAAGGGTGACGTCGATGCAGTCTTCGGCTTCGCCTTCTCGGTCATCCTGAACCTGAAGGCGCAAGGCATTGCCGCCGACGACATCGCCACCATCCTGATGGCCGATAATGGCCTGAACCTCTATGGCAACAGCGTGCTGGTGAATACCGACTTCGCCACGGAGAACCCCGACGCCGTCAAGGGCTTCCTCAAGGCACTGGCCAAGGGCTTTGCCGATGCCGTCGCCAATCCGGAAGAGGGTGTCGCCGCGGTCCTGAAGCGTAATGAGACGCTCAATCCGGAGATCGAGAAAGAGCGGCTTGATATGGCCAATGCCATGAACATCAAGACACCTTACGTGGTCGAAAACGGCTTCGGCGGTGTCGACATGACAAGACTCACCGCCTCGATCGAGACGTTGAAGGTGTCGATGGGACTGAAGGGCAATGTCGCGGCCGAGCAGGTCTTCGACGCCTCGTTCCTGCCGGCCAAGGAAGAGCGGATGTTGCCGTAAGGCAGTTTCCCCTCCCCAACCCCTCCCCGCAAGGGGGAGGGGCTTAACCTGCCGAAATGTCAGCAGGTGATTGAACTTGGCGAGGCCGTGCCGTGCGCTGTCTCCCCCCTTGTGGGGGAGATGGCCGGCAGGCCAGAGGGGGTCTTGAGATCCTCTCCGTTTTAGCAGGAGCCCCCATGTCCCACCTCGTTTCCATCGACAATGTCGACATGCGCTATGGCGGCGCTGATGGCACGCTTGCCGTGTCCGGCCTCACCATGCGGGTCGACAAGGGCGAGTTTTCGGCTGTCGTCGGGCCATCGGGCTGTGGCAAGTCGACCCTGATGAAGCTGGTGACAGGCCTGCATATCCCGCAGTCGGGCGTCGTCATCGTCGCCGGCCAGCAGGTGACGAAGCCGGTCTCGATCGTCGGCATGGCTTTCCAGAACCCGACCATGCTGCCCTGGCGCACGACGCTTGAAAACATCCTTCTGCCGCTCGAGATCGTCGAGCGCCACCGCCATCGTCTGAGGGCCAACAAACGAGAATACATCGAGAAGGCGGAAAACCTGCTGGAGATCGTTGGCCTCAAGGGGGTCGGCTCGAAATTCCCCTGGCAGCTTTCGGGCGGCATGCAGCAGCGCGCCAATCTCTGCCGCGCGCTGATCCACGAGCCGGAATTGCTGATGCTCGACGAACCCTTCGGCGCGCTTGATGCCTTCACCCGCGAGGAGCTCTGGTGCGTCATCCGCGACCTGCATGCAGCGCAAGGCGTGACCATCGTGCTCGTCACCCACGACCTGCGCGAGGCGGTTTTCCTTGCCGACCGGATCTTCGTGATGAGTGCACGGCCCGGCAAGGTGGTGAAGGAGCACACGGTGCCCTTTGCGCGACCGCGCGACATCGAACTGACCTATGACAATGCCTTCAACGACATGGTGCATGTCCTGCATGGCGAGATCGCAAAGGCGAGGGTGGTGGCATGACGGTAACGATCGACACAGTGCCGACCCGGCCCGTAGCCAAGCCGCTGATGCAGCGGATCAACTGGGTGCGGGCTGCGCCCTTTCTCTACACGCTCGGCCTCTTCATCATCTGGGAGCTTGCGGTCATCATCTTTGCTTTGCCGCAGACGCTGCTGCCAGCGCCAACAAGGGTGTTCGAGGCGATCGTGCAATACTGGTCGCCGATCTGGAAGAATTCGCTGCAGACGCTCTACACCACGACGCTCGGCTTCCTGATCGCGGTCGTGGCGGGGCTGGGCCTTGGCCTCTTCATCGGCTGGTCGAAGACCATCTATGCCGGGCTCTACCCCCTGATGATCGGCTTCAACGCCATTCCCAAGGTGGCGCTGGTGCCGATCCTGGTCATCTGGTTCGGCATCGGCACGGTGCCGGCGGTGCTGACGGCCTTCCTGATTTCCTTCTTCCCGATCGTCGTCAATGTCGCGACGGGCCTCGCCACGATCGAGCCGGAGACCGAGGACGTGCTGCGGGCACTCGGGGCACGGAAGATGGACATCATGCTGAAGGTCGGTATTCCCCGTTCGATGCCCTACTTCTTCGGCTCACTGAAGATCGCGATCACCTTGGCCTTTGTCGGCTCGGTCGTGTCGGAGACGGTGGCATCCAATTACGGGCTGGGCAATATGATGAGCTCGGCCCAGAGCCAGTTCAATGTGCCACTGGTCTTTGCCGGCCTGCTGATGCTGGCGATCGAGGGCATCGCGATGTATGCGCTGATGGCCTTCATCGAGAAGCGCATGACCGGCTGGGCGCATCGTTCGACCATGGCGAATTGAAGAGGGCTGCGGCGGAGACGCGGCAGTTCAGCCCTTCTTCTCCTCCAGCGTGAACGGCAGTTCGAAGGGCACCGAGCGTTCGGCGGTCACGTCGTTGATCGTGTAGCGCAGGATATAGGTGCCAGGGGCCGCGCCCGCCACGTCGAGGGTGAGGTGGGTATAAACCTCCTGAGCCGGCGAATGGGCGGTGAAGGTGAAGTTGCCGAACTCTTTCTGTAAGGCCAGCGTCTTGCCCTTGTCATCAGATAATTCGAGGTCGACGGTGAAATGCGCCTGTTGCAGGTCGCCGTCGATGGCTCGCCATTGCAGCCCGAGAACCTCGACATAGGCGAGGATCGGCTCCCCGCTTCTGAAGATCGGCTGCTTCTTTGCGGAATAGGCGCGGTAGGCCGTGGGCGTTTCCGTGACGAACAGCGCGCGTGGCACGGAGAGCGGCAGGCTTGCGGAAAAACGCGCCAGGCCGGCATGGATCGCCTCGAAGGCACCGGCCGGATCGCCGGCAGCCGCTTTGCGTTCGGCTTCGGCGGCGGCATCGAGGAGTGGTCCGGCAAGAGTGGCGGGGGCCAAGAGTGCACCGAGCAGTGCCGGCAACAGACAGAGGCGTGACAGACTGCTCGTTCGGTTGCCAAAGTGCATGTGATTCGCGTCCCCCGCTCCGGTATCCCGGAGTGTGGAGAGAACCGGGCGGTGGCGTCAAGCGCGCGGTCGCTGATCGCCGTGATTCACGATTTCCAGAAGATCGGCACCAGGAGCACGAGCACGGTCAGGACTTCAAGGCGACCGAGCAGCATGGCAAGCGACAGGATCAGGAGTTCCGGATCCTGCATGGTGGCAAAATTGCCGACCGGGCCGATCAGCGGGCCGATGCCGGGGCCGACATTCGAAAGTGCCGTGATGACGGACGATGTTGCCGTTGCGAATTCGTAACCCGCCAATGCCATCGCCATCGATCCGATGGCCCAGATGAAGATATAGGCGCTGAAGAATAGGAAGACCGCGCGTTGCGTGTCGGGATCGACGATCTGGTTGCCGTAGCGCACCGAATAGACGGCGTTCGGATAGATTAGCCGCTTCAACCCGCTCACGATGATGTTGAACAGGATGACGAAGCGATAGGCCTTGATGCCGCCGGCCGTCGAACCGGAACAGCCGCCCATGAAGGTGGCGAAGAAGGCGGCGGCAACCGCAAACGGCCCCCAGAGCGTATAGTCTTCGCTGGCATAGCCTGTGGTCGACAGGATCGAGGCGAAATTGAAGAAGGAGTGGGTCAGCGCGTCAGGCAGGGCGATGCCGTTCTTGAGGTGGTTGTAGAGCCCGCCTGTCAGCGCGAAGGCGCAGACATAGCCAAGGAAAACGACGATTTGCGGGTCGCGCAAGGCATCGAGGCGTCCCTTCACCATGAGCACGATGAGGATCGAGAAGGGCAGGCTGGCGAGCGTCATGAAGAACGTCCCGATCCACAGGATGGGATAGCTGTCGAAATGCGCAAACGAGTTGTCATAGTTGCCGAAGCCAGCCGTGGCGATCGTCGTGAAGGCATGGACGATGGCATCGAAATGGCTCATGCCGGCGACATCATAGGCGACGATGCAGGCGAAGGTGATCGCCACATAGACCCCCATGAAGGCGCGGGTAAAGGTGGCGATGCGGGCAAAGGGCTTGTCGCCGATGTCGGACGATTCCATCTTGAAGAAGGACACTCCGCCGACGCGCAGGAAGGGCAGGACGAAAAGGCCGAGTGCCACGATGCCGATGCCGCCGAGCCAAGCGAGCAGGCCGCGCCACATCAGGATGCCGCGCGACATCGTGTCGAGGCCGGAAATCACCGTGGAGCCTGTCGTGGTGATGCCGGAAATCGATTCGAACAGCGCCTGGGCGAAGGTCAGGTCGAGTTCCGAGAAATAGAGCGGGATGGCGCCGACGACGGAGAAAACCGCCCACAACACATTGACCAGCAGGAAGCCCATACGCTTGGTGAAGGTCGGCGGCGGTCCGCGCGTCGCCATCGCGGCGGTCAGCGACAGTCCTCCGACCATGGCGGCCGACACCGTGAAGACGGACCAGCCGTCCGAACCGTAATAGAGATCCACCATTGCGGGGATCAGCATGGCCGTCGACAGGTACAGGCCGCAAAGGGCGGCGATATAGACGACGGAACGGAACAGAGTGGCGTTCAAGGAATGTCTTCCGTTTGTTGGCAGTGCAAAGAAGCTTTGTCTCTGCCCGGGGTCTATGCCATAGCGGGACCCGGTCCAAAATTCAACGGAGGGACGCGGTGACGCCCAAGGAAGTCGACGACGCGCTGCAGGCGATGCGGGGGCTGTTTGCCGAGACGCCGCTGCAGTTCAACGATCACCTGAGTGCAAGATACGGGGCAAGCGTCTATCTGAAGCGCGAGGACCTGACGCCGGTGCGATCCTACAAGATCCGCGGCGCCTTCAATTTCCTGCGCAAGATCGTCGCCGACAGTCCGAAGGGCACCACCTTCGTCTGCGCCTCTGCCGGCAATCACGCCCAGGGCTTCGCCTTCGTCTGCCGCCATTTCGGCGTCCAGGGCGTGGTCTTCATGCCGGTAACGACGCCGCAGCAGAAGATCGACAAGACCCGCACCTTCGGCGGTGAATTCATCACCATCCGCCTGGTCGGCGACATCTTCGACCAGTGCTATTCTGCGGCGCGCGACCATGTCGAGGCGATCGGCGGTTACATGGTGCCGCCCTTCGATCATCCCGACATCATCGAGGGTCAGGCGACGGTGGCCGCCGAGATCGTCCAGCAATTGCCGGACGGCGTGACGCCGGATCTGGTGGTGATGCCGGTCGGTGGCGGTGGGCTATCCTCCGGCATGACCGGCTATCTGGCGAACCGGCTGCCCGCTGATGCTATGGTCTTCTGCGAGCCCGCGGGTGCGCCTAGCCTGCGCACCAGCCTTGCGGCCGGTGAGGTCGTGACGCTGCCCAAGGTGGACAATTTTGTCGATGGCGCGGCCGTCGCCCGGATCGGCGATCACAATTTCGCGGCGCTGAAGCACTTCCGTCCCGAGCAGGTGATGATCGTCCCGGAAAATGCGATCTGCGTGACCATGACCGAAATGCTCAACGTCGAAGGCGTGGTGCTGGAACCAGCCGGCGCCCTGTCGCTCGCGGCCCTCGACCTGCTGCCGGCGGAAGAGATCGCCGGCAAGACGATCGTCGCGGTGGTGTCCGGCGGCAATTTCGACTTCGACCGCCTGCCCGACGTCAAGGAGCGCGCCATGCGCTATGCGGGCCTGAAGAAATACTTCATCCTGCGCCTGCCGCAACGTCCCGGCGCGCTGCGCGATTTCCTCAACCTTTTGGGTCCGGAAGACGATATCGCCCGCTTCGAATATCTGAAGAAATCGGCGCGCAATTTCGGCTCGATCCTGATCGGGATCGAGACGGGCAACCGCGACAACTTTGCCGGCCTCTTTGCCCGCTTCGAGACGGCGGGCCTCGGTTTCGAGGACATCACCGACAACGAGATCCTCGCCAATCTGATCATCTGATCGACGGCAAGCTTACCGGGTGCTCTGACGGCCGAGCCAGTTGAGGATTGCGGAAACGACGGGGGCGGTCGTCTGCGGCGAATAGGTGTCGCCGGCGATCACATGGTTGTTGGCATCGCCGGTGATGCCGGGGTCGAAACTGTCCTGCGGTCCACCCCAGCGAAGCGCGATCTCAGTCGTCAGGTCCGGGCGTACCACCTTGTCTTTGGTTGAATAGACGAAGAAGGCGGGCACGCGGATCTCTTCGACGGGGGTGAAGGCGGCGAGCCGCACGGCTTCAGCCATCGGGATCAGCGCCTCGACGGGATAGTCGGTCGTCCAGTTGTGGGCGTTGAGCGAATTGACGGGTTCGAAGCCGCGCCGTGGCCCGATCACCAAATGGGCGATCTGCGAGGCGAACGGGCCGGTCAGCAGGAAACTGCCGGAAGCCTGCACGCCGTAGTTTGGCGACAAGAGGATTGCTGCCGAGATTTGCGCCGAGAGACCCGGCCGGGCGAGCGCCCAGGTGACGAGGGAGGCGCCCGTCGATGTCGCGATCACGATCACCTGTTCGCCGAGCAGGCGTCCGATGGCAAAAGCCTCTTCGACATCGGCCGTCCAGTCGCCGAGGGTCGCCCGGCCCAATGCGTCCGGGTCCTGCAATCCGTGGCCGGCAAGGCGGGTGAGGAAAAGGTTGGCACCGAGCCCTTCGGCCACGCGGTCGGGCAGGGGGCGCATTTCGGCCGGCGAGGCCGAGAAGCCGTGTATGTAGACGACGGCAAAGGCGGTGCGGGTGGGTTTGGCCGGGTCGGCCCAGACGATCTGCTTGGCCAACCCCTCGCGGATCGGGCCGGCTTTTTCCTCCTCGGCGGCCAGGAAGTTCTCGACCGCGCCGATGTCGGCGGGCAGTTCGGGTTGCACCTCGAGCGCGAGATCGGGCCGCAGGCGGTAGACGAGCGCCAGGCCGAGCGCCGCGATGATGATGACGGCAATGAACAGTTCCATGGCGATCCGCATCTGAACATCTTCTCCGGCCCCTTCATGACGGGAGCTTGTCGGGAGCGCAACCGTTTGAAGTCTTGCACGGCTTCCGCTCGGTCCTCGGCTATGCTAGGGAAATTGCATGTCTATTATGTCTCGTATCCTGTCGATGTTCACCGGCGGCTCCTCAAGCGCCGCTCAAGCTCCTGCCGCCGATCCGCAGACCTACAAGGACTGCCAGATCCACGCGGCACCGCTTTCCGAGGGTGGCCAGTACCGGCTCGCCGGTCGGATCGAGCGGGAAGTGGATGGCCGCCTGCTTGAGCGCAGCTTTATCCGCGCCGACGTTTTCACCTCACGCGATGACGCGATCGATTGCACCATCCGCAAGGCGCAACAGATCATCGACCAGAATGGTCCCTCCCTTTTTGGCGATGGGGCGGAGAAACGCAGCGTCTAAGGCGGTTTTCGTTACATTTATAGGCGATTTTCCCGCCACGCTCACGCATTGTTAATGATGCGACGCAACAATCCATCTCGATATTCCGTTTCGGGTTGTTTCAGTGATTGTTGTTCTCCTCCGCCGCTTTTCACATCGGATATTGTCGGCTGCCGCAGCATTGCTCGTCGCTCTGCCGGTGGAGGCGCAGGATCAGGCACAGGCCGCCATGCGCTCGGCGGATATCGCCTGGGTGATGGCGGCTGCCGGCATGGTCATGATGATGCAGGTCGGTTTCCTGCTGCTCGAAGCCGGCATGGTCCGCTCGAAAAACTCGATCAACGTCGCCCAGAAGAACCTCCTGGATTTCGTCTTTGGCGTCGTGGGGTTTGCGGTGGTTGGCTTCATGCTCGCCTTCGCGCCGTCGACCTGGCTTCCTGTCGGACTCTCCTCTGATTTCTTCCTGCTCGGCAATCTCGACAGCTGGGTGGCGGGCTTCTTCGTCTTCCAGGTGATGTTCTGTGGCACCTCGGCGACCATTGTTTCGGGGGCCGTTGCCGAGCGCATGAAGCTCTCCGCCTATGTCCTGGGCTCGATCGCGCTGTCGACCCTGATCTACCCGATCTTCGCCCATTGGGTCTGGGGGGCGGCGCTCGGACCCAATTCCGGCGCTTTCCTCGCCAATCTGGGATTTATCGATTTTGCCGGCTCGACAGTGGTGCATGCGACAGGTGGCTGGATTTCACTTGCCGCCTGCCTTGTCATCGGTCCCCGGCGCGGGCGTTTCACTCCTGATGGCAAGCCGGTTCGCATGGCCGGCCACAATCCCGTTCTCGCAAGCACCGGTGCGCTGATCCTGTTCTTTGGCTGGATCGGCTTCAACGGCGGCTCGACGCTGGCGGCCAATGCCGATGTTGCGCCGATCATCTTGAACACCGTGCTGGCTGGCGGCATGGGCACCTGTGTCGGCTATGCGCTCGGCGTCTTTCAGGATGGTGTGGTGCTGCCGGAAAAGGCGCTGTGCGGCATGCTGGGTGCGCTGGTCGCCGTGACGGCCGGCTGCCACATCCTTGATCCCGGAGGCGCGCTCCTGGTCGGCGGCCTCGGCTCTGCGGTCGCCGTCTTCGGCAACCAGTTCATCGAGGAGCGCATGCGGGTCGACGACGCAGTCGGCGCCATTTCGGTGCATGCCTTCGCCGGCGTCGCCGGGACGCTGGCCCTTGCCCTTCTTGCGCCGGTGGAGCGACTGCCGGCCGGTGGGCGCTTCGACCAGTTCTACATCCAGCTCTTCGGTTCGGCCCTCAATTTCTACTGGGCCTTCGGCCTCGGCTACGCCTTCTTCTGGGGGCTGAATAAGCTGACGCCGATCCGTGTCTCGGCTGAAGTAGAGGATCTCGGCCTCAATATTGCGGAGCACGGCACCCGGCTCGGCGTCGGTCATGTCGAGGACGCGCTCTCGAAGCTGGTCTCCGGCAATGCGGATCTGCATGACCGCCTGCCGGTGGATCCCGGTGACGAGGCAGAGAAGCTGACACTGCTGTTCAACCGACTGATGGACAATATCGAGCAGGAAGAGCGCCATCGCAGTGACCTTCAGTCGAAAGTCCGTGACCAGGAAGAGTCGGAACGGGTGGCAGCGATCGCCAATGCCACCTTCGAAGCGATCGTGATGCACGAGAATGGCATCATCATCGACGGCAATGAACAGCTGGCAACGCTCACGGGCCGCGCGCTGCCGGATCTGATCGGCACTTCCATTCTCGATCTGGTCGATGAGAGTGGACGCAAGATATTGCTTGCCGACCTTTCACCCGCTGCAGATATCTCGCGCCAGTTCGTCATCGTGCAACCGGATGGCACTGCCATCCCGATCGAGGCGCGGGGGCGCAACATCGAGTACCGCGGACGCAGTATCCGCATCAGTTGTCTCGTCGATCTCCGCGAGCGCAAAGCCCATGAGGAGCGCATCCGCCATCTGGGTCAGCACGATCCACTGACCGGCCTTCCCAATCGCGCCCTGTTCACCGACACGCTGGCGGGATACGTCGAGCGCGCCAATCGCGGCTGGGGCTGCGCCGTGGTGCTGGTCGACCTCGACCATTTCAAGGACGTCAACGATCTCTACGGCCATCCCGCCGGCGACGAGGTGATCCGCGAAACCGCACGGCGGCTGACCCGCGAACTCGGGCCACAGGACATGGCTGCCCGGCTCGGCGGCGACGAATTCGCCGTCATCTTTGCCAATGGCCATTTCGAGGCGCAGATCGAGGATTTCAGCCGTCGTCTCGTTGAAGCCTTCCGCAAGCCCTTCGATACAGGGCAGGGCGAACGGATCAAATGCGGCATCAGCGTCGGCGGCGCGCTTTGCCCGGACCATGCCGGCACGCTTGAGGAACTGATCGGCCGTGCCGATGTCGCCTTGTATCATGCAAAAAAATCCGGTCGCAGCACCTTCCGCATCTATCGCAAGGGCATGGACGAGTTGATCGAGAAGCGGCGAGCGCTTGAGGCCGATATCGAGCGAGGTCTGGAGCGCGAAGAATTCGAGCTCTACCTGCAGCCGCGCGTGGGCGCGCGCAGCGGTGACGTGCTGGGCTACGAGGCGCTGGTGCGCTGGAACCACCCCGAGCGCGGCATGGTCTCGCCCGGCGATTTCATCCCGGTTGCCGAGGTTTCGGGCAAGATCATTCCGCTCGGCGAATGGGTCATGGCGGAAGCCTGCCGTCTGGCGCGCCTGAGCCCGGACGGCCTTCATTTGAGCGTCAATGTCTCGCCGGTGCAGTTCCGCCATCCCGACTTCCTGACCAATCTCGACAGCATCGTCGCAGCAGCCGGGATCGCACCGGACAAGCTGGAACTCGAGATCACCGAGAGCGTGCTGATCGATGACGACGAGCGTGCGCTGCAGATCCTGATCCATCTGAAGCGCAGCGGCTTCCGCATTGCGCTCGACGATTTCGGTACCGGTTATTCTTCGCTGAGTTATCTGAGCCGCTACCCCTTCGACGTAATCAAGATCGATCGCAGCTTCGTCGCCGCACTTGGAACGGAAGAATCGGCTGATGCCATCGTGCGTTCGATCATCGATCTCGGTCGCGGGCTCGGCATGCGGGTGGTGGCGGAAGGGGTAGAGACGATCGAGCAGGCCATGTATCTGAGCGAGACGGGCTGCGACGAATTGCAGGGTTACCTGCTTGGCCGGCCGCTTCCAGCGACCCAGGCCATCACCGACATCACCACCTCTGTCGCGACCGAACTGCGGCAGGTGGCGGAACTCGCGGCGCATCGAGACCGGCTTCTGCGCCGGGCGGGCGACATTGCAAGTGCCACATCGAGCATGGCAATCCGCGCGTAATCGACCGTCTACGGAATTGGAGAAAAAGAACGACCGGCGGGGATACCGCCGGTCGATTGCATTTGTCGGCGGTGGATCAGGCGGCCAGTGCCAGTTCGGCAACCTTGGCATGGGCGGCAGCAACGGCCTTTTCGGCGGCTTCCGGGCCGTAGGCGAGGCCTTCGACATAGACCGTCTCGACGAGTTCGATGCCGAGGAAGCCGAGAACCGTCTTGAGATAGGGCTCGGCATGGTTCATCGGGGCGCCCGGGCCGGAGGAATAGACGCCGCCAGCGGCGAGCACGAGATAGGCCTTCTTGCCCTTGGCGAGACCGACCGGGCCGTTTTCGGTATAGGTGAAGGTGAGGCCGGCGCGCGCGACGTGGTCGATCCACGACTTCAGCGACGAATAGATATTGAAGTTGATGAGGCCGGTGCCGATGACGATCGTGTCGGCAGCCATCAGCTCGGCAACGAGCTTATCGGAGATTGCAGCAGCCTCGGCTTCTTCAGCCGTGCGGGCTTCCGCCGGCTTGCGGATGGCGGCAGTGAAGGTGCCGTCGACATGGTCGAGCTGGGTTTCTGTGAGGTCACGACGAACCAGTGCGCCGCCGGTCTGGGCTGCGAACTTCTCGGCCAGTTCCGTGGCGATGGCGTTCGAAAGGGATTCCGAGCCGCGCGGGCTGGAGGTGACGAGCAGGATGGACGACATGTGCAATTCCTCGAATGATGGAAGCCTTGGGAGCAGGCCTGCCATGCATGTATGCCCAGCGACGCATCTATAAAACTGTGATAATCTAGATTGGTCATATCGAATAACTGGATGGATGATCACTGCGCCATGGATGCCAATCCCACCCTCGATCAGCTGCAGGTCTTTCTCGCCGTCGCCGATGCCGGCAGCTTTTCGGCCGCCGCACGCCTCCTCAACCGCGCTCAGTCCGTGGTCAGCTATACGATCGGCAACCTCGAAAGTCAGCTCGGCGTGTCACTTTTCGACCGAACCGGAACGCGCCAGCCACGGCTGACCGACGAGGGAAGGGCCATGCTCACCGACGCCCGCCGCATTGTCGGTGACCTGCAGGTGATGCGCGCCAAGGTGCGCAGCATGCATCAGGGCCTGGAAGCGGAGTTGTCGATCGCCATCAGCGTTCTCGTGCCGACGCCGGCACTGCTCGCCGTGCTGCGTGACTTCCAGCAGCAATTTCCTTCCGTGTCGCTTCGTCTCGAAATAGGCGAACTCGGCCGTCTGGTGGAGCTTGTGTTGAGTGGCCGTGCGACTATCGGGGTTGGTGGCGCGCTCGCTCGACAGGACGATACGCTGATCGTCGATCGTATCGGGCACAATTTTCTGCTGCCCGCTGCCGCGGCCGATCATCCGCTGGCCCAGCGAAGGGGCACACTGTCACTTCAGGATGTCCGGGAGGAGACGCAGATTGTCGTCAGCGACGCCTCCGACCTCACTTCGGGGCGAGATTTCAATGTACTCTCCTTCAAGACCTGGAGGGTGAGCGACATGGCGACGAAGCACCAGCTGATCCGCGGAGGTCTCGGCTGGGGCGGATTGCCGGCCTCGATCATCCATGAAGATCTGGCATCGGGCCGGATCGTCCATCTGGATCTGCCTTCCTACGAGCAGGGGTCGTATAGTCTCTACGCCATCCGTCGGACCGACAATCCGCCTGGGCCGGCCGGCATGTGGCTGATCCGGGCGTTTGAGGAAAGGTTATCGAACTGCCCGATCGACTTCACCGCTCCGGAGCTTGAAGAGGCGGTTTAGGGAATCGATTCAACATCTTGAATCGATTCTCCTTCATGCGACCGCTGTACCGCGCCTAGCCGGTCAGAGCGTCAGGCGAAACTTGGCAAAACCGTCTGCGCCATCACCCGCATCCTCGATCTTGGCGCTCTTGAAGTCGTTGAGATGCGTTCGCGCACGAGGCCCTGTCTCGAACACGACCGTGGTGCCGGGGATCGGCGCCAGCGACCAGTTGCCGTCGGCCGAAGGATTGATCGTGCCCTGGTCGACGATGTAGCGCACGATGATATCGCGGTTGGTATCGGGGCCGACGAAGACCACCTTGCTTGAATCGATCTCCGGGAACTTGCCGCCGCCGCCGGCGCGGTAATTGTTGGTGGCGACGATGAAGGTCTGGCCCGGATCGATCGGCTGGCCGGCAAACTGCAGGTTGACGATGCGGCTGGCATCCGGGTTGACAGCCTTGCCGTCCTTGTCAAAGCGCGGCGGCTTCGTCAGGTCGATCTGATAGGTCACGCCGTCGATGACGTCGAAATTGTAGGACGGGAAGTCGGTGTTGATCAAAGCCGCATCCTTGGCGCCCGGCTCGATCGTATTGAAGATCCCCGCCGACATCTCCAGCCAGTTCTTCACCTGCTCGCCGGTGATCGCGACCGCCTGGATTGTGTTCGGATAGAGATAGAGGTCCGCGACATTCTTGATCGCGATATCGCCGGCCGGAACGTCGGTAAAATAGTCCGCACCGCCGCGACCGCCGGCCTTGAAGGGGGCGGCGGCCGAGAGCACGGCTAGGTCCTTGTGCGGACCGTCCTTCAGCATTTCCCGGATATACCAGGTCTGGGCGAGTGAGACGATCTGAACGGAGGGATCGTCAGCGACCAGAGCGAAATAGGAGTAGAGCGGCGCCGAGGTCTTGCCGACGGGCGTGCGCACATAGTCGAGCGTCGCCTGGTGCTCGGCGGCGACCGAGGCGATCACCTCCGGCTTGTCGGTGGTGTCGGCCACCACCTTGCGCTTGTCGTCGCGGTGATAGATCGGCCGCGCCTCGCAGGTGAAATCGACGATCTTCCAGCTTGAACCATCCTTTTCGAGCAAGAGGTCGATCAGCCCCATATGCGAGCCCCAGAAGCCCGCCATGACGGCGGGTTTGCCGAGCAGGGTGCCCTTGACGGCGTCTGCACCCGGCACGTTCTCGAAATCCTTCGGGCCGGGGAAGACGAGATGCTGGTGGCCGGTAAAGATCGCATCGATGCCCTCGACACCGGCGAGATAAAGCGAGGCATTTTCCATGCCTTCGCTCTCGCCATGGCCGTCGATGCCGGAATGGGAGAGCGCGATGACGATATCTGCGCCGTCTTCCTTCATCTGCGGCACCCAGGCGCGCGCCGCCTGCAGGATGTCGCGTGTCTGTGCCTTGCCTTCGAGGTTCTTGGCGTCCCACAGCATGATCTGCGGCGGCACAAAGCCGATGAAGCCGATCCTGATCGGGCTGGTCGCCCCCGAGCCGTCACGGATCTGCTTTTCGATGATGTGATAGGGCTTGAAATAGAGCGGGTCCTGCTTTGGATCGGAGGCGAGCTGGCCCTTGGTCAGGTTGGCGCAGACGAAGGGAAACTGTGCCCCGGCCAGCGTATTGAACATGAATTCGAGGCCGTAATTGAACTCGTGATTGCCGAGCGTGCCGCAATCATAGCCCAGCGTGTTCATCGCCTTGATCACAGGATGCACGTCGCCCGGCTTCATGCCCTTCTGATAGGCCATGTAATCGCCCATCGGATTGCCCTGCAGGAAGTCGCCATTGTCGATCAGCATCGAATTGCCGGCCTCGGCGCGAATCGCATCGATCAGGCTTGCGGTCCGCGCCAGTCCCATCGTGTCGTTCGGCTTGTCGGCGTAATAGTCGTAGGGCATCACGTTGACGTGGATGTCCGTCGTTTCCATCAGCCTCAGATGTGCCTGGTTGCCAGAGGCGCGGGCGGCGAAAGGATGGAGTGTAACCAGCGCGGCCGATGCGGCCATGCCGCTCAGGAAGGAACGGCGGGAAATCGGGTGAAGATCGAGCAAAGACGGCATGGAGGCCTCACGAAGAACAGGTTCTGAAAGCGACCGATGTTAGGTCGCTTTCAAGACGCTTGCACCTGTAAAATGACAGGGGTGAGACGTTGCTCCGCCTGGTGCGGGCTATCGTATGTTTTTCGGGTCACGGTGGAAGTTGCGGAAATAGGCGGTGACTTGCGCCACCAAATTGGTGGTCTGTTCGAATTCCAGCCCCATTTTTCCGGCCCGGTACCAGCACACCGTACACTCGACATGGCCGAGTTCGGGGCAGAAGAGGGTGACGGTGCTGCCACGCTTTGCCTCGATCCAGCCTTCGAGGTGGATGGCCATGCCTGTGCGGGAAATGTCGAGAATACGCGCGTCGAGGCGCTGGGTCAGGAATGTGAGGGTGGCCCGGATATGGCAGCGAATGCGCTGCGCGCGCCGGCTGTCGGCGCTCTGTTGTGCGGCAAGCATGAAATCTGCGCTCCATCGAAATCAATGAAAGAAACGCAGGAATCCTCGGTCGGGCGCCTTAACTGCGCCTGACCGAGTTCATTAAGATGCCGTGGATCGCTATGGTAGATTTCAGGTACTGGGGGGAGTCATCCGCCAATTTACCGTTAATCGGCCGGATAACGGTGGTCTATGCCTCAGCGGGTAAGCACCGGGTGCACTTCCTGATGGAAGTTGCGGAAGTAGGCGGCGACCTTGGCGAGCGAATTGCTGTTCGGCTTAAACATGATGCCCAGGCGCCCGCCATAGTTCCAGCGTACGACGCCTTCCAGGAGGCCAATGTCGTCGTTTTCGATGACGACGGAGCTCCCGGCTGCTGCATGCAGCTTGCTTCCGAGCTCGAGGGCGAGGCCAGTGCGCGAGATGTTGATGACGCGACCGGGGGCTTCCTGCTGGAGGTGCCGGACCTTGCTGTCCATGCGCACACGGCTGCGCGGAGATTTGCGAACATCCATATCGAGCTTGTTGGTCATGGGTTCGTCCTGATGAAACAATGCGCCCAGTCTACAGATGACGTGTAAGGGCCGACTAAATCAATTCATTAGGATTTTCGAGATTCCGCTCAAAGTCCCACATTGGGGCGCTCGATGATTTCGCGGAGCGCAAAGCTCGAATTGATCTTGCCGGCGTCAGGCGCGGCTACTTGGTCAAGTCCTTACCGATGACGCCATTCATCAGGCACATCAATGCCTGTGTACACCATCAGATCCAGCTCAAGTGGTACTTGTTCTGGTCCGGCCAGCGCCCCAACCGTAAAAGCTCCATAGGCCCTGATCACCAGCTTTGCCTCGCCTTTCAGCACTGCCACCTGATAGTGATTTGGGCTGAAGGTGTCGTGAAGAAAGAAGTCGACGGAGCCTTGCAAGGGGCGAGACTTGTCTTCTGATCTCACGCGCAAAGTAACTTTCTGCCAATCTCCCTTTGTATCGGAAGGTTGTGCAGATGCTGAGAGCCTGAAACCGCCTCGTGCTTCAAGCCCGCCGAAGCGGTCTTTTTGTGGGTCGTTTGCCACGATGATTGGCGGCAGCGAGGGGCTGTCTAATGCTTCAGCATCCGTCGATGTCTTTATGCCGCTGGACTGGCTCCTCAACTCTCTGATCTCATTGTAAATCTGAGAGAGCTGCTGTTGGAGGATCTCATCCATCTCAAGTGTCGCAAATTTCGTTTTGTTGATGTTTTTGCTGTTTTCTTCAATTTTTTCTTTTAATTCAGTAGTTATTCCCTCCTTTCCTATTTTTATGCTAACGATCCTCGGCGCAAGAAGGGAAACTATTGCAATCGCCAAGTAGGTTCCGATTTTCAGATGGTCTCCTGCAGATTTTCCGACTAGTTCTCCCAGAACCAGAATGATCGAAATTAGGGCAACGATAGGGGCGCCCCACTCTAACGACTTACTGTTCATAGAGGCGCTCCCGTTTTATTCTGACGAGATAAAAATATAATATAGTTTGGAAAAACTACAACCCCACATTGGGGCGTTCTATGATTTCGCGGAGCGCAAAGCTCGAATTGATCTTCACTACATGGGGCAGCGCGGAGAGCCAGTCGCGGTGGATGCGCTCATAGTCTTCGAGGTCCTTGGCCGCGACCCTGAGGATATAGTCGTATTCGCCCGACATCAGGTAGCAGACCAGCACGTTGGGACAGCGTTTCACGGCGGCTTCGAACTCGGTCAGCGTCTTGGCGAACTGGCCTGACAGCGAGATGTGGACGATCACCATCATCTTGTAGTCGATCGCCTTGTGCGAAAGGCGGGCGTGATAGCCGCTGATCACGCCCGCCTTTTCCAGCATGTCGTGGCGTCGCGAGCAGGCGGATGGCGACAGGCCGACCTTTTCCGCGAGCTCCGCATTGGTCATGCGGCCGTTCTCCTGCAAGGCCTTCAGAATGGCACGATCGATGGCATCCAGTTCCGTCATTCGCAGAAATCTCCGATTTTGATCCAATACACGCAAGAAGCTGCGAATTGTCTCGCTTCGCCCGGCTCACTTTGCAAGGACATTTTGCGGCATCGATGCTTGAATTTCCGTATCTGAAACAATGCGGCTGCGGCCGCGGATAATGGAGAGGAACGCTTCATGCGTGTCGGCTGCCCGAAGGAAATCAAAAACCATGAATATCGTGTCGGTCTGACCCCCGGTGCTGTCAGAGAATATGTGGCACATGGCCATGATGTCCTGATCGAAACGGGTGCTGGCGCCGGCATCGGCGCCGACGACCACGCCTATATTGCCGCTGGCGCGAAGATCGCTGCCACGGCCAAGGACGTGTTCGAGAAGTCCGACATGATCGTCAAGGTCAAGGAGCCGCAGCCCTCCGAATGGGTGCAGCTGCGCGAAGGCCAGATCCTTTATACTTATCTCCATCTCGCCCCGGATCCGGAACAGACCAAGGGCCTGCTCGACTCGGGCGTCACGGCCGTTGCCTATGAGACCGTGACTGACGAGCGCGGCAGCCTGCCGCTGCTCGCCCCGATGTCGGAAGTTGCCGGTCGCTTGGCGATCCAGGCAGGTGCAACCGCCTTGCAAAAGGCCCATGGCGGCCGCGGCATCCTGCTCGGCGGCGTTCCCGGCGTTCTCCCGGCCAAGGTCACCGTCATCGGCGGCGGCGTCGTCGGCCTGCATGCGGCCAAGATGGCCGTCGGTCTCGGCGCCGATGTTACCATTCTCGACCGTTCGCTGCCGCGCCTGCGCCAGCTTGACGATATCTTCGGCGGCCGCGTGCACACCGTTTATTCGACCATCGACGCGCTTGAGCAGGAATGCTTCTCGGCCGATCTCGTCATCGGTGCCGTTCTGATCCCCGGTGCCGCGGCTCCGAAGCTCGTTACCCGCGAAATGCTGTCCGGCATGAAGAAGGGCGCCGTCATCGTCGACGTCGCGATTGACCAGGGCGGCTGCTTCGAGACCTCGCATGCCACGACCCATTCCGACCCGACCTATGTCGTCGACGGCATCGTGCATTATTGCGTTGCCAACATGCCGGGAGCGGTTCCGATCACCTCGGCGCACGCGCTCAACAACGCGACGCTGGTGCATGGCCTGGCGCTGGCCGATCGCGGCCTGCGCGCCATTGCCGAAGATCGTCATCTGCGCAATGGTCTGAACGTGCATAAGGGCCGCATCACCAACAAGCCAGTGGCCGATGCCCTGGGTTACCCGGCTCACGCGCCGGAAGCTGTGTTGAACGTAGCGTAAGGTTCCGTTCTCCTGACGCATGACGTTGCGTCAGGTCATTCGCCTATAACGATCACAAATTGGGTCGGCACTTCGCCAAGTGCCGGCCCAATTTCGCGCGGACCTCAGGATGCGTCGATGCGGCATTGGTAACAATTGTTGCGGGCCGAGCGCACGTGGAGATAGGCGATCTCGGGGTTACTGAACAGCGCATCCGCCCGTGCGGGGATCTCGTCGGTCGCGATCACCCCGCCGCTGCCATAGACGATGCGGTCGTCTTCGCCATAGCCGCGCACGATATAGTCCGGGCTTGTCAGCATGGGCGGCAGAGATTCCGTAGCCTCGTAGCGCGGGCAGGCCTCGGCATGCAGGAAGATCGGCCCGGTCTCGGCATAGGGTTGGAGATGCGGGAAAGGACGATAGGCAAGCGTCAGATATGTCTCGCCTTCGGCGATCTCACTCAGGCAGTGCCGGCAGGGATAACCACCGGGGGAGGTCCGCCGCTCGGGCGGGAGGCCATAGGCATCGGGCGCGCCACTCCGGTAGGCGACAGCATGGTTGGAGGGCATGGCGATAAAGCGGATCTCTCGGGTCATCGATGAAAGCCTCGGTTGGAATAACATGTCGATGGCGCCAGATGGCAGCGGAAGCCGGAGCCTTTCCACCCGTTTCTTGCCGAAGGGCCGGCAAGGCCGGGTGCGTTCCACCGCTTGCCCCAAAAATGGAGGTTTTCTCAAGATTAACCGGTGCGGTAGATACTGGCCGGACCAACCAGGGTTAGGGGCTCTCATATGGTTTCTCGCAAGTCCGCCGTCGCGGCCGTGCTGGCATCTTGTGCCGCAGGTCTCGTCATGTCCTCGACCGCGCTCAAGGCCGCCGACTTCACGGGCGAGCAGATCGAGGAGGGGCAGAAGTTCATTATCAACAACGCGCTTTTCATCCTCTTCCACGAATCCGGTCACATGCTGGTGTCGGAGCTTGGGCTGCCGGTCCTTGGGCGCGAGGAGGATGCCGTCGATGGCCTATCCTCGGTGATGCTGCTGGAGAGCGAGGACGAGGAATTGAAGGCGGCCATGCAGGATGCCGCCGACGGTTGGTTTCTGATCGACGAAGCGAAGGGCGAGGGGCCACAGGAGAGCGACTTCATCGACACACATGGCCTGGACCGACAACGCGCCTATTCGATGGTCTGCATGATGTCGGGCGCCGATTCGGACTATTTCCAGACCTTCATCGATTCGCTGGACTTTCCGGCCGAGCGTCGCGAGGAATGTGGCGGCGAATATGCCAAGACTCGCGACAGCTGGTTCGGGCTTTTGGAACAGCACCAGGACGAGGCCAGGAAGACCAGGTTCACGGTCACCTATGAGCCGGCCGACAATCCCGACCTGCAGCCCTTTGCCGACCTGTTGCAGGAGGCCCAGGTGCTGGAGGCAATCGAAGCGACCTATGGCGAGGGTTATAACATTCCTGATGGCATCAAGGTGACGGCCAAGACCTGCGGTACCGAAAACGCCTTCTGGAACGAGGGCACCCGCGAGATCACCTATTGCTATGAAATGGCCGCCTATCACGCCGCCCTGATGGTCAACTATTTCACCAACCAGAACGCTCCGGCCGATGCTTCAACGGAGCAGGTGGAGGCGCAGAGCCCGGAAGCCGAAGCGGACGCCAATTCGGTGAAGTTGAAGCTCAAGGACTGAGCGGGCGGCGGGCGGGGCGGTTCAGCCGTCCCGCTTCATAAGGGCCATCAGTTCCTGCTCGGTCATGGGGTCGATCAGCGCACTGGTGGTCGCGACCGGCGAGAAGCCGAATTGCTGGTAGAGCTGCAGCGCGCGCGGATGGTCGAGCGAATTGGTGGTGACCGTGACGGTTTTCGGATTGCTGGTCCAGGCGGAATAGAGTGCCTGCAGCAGGAACCACTTGCCGATGCCTAAGCCCAGTCCGTGTTCGAAAAGGCCGAAATAGGACAGCTCGACCAGATCGTCGCTTTCCTGCGACAGCTCGTAGAAGCCGCAAGGCGCGCCATCGACATAGAGCACCGAGATCGACACCTTGGGTGCGTGGATGATCGCCTTCAGCTGGTCATCGGTCATCCGTAGCCGCTCGTACCAGTGCCAGCGGGCGCCGACCTGGCGATGCAGGAAGCGGTAGAAGGCGAGTGGGATCTCATGCGTGCGCATGATTGCCGTCTGGATGTTGACCGGGACCGGCAGGCTTGATTTCGGCGGTGACGTCATTTCGAGACGCGTCACATGGGCGGTGAGCGGCGCGGTCGCTTTGGAGGCGGCAATCGGCTCGGCAGCGCCGGTCACAACAGGCGTGTCCATCTTCGAGCCCCATTCCGACCAGGAGCCGTCATAAAGCGAATTGTCGCTATGCCCCAGGCTCTCCAGTGCCAGCGTTACGGCGGCGGCGGTAACGCCCGAGCCGCAGCTCGTCACAACCGGATTGTTGAGGTCGATGCCGGCGCTGGTGAAGATCGACCGCAGCGTTGCGAGATCCTTGAGGCGACCATTTTCCGAGAGTGAGGCGGCCGGCACACTGCGTGCCCCAGGCATATGGCCGGAGCGCATGCCGGCGCGCGGTTCGGGTTCTTCTCCCGTGAAGCGGCCGGCGGGGCGGGCGTCGGCAATCTGCTTGTCGCCGGTGTCGGCGATCTCAGACATCTGGTCAAAGGACGTGATTCTCGAGCGATCGAAACGCGCCTCAAAGGTTACCGGCGCCGGTTCGGGCATGTCCGTCTGCAGGGGGCGGCCCTCGGCCTTCCAGCCGTCCAGCCCGCCATCGAGCACATAGACCCGGCGCGCGCCCATGACGCGGAACATCCACCAGGCACGCGGCGCGGAAAAGAAGCCCGGTCCGTCATAGACGACGATGGTGTCATCGGCCGAAATGCCGAGCTGGCCGACGGCCTGCGCGAAGAAGGACGGCGAGGGCAGGGAATGCGGCAGGCCGGTGGTGGTGTCGGCGATCACGTCCTGGTCGAAGAAGACCGCACCCGGGATATGGCCGGAGGCATATTCCACCGCGCCGTTGCGACCCTGCGTCGGCAGATACCAAGAGGCATCGACGATTTTGAACTCGGGAGCGCCCAGTTGTTTCTCGACCCAATCCGCCGAAACGACGAAACGGCTTCTTTCTCCGGACATGCTGCTCTCCCGTACCTCAATGTCAGGCTGGAAGATCCGGGGTCCCGAAGCGAATGCGGAACCGGCGGTTCTCCTTGCCCTTTTTCTCGATCTTGGCGATATGAATCGCACCGACCTCCTGGGTCTCGGAAACATGTGTGCCGCCGCAGGGCTGGCTGTCAACGGCGGAGTTCTCGCCGATACAGACCAAGGACACCCGGCCAAGGCCGACGGGTGGTCGGACATTCTTCGACTTGACGATGCCGGGATTGGCCGCGAGCTCCTCGTCGGTGATCCACTGGAGATAAATGGGGTGGTTTTCGCTGACGAGCTTCATCAGGTCTGCCGTCACCTGATCCTTGTCGATCGTTTCGGACATGTCGAAATCCACCCGGCTTTCCTCTTCGCCGACGGCGGCCCCGGTGATCGGATAGGAGCAGACGACCGAGAGCAGATGGCAGGCGGTGTGCATGCGCATCAGCTTGTAGCGGCGCGCCCAGTCGACATGCAGCACGAGCTTCTCGCCGACGGAGGGCAGAGGTTCCCCGTCCGCCGGACGGTGCAGGATCACGTCTTTGGTGGTGCCGTGGCGGGTCTCGGCAAGCTGGATACGGCTGCCGTCTTGGCGCTCGAAGAAGCCGGTGTCGCCCGGCTGACCGCCGGAGGCCGCGTAGAAACAGGTCTGGTCGAGTTCGACCGCGCCGTCTTCGTGCACGGCCGTGACCACCGCCTCCGCCGTCGAGAGATAGAAATCGTCGCGGTAGAGGGCGATGGTGGCCATGGTTATGCTTTCAATTGAGGTCAGGCGGTCTCGAAGGGGAGGTCGAAGGTGGCGCGCTTTTCCAGCCAGGTTGGGACCGGCAGGTTCTTCGAGCGCAGGAAGTCCGGGTTGAACAGTTTGGACTGGTAGCGATTGCCGTAGTCGCAGAGGATTGTCACGATCGTGTGGCCGGGGCCGAGATCACGAGCGAGACGCATGGCGCCGGCGATATTGATGCCCGAAGAGCCGCCGAGGCACAGGCCCTCGTTCTCGACGAGGTCGAAGACGATGTCGAGCGCTTCGGAATCGGGGATCTGGTAGGCGAAATCGGGGGTGAAGCCTTCGAGGTTGGCGGTGATGCGGCCCTGGCCGATGCCCTCGGTGATCGAGGAGCCCGAGGATTTGAGTTCGCCGTTCTTGTAATATTCGAAGAGCGCTGCACCCTCCGGGTCAGCGATGCCGATCTTGACGCCGGGCTTCCGGTTGCGGAGGCCAATGCCAGTGCCGGCAAGCGTGCCGCCCGAGCCGACCGCGCAGACAAAACCATCGACGGCGCCACCGGTCTGCTCATAGATCTCCTTCGCCGTCGTCTCGATATGGGCGTCGCGGTTGACGGTGTTGTCGAACTGGTTCGCCCAGATCGCCCCGTTCGGCTCGCTTTTGGCGAGCTGGGCGGCCAGACGGCCGGAGATCTTCACATAGTTGTTCGGGTTCTTGTAAGGCACCGCCGGCACTTCGACGAGTTCGGCGCCGAGCAGCTTCAGCGCGTCCTTCTTCTCCTGGCTCTGGGTTTCCGGGATGACGATCACGGTGCGATAGCCGAGCGCCTTGGCAACCAGGGTCAGGCCGATGCCGGTATTGCCGGCCGTACCCTCGACGATCACGCCACCGGGGCGCAGCAACCCGCGCCGCTCGGCGTCACGGATGATGAAGAGGGCGGCGCGATCCTTCACCGACTGGCCAGGATTGAGGAATTCGGCCTTGCCGAGAATGGTGCAGCCGGTCGCCTGCGAGGCGCCTTTCAGCCGGATAAGGGGCGTATTGCCGATCGCCTCGAGCACGGAGGGATGAAATGCCATGATGTGTGCCTTTTCGTCTGACGCGGACACTAGAACCAAATGCGCGGGGAAGAAAACCGTTCACGTCAGAGATTTTGTCCTTCTGGACAAGATTATGCGACGGAACGGTCGGCGCGCGATGTGAACCGGTGTTTTCCGCCTGGGGGCAGGCAAAGGCAAGGAATGGCTTTTCGCGTGGCGGCGGGCGGAGGGAAAATGCGTTCGGGGGGGGGAGGGGCTTCAGTGAATGAGTGACGGCTGCGTCCGATCCGCCGCGCTACGCCGATCAGTAATGATGGCGACATTGCGCGATCAGGAGCGCATCTTCCGTCGGGCGATATATGAGGCGATGCTCCTGATCGATCCGCCGCGACCACCAGCCGCGCAACTCGCCCCTCAGCGGCTCCGGCTTGCCGATTCCCTGAAACGGTGACCTACTGGTTTCCTTGATCAGGTGATTGATACGCGCCAGCATCTTCGGATCGGTGGACTGCCAATACAGATAGTCCTCCCAGGCGCGCTCATGAAAGACGAGTTTCACTCCGAAAGCTCGCGCACGTCGCCCTTACCTTCATTGAGGTCCCGCACCGCTTCGAGCAGGCGTTCGGCGTTGCGGGGGCTCTTCAGGAGATGCTGCGTTTCCTCATAGGACGCAAAATCCTCCACTGACATCAGAACGGCAGCGGGCTTGCCGCGATCACGGGTGATCAGCACGGGCGTCCGGTCCTCCGTCACGCTGTCGAGCAGGGAGGCGAGGTTCTTGCGCAGGTCGCTGTAGGATGTGGTTCTCATGTGCTTATTGTACCCAGTTGAGTACAGCACGCAAGGGCTGTCGCGTTCAGACGCTAGACGGTCAACGTCGGCTTCCATTGCTGATCGTTAGAAATTGACCGAGCGCCTTCATCGGATATTCATGGAAGACGGGGAAGTCTGGCGCTGATGCGGCTCAAGGTTGTGCGGGGAGGGGTGATGCTGAGGGTTCTCGTGGCTTTGGCCCTGTGTCTGACGCTATCAGGCTGCGATCTCTTCGGTTTCCGCGACTGGGAGTGGCGCCAGAAACTGACGGTGTCCGTGATGACGCCGGAGGGGTTGAAGACCGCAAGTTCCGTCGCCGAAGGTAGCTGGAGCATGGCTCCGACATGGTTCAAGATCGGCGATAGCGGCGGCGGGCCTGGCGTTGGCCGTCTTCGAGGAGAAGCCGTAGTTCTGGAACTTGAGCCGCAGAGATACCTTTTCGCCCTGCAGGACTATTCGGCGCTGACGGCGGTCTACACCAGTGCGGGGCCTGACTTCAGGCCTGGAATGCGTCAGGATTACATTCCCGTGCTGGATCGCATGGAGTCGATCCGTTACGGCACGACGCTTGCGCCCAAGCACTATCCGCTGCTCGTCACTTTTAACGACATCAACGACCCGACCAGCGTTCGCCACGTCGATCCCGGCGATCTTTCAGCAAGCTTTGGCCCGGGCTATAGGCTGAGTGCGATCACCCTGTCGATCACCGATGAGCCGGTGACCGAGGGCGTGCTTGAGCAAGTGCTCAAGTGGATTAACTCTTTGAGTGACTACCGCACAGTCAGTAGCAATCCGTTTACGAGTACGTTGCCGGACGAAGTCGGCCTTTTAAGAAGGACCCGTTAGCGTCCACGTCGGCAAATTGAGACGGACAGCCAAGACTATAAAACGGGCCTCAGTGCCGCCAATGGACTGCCAGTTGGACCACCCCTCACTCCCCCTTCAACCCCTGAAACGCTGCCAGCGCCACATCACGGGCCTTGCCGTGATCGACGATCGGCTTGGGATAGGTCTTGCCGAGGCTGACGCCTGCCTCCTTCAGCACCGTTAGCGGCGCTTCTGATGGCTTGTGGATGAACTTGTTTGGCATGTCCTTCAGCTCCGGCACGAAGCGGCGGACATATTGGCCCTCGGGGTCGAATTTCTCGCCCTGGCTCGTCGGGTTGAAGATGCGGAAAAAGGGGGCGGCGTCGGCGCCGGAGCCGGCGACCCATTGCCAGCTGGCGGCATTCGACGCCGGGTCGGCATCGACGAGTGTGTCGCGGAACCAGCGCTCGCCTTCGCGCCAGTCGATCAGCAGGTCCTTGATCAGGAAGGAGGCGACGATCATGCGCACGCGGTTGTGCATGAAACCGGTCTGCCAGAGCTGGCGCATGCCGGCATCGACGATCGGATAGCCGGTCTGGCCGCGCTGCCATTTCTCCAGGAGGTCTGGCGCATCGCGCCAGGGGAAGGCGTCGAATTTGGGGTTCCAGTTCCTGACGGCAAGATCCGGGAAGTGGAAGAGCAGGTGATAGGAGAAGTCGCGCCAGACGAGTTCCTTGCGGAAATGGATGAGGTCTTCCATCGGGATCTGGGTCTCGAGCCCGCGTGTCGCATGCCAGACGGTCGCCGGCGAGATCTCGCCCTGCGCCAAATGCGGCGAGAGCATCGAGACATGCGGCTCGGCGGGAAAGTCGCGGCGCTCGCGATAGCCCTTCAGGCCTGACTCGATAAAGGCCGCGAGCCGCGCTTTCGCACCCGATTCGCCGGGCTGCCAGTGATCGGCAAAACCTTTCGCCCAGTTGGGCTTGGTCGGCAGCAGCGACCAATCGGAGAGGGGCTCGCTCTTCGGCCAGGCGGCGGGTGCGGGAATGCGGGCAGGGGCTGGAATCGGCTCCGGAGGCTCGCCGGAGCCGTCCAGCGCTTTCCAGAACGGCGTGTAGACACGAAAATGCCCGCCGGCCCCGGTCTTCAGTTTGGTCGGCTCATGCAGGATCTGCCCGGCAAAGCTGCGCACGGCGAGGCCCCGTTCGCTCAGATCGGACTTGATCGCCTTGTCGATGGCGATGCCGGCCGGGTCGTAGCGCCGGTTCCAGAACACGGCATCCGCGCCAGTCTCCGCAATCAGCGAATCGAGCACCTCCGCTGCCGGCCCCCGGCGCAGGATGAGACCGCTGCCGCACGCCTCCAGCGACGCCTTCAGCGCTTCCAGCGAATGATGCAGCCACCAGGCCTGCGCCGCTCCAAGCGGTCCGGTGCCGGCGTCTTCGGGTTCAAGGATGTAGACGGGGATGACCTTCGCCCCCTCATCAACCGCGGTGGCGAGCGCCGTATGGTCTGACACACGCAGGTCCTTGCGGAACCACAAAATTACGGTCTTCGGGCGGGCGGGGGCGGTATCTGCGGGCATGGGCAATCTTCTTGTCATTGGCTTTGTCAAAGCCATACGCAGCTGGCGCAGCAAAGGATCATGGCCGCGCGAGATTGTCAGATGCGAAAGTGTCGGATGAAGGAAGATCGCGCGTCAGGGACTGACCCCCGTTAGAGCCAGGTTCAGGCGCCCCCGCGTGGACCTGTGCGCAGCCGCTCCTGCTCGGCACGCAGCAACGCCATGATCTTGTCGGCATTTTCCCGCACATAAAGCCGATGCAGTTTTTCGGCGACGGGGGCGGTGGTGAGCAGGCAGGTATAACCCTCCCGCTCGTACCAGCGGAAATCCACCACATTGTCCATGTTCACGAAGAGGGGGAAGCCATCCCCGTCATGAAGCTGGAGCCACATCTGCCTATTCTCCTGCATGCCTGTCTGTTGAGGCCAGGAGATAGCAGTGAAAGGTGAAGAGGGGGTTTCCCGGCAGCTGTCAGGATCGGGAAAGTCACCAAAACAAAAAAAAAGGCCCGCGCTGGATATCCGCGCAGGCCTTTTGAAATAGATGGCTCCCCGGGCCGGATTCGAACCGGCGACCTGTCGATTAACAGTCGAATGCTCTACCGCTGAGCTACCAGGGAACAGCCGCTTGGCGCGGTGTGAGCGGGGTAATACTGATGCGCGCTCCGTTTGCCAAGCGGTTTTTCAAAAAAAATGTCATCGCCTTGTTTTTATGTGTGGACCACCCATCTCCATCAGGCGGCGCGGAGGTCGCAACAGACCGCAATTCCGGGAGTTTTGAGCCTTGCCTGAACGACGATACCGCATAGACACGGCGCGTGGCCGCCTCGTGCTCGGTCGTTTCGAAATACCCGTGCCCCGCTCGAAGGCGGGCCGCATCGTGACCGGCACGGCGCTGATCGGCGGCGGCGTGCTCGGTTTTCTGCCGGTGCTTGGCTTCTGGATGGTCCCGCTCGGCCTCGTCGTGCTCTCGCATGATCTCGCCTTCGTGCGCCGCCGGCGCCGCCGCGCCGCCGTCTGGTGGAGCCGCAGAAAGGCGACTCGCCGAGATGGCAAGGACGGCGCCTGAGCGCCTGCCTCTTATTTTCTCCGACATGTCTTTGTGAAATGCGCCCGCTTCGCCAGCCGCGTAGAAGAGTCGTCATAACCGGGAATATCGAACGGCGATCCCGCCGAACGGTTCCCGGAAAAAGTGAGGGCGAATGATCAACCTCCAGATGGCGGCGAACCCGATGATACTCACGCCGCAGGACTTCCATGTCATGGAACGGGCGATGCGCGACGTTGGCGGGTCGACCGCCCCGCGTGACCGGGACGGCCATCGCGAAGCCGTGGGCAAGGCGGTGATCCGGCTCTATACGGCCGGCCTGACAGATCCCGCAAAGCTTGCCGAAGCCGCCACCATCATGGCCGCCACCCGCCTGCTCGATCGTCGAGGGTGAGAGGGAGGAATGCACCCGCTTCTGGAGGGCGGCGGGTGAGGGCGGTGAAAAACAGCCGATTCCCGAAAATGCCTCTTGCGGTTTTTTTAGATCGCGTCTAAATCCGCGCCACCACACGCTCTTTTCTACCGGACGGCCTCGTGGCGGAGTGGTTACGCAGAGGACTGCAAATCCTTGCACCCCGGTTCGATTCCGGGCGAGGCCTCCATTTCTTCCCAACCCTTTTAGACTGACAGAATGGCCGCGTCTCAAGGGCCCGAATGTCGCAACGTCTCCTGCGGTTTAGCGGCCAAATCTGTGCCGATCGCCTCTGCCACGGCTATGCGCCCGAAACTGGCCGATCGGCCCACTTGCTCCCGATGTGCGGCGGGCGCAGGTCAGGCTCAGGTTCAATCCGGGAGCTAACGTCCATGCGCGCCAAAACTGCTATCTTCGCATCCGCACTTCTTCTCACCGCTCCGCTCGGGGCTTCGGCGGAAACCCTGTCCTTCACGCTGGAAAACCAGACGCCGAACATGGTGGTTCAGGTTCATGTCTCGCCCGCCGATGGCGGCAAGAGCATCGAGCTCCTGCGCAAGAAGGGGCTCTTTGGCGGCAAGTCGCGGCAGCTCACCATCGATGACGGCACCGATGCCTGCGTCTACAAAATCCGTTTCGTGTTCGAGAGCAACAGTTTCGAGGATATCCGCGACAAGGTCGATTTCTGCGAAACCGGCACCTACACCATCGACGACTGAGGCTTTGGGGCGGCTGGGCGCAAGCCTCCTGCGATATTCTGTTTCCGAAACGCGCCTGTGGCTTGAAAGCCGCTCGCCCTGCAATTAAGACACGGGGTGAAAAACCCGAGCGGCGGAAATGGGGCGACAGGACATGATGGATTACGCAGCAGCACGCACCAAGATGGTGGACAACCAGATCAGGACCACGGACGTCACGTCCCATTCGGTCCTGACGGCCTTCCTCTCAGTGCCCCGCGAAGCATTCGTTCCGGCGGAGTTGAAGCCGCTCGCCTATATCGACGAGGACATGCAGGTGGCGCCCGCCGCCGCCGGCAATCCCGCCCGTTACATCATGGAGCCGTCGCCGCTCGCCAAGCTGCTGCAGCTCGCCGCCATCACCAAGGACGACCTCGTGCTCGAGATCGGCTGTGGCGCCGGATATGCAGCGGCACTTCTGTCATTGCTGGCCGGTTCGGTCGTCGCCGTCGAATCCGACGAGGCACTGGTCCTGCGTTCGACGGAAAAGCTGTCGTCGCTCGGTTATGACAATGTCGCAGTCGTCGCCGGAAGCCTCGAAGCCGGTTATCCCGCCGAGGCGCCTTACGACGTGATCTTCGTCAACGGCGCCGTCGAACATCTGCCCGAGGCTCTGGTCGGCCAGCTGCGCGAGGGCGGCCGTCTGGTTGCAGTCGTCGGCTACGGCAATGCGGCGCGCGCAAGGCTCTATGTGAAGGCTGGCGGCACGGTCTCTTTCACCGAATATTTCAACACCTCGGTCAAGCCGCTGCCGGGCTTCCGCAAGGCTGCCGAATTCGTCTTCTGACCTTTCGTGTCCGTTGTGATCCGCCGAAGGCCCGCCCAGCGCGGGCCTTTTGCTTTTTGCGCCAACAAAGCTGTTGATCACGGCAATTGCTGGCAGCCGCGTGATTTTTTTCCGCAGGCGCGTATCCTAGGGTGACCGCGAATCGGCTGGCGGCAAATGCGTCGCCGAAGATCTTTAGGACAACGGGGATTAGTATGGCTCAGCCAAGCGTAGCGCGTGAACCGTCCATGGAAGAGATCCTGGCGTCGATCCGCCGGATCATCGAAAGCAATGACCCGGTTTCGGGCGAGACCTTCGCCAGTGATTCCGATGAGACGGACGAGGACGGTCGTATTCCCGCGGTCCGCCAGGCCGACGTCGACTTCAGCTATGAGAGTGTCGAGTTCACCGCCGCCAACGACCCAGGCCCGGCAGCACCCGCCGTTCCGGCACCGCAGCGCATGGAAGCGCCGGTCCAGCCGGAAGCGCCACGCAGTGTCTCGCTTGCCGACCTTGCAGCCCGTGTCCGCTCGGCCTCCGAGCGCACCGAACGACCCGTGCAGCAGACCGTCTCGACCTCTACTCCGGCGTCTGCGGTCAACGCGCCCTCGGCACCGGTCGCCAGCGCCACGCCGGACCTCGCACCGCGGGGCGAGAGCCCGCTGATGACGGCGCGGCTTGCCGAATTGCGCGCGCCGCAGCTGCGCCCCTCGATATCGATCGAGGTCCAGCCGGCGCAAACCGTCGTCGTCCGCCCGACGCCGGTAGCCGCACCGGCCCAGCAGGCAGCGCCGGTTGCTTTCCAGGCCGCACCGCAGGTTCAGACGCCGGCACAGGCACCTGTGATCCAGCCTGAGCGCCGAGAGACTCCGGAGGTTCGGATCGAGATGCACCGCGAAGAGCCGCGTGCCCCGTCTTTCGATGCGATTGCCAAACATCTGGCGGCCGGCCCGCAGCCGGAAGAGCCGGTCGAGGAAGAGATCCGGACGGCCGGGACCGACCTCACGGCGCTCGTATCGGCCGCAACCGTGGAGCACGTCTCGCGGTCCTTCTCCGACCTGGCGGCCGCCATCGACGGTCAGGAGCGCCGTTCGCTGGACGAAATGGCCGAGGACATGCTGCGCCCGATGCTGAAGGACTGGCTCGACGACAACCTGCCGACGCTGGTGGAACGTCTCGTGCGTGAAGAGATCGAACGCGTCGCCCGCGGTCCGCGACGCTGACCGGCCTACAAGCCGGGTGACCTGGGGCCGCTCGAAGGAGCGGCCTTTTTTATTGACTTGGTTTTGCCAGTCCTATTTACAAACCCACACCCTAGAACTCGAAAATCCGGTCGGAAAATGCTCGAAAAGACCTATGATTCAGCCGCCGTCGAACCGAAGATCGCGAAAGCCTGGGAAGAGGCCGATGCCTTTCGGGCCGGTGCCAATGCCAAGCCGGGCGAAGACACCTTCACCATTGTGATCCCGCCGCCGAACGTGACCGGCTCGCTGCATATGGGCCACGCGCTGAACAACACGCTGCAGGACATCATGGTCCGCTTCGAGCGCATGCGCGGCAAGGATGTGCTGTGGCAGCCGGGCATGGACCATGCCGGCATCGCGACCCAGATGGTGGTCGAGCGCAAGCTTGCTGAAAACGGCCAGAACCTCTCGCGCCGCGACATGGGTCGCGAGGCCTTCATCGAGAAGGTCTGGGAGTGGAAGGAAGAATCGGGCGGACTGATCTTCAATCAGCTGAAGCGTCTCGGCGCCTCCTGCGACTGGTCGCGTGAACGCTTCACCATGGATGAGGGCCTCTCCGCCGCAGTCCTCGAAGTTTTCGTCACGCTCTACAAGGAAGGTCTGATCTATCGCGGCAAGCGGCTGGTCAACTGGGATCCGAAGTTCGAGACGGCGATTTCCGATCTCGAGGTCGAGAACAAGGAAGTTGAAGGCCATATGTGGCACTTCAAGTATCCGCTCGCCGGTGGTGCGACCTACACCTATGTCGAGAAGGACGAGGACGGCAACGTCACCTTCCAGGAGGAGCGCAACTACATCTCGATCGCCACGACCCGGCCTGAGACGATGCTCGGCGACGGCGCGGTTGCCGTCCACCCCTCGGATGAGCGTTATGCCGCGATCGTCGGCAAGCTGTGCGAGATCCCGGTCGGGCCGAAAGAGCACCGCCGCCTGATCCCGATCATCACCGACGAATATCCGGATCCGAAGTTCGGCTCCGGCGCGGTCAAGATTACCGGCGCCCATGACTTCAACGACTACCAGGTCGCCCGCCGCAACAAGATCCCACTCTACCGGCTGATGGATACCCAGGCGAAGATGCGCGACGACGGCGAGGATTGTGCCGTCTACGCGGCGCGTGCGCTCGAAATCGCCAAGTCCGGCGAACTGCCGAACGAAGCCGAAGTCGACGACATCAACCTCGTGCCGGAAGAGTATCGCGGTCTCGACCGTTATGAAGCCCGGAAGCGCATCGTCGATGCGATCAATGCGGAAGGCCTCGCCGTCACCAGGCAGGACGAAGAGGGAAATGACATTCCCTTCGTCGAGAACAAGAAGATCATGCAGCCTTTCGGCGACCGCTCCGGCGTCGTCATTGAGCCGATGCTGACCGACCAGTGGTTTGCCGACGCCAAGACGCTCGCCGAGCCGGCGATCGCCTCGGTTCGTGAAGGTCGCACCAATTTCGTCCCGAAGAACTGGGAAAAGACCTACTTCGAATGGATGGAAAACATCGAGCCATGGTGCATTTCGCGCCAGCTCTGGTGGGGCCACCAGATCCCGGCCTGGTATGGTCCTGACGGCCAGGTCTTCGTCGAGAAGACCGAGGAAGAGGCGCTGCATTCGGCGATCCAGCATTACATCGCCCATGAAGGTCCGTGGAAGGCCTGGGTCGAGGAGAAGCTGGAGAATTTCCAGCCCGGCGAGATCCTGACCCGCGACGAGGACGTGCTCGACACCTGGTTCTCGTCTGCACTCTGGCCCTTCTCGACGCTTGGCTGGCCGGACGAGACGCCGGAACTGGCGAAATATTACCAGACCGACGTGCTCGTCACCGGCTTCGACATCATCTTCTTCTGGGTCGCCCGCATGATGATGATGGGCCTGCATTTCATGAAGGACGAGGACGGCAAACCGGTCGAGCCCTTCCATACGGTTTATGTGCATGCGCTGGTGCGCGACAAGGCCGGCCAGAAGATGTCGAAGTCGAAGGGCAATGTCATCGATCCGCTGGAGCTGATCGATGAGTATGGCGCGGACGCGTTGCGCTTCACGCTCGCCATCATGGCGGCCCAGGGCCGCGACGTGAAGCTCGATCCGGCCCGTATCGCCGGTTACCGCAACTTCGGCACCAAGCTGTGGAACGCGACCCGTTTCGCCGAAATGAACGGCGTCAAGGCCGACCCGAGCTTTCTGCCGCAGACGACATCGCTTGCCATCAATCGCTGGATCCTGACGGAACTGGCGCGGACGGAACGTGACGTCACCGAGGCGATCGAGAGCTATCGCTTCAACGATGCGGCCAGCAGCCTCTATCGCTTCGTCTGGAACCAGTTCTGCGACTGGTATCTGGAACTCCTGAAGCCCGTCTTCATGGGAGAAGATGAGGTCGCCAAGAAGGAGGCACAGGCCTGTGCGGCCTATGTGCTGGAGGAGACCTACAAGCTCCTGCATCCCTTCATGCCCTTCATCACTGAAGAGCTCTGGGCGCATACGGCAGGCGAGGGCGCGTCTCGTGACGTGCTTCTTTGTCATGCCGACTGGCCGGCACCCGAATTTGCGGACGAGAATTCAGCAGCAGATATCAACTGGCTCATCGATCTCGTCACCGGCATCCGCTCGGCCCGTTCCGAGATGAACGTACCGCCGGGGGCGACAGCACCTCTCGTCGTGGTCGGTGCCAATGGCGTGACCCAGGAGCGGCTCCTGCGCCATGACGCCTCCATCAAGCGGCTCGCCCGCGTCGAGGCAATCAGCGTCGCCGATGTCGCACCGAAGGGGGCAGCGCAGATCGTCGTCGGCGAGGCGACCGCCTGCCTACCGCTCGGTGCGCTAATCGATCTCGGCGCCGAAAAAGCCCGCATCGAGAAGGCGATCGCCAAGGTCGACCAGGAAATGGCGCGCATTGCTGGCAAGCTGAACAACGAAAAATTCGTCGCCAACGCCAATCCTGAGGTGGTCGCTGCCGAACGCGAGCGCTATCAGGAACTGGAAGTGCAGAAGGCAAGCCTGGAGACTGCGCTGAAGCGGGTTCTGGAAGCCGTCTGAGTTATATCCAGGGGAATGATATTCCAATGGCCGGGCGGAAACGTCCGGCCATTGCGTTTGCCACGGGCGAGATCCGGCAATCACGCGAAGATCCAAACTCATCGATTCCGTCCGATAAGTTTATACATCGCCACGCTTTTTTGACGGATCATTGGAATTGCACGTCGGTCACGCAGAAGGCGGAGTAAGCCCGTCGATGTGGCGATGGCGCAACAGGGCACCTCGAATGCGGAAGGAAATTTCCCTCATGGATAAAATTTAGTCAATGTGAGCAAAAATCATCCAAGACTGCGGCATTTTGACGTGTCCGTCAAAAATATTACGTAAAAATTTCGGCATCGGTTGCCGTGTGTGACAAACATCACCCGATTGTCATTCGGGACGGCATGGCTAGTATGAAAATCACAGTTTTGCCGGAATTGGGGAGAGACATGGCGAACAACCTGAAAAAGACAACCGCCCTCGGATTGATTGCCGCTTGCGCCTTTGTGGGAGGAGCGCAGGCAGGCGGCTTTGCACGTGGCGACGCGGATACCGACATCCTCTATGAGGATGGCGAAGTCGTGGGACGTGCCGGCTACGTCTACGTGATGCCACAGCGTGGCTATGAGACGATTGATGGGTCGACGTCGAGCGACGGAGACCACACCGAAAACTATAGCGTTCCCAGCTTTTCGGCTAAGTTCCGTGCATCCGATAACTTCTCCTGCGCAATTACCTACACGCAGCCGTTTGGTGCTAAGTCGAAATATGGGGCGGATGCTCAGGCTGCAGATAGGCTGGCGGACGGGGGCGGCGCATCCGGAAACGCCGTGCTGAACTCCAAGTTCGTCACCGATGAATTTGGTGCCACGTGTGCGGTCAACGTGGACGTAGGGCCCGGCGATTTGTACTTCATCGGGGGCGCGTTTACGCAGTCTTTCGACTACACCGAAGTCAAGGACTACGGCACTCTGAATTTGAGCGATTCCAGCGCTTTTGGGTACCGTTTCGGACTCGGCTATGAGATTAAAGAATACGCCCTTCGAGCTGAACTGATGTATCGTTCTCAAGTCGACCATGAAGCAACTGGCGACTTTTATAACGTTTCTGCCGTGCTCGCCGGGGTTTACGGGCTGCCCTTGAACGCGTTTGTTGACGCTGATGGGACCGGGTCGCTCCCGCAATCTCTGGAACTCAATTTGCAGAGTGGTATCGCTCCTGGATGGCTCGCCTTCGGCTCGATCAAGTGGACCGATTGGAGCGTTCTACAGACATTGGACTACACGATTTCCGGCGTGCCAGATCAGGAGAAAAACTTCTTCTGGCGCGACGGTTGGACCATCTCCGGCGGTATTGGACACACGTTCACCGACAAGGTGTCGGGCGCCGTCAGCCTGACCTGGGACCGCGGCGTCGGCACAGGTGCCGACATCATGACCGACACCTGGACGCTGGGTGCCGGGACGCAGATCAAGGCTGGCCCCGGTGTCATTCGCCTCGGCGCTGCGGCAACCTACCTGGCCGAAGGCTCGCAGTCCACGACCGACGGTGCCGACTTCGACGCAACGGTTGACGGCGATTGGGCCTATGCGGTCAGCGCCTCCTACAAGATCTCCTTCTGATCCTGTCCAGATCCGTTTGATGGAAGCCCGGCTCGTCCGGGCTTCTTTCGTTTCGTCCGTCACTCCTGTGTTTCAGCTTTCCGGAATGTGATGATTCTGCAACAGAGACTCTATCCTTAGTCCGGCAGGCGCAGCGCGCCCAATTTGTCCATTTCCCGCCACAAACGAAGAGCACCGGTGATCCTAGGAGACGGCGGGGCGCTGTTTCAGGCGGGTGGCCTTCGGGTGGTGTGCGAGTTGAGAATGAGCCTCAGGGGCGAAAATAAGGTTCGAATACAAATGGTTTCGGTCGCTTTCGGGGGGCGGTCGGTGGTTCTGGACAAACAAGGGGCACGCAAAAACTTTGATGTCCCAGTCTTGCCGGAAATCGGTTCTAGTCTCTTCCGCATGTTAAATGCTAAGCAACGACGGCGCATTGGTCGCTTGCGTGAGGGGCGCGGTCATGAACCGTCCGTTCACGGATTGAATGATATCTTCACCTCTGGCGCATTTGGTCTGGCCGTTTCGGCGGGGCGGGTGTCGTGATGTCAGTCATGTCTTGGAAGAACGACGCAACCATGCGCATCAGGGACTGGAAGTCTTCGGCTCTACTTCTGACGGCAACGGCTCTGTTGCTGTCCTTCAGCCCGTCTGCGCGCGCTTTCGACATCAATGCCGGCGTCAACAAGGAATCCGGTCCTTTCGACCTCTTCAAGTTCGGCTTCAACGCCTACAAGAAGGGCCAGAAGCAGGAGGCGGTGGAAGCCTATCGCTATGCGGCCGAGAAGGGGCATACCGGCTCGCGCTGGGCTTTGGCCAATATGTATGCCGCCGGTGACGGCGTCGTCGAGAACGACTTCGAAGCCTTCAAGATCTATGCCGAAATCGCCAATCAGGGTGTCGAGCCTGGTTCGGAAGACACCGGCTTCTTCGTCAACGCGCTTCTGTCGCTCGCCCGTTATTATCGCCAGGGTATACCGCAGACGCCGGTCAAGGCCGATCTCGCCCAGGCGCGGCAGATCTATTTTCAGGTGGCCTCCACCTTCGGCGTGCCGGAAGCCCAGTTCCAGCTCGCCCGGATGATCCTCGCGGGTGAGGGTGGCAGCGTGAATGTCCAGCAGGCCAAGAAGTGGCTCAACATGGCCCGGAAGGGCGGCCATGCCGGCGCCATGTCGATCTTCGGAAACGTGCTGTTCGAAGAGGGCCAGACGGTGCGCGGCCTTGCCTTCCTGACCGCGGCACTCGATCACTGCAATGCCAAGGATTGTCCCTGGATGCAGGACCTGCAGGAGCGCGCCTTCTCGCTGGCCTCCGAGGAAGACCGTCGCGTCGCCGTTGTCCTCGCACCGAAGGTATACGAAGAGGGCGATTGATCGCTTGGCAGGGCGCAAGCCCTGTTTCGGAAAGCATCGATGATTAAAAAAAGGACGCCGTCAGGGCGTCCTTTTTGCATTCCGGACGTAGCGCTGTGAAAGCGATGAGTCAGAAGTTGAAATGGCCGGCGACCGGCACATGGTCCGACGGCTTTTCCCAGGCGCGCACGTGTTTTTCGATTTCCGTCGAGCGCAGCCGGTCAGAGGCTTCCGGCGACAGCATCAGGTGATCGATGCGGATGCCGTTGTTCTTCTGCCAGGCGCCGGCCTGATAGTCCCAGAAAGAGAAGAGCGGCGTTTCATCGGTGCTGGCACGCACGGCATCAAGGAAACCGAGATTTTCGAGCCGGCGGAAGGCGGCTCGAGTCTGCGGCAGGAAGAGCGCATCGGTCACCCATTGGCTCGGGTCCTTCGCGTCATGCGGCTCCGGAATGACGTTGTAGTCGCCGGCGAGGATCAGCGGTTCTTCAAGCGCCATGCGGTCACGGGCAAAGGCTTCGAGCCGTGCCATCCAGGCGAGCTTGTAGGGATATTTGACAGGATCGTCGGACGGGTTGCCGTTCGGCAGGTACAACGAGCACACGCGAACAACGCCACCTGCAACGGAAAATATGCCTTCGATGAAACGCGCCTGTTCGTCGGTGTCATCGCCCGGAAGGCCGCGATTGACCTCGTCCGGTTTGATCTTGGACAGGAGCGCGACGCCGTTGAAGCCTTTCTGGCCATGCGTCTCGACATGATAGCCGAGCGCTTCGATCTCGGCGCGCGGAAATCCCTCATCGACGGACTTGATCTCCTGCAGGCAGGCGATGTCTGGATCCGAATCCTTCAGCCACTGGCACAGGTTCTCGATGCGCGCCTTGACGCCGTTGATGTTCCAGGTGGCAATTTTCATCATGCACTCACACGGAGAAGCTGGTGCCGCAGCCGCAGCTCGCCACCGCATTGGGGTTCTTGATCTGGAAGGACTGGCCAAGCAGGTTGTCGACGAAGTCGATCTCTGAGCCTGCCATGTAGATGAGCGACATCGGGTCGATCAGCACGGTGGCGCCGTCACGGGTGATCACGATGTCATCGCCCGCTGGCTGCTTGTCGAGGTCGAACTTGTAGGAAAACCCGGAACAGCCGCCGCCTTCGACGGAGACGCGCAGCGCCGACTTGTCGGCATCGGCGGCAACAATCGCTGCGATTCGCTTTGCAGCAGCTTCGGATAGGGTGACGGTCTCGGTGCTCATTCGGCCTCCTGCCGGGTTCAAGGCCCGGTGAAAACGGTTCTATCAGGCGCAAATCACCGCATTGTCACGCAAATACGCGACTTTTCATCGGCGGCAGGATCCGAAACCGCTTCGGAACCCGCATCGCCTTGCGGCTTTGTCCGCTATAGGTATGAAGGCACAAGAGTTGCGTCAATGGGGAGCAGGCGGCACAAGCATGACGATCGATCAAGCAGCACTGGGATTTGGAACCGCGCAGAGGGCGATCTACGCCACCGATCCATGGAAGAGCCGTGGCCGTCTGTTTGCCGAAGGGGCAAGTCTCACCCGTTCCGATTTCCAGCGTGACCGTGACCGTATCGTCCACACGACTGCCTTTCGCCGCCTCAAGCACAAGACGCAGGTCTTCATCGGACCGGATGGCGACCACTATCGTACCCGTCTCACCCACACGATCGAGGTCGCCCAGATCGGCCGCGCGCTCGCACGCGCGCTGAAGCTCGACGAAGACCTGGCGGAGGGCGTGGCCCTCGTCCATGACTTCGGTCACACCCCCTTTGGCCACACGGGAGAAGATGCGCTGCAGGAGGTGCTGGCACCCTTCGGCGGCTTCGACCACAATGCCCAGTCGCTGCGCATCGTGACCAAGCTCGAGCGGCGTTATGCCGATTTCGATGGCCTCAACCTGACTTGGGAGGCGCTTGAGGGCCTGGTCAAGCACAACGGTCCGCTGTTGACCAAGGACGGGCAGGGGACGCGCGGCCCGGTCCCGCAGCCGATCCTCGACTATTGCGAGATCCACGATCTGGAATTGGCGAGCTTTGCAGGTCTCGAAGCCCAGGTCGCGGCGATTGCCGACGACATCGCCTACAACACCCATGACATCGATGACGGTCTGCGCTCCGGCTATCTCACCTTCGAGATGCTGGAGGACGTGCCATTCCTCGCCGGGCTGATGAAGGAGGTGCGTGACCGCTATCCGCATCTCGATCCTGACCGTTTCACCCACGAGATCATGCGTCGGCAGATCACCCGCATGGTGGAAGACGTCATCGGCGTAGCGCAGGAACGATTGAGGAAGGTCGAGCCGCAGAGCGTCGAGGATGTCAGGGCAGCCTCGATGACGATCGCGACGTTCTCCAACCAGATGGCTGAGACCGACAAGGCGATCAAGAAGCTGCTGTTCAGCCGGATCTACCGTCATCCTGATATCATGCGCATCCGCGCGGCCGCGGCCGAGATCCTGACCGACCTGTTCAACGCCTATATGAACGACCCGACGCTGATGAAGAGCCACTTCTGGGTCAACCACATTTCCGGCCTGAATGACGGCCAGAAGGCACGCCATGTCGCCGACTACCTCGCCGGCATGACTGACACTTTCGCGGTGCGCACGCATGGTGAGCTGTTTGACCGGACTCCGGAATTGCGCTAGTCAGCCGACAAATTCTGAACGAGCGCAGGCGCAATAACGCCTGTGTGCAAGGATATGCCATGAACCTCTTCGCCGATTTCGAAACCCGGATCAAAGCCGCTCTGGAAGAGATCGAGGCCGTGCGCGAAAAGCGCGACGCCCTCGATTTCAGCCGTATCGTGGTCGAGCCGCCGCGCGATCCGAGCCATGGCGATGCCGCGACCAATGCCGCCATGGTGCTGGCGAAGGGCATGGGCATGAACCCGCGCGCGCTCGCCGAAGTGATCGGCGAGAAGCTGAAGCAGGATCCCGATGTTGCCGAAGTCGGCGTCGCCGGCCCGGGTTTCATCAATATCCGGCTGTCGGTCGCCTACTGGCAGCGCCTGCTTGCCGTCATGGTCCGTCAGGGTACGGATTTCGGCCGCTCCAGCGTCGGCGCCGGCCACAAGGTCAATGTTGAATACGTCTCGGCCAACCCGACCGGCCCGATGCATGTCGGCCATTGCCGCGGCGCCGTCGTCGGGGACGCGCTTGCCAACCTCCTGGCCTTTGCCGGTTATGAGGTGAGCAAGGAGTACTACATCAACGATGCGGGAGCCCAGATCGAGGTCCTCGCCCGTTCCGTCTTCCTGCGCTATCGCGAAGCTCTGGGCGAGGAAATCGGCGAGATCCCCTCCGGTCTCTATCCCGGCGATTATCTCGTGCCCGTCGGCAAGGCGCTGGCCGAGGAATACGGCACCAAGCTGCACACCATGCCGGAAGACGAGATGCTTGCGATCGTCAAGGAACGCGCCATCGATGCGATGATGGCGATGATCCGCGACGATCTCGCAACCCTCGGCGTGCATCACGACATCTTCTTCTCGGAGCGCACCTTGCATGCCAATGGTGCCGCCAAGATCCGCACGGCGATCAATGACCTGACCTTCAAGGGCCATGTCTATCGCGGCACTCTGCCGCCGCCGAAGGGGCAGTTGCCGGAAGACTGGGAAGACCGCGAGCAGACACTGTTTCGTTCGACCGAGGTCGGTGACGACATCGACCGGCCGCTGATGAAGTCTGACGGGTCCTATACCTATTTCGCCGCCGATGTCGCCTACTTCAAGGACAAGTTCGATCGCGGCTACACCGAGATGATCTATGTGCTCGGCGCCGACCATGGCGGTTACGTCAAGCGGCTCGAAGCGGTCAACCGCGCCGTGTCGGAAGGCAAGTCGAAGCTGACCGTGCTGCTCTGCCAGCTCGTCAAGCTCTACCGTGACGGCGAACCGGTAAAGATGTCGAAACGGTCAGGCGATTTCGTCACGCTGCGGGAAGTGGTCGAAGAAGTCGGCCGGGATTCCGTGCGTTTCATGATGCTCTATCGCAAGAGCTCGGAGCCGCTTGACTTCGATTTCGCCAAGGTGACGGAGCAGTCCAAGGACAATCCGGTCTTCTACGTGCAGTATGCCCATGCCCGTTGCATGTCGATCCTGCGCCAGGCCCACGAAGTATTCCCGGACCTCGATCTGACGAAGATCGATCTGGCCGGTGCCGTTATGGGACAGATCGAAGACCCGACGGAGCTGCAGCTCGTGGCCAAACTCGCCGAATATCCGAGAATGATCGAGGCGGCCGCACTGTCTCAGGAGCCGCATCGACTTGCATTTTACCTGCATGATCTGGCAAGCTCGCTCCATGCGCACTGGAACAAGGGCAAGGATTCGCCCGAATTACGCTTTGTTAACGATAAACATAGAGAATTAACCATCGCCAGGCTTGGGCTGGTGCATGCTGTCGCCTCCGTGTTGAAGTCGGGACTGGCCATTACTGGCACCGAAGCACCGGTTGAAATGCGATAGTCTTGTCACCGTTTCCCCACATTGCGCTGGCAGGCGTATGGTCGCGTAAGTGAGTGGAACAGGGTATGGTACAGCAGCAGGCTGCAAACAGCATTCGATCGCAGGGCGACGGCTTCGCGGATGACGATCCGTTGGCGGAGCTTGCCCGCATCGTCGGATTCGATCAGCCGCTGAAGCGCGAGCCGGTTATGTCCTTGCCGCCTGTACCCGATATGTCGTCCGCCGAATTCAATCTCGAAGACGAATTGATGCGCGAGTTCGAGGGCTATGAGCAGCCTGTGCTCGCTGCGCCGGAAATGCGCGCGCCGGAACCCGTTATGCCCCGTGCGCCGGCTGCCGAGGCTTCGGTGCCGTTTGCTGTGCGCGAGGAGCCGAGCTTTGCGCCGGCCGCGCCCGCCTATGATCTCGAAATGCCGTCCTATGTGGCGGAAACGGTTCCTGCCTACGAGCCTGCAGCAGAGTCTTTTGAGCCCCAGGCTCCGGCGTTCGAGGTCGAGCAGTCTGAGGATTTTGCCTTCTCCGCTCCTGAGCGGGAAGCTGCTCCCGATTATGAGCCTGAGATTTCCTACGATCTCGCCAATGAACTCGAGCTGGCGGTTGCCGATGCCGATATCAGGCCGACGCCATCCGTCCAGTCGGATCCGCCGCGTCTGCGTCTGCCGCTCGCCAACTTCTCCGCCCAGCTGCAGCCGGCCCGCCGCGCGGAACCTGAGCTGGCCTCCCGTCTGGAGGCGTCTAGCCCTTCGCTTGGAATTCCGGCCGTTGCTGCACCTGTAGAGGCTGAGGCACCGGTTGCTCCCGTCGCGCAGGAGCCCCAGCCAGCTCCTGCCTCTGCAGTCAGCCAGGAACCCGTTTTCGAATGGGCAACGGGCGCATTTTCCTTCGGTCAGCCGCAGGTCCAGGCTCCGCAAATCGTCGTGCCTGAATTAAATGATCTGCCGGACGAGCCGGGTCGCGCCGATGCATATTCTTTCGCTGCCCCGCAATATCAGCCTGCCCAGCAGGCAGCGACACGCAGCGAGCCCGATTTTGCCTTCGATTTTTCGGCGGATTTCTCCTCGGACGATGAGTTGGACGTCGCCCCGGAGCCGATCAGACCGGCGGCTGCACAGCCGAGCTCTGCATCCGTGATGGATGACGATTTCGATCCCTTTGCCGACAATGATTTCGAATTGAAGCTCGATGAGCTGGATCTCGCGCTCGACCTGTCCGATATCGAGCCGGTTGCGCCCACCGCAGCCACCAGACCCGCCGCTGTCGCTCCCTCGGAGCCGTTCTATCCGACGGCCATGGTCGCTTCCGTTGCAGCGCCGTCGATCTCAGCCGTTCGTGAGGCTCAACCTTCGCCAGCCCAGCCATTCGTCTCGGTTGCCGCCGAGCGTCGCGTCGAACCGGAAGTCCGTTTTGCCGCCGAGGCGCGTGCTTATGCGCCGGTTGCCAGCGAGCCAGTCGCCCCGCCGCTCATACAGCCGGTTGTTGCGCGACCGCAGGCCCCCCAGCCGTCGGCCTATGTTGCACCTGCTTATTCCGTCGACGACGGGTTCGGCTTCGATCCCTCGGAAATTTCCGATCATGAGGACCAGCTCGAAAGCGTGAGTGCGCTCGACGTGCCCGACGTGCCTGTCACCGAAAGCCGGCCGGCAGCACCCGTGCAGTCAGACTATGACATCGACATCGATGCCGAACTGGCGACACTCTTCGAAGAACCAGCCGCTCCGCGGCAGCCGCCCACGAGGTCGCTGGGAACCAGCCGCGTTGCCGAGCCCGCAGCCGCCGCCCCGCTCGACGATTTCGACGCTTTCGAAAAGGCGCTCGAAGAGGATCTGCGCAGTTCGCTGACCTCAGCCCGCGCAGCCGATCCGGAAAGCCGCGGCCACATCACCATTGCCGGCGAGGCCCAGGGCTTCCGCTTCCGCCGCATCAAGCCCTATCTGATGACCGGCACGGCCGTGATCCTGCTTCTCGCCGGTGCCGGCGGCCTCTATGCCTGGCTCGGCAATGGGACGGTCGGTAGTCTTTCGGGTGGCGAGCCGCAGATCATCGCCGCTGACAAGGATCCGGTGAAGATCGTTCCGGAAAATCCGGGCGGCAAGTCCGTGCCCAACCAGGACAAGGCCGTCTATGACCGCGTTGCCGGCAACGGGGTCGAAGATCCGAAACAATCCAGCCTGATTTCCTCCGAGGAGGAGCCGGTTGACGTGGTGCAGCGGACGCTGATCCCGGAGAACATGCCGCTCGAAGGCGAAAACGATCCATCCGCAACGCCGGTCGGCGAAACCGAAGACCCACGCCTTCTGCCGGACGGCCAGCCACAGGAATCGGCTGCTGCCGCAGAAGACCCGGCAACGATTACCCCGCGCAAAGTGCGTACGATGATCGTTCGTCCCGACGGGACGCTCGTGGCGCAGGACGTTCCGGCCGAGGCAGCGCCTGCTGCGAGCGCAAACAACGCCGCCACGGGAACGGCCCCTGCGGCAAGCCCTGCCGTTCTGGCTGCGCCGAGCGTGCCCACGGCGAATACTGGCGATGCAATCAAGACGGTTGAAACCCGCGTCGTCAATCCGGACGCGCCGGTCGAGACTGCAGCGGCAAACCCGGCTGCGACCGCCGCCGCAACAACACCGGCTCCGACTGCCGCCGAGCCGGCTCCACAGTCCGTCGCTGAAGTTGCAGCCGCATCTGCGGTGGAGGACGGTTCGTCGTCGGCCGCAGTCTTTGCCCCGATTCCGAAAATTCGTCCGGCGGAACAGCCGGTGAATGTTGTTGGCACCGTGACCGATCAGGGCAATCTGAGACCGGCAGCGCCGGCCTCCACCCCGGCGTCGGCACCGACGGAAACCGCGGCAGCCACCCCGGCTGCGGCACCCGCCGCTCCTGCTGCCGGAAGCTACGGCATCCAGATTGCCTCGCTGCCGTCTGAGGCGGACGCCCAGCGCAGCTATCGTAACCTCTCGTCCAAATTCGGCGGTCTTCTCGGCGGCAAGCCCTATGAAATCCGCCAGGCCGATATCCCGGGCAAGGGCACCTACTACCGCGTCCGCATCGTCGCCGGCTCCAAGGATGCCGCCGTGGCGCTCTGCGAACAGTATCGTTCGGCCGGCGGTACATGCCTCGTATCGAGGTAAGCAGGCTGCATTTCTCAAAGAAATCGAGGCGGAACCGGGTGTTCCGCCTTTTTTCTTGTGCATGACCCCCATCCTCCTCCCGCCGACACCTTCGGCTTTCCTCTTGTGCCCGGTATGATTCGCCCATGATCCAGACGTCTTCCCCCGCAAAAGCCATGATCCTCGGTTGCCTCGGCCAGCGCCTCACCGCTGACGAGAAGGCCTTCTATCGCGACGAGCAGCCCTGGGGTTTCATCCTCTTTGGCCGCAATATTGGCGAGGCGGAGCAGGTGAAGGATCTCGTCGCCGAGATGCGCGAGACGGTGGGTGGCAGTGCGCGGGTTCCGGTCTTGATCGATCAGGAAGGTGGTCGCGTCCAGCGCATCCGCGAGCCGATCGCGCCGCGTTACCCCTCCGGCGCCGATCTCGGCGCGTTGTATGACGTGGATGCGGAAAAGGGGTTGCGAGCCGCCTGGCTGATGTCGCGCCTGCATGCCTTCGATCTCTACCGGCTCGGCATCAATGTCGACTGCCTGCCGGTCCTCGACGTGCCGATCGCCGGTGCCAGCAACGTCATCGGCAACCGCGCCTATTCGAACGACCCACACATCGTCGCCAGGATGGGGCAGGCGGCAGCGGATGGTCTAAAGGCGGGTGGGGTGCTGCCGGTCATGAAACATATCCCCGGCCACGGCCGCGGCATGGCCGACAGCCACCACGACCTGCCTGTCGTCACCGTGCCGCGCGCCGAGCTTGAGGCGCATGATTTCGTGCCGTTCAAGGCGCTCTCGAATGAACTCATGGGCATGAGCTGCCATGTCGTGTATACCGACATCGATCCGGATTTCCCGGCCTCGACGTCACGCATCGTGACCGAGGAGATCATCCGCAAGGCCATCGGCTTCGAAGGGCTCCTGATGTCGGACGATATTTCGATGAATGCACTGCAGGGCACGATCGGTGAACGCGCTGTCCGCATCGCGGCAGCCCTCGATGTTGTCCTGCATTGCCACGGCCATATGGACGAGATGCAGGCAGTCGCTGCTGCCGTGTCTGAACTGTCAGGCAAGGCCCGCGCCCGCGCCGATGCGGTGGAAGCTGCCTTCACGACGCCTGATGATGCTGACGAACAGGCGCTGCGTGACGAATTCGAAACCCTGATGGCGGTCTCCTGATGGCACGCGGCCCGGTCCTTCCGACGATAATCCACCGGCCCTCGAATGCCGAGACGCCGGCGCCGACGCCGATGGACAGTCTCTGGCAGGACAATGCCGAGGAAAGGGCCGCAAGCGATCCCGCTCTGCTGATCGATGTTGCGGGGTTCGAAGGCCCGCTCGATCTGCTTCTCTATCTTGCCCGCAACCAGAAGGTCGATCTGGCGCGGATCTCCGTGCTGGCGCTGGCCGAACAATATCTCGAGTTCATCGACAGCGCCCGGCGCATTCGCCTCGAACTGGCTGCCGACTACCTCGTGATGGCCGCCTGGCTTGCCTATCTCAAGTCGCGCCTGCTCATTCCCCAGCAGGCCAAGGACGAAGGTCCCTCCGGCGAGGAGATGGCGGCATCGCTGGCCTTCCGCCTGAAGCGGCTGGAAGCGATGCGGGACGCTGCCTCGCGCCTGATCAACCGCAACCGGCTCGGCCGCGACATCTTTGCCCGGGGGGAACCCGAACACGTGCCGGCCCGCGCCGACAGCGCCTACGAGGCAAGCCTTTACGACCTGCTCTCGGCTTACGCGTCGCTGCGCCAGCGCGAGGCGGTAATGCAGGTGACCATCGAGCGGCGCCGCGTCTGGTCGCTGGCCGATGCCCGCGGTATCCTGACACGCATGATCGGCGAGATCGACGACTGGACGGCGCTCGACCAGTTCCTGATCCGCTTCCTGGCAACACCGGAAGATCGGGTCACCGCGATTGCCAGCGCCTTTGCCGCGTCCCTCGAACTCGTCCGGGAAGGCCGGCTCGAAATCCGCCAGGAGGGCGCCTTCCAGCCGATCTACATGCGCGGCGGGCCGAAGGCCGAAGCGCTGAATGCGGTTGAGTGAGGGGCAATGAGCGACGTCGATACACACGATATGGATGACGACCTCGAAGAGGATGAGACGCTCGGCACGCCCGAGTTCATTGCGGAACGCCACCAGGCCGAAGCAATCCGGATTGCCGAAGCCCTGGTCTTTGCCTCGGCCCAGCCAGTGTCCACCGGTTTCATCGAGGAGCGTCTGCCGCGTGGCATCAATGCCCGCGCCATATTGCACCAGCTGAAAGACCACTATGCCGGTCGCGGTGTAAACCTCGTGCAGGTCGATGACCACTGGGCCTTCCGCACGGCAGCCGACCTGTCCTTCGCCATCCGCAAGGACGAGACGGAGGTGAAGAAGCTGTCCCGCGCAGCGCTCGAAGTGCTGGCGATCATCGCCTATCACCAGCCGGTAACGCGGGCCGAGATCGAGGACATCAGAGGTGTCCAGACTTCCAAGGGCACACTCGACGTGCTGATGGAAGCGGGCTGGGTGCGCTTTCGCGGTCGCCGCCGCTCGCCGGGTCGTCCCGTGACGCTCGGCACGACCCGGGATTTCCTCGATCATTTCGGGCTTGAGGAGCTGCGCGACCTGCCCGGTCTCGAAGAGTTGAAGGGGGCAGGGCTGCTTTCCGGCCGCATCCCGGCCAACTTCAATATTCCCCTGCCTCTCGGTTCTGATGATCTGACGGACGAGGAGGACCCGATCACCCAGCTCGACCTCGAAGAACTCGGCCTCTTGACTCCGGGCGGTGAAGCAGAGGAATAGGGTCAGCTTTAAATTGGTAACCGGCCTTTTCCGGACCCAGCCAGTCCGGTAAGCCCGGCGCGGTGTGGGCGGACCGGCCGCGCGGACGATGGAATGAACCCAGCGAAGACCAGGCACGAGAACGGTCAGCGGACGGCGGGCGTGACATTTGCCGCGCGTCTGACCTTCGAGGACATCCGCCACCGCTATCACGGCAAGGACACCATTCGCGGCCTGTCGCTGACGGCAGAGCCGGGCGAGGTGCTTTGCCTGCTGGGACCTTCGGGTTCGGGCAAGACGACGTTGTTGCGCATTGCCGCGGGCATCGAGGCCCAGACCAGCGGCCGGGTCGTGATCAATGACCGGGAAGTGGCTGGCCCGAACTCCTTCCTGCCACCGGAAAAACGCGGCATCGGGCTGATGTTCCAGGATTTCGCGCTGTTTCCCCACATGAGCGTGCTCGACAATGTCCGCTTTGGACTCACCGCACTGCCGGCCAAGGAGGCGATTGCCGAGGCCGGAATTGCGCTGGAGCGGGTCGGGCTGTCCCATTACGCCGATAAATATCCCCATGCGCTCTCCGGAGGCGAACAGCAGCGCGTGGCGCTTGCCCGCGCGCTTGCCCCACGGCCGAGCGTGCTTCTGATGGACGAACCGTTTTCCGGCCTCGATTCGCGTTTGAAGGACACGGTGCGCGCCGACACGCTTGCAATTCTTCGTGAAACCCGCGCGACCGCCGTCGTGGTGACCCATGATGCCGAAGAGGCCATGCGCATGGCCGACCGCATTGCGTTGTTGAAGGATGGGCGGCTGGTGCAGGTCGGCACGTCCGACGATCTTTACCGCCGGCCGCGCGATATCTTTGCCGCCGCCTTCTTCTCCGAGATCAACGAATTCTCCGGAAGGGTTGCTGGTGGCCGTGTCGAAACCCCGCTTGGCCAGGCCGATTCCGGCACGATCGCCGAGGGCAGGGACGTTTCCGTCGCCGTGCGCCTGTCGGGTTTGTCTGTCCGCGAGAGTGGCGGCCCGATCCCGGCCCGCATCGTCTCACGCCGTTTTCTCGGCGTCGTCGAACTGCTTGACCTCGCAATTCCCGGCACGGAGACCCCGGTCCGCGCCCGGATCAGGGCGGATATGTTGTCCGCCGGTATCCGTGACGTGACGATTGCGGTTGAGCCGAAGGACATTTTGGTGTTTGAAAAGACAGCGGAAAGCCCCTACATCGGGGAAACGAAAATCTAAGGAGTTGCAGGCATGGGTTCGTTTAGCATTTGGCACTGGATCATCGTTCTGGCGATCGTCCTGCTTCTCTTTGGCCGTGGCAAGATCCCGGAACTGATGGGTGACGTTGCCAAGGGCATCAAGAGCTTCAAGAAGGGTATCAGCGACGAGGACGACAGCGAAGCGCAGTCAACCACGAACACGACCAGCGCGAAGACTGTCGACCACAAGCTCGACGAGACCAAGTAAGCGATACCCCGCTGACGATGTACGGGTGGCCCTTAGGGCCGCCCGCATTGGTATGGAATAGGCCGCGAACGTCCTGGGTGACGACACGGCGCGGCATCAGGAGCCCGTTTGTATGCTGGATATTGGCTGGACCGAGCTATTGGTGATCGCCGTCATCCTCATCGTGGTGGTCGGTCCGAAGGATCTTCCCCCGATGATCCGGGCCTTCGGCAAGATGACGAAGCGCTTGCGCCAGACGGCGGGTGAATTCCGCGCCCAGTTCGACGAGGCGCTGCGCGAGGCCGAGCTTGATGACGTCAAGAACACCGTCAACGATCTGCGCTCGCTGAACCCGACCAATTCGATCCGCGAAACGCTCAATCCGCTCCGGCAGATGGGCCAGGATATCAAGACGGACCTGCAGAAGGCGTCGCGCGTCGACACGCCGACGGCCGCATCCTCGCACATGGCAGCCGCAGCTGCAGGTGTGACCCCGACGGAAAACTCCATTCTTCCCGATTTGCCGACGGGTGCTGCCAGCGTGCCGCCGGAACTCGCACCAGCCCCTGCACCTGCACCGGTGACCGCTGCAGCCCAGAGCGAGCCGGCATCTGCCGTGCCCGTTCCTGCCGCCGCCGCCAAGCCGCGAAAGCCGGCTGCGAAAAAGACGATCGTGGCGGACAGTGCGCCCGTGGCGTCATCACCGGCTCCGACATCCTCTCCACGTAAAGCCGTGAAGACGAAGGCTGCCGTTGCACCAACTGCCGTCGTCGAACCTGTGGCGGCCGTAACCGTCCCGGTCGCTGCGCCGGCGGCTGCCAAGGTCGCAAAGCCAAAAGCCGTAACGAGCAAGTCCGCCGCGACCAAGGGCGTCCAGGCCGAGCCTGTGGCAAGCGCTGCTGAAGCCGCGCCCTCGGCACCCGTGGCCCGCAAGCCGCGCCAGAAAAAGAGTGAGGACCGCGCATGAGCGGCGACATCGACGACAAGCCGCAGCCGCTGATCGAGCATCTGATCGAGCTGCGCACGCGCCTGATGTGGGCGCTCGGCGCCTTCTTCGTGGCCTTTCTCGTCTGCTTCTATTTCGCCAAGCCGCTCTTCAACATGCTGGTCGTGCCCTACAAGTGGGCGGTTGTCTGGGCAGGTCTGGATGTGACGAAGGCGGAGCTGATCTATACGGCGCCACAGGAATTCTTCTTCACTCAGGTGAAGGTCGCAGCCTTCGGCGCCATGGTCATCGCCTTCCCGGTGATCGCGTCGCAGGTCTACAAATTCGTCGCGCCAGGCCTCTACAAGAACGAGCGCGCCGCCTTCCTGCCGTTCCTGATCGCATCACCGGCTCTCTTCCTGCTCGGGGCGTCGCTTGTCTATTTCTTCTTTACGCCGATGGTGATGTGGTTCTTCCTCGCCATGCAGCAGAGCCCGGGCGAAGGCGAAGTGGCAATTTCGCTGCTTCCCAAGGTCTCGGAATATCTCAGCCTGATCATGACGCTGGTCTTCTCCTTCGGCCTCGTCTTCCAGTTGCCCGTCATCACCACGCTCCTGGTGCGCGTTGGTATCTTGGAAAGCCAGTGGCTTGCTGAGAAGCGCAAGTATTTCATCGTCGTCGCCTTTGTCGTTGCCGCGGTGCTGACGCCGCCGGATCCGCTCTCCCAGATCGGTCTTGCACTGCCGACAATCCTTCTCTACGAGGTGGCTATCTACGCGGCGCGACTCGTCGAGCGTAACCGGGCCAAGGTCGAGACGGCCGAGGTGGTTTCCCAGACAGAGTAGGCGGCCTGAACGGTCGCCCCGCTGCCGCTTCAACCCATGCCGACATGGGGCCGGACGTGGCCGCCGGCCAGCTCCGATCCCGGTCGAAACACAAGACCTGGAACGACGATGCTCGATATCAAGTGGATCCGTGAAAATCCCGAGGCTCTGGATGCCGCACTCGCCAAGCGAGGTGCCGAACCGCTGTCCGCCTCCCTGATCGCGCTCGACCAGAAGCGCCGCGCCGTTGCCCAGGCGATGCAGGACATGCAGTCGCGCCGCAACTCGGCCTCCAAGGACATCGGCGCCGCCATGGCGCAGAAGAACATGGAGCTCGCCGAGAAGCTGAAGGCCGAAGTCGCCTCGCTGAAGGACACGCTGCCGGCAGCCGAAGAGGAAGAGCGCCAGCTCACCGCCGAGCTCAACGACGCCCTGTCGCGCATTCCGAACATCCCGCATGACGACGTGCCTGTCGGCAAGGACGAGCACGACAACGTGGTTGCCCGCGTCGTCGGCGAAAAGCCGACCTGGAACCACAAGCCGTTCGAACACTACGAGATCGGTGAAAATCTCGGCTACATGGATTTCGAACGCGCGGCAAAACTGTCAGGTGCCCGCTTTACAGTGCTGACCAGCCAGCTCGCGCGACTGGAGCGCGCGCTTGGTCAGTTCATGCTCGACTTGCACACATCAGAGCACGGCTATACCGAAGTCTCTTCACCGCTGATGGTGCGCGATGATGCGATGTACGGCACCGGCCAGCTGCCGAAGTTTGCCGACGATCTGTTCAAGACGACCGACGGTCGCTGGCTGATCCCGACGGCCGAAGTGACTTTGACCAATCTCGTCGCCGGTGAAATCCTCGACCAAGAAAAGCTGCCGCTACGCTTTACCGCACTCACCCCATCCTTCCGCTCGGAAGCGGGCTCTGCCGGTCGCGACACGCGTGGCATGCTGCGCCAGCACCAGTTCTGGAAGTGCGAGCTCGTCTCGATTACCGACGCCGAAAGCTCTGTTGCCGAGCACGAGCGCATGACGGCCTGCGCCGAAGAGGTGCTGAAGCGCCTCGGGCTGCATTTCCGCACGATGACGCTGTGCACCGGCGACATGGGCTTTGGTGCGCGCAAGACCTACGACCTCGAGGTCTGGCTGCCGGGCCAGAACACCTATCGCGAAATCTCGTCCTGCTCGGTCTGCGGCGATTTCCAGGGGCGCCGCATGAATGCCCGCTATCGCAACAAGGACGGCAAGGGCACGACCTTCGTGCACACGCTGAACGGTTCGGGCACGGCGGTCGGCCGCTGCCTGATCGCGGTGATGGAGAACTATCTGAACGAAGACGGTTCGATCACGGTGCCGGATGTCCTGCTGCCGTACATGGGCGGCCTGACGCGGATCGAAAAGGCAGCCTGAACCCATATACCTCAAGCGGAGTGGCCATGCGCATCCTGCTGACCAATGACGACGGCATCCATGCGCCGGGCCTTGCCGCCCTTGAGAAGATTGCGCGCACTCTCTCCGATGATGTCTGGATCGTGGCGCCGGAAACCGACCAGAGTGGTCTCGCCCATTCGCTGACGCTGTCGGAGCCGTTGAGGTTGCGCGAACTCGGTGAGAAGCGCTTTGCCCTTCGCGGCACACCGACCGATTGCGTCATCATGGCCATCCGGAAGGTGCTGGATCGCAAGCCGGATCTGGTCCTGTCGGGTGTCAATGCCGGCGCCAATCTCGCCGATGACGTGACCTATTCCGGCACGGTCGCCGGCGCCATCGAAGGCACTGTGCATGGCATTCGCTCCTTCGCCTTGAGCCAGGCCTATAGCTACGAGGTGGGTGCTCCGATCCCCTGGCATGTCGCCGAGACACTGGCGCCGGGCCTGCTGCGCAAGCTGATGAAGGTCGATCTGCCGCCGGGTACATTCCTCAACCTGAACTTCCCCAATTGCGAGCCGGAAGAGGCCGAAGGTGTCGAGGTCACGGCCCAGGGCAAACTCGAATTCGGTCTTTCCGTCGAGGAGCGCCACGACGGGAGGGGGCTGCCGTATTACTGGCTGCGCTTCGGCGACCGGAAGGGCAATTACCGCGCCGGTACCGACATTCACGCGCTGCGCGCCAAGAAGGTCTCCGTCACACCGCTCAAACTCGATATGACAGACTATGCTGTTCAGGATCTTGTTGCGGAAGCGCTTGGGCAGGGGGATGTCGGATGAGATCGGCACTTCTCGAACGGGAAGGTTTTGCCGCTCTGGTGTTGCGCCTGCGCGCCGAAGGCGTGACCAACCTGGATCTCCTGACGGCGGTCGAGCAGACCCCGCGCTCCGCATTCGTCCCCCCGGAATACGCGGAGAATGCCTATTCCAGCCGCTCCATCCCAATCGACTGCGGCCAGTTCATGGAAGGGGCGGATCTCGCGGTCAAGCTGCTCGGCCAGTTGCAGGTCAAGCCCGGCCACCGTGTCCTCGAAGTCGGCACTGGCAGCGGGTTCATCACGGCGGTTCTGGCGAGACTGTCCGAGCGTGTCATTTCGATGGAGCGTTACAAGACTTTGATCGCCGCTGCCCACCGGCGGCTAGAGGCACTGGGGCTCCGCAACGTCATCCTGCGCCAGGCCGACGGCACTCATGGGCTGCCGGGCGAGGGAACCTTTGACCGGATCTTCGCCACGGCCGCCTATCCAGCCATGCCGCGCTTCTATGCCGAGCAGCTCGTCTCGGGCGGCATGCTGCTGGTTCCCTTGATGATGGACGAGACGCGCTGCGTCATGGTGCGCCTCACCAAGACCGGCAGCCGCTTCGAACGCGAGGACCTTTTCGAGGTGCCTTTCCTGCCGCTACAGCCGAAGATCGCCCTCCATCTGTGAGTTTTGTCACAGCCCAGAGGCACGGCCTTCTCCCCTTCAAACCTTGTGGTTCCGGCGCTTTGCCGGACGTTTCGTATCTGCGCCTTGTCGAATTAGTTCACGGGGACTCCCTGGGGTTAACTGACCAGTAATACTAACGCGCTTTAATCAACCCATATCAGTGTGTGTCATTTGTGGGTCGAGTCATGCGTAAAAGTGTATCGCCAAAAGCCGGACTGTCGGTCCTCCGCATCTGCGGTGCCATTCTCCTGGCAGGCACCGTTGCCGGTTGCAGTTCGGATGCATCGCGCTTCACCTCGGTCTTCTCGACGGACAATCTGACGACGGCCTCTATCCCGCGCGGACAGTCGCCGTTGCGCAATCAGCCGCCGGTTCCAGCTGAAAACATCGGCGGTGGCGGCATGTACGGCCAGCAACAGGCCATGGCACAGCCGATGCCTGCCCCCACATACCAGCAGAACACATATCAGCCGACCGCTGCCCGTGCGGCAAGCACGCCGGCTACCGTCCAGCGCGCCGAATTGTCCGCTCCGTCGGGCATGGCAGCACCAGCCGGCAACAACAATTCGGAACGCGCCCAGGCGATGGCGCAGCCTTTCCCGTCCATGCCAGCCAAGAATGGCAGTGGCACGGTTGCCCTCGGTGCTCCGCCGCAGAACCTTGCCGAGCCCAGCGTGACGGGTACGACGCCGAAGGCGGGCCAGTGGTCGACGGCCAATGCCGCCCGCGTGACCCTGCGTCCGGGCGAAACCATCGGTACGCTCGCCAATCGTTACGGCGTTCCTGAGCGCGAGATCCTGAAGGCAAACGGCCTGACCCATTCGTCTGACGCAGCAACCGGCCAGCTCGTGGTGATCCCGAACCCGGCCGGCGGCAATGCGGCGCGTGCGGCAGCCGATGCCAACGGCATTCCCGATGGCGGCAAGCCTGGTCTGCCTGATGGACAGCAGCAGAACGTCGCCGTTCTGCCGACCGTACCCGGTGCCCGCGACAAGCAGCAGGCTTCGACGCTCGCCGCCACGGGTAAAACCTCTGCCGGTGCCGGCACGGGCACCTATGTTGTCAAGCCGGGCGATTCGATCGCCCGCATCGCCCAGCAGAACGGCGTGAGCACGACGGAACTGAAGAAGGCCAACGGGCTGACCACGGGGGCCATCCGAATCGGCCAGGTGCTGACCCTGCCGCAGAAGTCCGGCCAGGCTGCCGCAAAGCCCGTCGTCGCTGATCCGGTGAAGACGGCTTCGGTTCCGGCCGCTGGCCAGCCTGCCGAATACAAGGCACCCGCCGCCACGAAGTCGGTCTCGGAGGTCGCTTCGGTCGATCCGGAATCGTCTGCCCCGCAGGCAACCGGCATCGGCAAGTATCGCTGGCCCGCCCGTGGCGCCGTCATTGCCAATTATGGCTCGAACATCGACGGCAAGCGCTCCGACGGCATCGCCATCTCGGTTCCGACGGGCACGCCGATCAAGGCAGCCGAGAACGGCGTCGTCATCTATGCAGGCAATGGCCTGAAGGAACTCGGCAACACCGTCCTGATCCGTCACGACGACGGCAAGGTCACGGTCTACGGCCATGCCGACAGCCTGTCGGTTCAGCGCGGCCAGAAGGTCCAGCGCGGCCAGACCATCGCAACCTCGGGCATGAGTGGCAACGTCTCGCGTCCGATGCTGCATTTCGAGGTCCGCAAGGATGCGGCCCCGGTCAATCCGATCACTTATCTGGAATAGGTTTTGCGTACCAGATAATGGCAAAAGGCCCGGGTTCGTCCCGGGCCTTTTTTCGTTGTGCCTCAAGCATTGTCGGTGGAAATCCGCAGGCGACCGGCGAGATCCTGGATATATTGCCAGGCGACGCGGCCGGAACGCCCACCGCGCGTCGTCGCCCATTCCAGCGCCTCGTGATGCAATTGCGCCTGAGGCAGGGGGAGCTTGAAGTGCGCGGCATAGCCGTCGATCATCGTCAGGTAGTCGTCCTGGCTGCACTTGTGGAAGCCGAGCCACAGCCCGAAGCGGTCCGACAGAGAGACTTTTTCCTCGACGGCTTCAGACGGATTGATCGCTGTCGACTGCTCGTTCTCCATCATGTGGCGGGGCAGCAGGTGCCGACGGTTCGATGTGGCATAGAACAGCACATTGTCCGGCCGGCCCTCGATGCCGCCATCGAGCGCTGCCTTCAGCGACTTGTACGCGGTGTCGTCATGGTCGAAGGAGAGGTCGTCGCAGAACACCAGGATGCGGTAGGGCGCGACCTTGAGGATGTCGAGCAGCCCGGGAAGGGACGCGATGTCCTCGCGGTGGACTTCGACGAGCTTTAGGGCAGCCCCGGTCGTCGCCCGGATATCGGCATGCACGGCTTTGACGAGGGAGGACTTACCCATGCCGCGCGCGCCCCAGAGCAGTACGTTGTTGGCCGGAAAACCTTGCGCGAAGCGCAGCGTGTTCTCGTGCAGGATGTCGCGCACATGGTCGACGCCGCGGATCAGGCCGAGGGTCACGCGGTTGGGACGCTTGACGGGCTGCAGGTGCTGGCGCGTGGCATTCCAGACGAAACAGTCGGCCGCCTGCCAGTCATTGGCCATCGGGGCGGGCCCCGCAAGGCGCTCCACCGCGTCGGCGAGCCGTGTTAATTCGGCGAGCAGAGCCGCCATCATTTGATCAGCCATGTTGTCCTCCAAGCTCCCTGGTATGTTCTTTGATCGCCTGTCGGATCACGCGCTATCACGCGCATTTGCGCACAGAAAGTGTAAGGGTCGGGAAAATGGTACGCCGTCACGCTGTTTCTGTTGCATTCATGGGCCCGGTTACTATATTCCGGCGACCTGAACGGGGGGTGCCCGACGGGCGCCAGCACTTGGCTTTATAGGAGTTCTACATGTTTATCACGCCAGCCTTTGCGCAGGACGCGACCGGTGCGACAGGCGCCATGGGTTCCGGTTTCGAAATGCTTCTGCTTTTCGCACCGCTGATGGTGGTCTGGTACTTCTTCCTGATCCGTCCGCAGCGTGCGCAGATGAAGAAGCGTGAAGAAACGCTTTCGACCATCCGCCGTGGCGATCAGGTCATCATGGGCGGCGGCATTGTCGCCAAGGTCACCAAGGTGGTTGACGACAAGGAACTCGAAGTCGAGATCGCCGATGGCGTCAAGGTCCGCGTGCTTCGCCAGTATGTCGCGGAAGTCCGCGTCAAGGGCGAACCGGTCAAGACCGAGACTGCAGCCTGATTTTTCCCCTGCTTGGGCCGGCACTGAGCCGGCCTTTGCTCTTTTTCCGCCTATTTCCGAGAGTTCCATGCTTCACATTTCCCGCTGGAAGACCGCGTTCATCTGGTTGACCGTCCTGGTCAGCATTCTGGTTGCCATACCGAATGTCTTCTCGGACGAGACGCTGAAGTCCTTCCCCTCTTGGCTGCCGACCAGCAAGGTCACGCTCGGCCTCGACCTGCAGGGCGGCTCGCATATCATGCTGAAGCTGGAGCGGCAGGATATCGTCAAGGAACGGCTGGAAACCATTGTCGGCGATGTGCGCACGCAGCTGCGCGACGCCAATATCCGCTATACGGGGCTCTCCGGCGTCGGCCAGCAGATCCAGGTGAAGATCACCGATGCCGACAAGGTCGCTGCCGCCGTCGAGGCGCTGCGTTCGCTGACCGATCCGGTCAGTGCCGGCGGCCTGACGGGCGGCACGGTCACGGAAGTGTCGCTGGAGCAGGGCGACGACGGCGTATTGCGCCTGACGCTGACCGATCCCGGCATCGACTATCGGGTGTCTTCGGCGCTGACCCAGTCGATGGAAGTCGTCCGTCGCCGCGTCGACGAACTCGGCACCACCGAACCGCTGATCCAACGCCAGGGCGACGACCGCATCATCGTCCAGGTGCCGGGCCTGACCGATCCGCAGCGCCTCAAGGCCCTGCTCAACCAGACCGCCAAGCTTTCCTTCCGCATGGTCGACACGTCGATCCCGGTGACCGAGGCGATCAACACGCGCCCGCCGGCGCAGTCGGAAGTCCTCTATTCGACCGATGATCCGGCCGTGCCTTATCTCGTCGAGAAGCGCGCGCTGATCTCGGGCGAAAACCTTGTCGACGCCCAGGCCTCTTTCGATCAGCGTTCGAACGAACCTGTCGTCAGCTTCCGCTTCGACAGCCGCGGTGCCCAGCGTTTCGCTCAGGCGACGCAGCAGAATGTCGGCCGGCCCTTTGCCATCATCCTTGATGATCAGGTGATTTCGGCACCTGTTATCCGCGAGCCGATCCTCGGTGGTTCGGGCCAGATCTCGGGCAATTTCTCGGTCGAAGGCGCAAACGATCTTGCCGTGCTGCTGCGTGCCGGTGCCCTGCCGGCGACGCTGACCGTGGTCGAAGAACGCACCGTCGGCCCAGGCCTCGGCCAAGATTCGATCAATGCCGGCGTTACCGCCAGCATTCTCGGCGCGCTCGCCGTTGTCGCCTATATGATGATCTTCTACGGCACATTTGGCCTGATGGCGAACATCGCGCTGACAGCCAACATCATCATGATCATGGCGGCGCTGACGCTGATCGGCTCGACGCTGACGCTGCCCGGCATCGCCGGTATCGTGCTGACCATGGGTATGGCCGTCGACTCCAACGTTCTGATCTACGAGCGTATCCGAGAAGAAGCGCGCAATGGTCGCTCGCTGATCCAGGCGATCGACATCGGCTTCAAGAAAGCCTTTGCCACCATTGTGGACGCCAACCTGACGACCCTCATTGCGGCCGTGGTCCTGTTCTTCCTCGGCTCCGGTCCGGTGCGCGGCTTTGCCGTGACGCTGTCGATCGGTATCGTCACCACGGTCTTCACCGCCTTCACCATGACCTTCTGGCTGATGGCGAACTGGTATCGCTGGAAGCGCCCGAAGTTCATCCCGAAGAGCGTACGCACCGGCTTCTTCGACAATCGCAACATTCGCTTCATGGCGGTGCGCAAGTTCAATTTCGCCGCCGCCATGCTGATTTCGATCGCATCGGTGATCGGCTTTGCGACCGTCGGCATGAATCTCGGCATCGACTTTAAGGGTGGCTCGATCATCGAAGTGCAGGCTCTTTCGGGTGACGCCGATCTTTCGGACATCCGCGAGCGTCTGAGCCAATTGAACCTGGGTGAAGTCCAGGCCCAGGGCTTTGGTGACGCGTCAAGTGCGCTGATCCGCCTGCAGGCGCAGGATGGCGGCGAAAATGCCGAGCAGTCGGCGCTGTCGAAGGTGCGTGGCGAACTGGAAGCGGAATACGACTTCCGCCGCGTCGAAGTCGTCGGTCCGTCCGTCTCCAGCGACCTGACCTATTCGGCGACGCTGGGTGTTGCAGTGGCACTGCTCGGTATCCTGATCTACATCTGGTTCCGCTTCGAGTGGCAGTTCGCCCTCGGTGCGATCATTGCCACGCTGCATGACGTGATCTTCACGCTCGGCCTCTTCGTGCTGACCGGGTTCGAGTTCAACCTGACCAGTATCGCGGCCATCCTGACGATCATCGGCTACTCGCTGAACGACACCGTCGTCGTCTATGACCGCATGCGCGAGAACCTGAGGCGCTACAAGAAGATGCCGCTCGATGTGCTGATCGACGAATCGATCAACCAGACCCTGTCACGAACGGTTCTGACGGCGGGTTCGACCTTCCTGGCACTTCTGGCACTCTACGTCTTCGGCGGCGAAGTCATCCGGTCATTCACCTTCGCAATGCTCGCCGGCGTCGTCATCGGCACGTTCTCGTCGATCTACATCGCTGGTCCGGTCCTGATCGCCTTCAAGCTGCGTCCGGAAAGCTTCCAGAAGAACGACGAGACAGACGCCGATAAGGCTGCCGCCAAGGCAGGGGCCTGATCGGATGGTCTTCGGCTTCGGTGATAAGGGCATCGTGATCCGCGATGCCCATTTCCCCGGGCAGCCGGTGATCGATTCCTACGGCAATGGCGGTTTCCGCTTCGCCGACATGTCCCACAAGGGCTCGCTGCTCTTTCTGCCATCGGGCGTTTATGGCTGGGATCAGACGGAAGACGATCCGCTGACCTTGGCCGCCTTCGAGCGTGTCATGGCCGAGACGGGTATCGAGTTCCTGATTATCGGCACTGGACGGCAACTGCGGTTGATTGACCCGGAGGTGCGGGCGGCGCTGAAAGCCAAGGGCATCGCCAGCGATCCCATGGGAACCGGTGCGGCGCTGCGCACGTATAATATCATGCTGGCCGAGCAGCGGCCGGTGGCGGCCGCTCTGATTGCGGTCTGAGAAAAGCCCCTGAAAGGTGCCCCGTGAGCGAGCTGAAGCCGGACAAAGAGGCGCTGTGCCTCGCAGCCCTGCGCGATTTCGACCGCGATCGCTATCTGGCTGCCCTGTTGACGCCGGCGGACCGCCGCGCCGCAGTTGTTGCGCTCTACGGCTACAATGCGGAACTGGCGCGGGTGCGCGATCTCGTCCGCGAGCCGCTGCCTGGCGAAGTCCGGCTGCAATACTGGCGTGATCTTCTCGAGGGGGCCGGCCATGGCGAGACGGCGGCCAATCCGATTGCGGCCGAATTGCTGCGCGCCATCAAAGAGCATGGACTGCCGGTTGCACCGCTGATTGCCATGGCGGATGCCCGGATCTTCGATCTCTATGACGATCCGATGGAAACCGCTGTCATGTTCGAGGGCTATTCCGGGGAGACCTCTGCGGCCCTCATCCAGCTTGCCTCTCTGATCCTCGACCCGACAGCAGCGGAAGGTGCGTTCGATCTGGTCGGCCATGCCGGCGTGGCGCTCGCGGCCGCTGGCACCCTTCTTCTGCTGCCGATCCACCGCGCACGCGGCCAGGTCTATATTCCGCTTCAGATCCTGTCGGCGGCGGGACTGGATCGAGACGGCTTCCTGAAAGAAGAGGATCCGGCTCGGTTGAGGACCGCGATCGAGGCCTTTGCCGGTTATGGGCTCGATCATCTGCGTCAGGCACGCGCCGCAGGTTCCATTCCCAAGAGCCTTCTGCCGGCCTTCTTGCCGGTGTCGTTGGCTAATGGCGTGCTGAAGCGCGCGGCGCGTGACGGCGCCTCGGCGCTCGAAGGCAAACTTCGCGCGCCGCAGTGGCGCCGGCAGCTGGCGATGGTACGTCTGCTGGTATCGGGACGTCTCTGAGCGGTCTAGCCGCCAGCACAGCGATAGAGGTCACGTTCGCGCAAGGCTGGATCTATATGCGAAAGTCTGATGTGAACTGCGACTTTGGAGCCTTGAGCCGATCATGCTGACCTGGGGTATCGTATTGGCGCTTGTTGGCGTCCTCGCCTACTTCTCTTCCCGCATGGCACGCCATCAGGACGCCGATAGCCTGCAGGACACGGGGCTGGCGATAATGGAATTCGGCCGGGCCTTTCCGCAGGAAGCAATCCGCAGCCTGCATGCGACGGCAGACGGCAAGGCAGTCTTCGTGCGCCTGCACGACAACAAGGCCGGCTTCATGCGCAACATGCGCAGCCACTATGCCTGCCACCTCATTGAGCCCGGCACGGTGCGCGTGCGCGATCTCGGCAATGGCAAGAGTTTTGCGGTGGAGTTTCTGGAAGCACCCTTCCACAACGGCGAATTCCGCTTTGCGTCCGCTGCTGAAGCGGCTGAAGTCTCGCTGTGGCTGCTCGGAAATTATGTCGGCCCCGCCGATCGCGAGATCGAGGCGCTGCCGAGCACGTAAAACCCGGCAGCCCCGATTAGCATCAGCCGCGTTCTAGCCACGCCTTGCAGTCTTCGAGCGCCCGTGCTGCGACCAGCTGCCGCTTCATGATCGTCTTGTCCTTGCCGCGGAAGCGCTTGACGCCCTCAGGCTTGACGATCGACCCCGGCTCAAGCTCCGGGAACAGCCCGAAATTGATGTTCATCGGCTGGAACGAGCGCTTGCCCGGCTCGTCGTCCGAGACGATATGCCCGCCGGTGATGTGGTTGAGCAGCGAACCCAGCGCAGTCGTCGCCGGCGGCAGGCTGATCTCTTCGCCCTTGCGCTGGGCGGCCGCGAAACGGCCAGCGAGCAAGCCAATCGAGGCGCTTTCCACATAACCCTCGCAACCCGTGATCTGGCCGGCGAACCGCAGGCCCGGGCGCGCCTTTAGCTGCAGCGTCGGGTCAAGCAGCGTCGGCGAGTGGATGTAGGTGTTGCGGTGCAGCCCGCCGAGACGGGCGAATTCAGCATTCTCCAGACCCGGGATCATCCGAAAAATCTCGGCCTGGGCGCCGTATTTTAACTTCGTCTGGAAGCCGACCATATTGTAGAGTGTGCCGAGTGCATTGTCCTGGCGCAGCTGCACGACGGCATAGGCCTTGACCGTCGGATTGTGGGCATTGGTCAGCCCCATCGGCTTCATCGGCCCATGACGCAGCGTCTCGCGGCCACGCTCGGCCATGACCTCGATCGGCAGGCAGCCGTCGAAATAGGGCGTACCTTCCCATTCCTTGAAGCCGACCGCGTCACCCTCGATCAGCGCGTCGATAAAGGCGTTATATTGGGTCTCGTCGAGCGGGCAGTTGATATAATCCTTCCCCGTGCCGCCAGGGCCGACCTTGTCGTAGCGCGACTGATACCAGCAGATATCCATGTTGATGCTGTCGCGATGCACGATCGGCGCGATGGCGTCGAAAAAGGCAAGCGCGTCCTCGCCTGTCTTTTCGCGGATCGCTTCGGCAAGCGACGGCGAGGTGAGGGGACCGGATGCGATGATCGCGAGGTCCCACTCTTCGGGCGGAAGCCCCGTCACTTCCTCGCGCACGACAGTGATGTGCGGGTGCGCCTGGATCTCGGCCGTCACGGCCTCGGAGAACCCGTCGCGATCAACCGCCAGCGCACCGCCGGCCGGAACCTGATGGCGGTCGGCACAGGCCATGATCAGCGAATTGGCCAGCCGCATTTCCGCATGGATGACGCCGACGGCGTTCGACGTCGCATCATCCGAGCGGAAGGAGTTGGAGCAGACCAGTTCGGCTAGTCCGTCGGTCTTGTGCGCATCGGTGCCGCGCACGCCGCGCATTTCGTGCAGGATGACCGGTACGCCAGCCTGGGCGATCTGCCAGGCGGCTTCGGAGCCGGCAAGGCCGCCGCCGATGATATGAATGGGGGAGAAGGATCTATCTGTCATGGGCGGCTTCCTATCACGGTCGGGCGGGAAAGGTCCACCGGCTCTGGAGGTCAAGCGAAGGTGCCGATCGCCGCAGGACAGGAGCCCAGAATCAAAAACGGCACCAAGCGGTGCCGTTTCAAACCGACTTCAATGCAGGTCCGATCAACGGAACGAGCGCGAAGCGATGTTGCGGATTTCGTAGCGGGTGATGCCGATGTCGTTCAGGGTCTGGCTGGAAAGGTTGCCCAGTTCAGCCATGGTACGACGGTAGCTCATCCAGTTCTTGGCAATGCGGATCGGGTTCATGATCGTTTCCTCGGTTTGTCTGTTTGCTGATCTTGCGGTCTTTCCCGCCTCAGCTGTTGGTGTTCTTATACGCCCGTAAAACAAGATTGTGCAGTGCAAATAATGTGCGACTGCCATGCATTTGTGCATGGGGTTGCCGTCATAAGCAGCAGAGTTGATGGGCTGGTCAAAAACGCGCCATGGGTGAATGAATGGTTAAAGACGCAGAAAAGCCCGCAAACGCGGGCTTTTCAAGGGTGTTCAGTCCGTGTGTTGAGGCAGTCAGACCGGCTTGACGAGAACGTGCTTCTTCTTGCCGAGCGAAAGCTTGATCACGCCGTCGGCAGTGACCTCTGCAGTGCCGACAGTCATGCGCTCGTCGGAGACGCCGTCATCGTTGATCTTCACGGCGCCGCCCTGAATGTGGCGGCGGGCTTCACCGTTCGAGGCGGCAAGGCCGGCCTTGACGATCAGCCCGAGCAAGCCAATGCCGGCCTCAAGTTCGCTGGCGGGAATCTCGACGGTTGGCAGGTTTGCCGACACGGTGCCTTCCTCGAAGGTCTTGCGCGCGGTCTCTGCGGCTTCTTCCGCGGCCTGGCGGCCATGCAGGATCGCGGTGATCTCCGTGGCGAGGATCTTCTTCGCCTCGTTGATTTCAGAGCCACCGAGGCTTGCCAGCTTCTTGATCTCGTCCATCGGCATGGTGGTGTAGAGCTTCAGGAAGCGCTCGACATCGGCATCCTCCGTGTTGCGCCAGTACTGCCAGAAATCATAGGCAGAGAGCATATCGGCATTGAGCCAGACGGCACCTGTCGCCGACTTGCCCATCTTGGCGCCGGACGAGGTGGTCAAGAGCGGCGAGGTCAGCGCATAGAGCTGTGGCGTGCCCATGCGGTGGCCAAGGTCGATGCCGTTGATGATATTGCCCCATTGGTCGGAGCCGCCCATCTGCAGACGGCAGTCGTAGCGCTTGTTGAGCTCGACGAAGTCATAGGCCTGCAGGATCATGTAGTTGAATTCGAGGAAGGACAGCGACTGCTCACGGTCGAGGCGCGTCTTGACGCTGTCGAAGGACAGCATGCGGTTGACCGAGAAATGCCGGCCGACATCGCGCAGGAATTCCAGGTAGTTCAGACCACGCAGCCATTCGGCATTGTTGATCATCATCGCGCCGCCCTTGGGGCCTGCCTCGTAGTTCAGATACTGGGCAAAGCAGCGCTTGATCGAGGCGATATTGTCCTCGATCTTGTCGATGGTCATCAACTGGCGGGCTTCTTCCTTGAAGGAGGGATCGCCGACCATTCCCGTACCGCCGCCCATCAGCGAAATCGGCTGGTGGCCGGTCGCCTGGAACCAGTGCAGCATCATGATCTGGATCAGGCTGCCCGCATGCAGCGAGGGCGCCGTCGGATCATAGCCGATATAGGCCGTCACGCTTTCCTTGGCGAGCAGGTCGTCGAGCCCCGTTTCATCGGAAATCTGATGAATGAAGCCGCGCTCTTGCATGGTGCGGAGGAAATCGGACTTGAACTTCGTCATGACGGTCTGGCTTTCGCTTCTTTTCTGGCAGTTTCGATCTGGGAAATCCGCGCGCGCTTTAGCATTGTTTTTTGAATTGTGCACCCGTTTCGACCATGAATGTGGTTCGGCGGGTGCAATCGAATCAGGTGGATGATGACGGAATTGAAGACGGCGATCGGCCTGATGAGCGGCACATCCATGGACGGCATCGACGTGGCGCTGCTGAAAACCGACGGCGAGGCGGTGGTGGAGCGAGGGGCTTTCCTGTCGATGCCCTATGAGCCGGCCTTTCGCGACAGGCTGAAAGAAGCGCTGGAGGACGCGAAGGCGATCCGGGATCGTCACGAAAGGCCCGGAATTCTCTCACCCATGGAGAGGGAGCTGACTCTGCGTCATGCAGAGGCGGTGCGTCTGTTTCTCGAACGGGAAAAGCTGACCAGCCTGGATATCGACCTGATCGGCTTCCACGGCCAGACGGTGCTCCACCGCCCCGACGAAGGCTTGACCGTCCAGCTCGGCGACGGCCCTTTGTTGGCGAAGGATACAGGAATCCCTGTGGTCTACGACATGCGGGCCAACGACATGGTCCATGGCGGGCAGGGCGCGCCGCTGGTGCCGGTCTATCATCAGGCATTGGCGCACCAGATCTACAGCGATCGGTGGCCCTTCTGTTTCGTCAATATCGGCGGTATTTCCAACCTCACTTTCCTCGGTCAGGACGGCACGATCATCGGTTTCGATAGCGGGCCCGGCAATACGCTGATCGACCAATGGGTCGAGACCCATGCCGGCATTCCCTATGACGATGGCGGACGCATTGCCTCGGAGGGGCAGGTGATCATGGCGCTTGCCGAGCGCTATCTCGACAATCCCTTCTTCACGGCAGAGAGCCGTCGCTCGCTGGATCGCAATGATTTTCGCCCGCCAGAGGGCCATGAGGCAGAGCTCTCGGATGGCGCCCGGACGCTTGCCTATGTTTCGGCGGCTGCGATCTTCAGATCCGCAGGCCATCTGCCGGCCATGCCGAGGACCTATGTGATTTGCGGCGGCGGTCGGCTGAACCGGACCATTATGGCCGATCTCGCCCGCTTGGCGGGCGAACAGGGGGCAAGGGTGGTGACCGCCGAGCAGGCCGGCTTTGATGGCGATGCGATGGAGGCAGAGGCCTGGGCCTATCTCGCCGTGCGGTCGGCAAAAGGACTGCCACTGACCTTTCCCGGCACCACGGGCGTCAAGACGCCGGTTAGCGGCGGTGCGCTGGCAAGGCCTGTGCTTCTCGAAACCGAACGTCTGATCCTGACCCCATGGGAACGGGGGGATGAAGCCTCTCTTGCAGCTCTTCATTCGACGGAGGAAACGAGCCTTTACGTCGGCGAAGGTGTGCCGTGGAGCCTCGATTACGCGAAAAGACGCATCGATGGATGGCGTTCCTCTTTTGCCACACGCGGTCTGGCGACACTCAAGGTTCTGGCAAAGGACGGCGGTGCCTTCATCGGCCGCGCCGGCATCAACTGGTACGAAGAGGATGGGGCTCACCAGGTCGTCTACTCCATCGCCCGGCATGCCTGGGATCAGAGATATGCGACAGAGATTGCCGCCTCGCTCCGGGACTGGTTCTTCGCCCAAGATATAGCCGACCGGCTCGAGGGCATGGCGCATGTCGACAACAAGGCTTCAATCCGCGTGCTGATGAAGATCGGAATGACACCCACCGTCCTCAGGCAGGTTCGGGGAGAGCCCTGTCAGTTCTTCGAGATCGATCGGGCCTCATGGGAGCGGGCAAAGGCCAGCCCATCCCGCAATCCGACTTCATAGGCATGCCGAATGCCGGCGGCATCACCGACGGCAAACTTGCTGACCGGGATGTCCTCACTCGGGCCGACCACGATGCGGTTGGGGGCTGATGGCGGTTTACGGCCATAGCGGGTGGAGAGAAGCAGGGTGCGCCAGCCCTTGTTCTCGACCTCTTTAAGCTTCATCAGCGGCGGGTTGTCGACGAGACCGCCGTCGAGATAGGCGCGCCCCCTGACGCGTCCCACCGGCATGAAGGGCGGCACAGAAGACGTTGCCATCAGGGCGTCGACAAGTTCACCGGGATAATCGACATTGTGGGTCGAGACCCAGACCGGTCGCAGCCCCATGCGCGCGCCGGCCCGCGAATGCGCGCCATCGGTCAGGAGTTTTTCGATCTGATAGGCGCCGATCGAACCGATTGCGCCGAGCGCGCCCGGCATCCAGTCCGGCAGGCCGGACAGCTGGATCAACATTGGCGGTGCCGCCTTTAGCGCTTTCAGTTCCTCATCGCCGAATTCTCTGGCGAGCAGCTGCCGGAAGAGCGATCCGACGACCAGCGGTGATTCCCGCCGCTTGATGGCCCGCCAGTCGACGCCGCGATGTCCCTTTTCGGCAAAGGCGAAGGCCGAAGCGCGCACCCGGTCTCCGACGCCGGCGAGAAACATGGCGCCGTGATAGGCACCAGCAGAGACGGAGATGTAAAAGCGCGGGCTGAGGGGCTGGTGTTCGCTATAGGCCTTGAGAAAACCGCTCTGCCAGTAACAGCGGTTTCCACCGCCTGCGAGCCCGACGGCGTCGAATGAAGAGTTTGAGGTCATTGAAAATCACGCGTTGAAAACATTGCGCAAGCTATTCTCGTCGAAGCATCGCTAGAACCGCATCGACTTTGTCTTTGCCGATTTCGGCGCGCTGCATGAAACGCTTGCGCAGCTCATTCTGTTCGACGATGTTTTTGGTCACCTCGACGTAGAACTCGTTGAGTGTCAGCCCGTTCTCCTCGGCCACGCCTGCGATTTGGGTATCCAGCGGTTCGGGCAGCGTGATGGTGATTGATTTCACAGCGAGAGCTCCCCGACCAGTCGTATTGGCTCTATGACGTCGATACGATCAAATCTCAAATCACCACCAGAAAAATCCCTGATGTTGCTGGTCACAAGATAGCGCGCATTTCCGGCAATCGCCAGTTCGATCAGATGATTGTCGGCCTCGTCGCGGAGATTCGGGCACCAACGGTAGTGAATATCGACAAGGGTACAGCGGGAGAAAAATGCATCCAGAAGATCGTTGCGCTGATGGACATCGAACCGCGCACGCTGAAAGGGTGTCGTGCGGTTGATGACGTCTTCATATTCGAGATAAAGCGCCAAGCTCAGCATGGGTGCAAGCCTGCCGGTCAGGCACGCCTCGATTACCTTCGAGGCAGGACCCTGGCCGATACAAGCGCTGATGAGAACGTTTGTATCGGCCACGATCCGGATCATTTTACCGGATCCGCTTGGCGGCCGGTTCGGGGACCAGTTCGCCTTCCAGGCGACGGTCGAGATAGTCTTCGCATTCGCCCATCAGTGTTTCCACCTGGCCGCTGAAGAAGTGGTTTGCCCCCGGCACCGTCTTGTGGGTGATGAGGATGCCCTTCTGCGTCTTCAGCTTGTCGACCAGGCCCTGGACGTCCTTTTCCGGCGCCACCTTGTCGCCGTCGCCATGAATGATCAGACCGGACGAGGGGCAGGGGGCGAGGAAGGAGAAGTCGTAGATGTTCGGCTGCGGCGCGATCGACATGAAGCCTTCGATTTCCGGCCGCCGCATCAGAAGCTGCATGCCGATCCAGGCGCCGAAGGAGTAACCGGCGACCCAACAGCTCTTCGAATCCGGATGCAGGCTCTGCACCCAGTCGAGTGCGGAGGCTGCATCCGACAGCTCGCCCGCACCGTGGTCGAATTCGCCCTGGCTGCGGCCGATCGAGCGGAAGTTGAAACGCAGCGTCGTGAAGCCGCGCTTCTGGAACATGTAGAAGAGTTGGTAGACGATCTGGTTGTTCATCGTCCCGCCGAACTGCGGATGCGGATGCAGGATGATGGCGATCGGCGCGCTTTTTTCCTTGGAGGGCTGATAACGACCTTCGAGGCGGCCCGCCGGGCCGTTGAAAATGACTTCGGGCATTGAGACTCCGGTCCGTAACAATTCTGTCGGCTCTGGTACGTCGGATTAGAAAGCTGACTTGACGAAGTCAGTCAGCTTTTCTAAAACGAAGTTTAGAACCGTTCGAAACTGGATGCGGCTGCATCCGGGTTGAAGGTGTCATAGGACAAGCCCGGTCGAGATTTCAAGGAAAATGCGCCGGGGGAACCAGAGGTCTGCCGCAGGAATGGCAATAGCACGCATCTATCTGGACTGGAACGCGACCGCGCCACTTCTTGGCGTGGCGCGCGATGCCGTCCTGGATGCGCTGGCACTTCCCGGCAATCCGTCTTCGGTGCATGCCGAAGGGCGGGCGGCGCGGGTGGTGGTCGAAAAGGCGAGGCGCGACGTGGCTGCCCTGCTCGGTGCGGAGCCCAGCCATGTGACCTTTGCGGGCAGCGCCACGGAAGCCGCCAATCATGTTCTTTCCCCGATCTACCGCATGGGCAAGGCGAAGATTGCAATAGGCCGGCTCTATGTATCGGCAATCGAGCATCCGGCGATCCGCAATGGCGGCCGCTTTGCAGCCGAGCAGATAACGGAAATCCCGGTCACGCGGCAGGGTCTTGTCGATCTCGACGCGCTGGCGGATCTGCTCGCCGCCCATGATCCGGCATCCGGCATGCCGCTGGTCGCGATCATGCTGGTCAACAATGAAACAGGTCTGGTCCAACCGATCCGCGAGGCCGCTGCCGTCGTAAAGAAGCATGGTGGTTTGTTGGTCGTCGACGCCGTGCAGGCGGCGGGCCGCATTCCGGTCTCGATCGTCGATCTCGGTGCCGATTTCCTCATCGTCTCGGCCCACAAGATCGGCGGACCGAAAGGTATCGGCGCGCTGGTTTCGCGGGGTGAAACCCTGATGCCAGAGCCGCTGGTGCGGGGCGGTGGACACGAGAAGGGACATCGGGCCGGGACGGAGAACCTTGCCGCGATCGCTGGCTTTGGCCCGGCGGCGTGCGCAATGGGCGCAGGGATCGAGGATCGCAATGCCGCAATCTCTGCCCTGCGCGATCGTGCCGAAGAGGCGATGCTCGCGATTGCGCCTGATACGGTCATCTATGGTCGCGAGCTTGCCCGTGTCGGCAATACCAGCTTCTTCCGGCTTCCGGGCCTGAAGGCGGAAACGGGGCAGATCGCCTTTGATCTCGAAGGCGTAGCGCTCTCGGCAGGCGCCGCCTGCTCGTCCGGCAAGGTCGGTGCGAGCCATGTTCTGACCGCCATGGGCGAGGATGCGGCACACGGTGCCCTGCGCCTCTCGCTCGGCCCGGGGACGACAGAGACCGATATAGACCGTTTCATCGCGGTCTTCGACAAGATTGCATCGCGCCGCAAGCACACCGGGCAGGCGGCGTAAAGCGCAGGAAAACTTGACGAGTGTTCGTTTTTCCCTTGCCAAGAGGGGTGAAATGCTGGCTCGGAAACCTTAAGTATGGCGGGTCACCGCCCAACGTTAACAAGCTGCCGGAATTTGGCCCGGCAAGATTGGAGAACGACCATGGCTGCTGTGCAGGAAACAATCGATCAGGTCCGCCAGATCGATGTGGATCAGTACAAGTATGGTTTTGAAACCACCATCGAAGTCGACAAGGCCCCGAAGGGTCTGTCGGAAGACATCGTCCGCTTCATTTCGGCCAAGAAGAACGAGCCGGAATGGATGCTGGAATGGCGCCTCGACGCCTATCGTCGCTGGCTGACGATGGAGGAGCCCACCTGGGCTCGCGTCGACTATCCGAAGATCGACTTCAACGACATCTATTATTATGCCGCACCGAAGAGCACCGCAGGCCCGACCACGATCGACGATGTCGATCCGGAGCTGTTGAAGGTCTATGAGAAGCTCGGTATTCCCTTGCGGGAGCAGGAAATGCTGGCCGGCGTCCAGACGTCGAAGATCGCCGTCGATGCCGTCTTCGATTCCGTCTCGGTCGTCACGACCTTCAAGGCCGAGTTGATGAAGGCCGGCGTCATCTTCATGTCGATCTCGGAAGCGATCCGCGAATATCCCGACCTGGTGAAGAAGTATCTCGGTTCGGTCGTACCGGTCACCGACAACTACTATGCGACGCTGAACTGCGCGGTTTTCACCGATGGCTCCTTCGTCTACATCCCGAAGGGCGTCCGCTGCCCGATGGAACTGTCGACCTATTTCCGCATCAACGAGAAGAACACCGGCCAGTTCGAGCGCACGCTGATCGTGGCCGAAGAAGGGGCTTACGTCTCCTATCTCGAAGGCTGCACGGCACCCCAGCGCGACGAAAACCAGCTGCATGCGGCCGTGGTTGAACTCGTCGCCATGGACGACGCCGAGATCAAGTATTCGACGGTGCAGAACTGGTATCCGGGCGACAAGGACGGCAAGGGTGGCATCTACAACTTCGTCACCAAGCGCGGCGATTGCCGCGGCGACCGTTCGAAGATCTCCTGGACGCAGGTTGAGACCGGCTCTGCCATCACATGGAAATACCCGTCCTGCATTCTGCGCGGCGACGACAGCCAGGGTGAGTTCTACTCGATCGCTGTCTCCAACGGACACCAGCAGGTCGACAGCGGCACCAAGATGATCCATCTCGGCAAGAACACCAAGAGCCGCATCATCTCCAAAGGCATCTCCGCCGGCGTGTCGCAGAACACCTATCGCGGCCAGGTCTCGATGCATCGCAAGGCGGAAAATGCCCGCAACTTCACCAATTGCGATTCGCTCCTGATCGGTGACACCTGCGGCGCGCATACCGTGCCTTACATCGAAGTGAAGAACTCAACCGCCAAGGTGGAGCACGAGGCGACAACCTCGAAGATCTCCGAGGACCAGAAGTTCTACGCCATGCAGCGCGGCATCCCGGAAGAAGAAGCGATCGCGCTGATCGTCAACGGCTTCGTCCGCGACGTCATCCAGCAGCTGCCGATGGAATTTGCCGTTGAGGCGCAGAAGCTGATCAACATCTCGCTGGAGGGGTCGGTCGGTTAAACTGGCCGAATTCGCTGAGTGGAGCACGACAAAGTCAATAAGGGGCAGTGGGAGTACCTCAGAGATAGGATGAAGCGGATCTACGACCGCGCCGGATATCTCTTTCTAGCCTTCGGTGTCTTGTTCGTTTTGTTCGTGACATTCTATTCGGATGACTGGATGCAAACGCTTTGGCGGGGCCTGCTTATCATTATGGCACGTGGTCGACATGATCCCGGCGCCTGAATTCGAAAAGGTAATGCCGGAGCGGCAGGGGCGGCACAACCAGATGGTAGATCGGGCAACGAAGCGGAAGTTGGTGCTTGGTTATGTCGGCGCAGTGTGCGCCGGGGTGGCATTGCAGATAGCGGGAATCCCGTTCGGAACGACGCTGTTGTCGTTGCTCATCGCGTTGCCGATCCTCTTGTTGATCGTGTGGGGGGTGCTGACAGGTCAGCAATGAAGCGATCGGCAAGTGCCTGAAATGACTGGGCCGGATTTCGGCTCGAAAGATCCTCGGGACAAGCCCGAGGATGACGGATTGAAGAACAGGCGCCCAACGGCGCAACAGGAAACGACAGGCGGCCCTTGAACCGCCCGATGGACAGGAAGACAGACATGCTTGAAATCAGAAATCTCCATGCCCGCATCGCCGAAGACGGCACCGAAATCATCAAGGGCCTGAACCTGACCGTAAAGGCCGGCGAAGTGGCTGCCATCATGGGCCCGAACGGCTCCGGCAAGTCGACGCTGTCCTACATCCTGTCGGGCCGCGAAGACTATGAAGTCACCGAAGGCGACATCCTCTATAACGGCGAGAGCATTCTGGAACTCGACCCGGCCGAGCGCGCTGCCAAGGGCATCTTCCTCGCCTTCCAGTACCCTGTCGAAATCCCGGGCGTGGCGACCATGCAGTTCCTGAAAGTGGCGATGAACTCGCAGCGTAAGGCGCGCGGCGAAGCCGAGTTGACGACGCCGGACTTCATCCGCCGCGTCAAGGAAGCCTCGGCTGAACTGAAGATCAATCCTGACATGCTGAAGCGTCCGCTCAATGTCGGATTCTCCGGCGGTGAAAAGAAGCGCGCCGAAATCCTGCAGATGGCACTGCTTGAGCCGAAACTCTGCATCCTCGATGAGACCGATTCCGGCCTCGACATCGACGCGCTGAAGATCGTCGCCGACGGCGTCAACGCACTGAAGCGTCCGGATCGCGCCACCGTCGTCATCACCCACTACCAGCGCCTGCTCGACTACATCGTGCCGGATAGCGTGCACGTCCTCTACAAGGGCCAGATCATCAAGTCGGGCGACAAGAGCCTGGCGCTTGAGCTGGAAGCCAACGGCTATGCCGATATCACGGGGCAGGCTGCCTAATCTTGGCAGAGTTTGAAGGAGTTGCACCGATGACATTGCAAGCGGCCAACCGGCTCACCGCAGCCGAGACCCAGCTCATCGACGCCTATACCAACCAGATCGGCAGCCTTCCGGGCGATGGCGCCGTGCTGTTGAAGCGCGACAGCCTGTTCGATGGCCTGAAGCGCCAGGGTCTGCCGACGCGCCGCGTCGAGACGTTCCATTACACCGACCTCAAGGCACTGTTGCGTGCGCTGCCGGCAGACGAGCCGCAGGCAGTTGCCGGCACCGTGTCGCCAATCGTCAGTGATGGCACCGTGCTGCGCATTCTGCAGGGTGTTGCAGAGACCCCTGCCGCCTTGCCGGAAGGCCTGACTGTGTCGCTCTACCGCGAGGCTCTGTCGAGCGGGGCCGCTGCCGAGGGCCTGACCGCCTTCAACAATGACGACACGATCGGCCGCATCAACGGCGCCTTCGTCCGCGATGGCTTCGGCCTGACGCTGGCTGACGGTGCCGAGATCGAACGCCCGATCGAGCTGCAGTCGGTTCATGCGGCCGGTCAGCTGCACCTGCGTTTCCCGGCGACTTTCGGTAAGGGTGCAAAGGCAACGGTAATCGAGCGCCATATCGGTCAGAGCGGTTCTGCCGCCTTGGCGACTGTTGTGGCCGATCTGAAGCTCGACGACGGTGCCGAAATCACCTGGATCATCCTGCAGGGCGAAGGCGATTCCGACAGCCATCTTGGCCAGATCCGCGCCGAGCTCGGCACGGACGCAAAGTTCCGGCTGTTCATCATCAATGCTGGCGGCAAGCTGGTGCGCCAGGAAGTGCATGTGAAGACGGTTGGCGAAGGCTCCGACTTTACGCTGCGTGCGGTAAACCTGCTGGGCGGCGACACCCATACCGACGTCACCATGACGCTCGGCCACGACGTGCCGAACACCACCTCGACGGAAATCATCCGCAACGTGTTGTTCGATCGTGCCAAGGGTGTGTTCCAAGGCATGATCCGGGTTGCCCCGGACGCCCAGAAGACCGACGCGCGCATGGCCTGCAACACGCTGCTGATGTCTGACGATGCCGAATTCTCGGTCAAGCCGGAGCTGGAGATCTTTGCCGACGACGTGCAATGCGCCCATGGCGCGACGGTTGCCGACATCCACAAGAGCCATCTCTACTACCTGATGTCGCGCGGCATTCCGGAAAAGAAGGCGCGCGCGCTTCTGGTCAACGGCTTCGTTGCCGAGATCGTCGAGGAACTGGAAGACGAGGCCCTCGTCGAGGCGCTGGAAGAGATCATCACCGACTGGCTGGAGCATCATGGCTGACACGATCGCGGCACGGATAGGATATGACGTCGAGGCCATCAGGCGGGATTTCCCGATCCTGTCGCGCGAGGTCTATGGCAAAAAGCTGGTCTATCTCGACAATGCGGCCTCGGCCCAAAAGCCGCGCCAGGTGATCGACGCGATCTCCCATGCCTATTCCAACGAATATGCCAATGTGCATCGTGGCCTGCATTTCCTCTCCAATGCCGCGACCGATGCCTATGAGGCGGCGCGCGAAAAGGTGCGCCGCTTTCTCAATGCCCCCTCGATCGACGAGGTGATCTTCACCAAGTCTTCGACCGAGGCGATCAATACGGTCGCCTATGGCTGGGGCATGAAGCATATCGGCGAGGGCGACGAGATCGTGCTCTCGATCATGGAACACCACTCCAACATCGTGCCCTGGCATTTCCTGCGGGAACGCAAGGGCGCCAAGCTCGTCTGGGCACCGGTGACCGATGACGGCGCTTTCGACATGGAGGCCTTCGAGGCTTGCCTCACCGAACGCACCAAGCTGATCGCGATCACCCATATGTCGAACGCGCTCGGCACCGTCGTGCCGATCAAGGAGGTCTGCCGCATCGCCCATGAGCGTGGCATCGCCGTCATGGTCGATGGCAGCCAAGGCGCGGTCCACCTGCCGGTCGACGTGCAGGATCTGGGCTGCGACTGGTATGCCGTGACCGGCCACAAGCTCTACGGTCCCTCGGGTATCGGCGTGCTCTGGGGCAAGATGGACCGTCTGAGGGACATGGATCCCTTCATGGGTGGCGGTGAGATGATCATCGAGGTCTCCGAGGATCGCGTCACCTATAACGAGCCGCCACATCGCTTCGAGGCCGGCACGCCGCCGATCGTACAGGCGATCGGGCTCGGCTACGCGCTCGACTATATGGAAAGCCTCGGCCGCGAGGCGATCGCCGCCCATGAGGAGAGCCTGCGTGCCTATGCGCATGAGCGTCTCTCGGCGATCAATTCGCTGAGGATCATCGGCAATGCACCGGGCAAGGGGGCGATCTTCTCCTTCGAGCTCGCCGGCATTCATGCTCACGACGTCTCCACCATGATCGACCGTCGCGGCGTTGCCGTTCGCGCCGGCACCCATTGTGCCCAGCCGCTGCTGGCCCGTTTCGGCGTGACCTCCACTTGCCGCGCCTCGTTCGGCCTTTACAATACCCGCGAAGAAGTCGACGCACTGGCCGATGCCCTTGATTATGCCCGCAGCTTCTTTGCCTGAGGAAAGATGCCATGACAGAGATTGAAACCAAGCCGGATGTCCGCGAAGGCATCATCCACACAGCGATCCCGGCGGACGAAGTCGCCCGCCTGTCGGACGACATCGTCGCGGCGCTGAAGACCGTCTATGACCCGGAAATTCCCTCTGACATCTTCGAACTCGGCCTGATCTACAAGATCGACATCGAGGACGACCGCACGGTGAAGATCGTCATGACGCTGACCGCACCCGGTTGCCCGGTCGCCGGCGAGATGCCGGGCTGGGTCGAAAATGCCGTCGGTTCCGTCGAGGGCGTATCCGGCGTCGAGGTGGAGATGAGCTTCGATCCGCCATGGACGCCGGACCGGATGTCCGAAGAGGCGCAGGTCGCCGTCGGCTGGTATTGAGAGATTTAGGCAATTATAGAAACGGCCCGCCTCGCGCGGGCCGTTTTGCGTTCAGACTGTGCGATAGCCACGGTCGAAATAGACGAGTGCCTGGCCGTCTTCGCGGGTGGTGACGTCAAGAACTTCGCAGAACAGAACGTCATGCGTGCTGCCGTCATGAACTTCAGAAATGCGGCACTCAAAGGAGACGAGGGCGTCCGTGAGCCGCGGCGTGCCTGTCTCCGTTGCCTCCCAGGATGCGGCAGCGAAGCGCTCATCGACCGGCGTCTTGCCGCCGAAGAGGCGGCTGACCGGTTCATGCTCGGCAGAGAGAACGTTGACAGAGACGAGGCCGTTGGCGCTGACAGCTGAATAGGCGGATGAGCCCTTGTTGAGGCAGACCAGCAGCGTCGGCGGATTGTCCGAGACGCTGGTGACGGCCGTTGCCGCAAATCCGGCGCGTCCTGCGGGGCCATCGGTGGTGACGATGGTGACGGCGGCAGCAAGGCGGGCCATGCCGTTGCGATAGGCCGCACTCTTTTCGAGCGAAGCGCTGTCCGGTGCCGTAGCAACGGGGGCGATGGTCTTGGTGGCCAGCATGGGCAATTCCTTCAGGCGTGTTCGAGGGTCGACAGGAAGTCGATCACCGCGCTGTTGAATGTTTGCGGATAGGTGACGTTGACGGCGTGTCCACCGGCGACGGTGAGCACGAGATTTGCGTTGGACAGGCCTTCTGCGAGGCGCAATGAGCGGGAATAGGGGACGAGCAGGTCGTCGCGGGTGGCAATGACCAGCGTCGGCGTTTGGATCTCGCCGAGGCGGTCATCGACATCAAAGGCGCGCAGGGCTGCGATGCGCCGCAGGATGTTGTCGCGTCCCTGGAAATGGCTAAGCGCGTGGGCCTCTTCGACCGCCATCTTCTCCGGATTTTCCGCCATGTAGATAGCCGGATAAAGAAACAGGGGCTGCGCCTTGACGAAGGCCTCGACACCAGCGTTTTCCAAGAGCGCGATGCGAACGTCGAAGCAACGCCCGGAATGTGGATCGGCCTTGCTCCAGGCATTGATGAGGATGAGGCTCTGGATCAGCTCGGGCCGGCGGAGTGCCAGATCGAGCCCGATCAGACCGCCCAGGGCATGACCCATGAAGTGGAATGTCTTGAGCTTCAGCGTGTCGACGATTTCCAACACGTCGTCGGCCATGGCCGCGATGCCGCCGAGTTCGGGCACCGTGCCGCCGGTTTTCCCGCAGCCGCGATGGTCATAGGTGATCACGCGGAAGCGTTCGGAGAGGGCAGGGAACTGCGGTGCCCAATAGCCGCCAGAGCCGCCGAGACCCGACGAGAGCAGGATGGTCGGCGCATCGGGGGAGGTCAGGCCGTGGAGGTCGTAATGCATGCGTGTTTGCTCTGGCTTTGCCCCTCACCCTGAACCTCTCCCCCGCAGGCGGGGAGAGGGGATGGCCACCCTTTGTGCAGGGAAAGCCTCGGTGCAGGCGGTTGCGGTATGGTCTCTTCTCCCCGCTTGCGGGGAGAAGGTCCCGGCAGTGGGATGAGGGGCTGTGCTTCCCCTTACTTCTTCCCGATATGCGCGACCGTCGCGATCTCGACCAGCGCATCCGGCTTCACCAAGCCGCACTGCACGCAGTAGCGGGCCGGTTCGTTGCTGGGGAAGTATTCGGCATAGACCTTGTTCACCGCCTTGTAATTCGCCCAGTCGGTGACGAAGATGTGGTTCATCGTGACGTCCTGCATGGTGCCGCCGGCGGTCTCGATGACAGATTTGATGGTTTCGAGCACATGGCGCGTCTGAGCCTCCGCATCGCCGACATGCACGACATCATTGTTCTTGTCGAAGGGAAGCGTCCCCGAGACATAGAGGATGCCATCGGCAAGCGTGCCGGGCGAATAGGGGGCAAGTGGCTTGGATGTGCCTTCGGGAACGACGATGGTCTTGGGCATTCTCACTCTCTCCGTTTGTTGAATGGTGATTGTATCAAGCTGCATCGGCAGGCGCTGCCTGTCCGATCGCACCGCAGAAGTCGTTGACGGTTGCCACCCAGCCGAAGAATTTTTCGACATTGTAGACGGTCGCCTGCTGGATGAAGTCGGGGCCGAGGTGGTGGGTCGCGTCCTCGAGCATCACGCCGAAATATTCGAGGTGGAAGGCATCGCGCAGCGAGCTTTCGACGCAGACATTGGTGGCAATGCCGACAAAGACGAGATTGCGGATGCCGCGGGCACGCAGAACGCTGTCCATGTTGGTGTTGAAGAAGCCGGAGTAGCGGCTCTTCGGCACCAGGATGTCGCCCGGTTTCGGCTGCAGCTCATCGACGATCGCATAATCCCAGGTGCCCTTGGCGAGCAGTTGTCCTTGCAATTCCGGCCGCTTGCGCATGGTTTTGAGCGCATTCGACTTGTGCCAGTTGGGCGAGCCGGGGCCGCCCGCCTCGACATAATCAGGATCCCACCCGTTCTGGAAATAGACGACCAGCACGCCGGCTTCACGCGCCGCATCGAGCGTCTTCTTGATGTTGGAAATCGTACCCTTGGCGCCGGAAATGTCGAAACCGGCGAGATCGACGTAACCGCCTTCGGTCGAATAGGCATTCTGCATGTCGACCACGACGACAGCCGTTTCAGACGGCTTCAGCGTGATCGGCTCCGGGCGGGCAGGAAGAGTGACGCTTTTGGTCAGTTCCGGGCGCGGCTGATAGCCGGCTACAACGGCTTCACTCATTCGGCGGCCTCCAGCATCTGGTTGACATGCGCACGGCTCTTCATCAGCGGCTGCACGTATTTGCCGAACTTCTCGATGCCTTCCAGGAAGTCGTCAAAGGTCAGCATCACGCCGCCGGTGCCCGGCACTTCACTCATCTCGTCGAGCATGGCGGCGACCTCCGCATAGGAGCCGATCAGCGTGCCCATGTTGATGTTGACGGCCGAGACCGGGTTCGCCATGTGGCGGACATTGGTGTCGGAGCCGGACTTGGTGTCGACGGCGCTCTGCAGGCCAAGCCACTGGATGGCTTCCTCGTCAGCACCCGCCTTGTAGTGCTCCCACTTGGCAAAGGCTTCCTCGGTGGTTTCCTCGGCAATCACCATGGTCAGCACGAAGGAACGGACATCGCGGCCGGTCTTTTCCGTGGCGGCAAGCAGGCGCTCGTTGGTGGGCGCGAAGGCCTTGGGCGTGTTGACGCCGACGCCGAAGCAGAAGCTGTAGTCGGCGAACTGAGCCGAGAAGGCCATGCCGGAATTGGAGGAGCCGGCGCAGATCAGCTTCACATCACCTTCCGGGATCGGCTTCATGCGGCAATCATCCATCTGGAAATGTTTGCCCTTGAGGTCCGACTGGCCGGTGGTGAGCAGATCCTTCAGGACGGTCGTATATTCGGTGAGATATTCGTAGCGGTCGGAGAAATAGTCGTCGCCGGGCCACAAGCCCATCTGGCTGTATTCGGGGCGCTGCCAGCCGGTGATCAGGTTGACGCCGAAACGGCCATTCGAGATCGAATCGATCGTGGTTGCCATGCGCGCGATGATCGCCGGCGGCATGATGAGTGTCGCGGCCGTACCGAACAGCTTGATCTTCGAGGTGACGGCGGCAAGGCCTGCCATCAGGGTGAAGCTTTCGAGATTGTAGTCCCAGAACTCCGTCTTGCCGCCGAAGCCGCGCAGCTTGATCATCGAAAGCGCGAAGTCGAAGCCGTAGGATTCGGCCTTGAGCGTGATCGCCTTGTTGAGTTCGAAGGTCGGCTTGTACTGCGGGGCATTCTCCGACAAGAGCCAGCCGTTGTTGCCGATCGGGATGAAGACGCCGATTTCCATTCCTGTTCTCCGCTTCTGAAGGCGCGCTGGGCGCCGTTTTGTTTCGCAGAGAATGAAGCAATCGGCGTGCCAGTCTTGAAAGTTAATTAAAAACAAAGGGATGGAAAATCGTGCGGCAATAAATTTACCGAATGGTCAAAATTTGAGGAAAAAGGACCGGCATTTGCCCGCGTTTGCATCCGAATGCTGTGGTCGCTGCGTCAAATTTGATCGCGATCAAGTGTCGGCAGGGCTGGATGGGCGTCCCAACCTCCTGATAGAACGCAAGTTTTAGGATGTTGTGGCGCTGCCCACGGATTGATCATCGTCAGATGTTTCCGCCACCCACAGACCTGATCTGCGAGCCCGAGAGGCGTCTAAGCTATTGAATGACCGGGGCGTCTCCCTTACATTGAGGCGAAGAAACGCCGGACCTTGAACCCGGACGTTGTTGGAGACTAAGTCGATGGGCTTTCAAGTGATGTCGCTGAGCGATGCGGCTGCCGCACGCGTCAAGGCGATCGTGGACAATTCAGGTCCTGATACCAAGGGCGTCAGGGTCGGGATTAAGAAGGGCGGTTGCGCAGGGATGGAATATACCATCGACCTCGTGACCGAGCCAAATCCGAAGGACGACCGCATCGAACGCGATGGTGCAACCGTTTGGATCGACCCGGCAGCAGTCCTCTATCTTCTCGGCACCGAAATGGGCTTCGAGACGACGACCCTGCGCTCCGGCTTTACCTTCCACAATCCGAACCAGACCTCGGCCTGCGGCTGCGGCGAATCGGTCGAGCTGAAGGCGGCCGATCTTGCCGAGCTCGCCCGTCAGCGGGAAACCGCATAGGTCTGATCGACCTCTATTGATTGGAAATTTCGCGCCCGGCTGTGTCCGGGCGTTTTTTGTGGTTTGTATGGCAAGCTGGTCGCCGCTTTTGCCAACAATGGTTTTCTGCGCGATCCTGTAGACTACGCGAGATATTGGTACCAGCCCCCAGCCGACGGGAGGTGCCCGCCGGCTGAAGACGCATCATACGATCAGTTCGAACGGCAGCGGCCGGTCTTCGTCGTTTCCTTGTCGCCATCGTCATAGGCGATGCCGATCTTCTCGCCGGCGAGCGACGCGATCGTTCCGGGATACCAGTCGCCCTTGCCCTTGAAATTGCATTCGACCTTCATGCCGATCATCCAGTCATAGGGACGGACGGAACTCATGGCGAGTGTCTCCCTCTCGCCGTCGTCGTAGCGGATCGTTACCTTGCCGCCACCGACCTTTTCGGCAATGCCCGGGAACCAGTAGCCGGCCCCCTTGTAGTTGCCGAGAACCCAGTCGCCCTGGGTCTGAGCGAAGGCCGCATTGGCGCCGGCCAGCATCGGCAAGGTTACGGCAAGTGCCATGATCAGTTTCAAGCGCATGAAAAGTCCTTTCGATAAGACAAAAGGCCCGATCCGTCGGATGCGGGCCTGCGCAGTGATGACTGGCGTCTCATCTCTAGGTGAGTCGATGACTCGACCCGGTACTATTATAGGTGAGGTCGAAGAGGCCGGGGATCCGGCGAGCAACTGGAGAGAATGGTCTAGTCGCGCTTGATGCTCATCAGCACGTCCCACATGTCGGCGCCGGTTTCCCAGACGCTGGCATTGGCCTTGAAGGCGATTTCGCTCTCGATGAGGGACAGCGCTTCCTGGGCGAGATCGACATTCGAGCCGTCCGAGAGGGTGTCAGTGCCGGAAGGAGTAACCGACGCGCGGACCCCGCCGCTCTCTTCGCTGGAAAAGCGCGTTTCAAGGCGATCATACCGGGGTGTAAGCGCATTGGCGACATTGTTCGCCGTGGCTGCCGCCCGCGTCTGCTGCGCCTGCATGCCCGAAAGCGATGTTCCCATAACGGCGGAAAGGCTCATTCTGCGTCCTGCGCTCCTGCTGATCCCTGAGCAGATTAGGATACGCTTATGAGAAAATCCTGAAGATCTGTAGTTTCCGCTCTACAACGACGACGGACCGAGATGGCTCTTTTTGATACGGGTCCGCAGCGCGCAGCAAAAAACCCGGCGCGAGGCACCGGGTTTTCCAGTTTTGAAAACGAATGAGATCACTCAATTACCTGGATGATCTGACGCGTCTGCGGATCGACGATCACCCGGCGTTCGTTGACGACGGTGTAGGAATAATCCTCGTAACCTTCGACCGGATAGAGCTCGACCGGATCTTCGATGACGCGGCCGATCAAGACATCGCCTTCGTAAGGCACGGAGCGGACTTCCCGCTGCATGACATAGGTTTCGACCGGTGCGGGCACGACGATCGTCGACTGCGAGGCGACCGGCGCCTGCTGGATGATGACAGTTTCCTGCGCATTGGCCGACGCCGAGAGCGTCATGAGTGCCGCTGCACCAGCGAGGATGAGAGTGTTGCGCATGTCAGTTCTCCTGTGTTGGACAGCTGAGAAACGGCCAATGGCCCGATCCGTTCCATCACAGGGGATTTCGGTGTGTCACCACAAATGAAGAACGCCGCCTCAAGGGCGGCGTTCCTGTGTCGATACTGGGGCCGTTACTCAGCCGCTTCTGCGTAAGCTTCCATCGGTGGGCATGTGCAGACGAGGTTGCGGTCACCATAGACATTGTCGACGCGGTTGACCGAGGACCAGTACTTGTCGACCCGGAAAGCACCTGGCGGATAGCAGGCCTGCTCGCGGCTATAGGGACGGGTCCACTCGCCGACCAGGTCTTCAACCGTATGCGGAGCGTTCTTCAGCGGATTGTTGGCCTTGTCCATCCGGCCTTCCTCGATGTCGCGGGCTTCCTCGCGGATCGCCAGCATCGCCTCGCAGAAGCGATCGATCTCGGCCTTGGTCTCCGATTCCGTCGGCTCGATCATCAGCGTTCCCGCAACCGGCCAACTCATGGTCGGCGCATGGAAGCCGCAATCGATCAGGCGCTTGGCGACATCGTCAACCGTTACGCCGGCCGAGGCGGCAAGCGGACGCGTGTCGATGATGCATTCATGTGCCACGCGACCCGAGGCCGACGTATAGAGCACGTCATAGGCGCCCTTCAGCCGTGCCGCGATATAGTTCGCGTTGAGGATCGCGACCTTGGTCGCCTGGGTTAGACCTTCGCCACCCATCATCAGGCAGTAGGACCAGCTGATCGGCAGGATCGACGGCGAACCATAGGGCCCGGCCGAAACCGCACCCGGGCGACCATCGGTGACCACATGGCCCGGCAGGTACGGTGCCAGATGCGCCTTGACGCCGATCGGCCCCATGCCGGGACCACCGCCGCCATGCGGGATGCAGAAGGTCTTGTGCAGGTTGAGGTGGGAAACGTCAGAACCGATATCGCCGGGGCGGGCGACGCCCACCATGGCATTCATGTTGGCGCCGTCGAGATAGACCTGGCCACCATGAGCGTGAGTGATCTCGCAGATCTCGCGCACCGTCTCCTCGAACACACCATGCGTCGAGGGATAGGTGATCATGCAGCAGGAGAGATTGGCCGCATGCTGTTCCGCCTTCGCGCGGAAGTCCTCGAGATCGACGTCGCCGTTGTCTTTCGACTTCACCGGCACGACCGTCATGCCGACCATCTGGGCGGAAGCCGGGTTGGTGCCATGCGCAGAGGTCGGGATCAGGCAGACCGTGCGATGAGTATCGCCCCGCGACAGGTGATAAGCGCGGATCGTGAGGAGGCCGGCATATTCCCCTTGAGCACCCGAATTCGGCTGCATCGAGATCGCGTCATAACCGGTGACCGCGCAAAGCTTTTCCGAGAGGTCGTCGATCATCTCCTTGTAGCCCAGCGCCTGGTCTTCCGGCACGAAGGGATGGATGTCGGAGAATTCCGGCCAGGTGATCGGCAGCATTTCCGCCGTCGCATTCAGCTTCATCGTGCAGGAGCCGAGCGGGATCATCGCCCGGTCGAGCGCGAGGTCGCGGTCGGAGAGCCGGCGGATATAGCGGGTCATCTCGCTTTCCGCGCGGTTCATGTGGAAGATCGGATGGGTCAGATACTCGCTGGTGCGCAGCAGATCCTTGGGCAGGCGGTAATCAGCCTCGAATTCCGAAACCGTAAACTTGCCACCAAATGCGCGCCAGACGGCCTCGAGCGTCGCCGGACGGGTCCGCTCGTCGAGCGCGATCCCGACCTTGGTTTCACCGACCTTGCGCAGGTTGACACCTTCGGCGACGGCAGCCCGCATGACGAGACCCTGCATATGGCCGACTTCGACCGTGATCGTGTCGAAGAAGGTTTCCGGCTCTATCGTATAGCCGAGCTTTTCCAGGCCCTTGGCGAGCAGGACGGTCTTTCGGTGTACCTGCTGCGCGATCGCCTTCAGCCCTTGCGGGCCGTGGAAGACCGCATACATCGAGGCCATGACGGCGAGCAGAACCTGCGCGGTGCAGATGTTCGACGTCGCCTTTTCGCGGCGGATATGCTGTTCGCGGGTCTGCAGCGACAGGCGATAGGCACGGTTGCCGCGCGCATCGACGGAGACGCCGACAAGACGGCCAGGCATCGAGCGCTTGATCGCATCTTTCACCGCCATATAGGCCGCATGCGGACCGCCATAGCCGACCGGTACGCCGAAGCGCTGGGTCGAACCGATGGCGATATCGGCACCCATTTCGCCGGGCGACTTCAAAAGCAGCAGGGCGAGGATGTCCGCGGCGACAGCGGCAAGTGCGCCGGTCTGGTGCAGTCGGGCGATCAGGCCGGAGAAGTCCCGGACATGGCCGTGCGTGCCCGGATACTGGAAGATGGCGCCGAAGACTTCGGTCGGGTCGAGATCAGTGAAGGGGTCGCCGACCGTGACCGTCCAGCCGAGCGGCTCGGCGCGGGTCTGGATGACGGCGATGGTCTGCGGGTGGCAATCCTTGTCGACGAAGAAGCCGGTCGCCTTGGTCTTGGCGCTGCGCTGGCAGAGCGCCATGGCTTCGGCGGCAGCGGTAGCCTCATCGAGGAGCGAGGCATTCGCCACGTCGAGACCGGTGAGATCGGTCACCATGGTCTGGAAGTTGAGAAGTGCCTCCAGGCGGCCCTGGCTGATTTCCGGCTGGTAGGGTGTATAGGCCGTGTACCAGGCGGGGTTTTCCAGGATGTTGCGCTGGATGACCGGCGGCGTGATGGTGCCGTAATAGCCCTGGCCGATCAGCGAGGTCAGGACCTTGTTCTTGTTGGCCGTCTCGCGCAGCTTGTCGAGCGCCTCACGCTCGGTCATCGCCGCACCCCAGGTGAGCGGCACCTTCTGGCGGATAGAGCCGGGAACGGTATCGTCGATCATCTCGTCGAGCGAGTGATAGCCGATCACCTTCAGCATCTCCGTCATCTCGGCGGGCGAGGGACCGATATGGCGCCGGTTGGCGAAATCGTACGGATCGTAATCCGTGAACTGGAATTCCGTCGTCATCAGGCGATCAGCTCCTTGTAGGCGGCCTCGTCGAGCAGGGCGTCGGCGTCCGAGGGGTTGGCGAGCTTCAGCTTGAAGAACCAGGCAGCCCCTTCCGGATCGGAATTGACCAGCGACGGATCGTCGACGATCGCCTGGTTGATCTTGACGACTTCACCGTCCAGCGGGCAGTAGACGTCGGAGGCTGCCTTGACGCTTTCGACGGTCGCAGCGCTTGCGTCCTTCTTGAAGCTCGAACCCTCTTCCGGAAGCTCGACGAAGACGAGATCGCCGAGTTGGCCGGCGGCATGGGTGGTGATTCCGACGGTGGCAATGCCATCTTCGATCTTCAGCCATTCGTGTTCAGCGGTGAATTTCAACATGGTTCTCTCCGGAGATTCTTTTCAACGTTTGTAGGTGGGGGTGACGAAGGGCAGGGCGGTGACGGTGAGGGGCAACAGCTTGCCGCGGACCTCCGCAAAAACCTGGGTGCCGGGGGCAGCCATCTCTGTCGGCACATAGCCCATGGCAACAGGGCCTTCGGCGCTGGGGCCGAAGCCGCCCGACGAGACGTGGCCGATCTCGACCTTGCCCTCGGCATCGGAAAACAGCTTCGCTGGCGGGCGCACCGGGGCCTTGCCCTCGGGCTTCAGGCCGACGCGGCGGCGGGAAACGCCATTGTCGAGTTCATCGAGGATACGGGCTGCACCCGGAAAGCCGCCTGCGCGGGCGCCACCGCTGCGGCGTACCTTCTGGATCGCCCATTCGATCGACGCTTCCACAGGCGAAGTGCTCGTGTCGATGTCGTTGCCATAGAGGCAGAGACCCGCTTCGAGGCGGAGCGAATCACGCGCGCCAAGCCCGATTGCCTGACAGTCCGGCTGGTCGAGAAGCGCCCTGGCGAAATCGGTAGCCCGGCCGGCCGGGACCGAGATTTCGAAACCGTCTTCGCCGGAATAGCCGGTGCGAGAGACGAGGGCAGGGATGTCGCCCAGAGACAGTTCACGCACGTCCATGAACTTCATGGCTGCGACGTCGGAGTTGAGCGCCGTAAGCACGGCTTCCGCCTTCGGCCCCTGCAGGGCAAGCAGTGCGCGGTCGTCATGCACGATGACCTCCACGCCAGCCGGAAGCTTTGCCCGCATATGGGCGATGTCGGCATCCTTGCAGCCGGCATTGACGACGACCAGCAGGCGTTCGCCAAGACGCGAGATCATCAGATCGTCGAGGATGCCGCCATTGTCATCGGTGAAGAAACCGTAGCGCTGGCGTCCGTCCTTCAGGCCGAGGATGTCGACCGAGACCAGTGTTTCCAGCGCTGCGGCAGCGTCTTCGTAACTGCCGGAGGCGGCGACCAGCTCGACCTGACCCATATGGGACACATCGAAGAGGCCGGCGGCGGCACGGGTATGGAGATGCTCCTTCAGGACGCCGGCCGGATACTGAACCGGCATGTCGTAGCCGGCAAAGTGCACCATCTTGGCGCCAAGCGATACGTGAAAGTCATAAAGGGGGGTGCGTTTCAGTTGGGTCTGATCGTCCAAGACGTCGCCTCCGGGTTTGAGCGCTCGCGCGCTTGCTCAGGTCTGGGCACGGTTGTGCCACTTCATGAGCCCCCTCTGTCCTTGTGCCTGAGATTGTTATCCCTTCGGCTTGGTCCGCTTTGGAAACGGGCCTCTCTCCAGAGTGCAGTCGACGCCTTGTGGTCCTTTTGCCTGAGAGTTTCCGGGGCGGTTGCTCCTTCGGCTCCGGATTGAACCGGTTTCTCCCAACAAGGTTGTGATGGCATTATCTGGCCACATGGGGCCTTGGCAAGGGGGTGCGTCGCTCGCAAGCAGATTTTTGTCGCTTGAGCGTCATCTTTGCGCCAGCGCAAGTGTCGGAGCATTTGGACCGCCGGCGCGGCATCTCGCCACTTGGCAGGACGGGCACATCGCGATAATGCATGGTCGGAACGGGGACGACCATGAAGCCGAAGGTCAAGACAGCAACGATGATCCTGCGCATCTTCTGCGCCATCGTCTTCCTGTCGGTCGGTTTTGCTCATCGCACACCGGCGGCGATCGCAACAGATGCCGTTTCGATTGCCTATAGCCTCCCCGATGGCAGCTTTGCGGATCTTTGTATTGGGGATCGGGGACAAAAACACAGTCACGAATCGGGCGATTGCGAAGCCTGCCGCCTTGCGGGCTCTGTCATCCTGCCGCCGCCGGGCGACCATGCCTGGTTGCTGAGCGCCTTCGCCAGTCTCGGCACGGTCAAGCCGCTCGAACCCTCGGTTCACTCCGCCTATGTTCTCGACAGGCCGCGCCTGCGCGGGCCGCCAATCTCCGCCTGATCCTTCGAAGCCACACCAGATGAAAAGTGATCGCCGCAGGTCGCGTGCGCGCCGCGGTCAGGAGAATGCCTCATGAACACCCGATTGATTGTCGCCACCAGCCTCGTTGCTCTCGCGTCGACCGGCTCGGCCCTTGCCCATGCCACCTTCGCAAATGAACCTGTTGCGGTCGGCTCCTATGTTGCCGCCACCCTGCAGGTCCCGCATGGCTGCGACGGCAAGGCGACCAACGAAGTCCGCATCAAGCTGCCGGAAGGCTTCATCTCCGCCAAGCCGATGGTCAAGCCTGGCTGGGAGATCGAGGTGATCACCGGCGATTACCAGAACAGCTATGACAATCACGGCAAGGAAGTAAAATCCGGTCCGGTCGAGATCCGCTTCAAGAACGGTGAACTACCGGACAATTTCTACGACACCTTCACCGTCTACGGTAAGGTCGCAGCCGGCGATCCGGCAACTGGTCTGGCCTTCCCGACGGTGCAACTGTGCGGTGCCGATGCCAAGGTTGCCTGGGATCAGATTGCAGCCCCCGGTCAGGATCCGCACGAACTTGACGGGCCGGCACCGGTCCTCACGCTCGCGGCCGCCGCGGAAGATCCGCATGCCGGCCATGGTGCCCATGCCGGCCACGGCGACCAGGCCGCGGCCGCTGGACACGGGGCGCATGCGGCTCATGGTGAGCATGCCGGTCACGGCGATCATATGGCGGCGACCGATCCGGGTGGTTTCGAGCCTGTTTCTGTCGGTGACCTCGACATCACCGCAGGCTTTACCAAGGCGATGCTGCCAGGCCAGCCGGTTGGTGGCGGCTTTGTCGCCATCACCAACAAGGGCAGCGTGGACGACAGGCTCGTATCCGCATCCTCCGAGCGCGCCGGCGAGGTGCAACTGCACGAGATGGCGATGCAGGGCGACGTCATGAAGATGCGTCAGCTTCCGGATGGCATTCCCGTTCCGGCCGGTCAGACGGTGGAGCTGGTTCCCGGTGGGTTGCACCTGATGTTCTTCAAGGTCGCCGAGCCTTTCCAGGAAGGCCAGACCGTCAAGGTCACCCTGACCTTCGAAAAGGCCGGCGCCGTCGACGTGGTTCTGCCGGTCGGCCCCGCCAAGGCCAAGTGATCCCTGTCACTGCAGTCTGACACAACGAAAAACCGCGGCCGGCAACGGTCGCGGTTTTTTGGTCTCTCGGGCTGTATCGGTCCGCGTTCAGGCAACCGAATTCTTGTAGGCCTCGATCGTGTCCTTCAGGGTCGCCTGCTCAAGGCGCTCCTGGCTCGAGGTCAGGAAATACAGGGCGAGCGCCGGGGGCTGCACGACGCTCACAAGCGCGCGCAAACGCAGATCGTCGCCTCGGGCTGCCTTCTCGGCAAGCACACGCGTGTGGTCCTCGACATAGGAGGCACGCGACACGCGTTGAGGCGGTTTGGTCGGCTCCATCGCATAAGCGGCGGTATTGGCAGAGACTGTGACAACCTGTGTCATGGGCTTGTTCCGCGATTACATAACGACATTAGAATAAACTATGCGCATCTATGCATCTTTAAGTCGAATGAGCGAACTTGAATAAATCTTTAGCGATTTTGATCGCTCATTTCAGGACCTTCGATCCATGGCGTTTGCTGCAGATCAAGGCGGCGCGTGTGGGGGCGGATAACCTTGCCGAATTCTTTGAAAACACGGAGCCAATCCATGATCATCCTCGTTGGATATGCGACGGTAGAGGGACAGTCGCGCAAGATCGCCGGAAGCATAGCGGCCGAGATTGAAGCTGCCGGAGACCGGGCGCTTCTGTTCGATATTGGCCTCGGTGGCGAATATGCCCTGGGCCGTCCCGAGGCGGCGATCCTCTGTGCGCCTGTTCATGCCGCGCGTTATCCTGCCTCCTTCGTCTCTTTCGTCCATCAGGAAGCGCCGTGGCTCAAAAGCGTCCCTTCCGCCTTCGTCTCCGTTTCGCTGCTGATCCGCAGCGAGTTGGAGGAGGAGAGGCAGGAGGCGCGGCACTTCCCGGACGGCCTTCTCACCGAGACCGGCTGGGCACCCGGCATGGTGCATCACGCCGCCGGTGCACTGCGTTACAGCGAATATGATTTCTTCAGACGCTGGATGATGAAGCGCATGGCTGCCCATGAGAATGCGCCCACCGACATCAGCCAGGACCATGAATTCACCGATTGGACGGCGCTCGGCCGTTTCGTCCGAGAGTTCCGCTCGTCCGCCGGGGCTTGACGCGAAGCGTTTCAGCGGCTTGAACCGGTGCATCGCTCAGACACCGGAGGCCGCCATGTTTCATATTCTGCTCGTCGCCATCGGCGGCGCGATCGGCTCGGTAGCGCGTTATCTTGTCGGGGTCGGCATGGGGCGGCTGATGGGCATGTCCTTTCCCTGGGGTACGCTGACCGTGAACATCGTCGGTTCCTTTGCCATCGGAATTCTGACCGAACTCGTGGCCCGCCGCTTCAATGCTTCGGCGGAGTTGAGGCTTTTGATCGTGGTCGGCTTTCTTGGCGGCTTCACCACGTTTTCCTCCTTTTCGCTCGACACCATGGCCCTGGTCGAACGCGGGGCAACGTTTCACGCCTTCGCCTATGTCGGTGCGAGCCTGGTTCTGGCGCTGGGCGCGGCATTCGGCGGGCTTCTCCTTGGCCGCAGCCTCTTCTGAGCCGCGAATTTCATTTCTGCTTTCCCTTCTGGGCCGAAATCAACTAAAGGCTCCGAACAAAGGGCTCTGCCCACTTGCAGAATGAAAGAATCCAGATGGCTGGCATCGAACTTATTACCGTGGAGGCAGACGAGGCCGGCATGCGCCTCGATCGCTGGTTCAAGATCCACTATCCGGGTCTCGGCTTCGGTCCCCTGCAGAAACTGCTGCGTTCCGGCCAGGTCCGTGTCGATGGCGGTCGGGTGAAAACCGATGCCCGGGTTCAGCCCGGTCAGGTCGTGCGTGTGCCGCCGATGGATGTCGATGCCAAGAAGACCGGCCCGATCGCTAGCCACGACCTCAAGCATGGCGACGATCACGAACTTCTGTCGCGTATGCTGTTGCACGAAGACGAGAAGGTCTTCGTGCTGAACAAGCCGGCGGGTCTCGCTGTGCAGGGTGGCTCCGGCCTCAACAGGCACATCGACAAGATGCTCGAAGCCTGGACCAGCAGGAAAGGCGAGAAGCCGCGCCTCGTGCATCGCCTCGACCGCGACACGTCGGGTGTTCTCGTTGTTGCCCGCACGCGCGGTGCGGCCCAGAAGCTGACGGCCGCCTTCCGCGAACGCGACACCAAGAAGATCTACTGGTCGCTGGTGAAGGGCGTGCCGCGCAAGCACGAGGACAAGATCTCGACCTGGCTCACCAAGGACCAGACCGACGAGGGCGACCGCATGCGGGTCTGCAAGCACGGCGAGGAGGGCGCGGACCACGCCATCACCTATTACCGCGTCATCGACACGGCGGCCCAGAACCTCGCCTGGCTGGAGATGGAGCCCTATACCGGCCGTACCCATCAGCTGCGCGTCCATGCACTGCATATTGGTCATCCGATCATCGGTGACCCCAAATACTTCATCGACGACCACAACTGGGATTTCCCCGGCGGTGTCCAGAAGCGCCTGCATCTGCATGCACGTTTCATCGACCTGCCTCATCCCAATGGCGGTCGCCTGAAGGTCACTGCACCGCTGCCGCCGCACATGGTGCAGACCTGGAACCTGCTCGGCCTCGACCAGCGGGATGGTGACAGGGACGGCGAATGAAGCTTGTACTCTTCGATTGCGACGGGACGCTGGTCGACAGCGCTGGCCTGATCCATGAGGTCATGCGCCACACATTTCGGGATTTCCACAAGCCGGAACCGGAATTCGCCACGACGAAGTCGATCATTGGCCTGACGCTCGACATCGCAATCGCCCGCATGGACGGCAAGCCGCATGCCGATGATGAGGCAGTCGCCATGGCCGCCCATTACAAGGCTATCTTCAGCGAAGTGCGTCGGACGTCTGGTTTCGGCGAAACCATGTTCGATGGCATCCGCGAGGTGCTCGACGCGCTGATCGCGCGCGAAGACGTCTGGCTCGGCGCTGTGACTGGCAAATCGCGCCGCGGCCTCGAGATGATTCTTGAAGGCCATGGCCTCAAGCCCCATTTCCTGTTCTGCCGCACGGCCGACGACTGCCCGTCCAAGCCGCATCCGGCCATGGTCAGCGAATGCTGCGATGAGTCCGGTATCACGCCCAGCGAAACCATCGTCATTGGCGACGCGGTCTACGACATGCAGATGGCCAAGGCCGCAGGTGCCGCCGCCATCGGTGTTGCCTGGGGCTATGCCGCAATCGACGATCTCTGGAAAGCAGGCGCCGATGCCGTCGTCGAACGGCCGGCCGACCTTCTGGCTTACATTCACTAGAGCATTTCCGGCGAAAAGATAATCGCCACCAATGCTCTATCTCTTTGTTTTTACGCAATTCCGGACGCAAAGCCGCTTCGCGCTTTTGCTGGAATTGCTCTAGGAGCACCTCATGCGCGACGAGCTCGACAAGGACATTTTCGGCACTTTCGTTCCGGAGCACAGCCACGAGGATCCGGTGCGCCGCGCCCAGATCCAGATGAAGCGCCCGCTGCCCAAGCGCTTCTACACCGAGGTGACAATGGGCGAGGGACCGGATGGTTTCACCATTCTCCTCGATGGCAAGCCGGTGAAGACGCCGGCCAAGAATGCGCTGGCACTTCCGACCCGGGAGGCCGCAGAACTGGTGGTCGCCGAATGGGCAGCCCAGGGCGAGCACATCAATCCGGCCACCATGCCGATTACCAAGCTTGCCAACACGGCCATCGATGCCGTCACCAACAGCCTTGATGATGTCTTCGATGAGATCGTACGCTTTGCCGGCAGCGATCTGCTCTGCTACCGCGCCGATGCGCCGAAGGAGCTTGTCGAGCGCCAGGCGAAGCATTGGGACCCGGTTCTGGCCTGGATCGCTACCGCGCATCAAGCCCGCTTCATTCTGGTTGAGGGTGTGATGCACCAGGAACAGCCGGCGGCGGCGATTCTGTCTTATGAAAAGGCCCTTGAGCCCTATCGCGAGCCGTTCCGGATCTCGTGTCTCAACGTCGTGACCACGCTGACGGGCTCTGCGGTTCTGGCGCTTGCCTTTGCCGAAGGGGCCTTCGACCTCGACACAGTGTGGGCGTTCGCCCATGTTGACGAGGACTGGACAAGTGAACACTGGGGCAGCGACGAGGAGGCGGAAGCGCGCCGCGAAGCCCGTTACGCCGAATATGCGGCTGCAGCCGCCCTGTTTGCCGCGCTCGATCCATCAAGTTAACCCGGCACTAACCATAATGGAGTGATGCTCTGGCGGTAAGAATCACCGCCGGAGTCGTCATGACAGCTCGCAGTCTGCGCACCGCAATCGCGTTCGGGCTTGTCCTGTGTCTGGTCTCATGCGCGAGCATCCAGGCCCGCATGTTTCCAAAGCATCTCGTCTACTACGTCCGCAATGTCACGGTGATGGCAGATGCCAGCATGCCGCGCGATCTGCTCTCCGGCGTTGATGCCCGCATATCGACGTCCATTGCCGCGACACGCCCGCCGAAAGGGGCCGAACGTGTGGTGCTGATGGTCAAGATCGACCGACTCGATCGGGGCGAGGGCGCAAGGCGCCGCATGGGGCGCGCGCATTTCACTGTGACTGCCACGTCCGTCGATACGGGTGAGCCGGTCGCGGATGGAAGATATGTCGTCAACGCTTCGACTGATGATCCTCGTTTCGCCCTCGGCTCACTGGCCGAAGAAATTGCAGCGCGCATCCGCTTCGAGTTTTCCCTTGCCCACACGCTGGTCCGAACGGTGCCCGCACCGCGGACCATGTCGACCTTGCTGAAGACGGATCCGGTCGTCGCCTCTGCGCCGACGCCGCCGGCGGTCCCGCGTGTCAGTGGTCCTCCGCGCGTCCTCCAGTCTCCAGCGGTTGCAAGCCCTGCCTCGGCCGTGTCGGCTGTAGCGGCCAACCCGCCTCCCGGTGAAATGGTTGCCCCGCCTGTCGCTTCGACCACCCAGGCAGAAAAGCCGGCATATCCGGCTCAGCCGCCGCGCAATGCGGCGGAGGTGAAGCCAGGGACGACGGTGGAGCAGGGCGCGCGCGCCGCGGTCCGGCTCGGCGGCGGATGCGATCCGACCGTCTCTGCAGACTGCCTCACCCCAAAGCCATAATGCTTCCTGCGCAACTTGGCCGCCGCTTATAGACAGCCCGGCACCGCAGCCGTGATTGACTTGGTCGATGCCCGGGCCTAATCCTTGTCGCGGATGGTTTCCGGACGGCAGACAGGCTGGCCGGAGAGCAAAAGGGAATGCGAAGGCCTGGACCCATGCAGGGCAAGCCGAACGCAGCCGACCCCGCGACTGTATTGCAGCGAGGGCCTTCCATCCTGCCTGTGGAGATTGATGGCGACGGATCGCATGGTGCGGTCGGCCTGATGTCGAAGCGGGTGGGAAAAGCCACTGGAGTGGCGACACGAACAGCCGGGGCTGGACGCCTCTTCTTCTACGAATCGTCCTCCTCTTCGTGTCGCAAAGAACTCCGGGAAGGCGAGGAAGACCCGCAGGCCTCCGTGCCACGACCTGCGAGCCAGGAGACCTGCCATCCGTGACGGGCATAATGCCCACCTGGGGAGAACTCCCCGTTGCCAACACGGAGGTTGTCTTGGCGACGTTTGACAGATGCGGACCCTTGGGGTCCCGCAGAGGGTTTGTGCCGTTGGTGCAGGGACCTTCTGCTGACTTGGATTATGCCGCGCCCAGGCGTGGCAAGCGACGTCTGCGCCTCCATGGGAGCGTCGGCGCGCAATGACCGCATGCCATTCCCGATCAATCCTGGTTCTCGGCGGCGCCCGGTCGGGCAAGTCGCATTTTGCCGAGGGATTGGCGCGCAATTCGGCACTTGAAAAAATCTACCTCGCCACTGGCCGTGCCTGGGATGACGAGATGCGCGACCGCATCGCCACCCACAAGGCCGACCGTGCCGATGACGGCTGGACGACGCATGAGGAGCCGCTGGATCTTGTCGGCGCGCTGAAAGCGCTCGATGGCTCGCACCGCGTCATCCTCGTCGACTGCCTGACGCTCTGGGTCACAAATCTGATGATGGAAGAGGGGCGTGACGTCGATGCCGAGGGCGCAGCCCTTGCCGCCGTACTCGATGACATCAAGGCCACCGTCATCTTCGTCTCCAATGAAGTCGGCCTAGGCATCGTGCCCGAAAACAAGATGGCCCGCGCCTTTCGCGACCATGCCGGCCGTCTCCACCAAGCCATCGCCGCTGAAGCGGCTGAAGTCTATTTCGTTGCGGCCGGATTGCCGCTGAAAATGAAGGGTTGAACCATGTTGCAGCAAAAGATCCCCGCCACCGTCATCACCGGCTTTCTCGGCGCCGGCAAGACCACGATTATCCGCAACATGCTGATGAATGCCGGCGGCAAGAAGATCGCGCTGATCATCAACGAATTCGGTGACCTCGGCGTCGATGGCGACGTACTGAAGGGCTGCGGTGCCGACAACTGCACCGAAGATGACATCATCGAACTGACCAATGGCTGCATCTGCTGCACCGTCGCCGACGACTTTGTGCCGACCATGCAGAAGCTGCTCGACCGCGACGTGAAACCCGATCACATCGTCATCGAGACCTCGGGTCTCGCGCTGCCTCAGCCGCTGGTCGCCGCCTTCAACTGGCCCGACATCCGTACCCGCGTGACTGTCGATGGCGTCGTGACCGTGGTTGATAGTGCTGCCGTGGCGGCTGGCCGTTTTGCCGATGACCACGACGCCGTTGCCGCCCAGCGCGCCGAGGACGACAGCGTCGACCACGAAAGCCCGATCGAGGAACTCTTCGAGGACCAGTTGACCTGCGCCGACCTGATCGTCCTGAACAAGACCGACCTGCTGGACGCTGCCGGCATCGCCGCCGTGCGCGCCGAGGTCAGCGCTCGCACCACCCGCAAGCCATCGATGATCGAGGCAAGGAACGGCGAAGTGCCGTCGCTCGTCTTGCTCGGCATTGGCGCCAGCACGGAAGACGACATCGCGAACCGCAAATCCCATCACGAGCTGGAGCATGAGGCACTGCATGCCTCCGGCGAAGACCACGACCATCATCATGACCACGACGAGTTCGAAAGCTTCGTCTTGAAGCTCGGCGCGATCAAGGACGCTTCCGATTTCATCGACCGCTTGAAGCCGGTCATAACGAAGCACGACATCCTGCGTTTGAAGGGGTTTATCGACGTGCCCGGCAAGCCGATGCGTCTCGTCATCCAGGCTGTCGGTACCCGCATCGACACCTATTTCGACCGTCCCTGGACATCAGCTGAAAAGCGTGAAACGCGCATCGTTGTCATCGGCCTGCATGAATGGGATTTCGGCGCTGTCGTCGAGGATGTCCAGGCGGCGGCTGGCTGATCCATGCATCTCCTGCTTGCCCAGAAGGGATCGATCAGCGACGGCGACGAGGCGATCGATCTTGGCCAGACGCCGGGGGATGTATTGTTTCTCTCGGCGGCCGACACGGAGCTTGCGGCCATTGCCGCAGCCGTGCAGGCGCGGGGTGAGCATAGGCTGAACTGGCGGCTCGCCAGCCTGATGAGCCTGAAACACCCGATGTCAGTCGATACCTATATCGAGCGCACGGCGCGCCATGCGCGGCTGATCGTGATCAGGGCGCTGGGTGGGGCGAGTTATTTCCACTATGTGCTGGAAGCGCTGCATGCTTGCGCCCGGCGCAGCGGAGCGGCAATCGTCGTATTGCCCGGCGATGACAAGCCGGACGAGGGGCTTGCACCGTTCCAAGCCTGCAGGGACGAGGACCGGCAGGCTCTCTGGGCCTATCTGACCGAAGGCGGGGCGGGCAATGCCGAGGCCTTCGTCGCCTATGCCGGGGCTTTGCTCGACGGAGCAGAGAGGCCAGAACCGGCGCGTCCATTGCTGAAGGCCGGCATCTGGTGGCCGGGCAGTGGCGTGATCGGGGTCGAAGAGTGGGAGAGGCTGGCTCTCCCTTCTCCCCGTTCACGGGGAGAAGGTGCCCGAAGGGCGGATGAGGGGCAAATCTCAGCGCAAGCCCAGCCCCTCACCCTGACCCTCTCCCCGCAGGCGGGGAGAGGGAATGTAACCCCCCTCTGTTTCTACCGCGCACTCGTCCAGAGCGGCGAGACGGCACCCGTCGAAGCCATGGTCGAAGCCTTGCAGGCCAAGGGACTGATCGCGCTGCCGGTCTTCGTCTCGAGCCTCAAGGACCAGGTCTCGGTCGATACGCTGCGCGCCATCTTCAACCGCTTCCCGCCATCGGTGGTCATCAACACGACTGGTTTCGCCGTCTCGACTCCGGGCGCGGAAAAGCCGTCGACGGTGCTCGACGAGACAGGTGCTGTTGTCCTGCAGGCGATCTTCTCCTCTTCGCCGCGGAGCACGTGGGAGGGCTCGACCCAGGGCCTGAGCGCCCGCGATCTGGCGATGAGCGTCGCCCTGCCGGAAGTCGATGGCCGCGTGCTGACGCGCGCCGTCTCCTTCAAGTCCAAGGCGCGCTTCGACGAGCGGGTCGAAGCCAATCTCGTCAGCCATGAGCCGGATACCGGCCGCATGCGTTATGTCGCAGAGCTCGCCGCCAACTGGGCGAAGCTACGCGCAACCGAACCCACCGATCGCCGTGTGGCTCTGATCATGGCCAATTACCCGAACCGCGACGGACGTCTCGGCAATGGCGTTGGACTGGACACTCCGGCCGGTACGATCCAGGTGATGCTGGCAATGCGGGACGCCGGTTACGACGTCGCCGATCTGCCGCCGGATGGGGACGCGCTGATGCAGGCACTGATGGCCGGACCGACCAACGCGGCGCATGACGGGCGCGTAATACGCGAGCGCATTTTGATAAGCGATTATAGATCCTTCTTCGATATTCTTCCGAAAGAGGTTCAGGAACGAGTCACCGCCCGATGGGGTGCCCCGGAGACCGATCCTTTCCATCTCGATGGTGCCTTCGCGCTGCCGCTGATGCGTTTCGGCAAGCTTATGATCGGCATCCAGCCGGCGCGTGGCTACAACATCGACCCCAAGGAAAGTTATCACTCGCCGGATCTCGTACCGCCGCATGGCTATCTTGCTTTCTACGCTTTCCTGAGGCGGGAATTCGGCGCGCAGGCCATCATCCACATGGGCAAACACGGCAATCTTGAATGGCTACCAGGCAAGGCGCTGGCGCTGTCGGAGACCTGTTTCCCGGAAGCCGTCTTCGGTCCGTTGCCGCATCTCTATCCCTTCATCGTCAACGATCCCGGCGAGGGCACACAGGCCAAGCGCCGCAGCTCCGCCGTCATCATCGACCATCTGACGCCACCGCTGACCCGGGCCGAAAGCTACGGACCGCTGAAGGATCTCGAAGCGCTGGTCGACGAGTACTACGAGGCCTCGGGCGGTGATCCGCGCCGGCTGGTCCTGCTGAAAAAGCAGATCCTGGAGCTGATCGCCGATATCGGCCTCGATCAGGATGCCGGCATCGCCAAGGGTGAGGCGGAGGATCAGGCGCTGGAAAAGCTCGACGCCTATCTCTGCGACTTGAAGGAAATGCAGATTCGCGACGGGCTCCACATCTTCGGGAAGGCACCCGAGAGGCGCTTGCTGACCGATCTCGTCGTGGCACTGGCGCGTGTGCCGCGGGGTCAGGGCGAGGGTGGCGATGCCAGTTTGCAGCGGGCGATCGCGGGTGATCTCCATCTGCTCTCCCCCCTTGTGGGGGAGATGTCAGCAAAGCTGACAGAGGGGGGTAAACCGCAAGTGCTGAGGGACGAGTTACCCCCCTCTGGCCTGCCGGCCATCTCCCCCACAAGGGGGGAGAACGGCACAGCAGCCGATGGCGTGCCCCCTTCTCCCCGCAGCCACAGAGAAGGTGACCGGAGGGCGGATAAGGTGCAGACCTTCGATCCACTCAACTGCGTGATGTCCAATCACTGGACCGGAGCGAAGCCGCCGATCATGTCCGGCATTACAGATGCCCCCTGGCGCACGGCTGGCGACACCGTCGAGCGCATCGAACTGCTGGCCGCCAAATTCGTTTCCGGAGAAATGGCCTGCCCGGAAGACTGGCCGCGAACGAAAGCGGTCCTCGCCGAAATCGAGACCCGCCTCAAACCGGCCGTGGTGAAATCCGGCGCGGCCGAGATTGAGGGCCTGCTGAAGGGCCTTGCCGGCCAATTCGTGCCCCCGGGTCCCTCCGGCGCGCCGACGCGCGGGCGACCTGACGTCCTGCCCACAGGGCGAAACTTCTACTCCGTCGACAGCCGCGCAGTGCCGACACCGGCGGCTTACGAACTGGGCAAGAAATCCGCCGAGCTGCTGATCCAGCGTTATGTGCAGGATCACGGCGAATGGCCGACCGCCTTCGGCATCACCGCCTGGGGCACTTCCAACATGCGCACCGGCGGCGATGATATCGCGCAGGCCTTGGCGCTGATCGGGGTCAAGCCGCTCTGGGATATGGCCTCGCGCCGCGTCACCGGCTTCGAGGTAATCCCGATGGCGATCCTCGGTCGGCCGCGTGTCGATGTCACATTGCGCATCTCCGGTTTCTTCCGCGATGCCTTTCCCGAGCAGATCGCGCTGTTCGACAAGGCGGTACGCGCGGTCGCAGACCTCGACGAGGACGAGGGCGACAATCCGATCGCGGCCCGCGTGCGGGCGGAGACCGGCAAACTGATCGCCGAAGGACTCGATGAAAAACAGGCCGCCCGCCGCGCCGGTTACCGCGTTTTCGGCTCGAAGCCCGGCGCCTATGGTGCGGGCCTGCAGGCCCTGATCGACGAGAAGGGCTGGAGCGGCCGCGCCGATCTCGCCGAGAGTTATCTCGTCTGGGGTGGCTACGCCTATGGCGCGGGCGAGGAGGGCAAGGCGGAGCGCGGGCTGTTCGAGGAGCGGCTGCGCTCCGTCCAGGCCGTGGTGCAGAACCAGGACAACCGCGAGCACGACCTGCTAGACAGCGACGACTATTACCAGTTCGAAGGCGGCATGACGGCAGCGATCGAGCATGTTGCGGGTGTCAGGCCGAAGGTCTATCACAACGATCATTCGCGGCCGGAAAAGCCTGTGATCCGCAGCCTGGAGGAAGAGATTGGCCGCGTGGTGCGCGCTCGTGTCGTCAATCCCAAATGGATCGAAGGCGTCATGCGCCACGGCTACAAGGGCGCCTTCGAAATCACCGCGACGGTCGATTATATGTTTGCTTTCGCCGCAACGACCGGCGCCGTGCGCGACCACCATTTTGAAGCCGTCTACCAGGCCTTCATCCTTGACGAGCGCGTGCGCGACTTCATGGCCGAGAAGAATGCACCGGCCCAGAAGGAGCTGGCCGAACGCCTGATCGAGGCAATCGATCGCGGATTGTGGACGCCGAAGAGCAATTCCGCCAAGTTCACCCTCGTTGAGATGGTTGAAGGAGAGCAACATGCCTGATGTTCACAGTGGAAAACCGGTGGCTTTGAGCGGCCATTGCCTGTGTGGTGGCGTGCGCTTCCGCACGACTGGCCTGGTCCGGACCTCCGGCCATTGCCATTGCGAAAGCTGCCGGCGTGCCGCCTCGTCGCCGGTCACCACCTTCTTCACCGTCCCGCGCGAGGGCACCGAAATCGGTGGTGAGAGCCTGCGCTTCTATGCGTCTTCACCCGGGGTGCGGCGCGGCTTTTGCGGCAATTGCGGCTCGCCGATGTCCTTTGAGACAGAGCGCCGGCCTGACGATATCGATCTGTATGTGGCGAGCCTCGATGCAGGCCTTTCCGTCCCGATCCGCGAACACTGGCACTGGGACGAACGGGTGGACTGGTTGCATGTCGTCGACGATCTGCCGAAGAGCGAGGGCGGGGTGTGACGGAACTGGTCCAGATCGAGCAGGTAGACGGTGATGACGATGTCTTGGCTGGGGCTGTCGATGGCATTCTCGATGAGGCGGCCGAAGCGCAGGGACGGCGGTTCGAGGGGCGAAAGGTTCAGCTGCGGGCCGTAGACGCCGGGGGCACTATGCTGGGCGGCTTGATCGGCGCGCATTTGCAGCGCTGGCTTTTCGTCAAGCTGCTGGCCGTATCGCCCGAAGCGCGCGGCAGAGGAATCGGCGCCAAGCTCCTTGCACGAGCAGAAACCCTTGCGCGCGAGGAGGGACTTGTCGGCATCTATCTCGATACCTTCGAGTTTCAGGCGCCGCGCTTCTACCTGCGCGAGGGGTATCGCGAAATCGGCCGGTTGCCGAAGCTCGGCGATGCCCCGCAGCGCATCTGGTTTGCAAAAGAATTCAACGATACCGGGAGTACGACATGACCGAGGAAACCACCGGCACCGGCGAGGCCGATCTCGCCCGCCACGCCGAAAAAATGGCCAAGAAGAAGGCCGCCCGCGACAAGATCATGGCGACAAAAACCGGCGAGAAGGGCCTGATCATCGTCCATACCGGCAAGGGCAAGGGCAAGTCGTCCGCCGCCTTCGGCATGATCTTCCGCCACATCGCCCATGGCAAGAAATGCGCCGTGGTGCAGTTCATCAAGGGCGCCATGTCGACCGGCGAGCGTGATCTCATCCTGAGGCACTTCAGCGATCTCTGCGAATTCCACACCATGGGTGAAGGCTTCACCTGGGAAACCCAGGACAAGGCGCGCGACATCGCCATGGCGAAAGCCGCCTGGGAGAAGGCCAAGGAACTGATCCGCGATCCCTCAAATTCCATGGTACTGCTCGATGAGGTGAACATCGCGATCCGCTACGACTACATCGATCTTGCCGAGGTGCTGGAGTTTCTGGCGACTGAGAAGCCACCGATGACCCATGTCGTCTTGACCGGCCGCAACGCCAAGGACGAGCTGATCGAACTCGCCGATCTCGTCACCGAGATGGAATTGGTGAAGCACCCCTTCCGCTCTGGCATCAAGGCGCAGATCGGAGTCGAGTATTGATCCTCAAAACCCGATCCACACCCGGATCGGATTGGTCGGGTCGGCAAGCAGCTTGATGGCGAGTGCAACGCAGGTGACGACCAGCAGTGGCTTGATGATCTTGGCACCCTGGCGCATGGCGAAGCGTGAGCCGGTCTGGGCGCCGAGGAACTGGCCGACGCCCATCAGCAGGCCGACCTTCCACAAGACCACGCCGCTTGCAACGAAGACCAGGAAGGCGCCGACATTCGAGCCGAGGTTCAGAAGCTTGGTATGCGCAGTCGCCTTCAGCAGGCCGAAACCGGCGAGCGAGACGAAAGCCAGCATGAAGAATGAGCCGGTGCCGGGGCCGAAGACGCCGTCATAGAGGCCGATCAGCGGCACGAGCGTGAGGCCGAAGACGAAAGGCGTCATCCGCTGATGGCGGTCTTCGTCTGAAATGTTTGGCTTCAGCGCGAAGTAGAGTGCGATAGCGACGAGCAGGAAGGGCATCAGCGCCCGCAGCACGTCGCCGGGGACCACGGTTGCGATCAGCGCACCAATTGCGCCACCGATCACGGCCATGGCCGCCATCGGCAGTTGCTTCCTCAGGTCCACATGGCCCTTGCGCGCATAGGCGATCGTGGCTGACCCCGCGCCGAACATCGATTGCAGCTTGTTCGTACCCAAGGTCTCAAGCGGTGGAATGCCCGCGATCAGCATGGCAGGAATCGTGATCAAACCGCCGCCGCCGGCGATCGAATCGATGAAACCGGCAATGAAGGCAGCGACAAACAGAAGCAGCAGGGCTTGGAAGGCGAGATCGACCACGGGGAGACTCGTGAGGAGGGCGTCAAATGTGCCGCCCTTGTGAACCAATCAGGTCCGCTCCGCAACCGACCAGGTCCGTCGCGCGTGTCGCGAGCGGGACATTCTGTGAACTGCCGCATCCGTCACACAATGCGCCGCAATCCGGTTTGACCGTTCGATGACGCTTCGATAAAGCTCATGGTAATGTGCGACGGCGCCTGTTCGACAGGCTGGAAATAGTCCGGTGCGGCCGACCCAATCAGGGGGCCAATTCCGGAGCTGTCCCAAAGGCCATGGACCACGCCTGAGAAGGCGGAAGGTTCGGCGCTTCGTACAGGCAGACAAAACGAAGCAGGGAGGCCTTTATTTATGGCGGAAAAACTCGGAATCATGGTCTGCGGCCACGGCAGCCGCAATCAGAATGCGGCCAAGGAATTTGCCGTGATCGCGGAGGCGCTGCGCGCCCGCAACCCCGAAATGCCGGTCGAATACGGCTATCTCGAATTCTGCAACCCGGTGATTTCGGCCGGTCTCGACAGCCTGCGCGCGCAGGGCGTCACCCGCGTACTGGCCGTGCCCGGCATGCTCTTTGCCGCCGGACATGCCAAGAACGACATTCCCTCCGTGCTCAACACCTATCAGGCGCAGAACCCCGGCATGGTGGTCAATTACGGCCGCGAGCTCGGCATCGACCTTAAGATGATCCGCGCCGCCGGTGATCGCATCCAGGCGGCGGTCGATGAGGCCAACGAAACGCAAGGCTTCGTCGAGAAGCATGACACGCTGCTGATGGTCGTCGGCCGTGGCTCCTCCGATCCGGACGCCAACTCCAACGCCACTAAGGTCATGCGTATGCTCTGGGAAGGCATGGGCTTCGGTTGGGGCGAAACCTGTTATTCCGGCGTGACCTTCCCGCTGGTCGAGCCGGGCCTGACCCATGCCGCCAAGCTCGGCTACAAACGCATCGTCGTCTTCCCCTATTTCCTCTTCACCGGCGTTCTGGTGAAGCGCATCTACAGCTACACCGACGAGGTGGCTGCGCGTTACCCCGAGATACAGTTCGTCAAGGCGAGCTATCTCAACGACCATCCTCTGGTGCTCGACGCATTCCAGGATCGCGTCAAGGAAATCCTCGAAGGCGCGGCGGTGATGAACTGCCAGATGTGCAAGTATCGTGAACAGGTGCTCGGCTTCGAGGCTGATGTCGGCCAGCGCCAAGAGAGCCACCATCACCATGTCGAAGGCATCGGCGGCGGACTGGAAAACTGTCCGTGCAAGGGGGACTGCGATGCCTCCTGCCGCGATCAGGATTTCTGTCGCGAGCATGGGCTTCCGTGGACGCCGCTGCACAGCCATGCGGAGCCGGCACTACTGGAGCCGGCCTTCGATTACACGCCCCAGACCACCCTCGGCGGCAAGTATGGCCACCTGTTGAACGCTGCGCCGGATGTCGATTTGCAGGCCGTGATGGATGCGCCATCCTCAGGCAAGTCAGCAAGCCATGAGCATGGCCCGAATTGCGGCTGCGGCCACCATGATCACCATGGCCACGACCATGACCATGGGCACAGCCATGATCACGGACACGGGCATTCCCACGGCCATGACCATCACCATGCGCCTTATCCCCATGCCGATCACCCGCTGGGGCCGAAGTCGATGCAGAAGAAGAAGTGATGCCGCTGTTCGATCGCTATCTGATCGTCGACTGGTCCGGGGCCGGGCAACCGGTGACGGGCAAGAACTCGCTCTGGGCGTGCCTCGCCCGGCGCGAGGGCGATGGGTGTGTGATCGAATGGATCGAGAATTTTTCGACCCGTCATGCCTTCATGAAGCGGCTGGATGCGGTGGTGGGCGCAGCACGAACTGCTGGCGAACGCCTTCTCTGCGGGTTCGACTTCGCCTTCGGCTATCCGGCCGGCACCGCCGAGCGGCTGACGGGCAAAGCGGACTGGCGTTCCCTCTGGCGCAAGATCGCCGCTGAAATCGAGGATGCGCCCGACAACCGCAACAATCGCTTCGATCTCGCCTCGCGCTGGAACGCCACCCATTTTTCCGAGACGCCCCGCTTTTGGGGCCATCCGCACCAGCATGTCTACCCGGCGCTCTCGCCCAAGCGGCCGGCCACCCCGACCGCGGCACCACTTTGCTTGCGCCAGTCGGAACGTTTCGCCAAGGGCGCGAAGGCGGTATGGCAGCTATCCTACAACGGCTCTGTCGGGGGCCAGACACTGCTGGGCATTGCCCGCCTGTCGCGGTTTCTCGACGAAAGCCGCCACGGCGAACATGTGGCCGTATGGCCTTTCGAGACGGGTTTTGCCCGTTCCTTCGACAAGCCGGTCGTCTTTGCCGAGATCTATCCCTCGTTGTTCGCGCTGAATGGAGGAGACGAAGTGAAGGATGCCGCGCAGGTGCGGACGGTCGCCGAGGCCTTTGCACGTTTCGATGCCGATGGTCGGTTGGCAACCCTGCTCGACCGTCCCCCGATGTTAGGTGATGAGGAAGTCGCGGCGTCGCTTGCCGAGGAGGGGTGGGTGCTTGGAATCGGACATCGTGATCTCCCGCTGGAGGTGGCAGCGTGACATCATCCCTCGACTACATCCGCGACCCCGCCGAAATCTATCGCCAGTCCTTCGCCACGATCCGCGAGGAAGCCGATCTCGATCGATTTCCGCCCGTGCTGCAGCCGCTGGTCATCCGTCTCATCCATGCTTGCGGCATGGTCGATCTCGCCGAAGATGTCAGATGGTCCGGGGGCGCCTTCGAAGCCGGTGCCGCAGCCCTCGAAAAGGGCGCGCCGGTTTTGGTTGACGTGGAGATGGTACGCCACGGCGTGATCCGTCGCCTGCTGCCGGCCGACAACGAGATCCTGTGCCTGCTCAACGACGAACGTGTGCGACCCAAGGCCGACGAGATCGGCAATACCCGCTCGGCCGCTCAAGTCGATCTCTGGGACGAACATCTCGGAGGCGCCGTTGTGGCGATCGGCAACGCGCCGACAGCGCTCTTCCGCCTGCTGGAGCGCATCGACGCAGGCGCGCCGAAGCCGGCAATCATCCTCGGCTTCCCGGTCGGCTTTGTTGGCGCCGCGGAAAGCAAGGATGAACTGATTTCCGATAGCCGGGGCATTCCCTATATCGCCGTCCGCGGCCGCCGCGGTGGCTCGGCCATGGCCTCGGCCGCAATCAATGCATTGGCGGGAGGGCTCGGCACCAATGTCTGACCATGTGCACAGCCCCTGGCTCACCATCATAGGGATCGGCGACAACGGGCTGGAAAGCCTGACCCCTGAGGCGCAGGCTGTCGTCTGGCAGGCGGAAACGCTTGTGATCGGAGAGCGGCTGGATGCTGTCATCGATGGCAGCTCGCTGCCGGGCCTCAAGCGCATCCTCACCTGGGGTGCCGGGTTCCGCGAGACGCTTTCCGAGATCCTCAAGTTGCGCGGCACGCCGGTCACGGTGCTCGCCACCGGCGATCCCATGCATTTTGGCATTGGCGCAACGCTGCGGCGCTATGTAGCGGCGGAAGAAATGCTCGTGCTGCCGAGCCCCTCGGCCTTTTCGCTTGCCGCGGCACGGCTCGGTTGGCCACTGCAATCGGTGACGCAGATCTCGCTGCATGGCCGCCCGCTCGCCTTCCTCAATCGCCATGTCATGCCGCGAGCGCGCATCCTGGCCCTGACGTCGAACGCGGAGACGGTTCAGGCCACTGCCGTTTTGCTTTCAGAGCGCGGTTTCGGCGCATCCGTGCTGCATGTTCTTGAGCATATGGGCGGCAACCGCGAGCGCATCCTGCGTTTGTCGGCGCTGGAGATGGCCGAGACATGCCCTGACATGTCGGATTTCAACACCCTGGCGATCGATTGCGCCCGAGACGGACCACTGCTCGCTCCGGTGACGGGCCTTCCGGACGATGCGTTCCGGCATGACGGGCAGCTCACCAAGCGCGAGATCCGTGCCGCGACGCTGGCGCAACTCGCGCCCTTTCCGAATGCGCTGCTCTGGGATGTCGGCGCCGGTTGCGGCTCGATCGCGATTGAATGGATGCGCGCAGGCATGGGGACCAAGGCGATCGCCATCGAGCCGAAGCCTGAGCGGGTCGCGATGATCCGCGAGAATGCCCAGAACCTCGGCGTCCCGGATCTGGAGATCGTCGAGGGGCAAGCGCCGGCAGCAATTGCCAGCCTCAAGCGCCCCGATGTCGTCTTTATCGGTGGCGGCATCACAGGCGAGGGGCTGTTCGAGGCTTGCTGGGCAGCGCTTCCCCCGGGCGGACGACTTGTCGCCAATGCCGTGACGATCGAAGGCGAGGCCAAACTCGTTGATCTGCGCAGCCGCCATGGCGGAGATCTGGGCAGAATTCAGGTGGCGCGCGCCGCCCCTGTCGGGCGCTATTGCGGCTGGAAGTCGCTGATGCCGGTCACGATGTGGACCGTGGTGAAGGGAGAGGGCGCATGACTATGCAACTTTGCCCCTCATCCCCCTGCCGGGACCTTCTCCCCGTAAACGGGGAGAAGGGAGCAGAAGGCTGGCCGCATCGGCCTTCTCCCCGCTTGCGGAGAGAAGGTGCCCGGAGGGCGGATGAGGGGCACTTAAGCATTCAGGAGCAGAACACATGACCGGTAAACTCTACGGCCTTGGCCTTGGCCCCGGCGATCCGGAACTCCTGACGCTGAAGGCACACCGCATCCTGACAAACTGCCCGGTTGTCGCCTATCCGGCACCCGATACTGGCCCGAGCTTCGCCCGCCAGATCGCGGCACCGTATCTCACTGCCGCCCAGCTTGAGGTCCCCATCATCGTTCCAATGCGCGTCGAGCGTTTTCCGGCGCAGGATATCTATACCCAGGCCGCCGAGACGCTGTCGCATCATCTCGATGCGGGATCGGACGTGGCCGTTCTCTGCGAGGGCGACCCCTTCTTCTACGGCTCCTTCATGTATCTCTTCGAGCGTCTGGCCGATCGTTATCCGACCGAGGTCGTGCCCGGCGTCTCCTCGATGATGGCGGCAGCCGCCGGTCTGGGACGCCCGCTTGCAGCACGCAACGACGTGCTGACGGTGCTGCCCGGTCCTCTCTCGGATGATGAGCTTGCCGCGCGCATTGAAGCGTCGGGTGCCGTTGCCATCATCAAGCTCGGCCGGCACTTCGCCCGTATCCGCGCGCTGATCGAGAGCCTCGGGCTGACAGCGCAGGCCGGTTATGCCGAGCGGGTGAGCCTTGCCGAGCAGAAGCTGACGCCGCTGGCCGATATGGCGGAGGACACCGCGCCCTATTTCTCGATGATCCTGATCTACAAGGGCGAGGAGCGCTGGCATCCGGCGCTTGCGAAGACGCTGGGAAGTGCGGTCTGATGTCGGGTATCTCTGCATCGCTGCCCAAACCGGCCGTCGTCGTCCTGAGTGAGTCAGCCGCTTCGCTCGGCCGCCGCATTGCGTCGGAAATCGGGGGCGAACTACATGGCGCAGCCTCGCGCGTCGCAGAGGCGGACGTGCGCTTTTTGTCCGCCAAGGACCATGTCCAGGCGCTTTTTGCCGCCGGCCGGCCGATCGTTGCCGTGATGGCTTCCGGCGCTCTAATTCGGCTGCTCGCCCCGCTTCTCTCCGACAAACACTCAGAACCGCCGGTGCTCATCGTCGCCGAGGATGGCTCCTCCGTGCTCCCATTGCTTGGCGGTCATCACGGTGCCAACGATCTCGCGCGCCGGATTTCGGCTGTGCTCGGTGCCCATGCCGCGATCACAACAGCCGGCGACCTTAAATTCGGCATAGCGCTTGACCAGCCGCCGGAAGGGTATGTGCTCGCCAATCCCGAGAGGGCCAAGGCCGTCATGGCCGAGCTTGTGGCAGGCGCTGGCGTCCGGCTTGACCTTCCTTCTCCCCGCCTGCGGGGAGAAGGTGCCCAAAGGGCGGATGAGGGGCAGCGGCAGGCCGCCGCGCAAGACCAGCCCTTCACCCCAACCCTCTCCCCGCAGGCGGGGAAAGGGGGTATCGCCACCTGGCTCACTCAATCCAGACTTCCATTTCAAAACGAGGCCCGTGTGACGCTCTCCGTGACCGACCAACAGAAGACCGCAGGCGAGCTCGAACTCGTCTATCACCCGAAGACGCTCGTGCTTGGCATGGGCTGCGAGCGGCACGCGAAACTCGATGAGGCAATCGCGCTTGCCGAGGAGGCGCTGGCCAAGGGTGGGCTCGCGAGAACAAGTCTCGCCGCCGTCTGCTCCATCGATCTCAAGGCCGACGAAACGGCGATCCATGGGGTGGCCGCCCATTTCGGCGTGCCGGCACGGTTCTTCACGGCATCCACGTTGGAAGCCGAGGCGCCGCGTCTGAAGAACCCATCAGACGTGGTCTTTGCCGAAGTCGGCTGCCATGGGGTTGCGGAAGGGGCCGCCCTCGCTGCTGTTGGCGCCGAGGGCGAACTCGTCGTCGAAAAGATCAAGTCGCAGGGCGCGACGGCCGCCATCGCAACGGCTGATGATATCGTCGACCCCAAATCGATCGGCCGTGCCCGCGGCACGCTCTTCGTCGTTGGCATCGGCCCTGGCTCCGAAGGCTGGCGGTCGCCCGAGGTCTCGCGCATGGTCCAAGCCTCGACCGATCTCGTCGGCTACTCGCTCTATCTCGACCTGCTCGGGCCCCTGGCTGACGGCAAGACCCGCCACGATTTCGATCTCGGCAAGGAAGAGGCCCGCGTCGTGCATGCGATGGAGCTGGCAGGCGAGGGCAGGACGGTAGCACTGGTCTGCTCCGGTGACGCCGGCATCTACGCCATGGCGACGCTGGTCTTCGAGCTCTTCGACAAGGGTGGGATCTCTGATGGTGCAAGCCGTATCGAGGTCCAGGTCTCGCCTGGCATTTCGGCGCTGCAGGCCGCAGCTGCCCGCATCGGCGCACCGCTCGGCCATGATTTCTGCACCATCTCGCTCTCGGACCTCTTGACCCCCTGGGAGCATATCCAGCGCCGGGTGAAGGCGGCAGGTGAGGGCGACTTCGTCATTGCCTTCTATAACCCTGTGTCGATGAAGCGCCGCACGCAGCTCGCCTATGCCCGCGACGAATTGCTGAAGTATCGCCCGGCTTCCACTCCGGTCATTCTCGCCACCAATCTCGGCCGCGAGGGCGAGACTGTGCGCACCGTGCCGCTTGGCGAATTGAACGTCGACGATGTCGACATGCTGACCGTCGTGGTCGTCGGCTCCTCGGAGAGCCGGACAGTGACGACAGGGGACGGCAAGACCTGGGTCTATACGCCCCGCGGGTACTCGGGCAAAGCGGATACAGGAATGAAGGGAAGTGAAGCATGACCGTCTATTTCATCGGCGCCGGCCCCGGAGCCCCCGATCTCATCACCGTGCGCGGCCTGCGCCTCATCGAGCGCTGCCCGGTCTGCCTCTATGCCGGCTCGCTTGTGCCGGAGGAGATCGTGAAGGCGGCGCCGGATGGTGCGATCGTCAAGGATACCGCCCCCATGCATCTCGACGAGATTGTCGCGGACATGTTGGCAGCCCATGAACGCGGGGAGGATGTCGCGCGCGTGCATTCCGGTGACCCGTCGATCTACGGTGCAATCGCCGAACAGATGCGTCGCCTCGATGCGGCAGGCATTCCCTATGATGTCGTGCCGGGCGTCCCGGCATTCGCGGCGACCGCCGCACGACTGAAGACGGAGTTGACCTTGCCCGAAATCGCCCAGACGGTGATTGTCACGCGCACGGAGATGAAGGCCTCTTCGATGCCGGAATTCGAGACGCTGGAGATCCTGGGCAAATCCCGCGCAACGCTCGCCATCCACCTGTCGATCCGCAACCTCACCCATATCCGCGACACACTGACGCCCTATTACGGCGAGGATTGCCCTGTTGTGGTTGCCTATCGCTCGACATGGCCTGATGAACTCTTCATCCGAACCACGCTGAAGGACATGGCCGAGGAGGTGCGCAAGGCCAAGATCACCCGTACGGCTCTGATCATGGTCGGCAAGGTCTTCGGCCATGTCGAATTCCGCGACAGCGACCTCTACAATGCCGATTTTTCCCATGTGCTGCGAAATGTGGGGAAGAAGAAGAAGCTTGCGGAAGGCTGATTTCGCCCGTCACGATCGGGGGATAAACTGGCGCCGAAAGAAAACGACGCAAACAAAGGAATGCATGCATGCACAAGGTCATATTCGATACGGATCCTGGCGTCGACGACGCCATGGCGCTGTTGTTCCTGCACCATCATCCCGAGATTGACCTCCTCGGCATCACCACCGTCTTCGGCAATGCGACGATCGAGACGACGACCCGCAACGCGCTGTTTCTGAAGCGCGAGTGGAAGATCGACGCCCCGGTTGCCCGGGGTGCCGGCGAGACCTTTCTGCCGCATCGCGTCAGCCACGAGCCACCGGCCTGGATTCATGGGGATGACGGCCTCGGCAATATCGGTGTGCCCGAGGTAACTGATGTCTCTGCCGACCCACGCCCGGCGCATCGCTTCCTGATCGACACGATCCGCGCCAATCCAGGCGAAGTCACGGTCGTGGCCGTCGGGCGCATGACGAATCTGGCCAATGCGCTCAAGGAAGCTCCGGAGATTGTCGGCCTCGTCAAGGAGATCGTCATCATGGGTGGCGCCTTCGATTGCAACGGCAATGTCACGCCGGCAGCGGAAGCCAACATTCATGGCGACCCGGAAGCAGCCGATATCGTCATGACGGCAAAGTGGCCGGTGGTGGTGGTCGGCCTCGACGTGACGATGAAGACTGTCATGACGCGCACCCAGCTGGCCGACATCAGGGATGCAGCCGGCACCAGCCGCGCCCGCCTGCTGTTCGATCTGTCGCAGTTCTATATCGACTTCTATGAGGGGCTGGTCGATGACGGCATGGTCGTGCATGACAGCTGCGCCTGCGTTTATGTCGTGGCGCCCGAGCTTTTCAAGACGCGTTCCGGCCCGATCCGCGTCGTCTGCGGCGGCATTGCCGACGGCCAGACGATCCAGAAACCGGATGGTCGCGGATTCGGTCCCTCAGAATGGGATGGCGATCTGCCCAGCCAGAAGATTTGCATCGACATAGAGGCGAACGCGGTCTTGAAGCTGATCCATGACACGATCGTCTCGGTCAAGGAAGACTGATCCAGAAACAGGCAGACAAAACAAAACCCCGGATCTGCAAGCAGATCCGGGGTTTTCTGTCTTTGTCCTTCACCGACCGAAGCCGGGGTCGATCAGCCGTGGACGGCGTGACGGGCAACGCGACGGATGTCTTCGCGGCCGATGCCGAGGTCGCGCAGTTCGCGGTCCGACATGCGGCCGAGTTCGGTTATGGTCTGACGATACTTGCGCCAGTTGGTGAGCGAGCGAGCGATGTTCATGGGGTCTACCTCTTCAGTGGTTGGACCCATCCGCGGGCCCTTCGAATTTGCTGATCTGAATATATGCTGCGTTGCGAAATCATTGAAGACATAATGTGACAGAGCACCTATGCGCACCACGCATATCAATCGATTTAACACTTTGTTAATTGGCGCTTTTTTGAGCGTTTGCATCAGCCAAGTCTCTGCCCGCCGAGCAGGCAATGCCAGTTTCCGAGGTTAGGCGGAGATGGCTGGCATCAGGGCAAAAAAATAACGCTCACCGGGGGAGGAGGTCCGGTGAGCGTCATTTTGACAGACCAGCAGCTGGGAGGAGGAGTGCCGCCGGTCAATCGATCCCGCACTGGGAGGAGGAGTGTGCGGGTCGAAGGTCTGAGCGCCAGTAATTCCGTCGCTCTGTTGATCCAGATATAGGCGAGACATACGGCTTTGTGCAGTGCGATATGAACATGAGTGGCATGCGGCTTTTGCATGGGATCTGAGCCCGGGTTCTCGTCGTCACCCGCGTGATGCCTGAGGCTTGTGTTTGATCTCGGGCAATAGCAGATTGCATGCAGGACACGGGGGATGGCGAGACATGTATCGCGGCAGGCTGAAAAGCGATCTGGATGACTGGACCAAGCGGGGATTGCTCGACGCTTCGACGGCAAAACGCCTGCTCGAGGATGTCGATTCGCGCGGGAATCGCTTCAGCATCGGAACTGTCCTGTCGATGTTTGCAGCTTTGCTTATTGCGGCGTCGATCCTGATGCTGGTCGCAGCCAATTGGGACGCAATTCCACGGGTCATCAGGGTGGCGGGCATCGTTGGCTTGATCTGGATCTTCCATACCGCCGCTATTGTCGCACGCATTCAGGGCGCAGACAGGATCGCCGCCGCATCGCTGGTGCTGGTTGCTGCGGCCTTCGGTGGCGCAATCGCCCTTATCGGCCAGCTCTACCATCTGTCGGGTGACACCTTCTCCGCGATGTTCCTCTGGTTTGTCGTCACCGCCGCCTCTGCGGGGCTCTTCCGATCCGGCGCGCTGGCGGTGGTCGCCGGTGCCCTGTCCCTTGTCGCCTTTGGTGGCGGCTTCGACAGTTTCGGCTGGGAAGTTGGAGGCCATGGGCTCTGGGCCTGTTGGCCGCCCTTTGGCGCAGTGGCGGTTTTCGGGCTCGCGCATTGGACGGGCGCCTACCGCGCCAAGCATTTCGGCTATCTGCTGCTGCTCGCCTGGATCTGGTGGGTGTCGATCATCGATAATGACATTGTCTGGGCCGGATCGATCGGGCTTCTTTCCAGTCTCATCTTCTTCGTGCTCACCGTGCCACGCTCACCGCTGGCAGCCCTTCATCGCAGGCTCGGCGCGTCCGCGAGCTTCTATGCCTTGCTGATGGCCTTCACCGCCTTCTCCTTTGTGCAGGCCCAACTTGTGCAAGCGGTGCCGATCGCCGTCCTCGGCATTGTCATCCTTGGGCTCGCGATCGCGGCCATTGCGCTTGAAGGTCGCGACAATGGCGCCGTGCGTTTCCTCGCCTATGCCGCCTTTGCCGCCGAAGTGCTTTATCTCTCCTATGAGACGATCGACAGCATCCTCGGCACCTCGGCCTTCTTCCTGTTGTCCGGCCTCGTCGTGGCGGTGCTCGCCTTCATTGTCGTGCGTCTGGAAAAACGCTTCTCCCGGCAGACTGCAGAGGTGAGCCCATGATCGCCGCAAAACCCTTCGCCGCCGTCGCGCTCCTCGTCGCCCTTGCGCAGACAGCTATCCTTGGCACCATGATCGAGGGCCGCGCCTCGATTCTGCGCTCCGGCACGGAAGTCCTGCTGAAGACGGCCCCGGTGGATCCGCGGGACCTGCTGCGCGGCGACTACGTCATCCTGTCTTATGATATCTCGACCATTCCTGCGGCGCTGATCAAAGGGGCAAAACCGGAAGCCGGCTCCTGGACGCCGGTCCAAGTGCGCATCGCACCCGGTGCCGACGGCTTCTGGACGGTGACCGAAGCGTCCTTCGAGCCGTTGCCACAACAGCCCGGCAGTGTCGTCCTGCGGTCGCAGCCCGTTGAGGCTTATGACTGGCAGTGGGCGGAAGGAGGCACCCTTTTCGTCTCCTACGGCATCGAGCGCTACTATGTGCCGGAAGGTGAGGGCAAGCCCATTGAGGACGGCCGCAACGACCGGCGCGTCTCGGTGGCCGCCCGCGTTTCGGACGACGGCGTGGCGCAGATTCGCGCCCTGATGCTCGATGGCGAGCCGCTCTACGAGGAACCGCTCTACTGAGTATGCCATGTGTGCGCTGCAATGCCTGTGGAGCCGGGCCTGCCGGCTTCGCGACCCTGTCATTTTTCCTTTGCGTGCAGAAAAACGGGTGTTATAGAGACGCGCGCTCCGGAGGGGCCATGCGCGAACGCAGCATGCGCTTTTGGACGCGGGTATGGTGAAATTGGTAGACACGCCAGATTTAGGTTCTGGTGCCGCAAGGCGTGGGAGTTCAAGTCTCTCTACCCGCACCAGCTAGGCCGCGCGGGATGGATAAGAGACGCAATTGATTGTGGCTCTGACCATCCGGCGCCGTTTTGCTTGGCAGAATGTTTGATTGCGACGCAGCCACGTCCGGGAAAATGAATTCCGGCGTCGTGCTCAGTGAAACCACCGGCTGCCCGAGCACGGCCGCCACGACATGAAGGTAAGAACATGCAGGTTATCGAAACGCTCGCTGAAGGGCTGAAGCGCGAAATCAAGGTCGTGATCCCGGCCAAGGACATGGAACAGCAGATGAACGAGCGTCTGGCCGACGTGAAGGACAAGGTCCGGATCAACGGCTTCCGCCCGGGTAAGGTGCCGGTTTCGCACGTCAAGAAGATGTACGGCAAGTCGATCATGGCTGAGCTCGTCAACGAGATCATCCGCGACCGTCCGAGCGCGATCCTGTCGGAGCGCGGCGAAAAGTCGGCGACCCAGCCGGAAATCGCGATGACCGAGAACGAAGCTGAAGCCGAGAAGATCCTCAACGCCGAGGCCGATCTCGAATTCACGCTCACCTACGAAATCATCCCGGCGATCGAACTGAAGTCGGTTGACGGCATCAAGGTCACCCGCGAAGTGGTCGAGATCTCGGAAGACGAGATCAACGAGCAGATCCTCAAGATCGCCGAAAGCGCCCGCACGTTTGAGACCAAGAAGGGCAAGGCCGCCGACGGCGACCGCGTCACCATGGATTACCTCGGCAAGGTCGACGGTGTTGCCTTCGACGGTGGCAAGGACGAAGACGCCGAACTGGTCATTGGTTCGAACCGCTTCATCCCGGGCTTCGAAGAACAGCTGGTCGGCCTGAAGGCTGGCGACGAAAAGGTCAT
>JAESGN010000144.1_pt1 | contig 169525 bp, 147 predicted proteins | sample 9269731 | NCBI WGS metagenome assembly JAESGN01 (sample SAMN15720683, study PRJNA650826) | algae metagenome | isolation source: Mojavia pulchra JT2-VF2 and co-occurring heterotrophs from desert soil | place: USA: Cadiz Valley, Joshua Tree National Park, CA | collected 1998-06-08
CGGACGGTGAGGCATTGCTACACCTTTGGGTTTGCCAGTTGAACCAGAGGTGTAGATGACGTATGCTAAGTTGTCGGGAGTAACTTCGCTTTGGGGATTAGTTGTGGGATTTTGGGCGATCGCTTCCCACTCAGAGTCTATGCAAACTACCCGTGTGTTATGCGTTGCGACCTTTTCAATTAGATTCTGCTGTGCCAATAGTACCGACGCTTGTGAGTTGTTGAGCATAAATGCTAAACGTTCTTGAGGATAAGCCGGATCTAGTGGCACATAAGCCCCGCCTGCTTTGAGAATTCCTAAAAGCCCGATCGCCATCTGGGGCGATCGCTCAATGCAAATACCGACAACAACTTCCGGTTTAACGCCAAGGGTTTGCAAATAATGTGCTAGTTGATTTGCTTGCTGATTTAATTCTTGGTAAGTTAGCTGCTGTGCTGCAAATTCGATGGCGATCGCATCTGGTGTTTGTTCTACCTGGGCTTCAAACAGCTGATGAATACATTCTTGAGGAAAATCTCCTTGGGTCTGATTCCATGTATAGAGTTGTTGTTGTTCGGCTATGCTTAACAAGCAAATGTCTGAAACTTTCGTATCTGGGTTGGCAACAATATCCTCCAGTAGTTTTTGGAAATGTCCAGCCATGCGGGCGATCGTAGTAGCTGCAAATAAGTCGGTACTATACTCGAAGTAACCTACAAGATCAGTTGGTGTTACAGCCAATTCCAAAAACAAATCAAATTTGGCGGTTTTATTATCCAAGGGCAGGTCAGTTAATGTTACACCGGGCACTTCCCAAGTTGATGTTGGCGTATTTTGCAAGTTAAATACGACTTGAACGAGCGGGTTATGGTTGAGAGCGCGATCGGGTTGTAATGCCTGCACCAGTTCCTCAAATGGTAAGTCCTGATGAGCATAAGCTCCTAAAGTCATCTCTCGGACTCGCTGTAGCAACTGCCGAAAACTAGGCAAACCTGACAAGTCTGTTCGGAGTACGATGGTGTTGGCAAAGAACCCCAGCATTTCTTCTAGTTCAGGGCGATGGCGATTGGCAACGAGCGATCCAATAGCAATATCGTCTTGTCTAGTGTAGTGAAACAGTAGTGTTTGGAAGGCTGCCAGCAGTGTCATAAAGAAGGTAACCCCTTCGCGACGGCTCAATTCCTGAAGTTCTTTGGTTAAAGATGCGGATAAACTCAGGAAGTGACGTGCCCCTCGATAGGTTGACACTGGCGGTCGGGGGAAGTCTGTTGGTAATGGCAGGATGGGTGGCAGGCCATTTAACTGCTCCTGCCAATAGGCAAGCTGGCGTTCTCGGATCTCACCCTGCAAGCACTGTCGTTGCCACACCGCAAAATCAGTATACTGAATCGTTAAATCTGACAGGGGAGAAGTCTGTTCTGATGCAAAGGCAGTGTAAAGGGTCGCCAGTTCCTGCAACAATACGTTAATTGACCAACCATCACAGACAATATGATGCAAGTTGATCAAAAGAAAATGCTCCGTTTCACTCAGCTTAAAAAGTGCAGCACGCAGCATGAGATCCTCAGATAAATCAAAGGAACGTCTAGCCTCTTCAATAATTAATCCCCAGACTTGACTTTCTTGTGTAGTTGAATCTATTACAGGTAGTTTAAAGATTGGAGATGGATGGATTATCTGTATAGGTTGCCCATCCACAGCTTTAAAGGTAGTACGTAAGATTTCATGACGGTTGATAATTTCTTGGAAACTTTGTTCCAAAGCTTGAACATTCAAGAAACCATTTAGGCGAAAGGCTTGTGGGATATTATAGAAGGGATTATTCGGTACTAACTGATCCAGAAACCACAATGGCTCCTGTACGAATGCCAAGGGTAAGTTAGCGTCGCGTCCTACTGGTTGGATAGGGGGAAGCTGTATACTTTGTATTTGTTGCCGGCCTGTTTCTATAAGCTTTGCAAGTTCAGCGATCGTTGCTGATTCAAATAAACAACGTAAAGGCAACTCAATCTGCAAAACATTGCGGATACGGGAAATTACTTGAGTTGCCAGAAGTGAATGTCCTCCTAAATCCAAAAAATGGTCATAAATTCCCACTTGCGTTAAGCCAAGAATGTCACTCCAAATATTTGCTAACGCTATTTCTGTAGGAGTTTGAGGGGCAACCAAATTCTCCTGGTTAGTTCCATAGTTTGGCACAGGTAGAGCTTTGCGGTCAATTTTACCACTAGGAGTCACTGGCAGTTTGTCTAGTAACACGATCGCACTCGGCACCATATACTCTGGTAGTTGCGATCGCAAAAATTGCCGCAGTTCACTCACGGAAGTAGCAGGCACCATCGCATCTGCAACTATATATGCAACTAAACGCTGTTCACCAGGTATATCATTTCGAGCAACTACTACTGCCTGCCGTACTTGAGAATGCTGTTCAAGTACATTTTCAATTTCTCCTAGCTCAATACGATAGCCGCGAATCTTGACTTGCTGATCTATGCGTCCTAAATACTCAATATTGCCATCAGCAAGATATCTTGCTAAATCACCTGTTTTATACAAGCGATCGCACTTGTTAAAAGGACTGACAATAAATCTTTGTGCTGTCAACTCTGTTGAGTTGAAATATCCTCTTGCTAGACTGACACCGCCAACATATAACTCACCAGGAACTCCAACAGGCACAGGCTGTAACTGTGAATCCAGCAGATGTATTTGGCTATTGGCAATTGGTTGTCCGATTGGTGGCAATGCCGGCCAATCTTGCACTGAACCAGTCAAGCTAAAGGCTGTAACCACATGAGTTTCAGATGGGCCATAGTGGTTGTGCAAACTACACTGAGGTACGTGATTAAACAAATGTGCGATCGCCCCTGTGATGCGTAATTGTTCGCCAGCAGTAATCACCTCGCGCAAACTAGTAGGTATGATACTTTCCATCTGTGCCACTTCTGCTAACTGTTGTAGTGCCACAAACGGTAGAAATAGCCTCTCAATCCCGGCTTGATTGAGAAATTCTAGCAGGCTTGTCGGGTCACGGCGCATTTGTTCGGTAATCAAGACTAGTGTGCCACCTGTGGTCAGGGTAGCAAAGATTTCTTGGAAGGAGACATCAAAACTAATTGGAGTATATTGAAGTGTTTTGGCGGTAGAACTGACTGTTGAATTTTGCAACTGCCAGGCAATTAAGTTGACAAGCGGACGGTGAGGCATTGCTACACCTTTGGGTTTGCCAGTTGAACCAGAGGTGTAGATGACGTATGCTAAGTTGTCGGGAGTAACTTCGCTTTGGGGATTAGTTGTGGGATTTTGGGCGATCGCTTCCTCATTACTATCCAAGCAAAAGCGATGTGTAGTTTGTAATGACAACCCTTTGCAGAGATGGCTTTGAGTTAATAATATAGAAGCTTGGGCATTTTCCAGCATGAAACTGAGACGCTCTGCTGGATAATTAAGATCAAGAGGAAGATAAGCACCACCTGCTTTTAGGATAGCTAGTACAGCAATAATGAGTTCTAAAGAACGTTCTAAACACAAACCAACGAGAATATCGGGTTGCACCCCTAATACTTGCAAATGATGAGCAAGTCGGTTAGCACGTTGATTTAGTTCTTGATAAGAAACACACTCACCTTCAAATTCTATTGCAATACTACTGGGTGAACACAGTGCTTGGGCTTCAAATAACTGATGAATTAGTAATGTTTTACTAAAATTACTATCAGGGGTTTCACATGAGAAATATACTTGAAACTCTGTAGAGTTTATAATCGTCATGTTTTGATTTTCCAAGTATTTAAGCGTTAATAATTCAAGGCACGAATAAATTATTTAACTAATTTTTTAACCATGAAATAATAGTGAAGTATTAATTAAACGGAGCCTTTTAAAATTTATTTTAGCTTAGAATAATATAAGCTTTTACGGTGACGCGTATAAAATAATGATGTTCGTTGTTCAAGCTGATTTTCACAAAATCTTCTTGTATGAGTTCCCATAGTTTTTCTTATCCGTTATTTGCATTTTGTGCTTCTTCATCTGTCAAAGAGCGGATTAATTCTCGGCCGTTTCACAGCCCATTTCTTATTCATAAATTAAATAATCTCTGTTTGAAACTACTTCTATAATATCAATCAGATAAAATGTTATTACAATGTTAAAAATAATGATATTAATTTCAAGAAGCTGTGAAGTAAACGCTACTAACTTTAAAACTATAATGAAGAGGTTAAATATATTTAAGAGTATAAATTTTAGATGAATTAAAAGTATAAATTATGAACATAATATAAATAAAAAATTCTAATTCATACTTATATAAATAGCCATTTGTAAATAAACTAATCGTAAATATAGATATCACAATGTTCATGCTGCTTGTGCAAATGATTTAGTAAAGCCAAATATACTGAACAGCCAATGATACCATTATTGATAATTAACAAATACCTTTAAAACTGATTCTATATCAACATCCTAATCTCTATTCTGAATGTCGATAATTGTTTGATAAGTCAAATCTAAGTGAATTCTGTTGTGCTTAGAGAATAACAGAAACTTTCCATTATAAGAATTATACAGATTGAAATTGGTATAAATTTTGGCAATGATATCAGTAGATATAAACAAATGTCAGCACAGAAACTAGCGAGTTATCCCCCCTCAACGGTAATTGCAAGTATTGATGCTGTGACATTCAATTGATCACAGTAAGTATTTTAGGTGAAGTTACTGTTAAGACCTAACTTTTAATCTAAAGTTTAGTTAATTTAAATTTGTTAAAAAGTATACAAAAATATTTTGTAAACTTAACAACTTATTTTTAAGGCAGTGTTAGCATTTTGTAATTAGAAGAATAAAAGATTACATAAATCTTGATTTTTGCGAATTTAGTAGTTAGTAAATATTCGATTTACTAACTACTAAATTGTTTCTCGTCCTATCTAAAACTAAAATCATGATACCCAAAAAAATTGCTTATGTTGCAGCTGTTTTTGCATCTATAACTATTGCAGTTATAACTAAAATACCTACAGCAAATGCAGCAAGTTTAAGTGTAGCTAATGCAGGTTTTGAAGAACCAATAATAAAAGAAGGAGATTTTACTATTAATGTGTTACCTGGCTGGACATTATATGATCCATCTAACCTGACATCTACCAGTATAGGTGGTGGTGAGCCAATTTATGGTGCATACAATCCCACACCAGACTTTTATGTTAACGAAGCTCCAGAAGGTAATAATGTTGGATATGTTTACCTCACTTATCCGTCTGGAAGTGGTGCTGTGGGAATATCACAAACACTTACCAGTGTGTTGACAGCTAATACGAAATATACCTTACAGGTTGAAATTGGTAATATTCCACCTGTGGGTGGTTTCATCAGTCTAGGTGGTTTCCCTGGCTATGCTATTCAATTATTAGCTGGAGGAAATTTACTTACTCAAGATTTTAATAACCTGAGCGTAACAGAAGGAGCTTTTGTTACCTCTAGTATCTCGTATATTGCTTCAGCCAATGACTCAAACTTAGGAAAATCATTGGAAATCCGATTGCTGAATCTTTTACAGAGTGATGGTATAGAAGTTAATTTCGATAATGTGAAATTAGACGCAATTCAAGTTCCAGAACCTGCATCGATTTTGGGTATAACATTAGGATTTGTAGGTGCAAGTTTAGCTTCAAAAAAAGAAAGATGACTAGACAATAAGGAGTATTACACCAATGTGATACTCCTTACATTTATTATTTGCATATCCGAGATTTGAGGTGCGTTGTAGACGTTAGCCATAACGCACCTTAATGGGCTACCACTCAATCACTGTTTCATTTGCCGGGAAGACAAGCAGAGGTTTTTTTGGAGTCGCTGCTCACTATCATGGGGGTTGAGCTAGAAGTACCTGACCACTCCACGCTGTCTCGTCGTTTAAGCAAATTGTCGGTGGAGTTGCTAGTCATTAGGCGATCGCTCATCCACAATTTCTATCACTCTGAGGAAAGAAATATGATACACTCAGGAAAATTTGAAAAATTTTTCATATCAATAATCATTCAAGTCATAGCAAGGGTGAATGATGAACTCTAAAAATGTATCATCTTCAGACTTTTGCGCTCGTCAACTCAAAGCTTTAGCAGATACGACACGTTTATCTGTAGTCTTCACATTAGGCTTGTCCGAAATATTAACGTAGGGAAAGAAAAATGGTAAAACGTTGAATTGAGTGTCTACCATTTTTCGCAATTAGTTATGGTTTTTGATTATATCCAAAAGTATCCACTACGAACAAAACAGATGTTAGGGATTAGTTACGAACAATTGCAATCACTGCTAAATTGCGCCTTAAAACGACACCAAGACATCAAAGTTAAACAGGAGAGTCATAAAGTTAGAATTAATGCGGCTGGTGGCGGTCGTCCCGAAAAGTTATCAACCGAAGAACAAGTATGTTTATGTTTATTCTATTTAAGACAGATGCCAACATTTCAAGTATTAGGAATGTTATTTGGTGTTTCCAAAACGGAAGCTAATGATACATTTCACGACTGGATACCAATTTTTCGTGAATATATTACCTGCTAGTTTATTAGAACAAGTCTCAAATAATGAGAGCGATTTACTATTTGTTCAAGAAGTTATAACAAATTTTAGGCTATTAGTCGATAGCCTAGAACAGCCAATATATAGGGATTCTGACCAAAAAGAGCAACATAAATATTTTTCTGGAAAGAAGAGACAACATACTTTAAAAAATCTCATGATTGGGATACCAGAAGGTAAGGATATTGTAGAGGTGAAAGTAGGTATTCCTGGGGCAACAGCAGATATAAAATTGTTTCGTCAATCTCAAATTAAATTTGATAAATCTCAACCCTTTTCAGGTGATAAAGGCTTTCAATGAGGCGAAAATATCACTACTCCTCATAAAAGGAAACCAAAACGAGAATTAACTCAACAGCAAAAAAATGAAAACAAAGCTTTGTCCAGTAATCGGATATTTATTGAGCATTTAATCCGTCTGCTCAAAATATTTCGGATCGTCTCACAGAGATTTCGGTTAAATCTTAAGACTTACGAGCAGATTATTTTAACAGTTTGTGGATTGGTCAGGTTGAGAATTGGTAGCTTAATTCTGCCAACTTAGCTACTACGAATAGTCAGAAATTTTTTAAAAATAGGAGTTAATTTTTATGTCTCTAAACTAACAGTAATTATCTCAAAGCCTGATCGCTACGTTTTTACGCAAATATCAAAGTTTTGCCTCAAAGCTTTGAACAGTCTGGCTTTGGAGTTTTCGGACAAGTCTATTCTTTTTGGCTTTAGCTTCGTATCAACTTAATCCTCTTTTGTCACTTTTAGAGAATGCAATAGCCCAAAGGGTTACGAGGCCTTGATTCCCACATTTTGCATATAAATTTTAGTTTAGCTTGACTGTTTCGAGTACTTGATGCAACTTATATTTAGCAGTATTTTGTCACATCCTCCCCACATTCATCTACTAAATATGATAAACACTTAAAACGCAGACCAACTACTTGTTCATAAAGAGGATTTAACTTACACAAAGGTGGAATGCGAAAAAGCGCCCGACCTAAAATTGTCACAGTTCTTTCAAAAGGACAATGAGAGGGAATGATTTTGCACAAGATTCTGGCAAGTTTATAATCATGTATTTCTACGACCTCAAGCTGATATCGGATCTGGTTTAATAAGTTGTTATTCAATTGAGCCTTATTTGATAAGTTCATAAATTCGATCTCCTTGAATCAATCTGTTGCTACTTTAGAATTACAACTATCTCCAGAGAAAAACATCGTATAAATACGAAACTATTTTTTCGATTTTTGAAAATTCATTTTCAACACAGTAAAATTGCTGAGGACTCAGACAAGTACAAAGTCAGAATCACCCAGTCTGATTACGCGGTTGGGCTTGCTGGAAGCAGAGCAGTTAGCCGAGATTCAAAACGAGCGATCGCCCAAGCGTTACTCTCGTCCAACGGTAGCTAGGTGCTTTAGTGGTACTCTTGGTAAGCAGAACAATGACTGCACTTAAACAATCCAGGTAGATGGTTGAGTTACGAATGTTGTTGTTTCAAAGGCAAAATAATCATAAATTCAGTTTTTTGATTAAGTGTGGAATTAACCTTAATCGCTCCACCATGCTTTTCGACTATAATTTGATGGGCGATCGTTAATCCCAGCTCAGTACCTTTACCAACTGCTTTCGTGGTGAATAAAGACTCAAAGATCCGTTGTCTCACCTCGTCTGTCATGCCAATGCCATTATCTGAAATCCGAATCATGACATATAGCAATCCGATTTGATTCCTGAACTTACTCGTAGAGGATTGTACAAAATTGTGTAATGCTTATGAGCCAAATCACTATTTAGTGTCGTCTTGTAGCTTCTGAGCCAACACGTGAGGAACTATTGGTTGCAAATATTCAAAGTCAGTCTGCTAAAAAATAAGACTTTACCAACCCGCAAACAATGGCTCGAAAAGTCTTTCTTTAATAAACAATCTCTCTTCAGTTGTTTGCGGAGCCAAGATTATTCAAAAGCCGCTCCCGAATAGCCATAAGTTGCTCTTGAGTGCTAACTGGGCTTCGTGGCGCTGGCAGTTCGGTATTAGGCCAGTTGGGTAAATTATTACAGGGGCATAATAAGGCTGGCATCCCAACATTCCGCATCGGTATTGGCATAGAACAACGACTGCAAGGAGACATTCCCCATTCCGATGTCAGCAGTTCAGCAATAGTTTCGTGGGTTCCCTCTAAGTGGCAGTCACCTGTTTGTGACGAGAGAATTTTTTGCCAGCACTCTTCAAATTCATCACTATAGCGATCGCCTTTTAGCACTGGCTGTGGCAGTAATTTTGCCGTACCATTGCCCGTTACTACTTTCTTACCCAACTGAAACCAGTAGGCAAGATATCGTCTCACTTCTTGTTCGGTTGCCATACCACAATTTTAGAGTTTAAATTTGAAATTTTGGAAGTTGAATCTTAAACAAACAATTAAGAATACTCACCGTATGAACAACATCCATGGGTGATTTTGTATCACTTAAGATTCTCCCATGTCTCTATCTCTAATGAACCTACCTTAGGTGGCAATGGTGAACCTAAATCGCTAAGATTCAGGACATGACCGCCAGTGACTAAATAAACAGCTTGACAAATTCCTCCTAACTGTCGCACTACAGAACCAAGGCGATCGCGAAACTTTCGACCGCTAGGATAAGCTGGCACCACACCCCAACCAACTTCTTCTGCTACAAATAGCATATCAGCAGCAACCAACTGCACAGTATCTAATAATTCTGTTAGAGTGTTTTCCCATGTGATTTCGTCTTGATCCAGAAGATTAGCTACCCAAGTACCCAAAGAATCAATCAAAAGGCAAGTGTTTGGCTTCGCATCAGCAAGAGTAGCAGACACTTCTACAGGTACGCAAAGGGTTACCCAGTCTTGGGGACGGCGTTTTTGGTGTTCTTGAATGCGTTTGTGCCATTCTTGATCGGCTGGATCTTCAGCAGCTGTTGCTATGTAAAAAACTGCTTTTTTGGACTGCATTGCCAGAGTTTCTGCCCATTCACTTTTACCAGATCTGGCTGGGCCCGTGACTAATATGACTTTACCCAAAGCTTTTTCCTTAGTATCTTTAATTGATTGGGGTTGTAATATCTCAGCAGAATTTTTCCTGTTAGGGATGAGATTGTTGGTTCAAATATCTTTTAAGAGATAAAATTAGCACCAGCATTATTAATGCCACAATTGGCAAAGTCAAAAATCCCAACAACCCCATTTTGAATTATTCAACACTACTGGGGATAGCAAATTTTAGGATATCTTTTATGAAAGCAGGCTTGAAACGTATTGAGGCAACTCTACACGATTTAGGAAAGGGCACTGCCGACCCTGCCGAAGCAGGTGATCCACCAAAGCAGTCTTTCTCTTTTAGAATCAGTATTGGAACAAGCGAATCTACAGCAGGTGATGAAACTCCATTGCCAAAGCAATCAAATATACAAGGGCAGACAATCGATATAAGTACAGGCTCCCAGAGTAACTTTTCTAACGAAGAAGACTTATTGCGCCATCATCAATCTGTGCAAACTTTTCCGACACAAGACAGCGATGCCAAAACGCCTAGCCTACCGAAATTCAAAACTCCTAGTTTTAGTAGCCATCGCCACGCAGCTAATCCAGGATTAGCAATAAATCTGTTACAAGAAATTCAGGAGACTGTCGCTGGTTGGCAGAACGAACTACAAAAAATTCTTCAACAAATTCAAGATATTTACTTAGAAGGCCCGATTGTCAATGGCTGGTTAGAATCCAATTCCCAAGATACAGAACAGGCAGGAACAGCAACATTGCGCCATGCCGAAGTTGACCGCCTCATGGACTATGTAGAAGAAATTTGTGCTGCTGGTGGGAAAGTATCCTATCAATTCCCACGTAGTGGTTACCGTCTTTGCGGTGTGGATGCTTCAGGTAAAGTCTGGTCACGTCCCTGTCCGCCTGAGCAAGTTCCCGCTGTTAGTATGGCGATCGCTCGTTACCAAAAACTACGTCAACTTTTGGGTCGCAAGCAACATTTAGAAACCCGCCTCAGTCAACTAGCTGAAACTCTAGTAATTTTACACAGTCATATCCAACAAACTTGAAGTTCTCAGGATTTTTTCCGAAGAAACGCGGTTGGTTGGTCTGGAATTTTTGGTATAGATTAGCAGGCAGTAGGTAACCGTTGGATGTTGTCATTAGTCAATGATCAGTAGTCAGTAGGAAAAAAACAACTTAAAACTGACTACTCATGCCAATTTTGGATTTTGCAGTAAGTTGAGCCAGTCGCTTGCAGGGGTTTCCTCGTTGTGTGTACTGGCGTGACAAGACAAATTGGGAATTTTGGATTAAAAATGTTTTAATCAAGATTTTCCAGGAATTGCAATTGATACTACTTATCTAATTTGGTATTACATCTGACAGCTGACCCTTCGGGTACTCTGGGAGAACCCCTACGGGGAACGTCAGTTGCTCATGGGGAGCCACTGCGCCCTTGCGGGTTTCCCGCGTTGTAGCAAGTGGCGTGGAAACCCCCTGCGTACCCGTCACTAGCTCACAACTGACAACTGACTAATCACAAAATCCACAATCAATCCTATGCCAGACATTCAAATCTCTGCCATTATTTGTACTCACAATCGAGATACCTATTTAGGTGCAGCGATTGATAGTCTTTTGGCGCAGGATTTTGCGGCTGAGTTTGAAGTTGTGGTAGTAGATAACGGGTCAAGTGATCGCACCCATGAAGTTGTACAACAAAGAATTTCTCATCCTCGACTAAAGTATATCTTTGAACCAGTCATTGGTTTATCTGTTGCTCGTAACACTGGTGCAAAAATAGCTAGGGGCAAAATTCTTGCTTATTTAGATGACGATGCAGTTGCAAGTAATCGTTGGCTACAAGTTTTATTTTCTGCTTATCAAAGTAATTCTCAACTAGCGATCGCAGGTGGCAAAGTCACTTTGTTATGGCCTGAAGGTATGCAACAACCACGATGGCTATCTCCTGGATTAGCTAGTAATTTGGGAGCATACGACTTGGGCGATCGCATCGTCTATATCGATCAGCCTGGTTTAACCCCCAGAGGCTTGAACTATTCTATACGCCGCAGCTTCCTTGAAGAAATTGGCGGTTTCGATCCTCATCTGGGTCGAGTCGGCAAAAACTTATTATCTAATGAAGAACTGCAAATGACAGAATTTGCCCTGCAACGGGGTTGGCAAGTCGCTTATCTTCCTGAAGCGCTAGTTGCTCACAATGTTGCCCCAGAACGTCTCAAACGTTCCTGGTTTTTAAACCGAGGCTGGTGGCAGGGTATTAGTGAGTGCTATAGAGAACAACTTGCTGGTAAAGCTGGTATCAGCCAGTTGCAACGAGGTGGTGAGCGATTTTTGCGGGGCTTGTATAAGGCATTGCAATACTTTTCTGATCCGGCAGAACGCTTTGATAACCTTGTGTATGCCTATGGCCAGATTGCTTATTTAAATACTGCTATTCAAGGTCTTTTATCTATATCTAGTAAGAAATAATAAATCATAATTAATACCTTTTATGTTAAATAAAATACCCGTTTCCGTATTGATTCCAGCAAAAAATGAACAAGCAAATTTACCAGCCTGCCTCGCTAGTTTGCAACTAGCTGATGAAGTATTCGTGGTAGATTCTCAAAGCAGTGATAATAGTGTTGCCATTGCTAAAAGTTATGGCGCAAATGTCGTACAATTTAAATTCAATGGTAGCTGGCCGAAAAAGAAAAATTGGTCTTTAGATAACCTAGCTTTTCGTAATGAATGGGTGCTTATAGTCGATTGTGATGAGCGCATTACTCCTGAATTGTGGACGGAGATTGCCCAAGTAATTAAAAATGATGAATATACAGGTTACTATCTCAATCGCCGTGTATTTTTCTTAGGTAAATGGATTCGCCACGGTGGGAAATACCCCGATTGGAATCTGCGTTTATTTAAGCATACAAAAGGTCGCTACGAAAACCTAAATACTGAAGATATTCCCAATACTGGTGATAATGAAGTTCACGAACACGTGATTTTACAAGGTAAAGTTGGGTATCTCAAAAATGATATGCTTCACGAAGATTTCCGCGATTTGTACCACTGGTTAGAAAGGCACAATCGCTATTCTAATTGGGAAGCACGAGTTTATTTCAATTTACTGACAAATCAAGATGATAGCGGCACAATTGGTGCAAATCTATTTGGCGATGCAGTACAACGCAAACGCTTTTTGAAAAAAGTGTGGGTACGCTTGCCCTTTAAACCTTTGTTACGGTTTGTTTTGTTCTATATAATTCAACTTGGTTTTTTAGATGGTAAAGCTGGGTATGCTTATGCCCGTCTGCTAAGTCAATATGAATATCAAATTGGAGTCAAACTGTACGAGTTACGCAACTGTGGCGGTAAGCTTAATACTGCAACTTCCAAGCCTGTAGCATCTTCTTTGGCTCAAGAAGTAATTAATTAAAAATAAAGAATCTAATTTTGGAATTTTGCATTTGGAATTTGAGCAAAGCAACTAAATAATGACTAATTTAAATTTAATATTGGATGCAGAACCTTTTGTAGACTTACGCAAGTATGACCAATCCTGGTTTGATCGGGGGCGTCCGAGTTGGTATATTTTGTTATGGTGGTTGGTGCAGGCGATCGCCTTTCCTCTAACTCCACAACCGTTAAATAATTTGCGTTGCGCCTTGCTGCGGTTGTTTGGCGCTCATATTGGTAAAGGTGTATTTATTCGACCTACGGCCCGCTTCACCTATCCTTGGAAAGTTACTATTGGCGACTACAGCTGGATTGGAGATAATGTAGTTTTATATAGTCTGGATGAGATTCATATTGGTCATCACTGCGTAATTTCCCAGAAAAGTTATCTATGTACTGGCAGCCACGATATCCATGATCCTGCTTTTGGTTTGAAAACAGCGAGTATCACTATTGATAATGGAGTATGGGTGGCAGCAGATTGTTTTGTCGGGCCAGGAGTGCAAATCGGCGCTAATGCTGTGATTGGCGCTCGTAGTAGTGTTTTTACAGATATGCCTTCTAGCCAGGTGTGCTTAGGAACGCCCTGCCGTCCCCAATATCCGAGGTAAGGGAGATACAGATCAAGCGAAGAGTTTTGCTTTGATTTTGGGGACAAGTCCAACTTTAATCACCCCAAAGTTTTCACCGGAGGTTGGCGGCAGAGGAATTAGGTTTCCTTAAAATAATTGATTGTGTAGCCACTTCACCCAAACCGATACTCGTCAGCAAACTTCTCCACTCTGTTTGAAGTGCGACATTTTGAGGATTTTTTTGCCGCAGTTGAGCCAGTATAGTCAGTGCGTCGTGCCATATACCATTTTGAGCATAGATGGCAGCCTGCTGTTGAGGCTGTGCCGTTTGTAACTGCTGAACAGTTGCTTGGCTTAGAGAAACTCGCTGTATGACTCCTTCAACATAAATGGGGGGTGATTGTTTTTCTTGATCGCAGTAGATGTTAAAAAACCAGCGATATCGTTTGTTCAGTGCCAAAGGGGAAACTGTGGTAGGCAGAGAAATACCAATGACTCCAGGCCGATCCGGTAAGGCGATCGCTTTTTGGTAAATGGGGTTTGAATCTTCATTTTGCAGTACAAATTCAGCCGGATAAGTTGAATTTCGGTAGTCTGGCACATAAAACCACAAGGTTGGGTGTGCTACCGTTGTCAATGCCCAAACATTGGTCAAGGAAGAAGTTTTTTGAGTAAAGGGCACTAGGGCAGTGAGTTCAGGTTTAACTTGTGGACATATACCACGCTTGGCTCCACCAAGGACGCGGCCACCTGGAGGGGGATCTGGTGGAGGTGGGGGAGGATTAAAGTGTATGCCTAGTGGATGCTTAAATGTTACTGGGTTTGGTGTCGCCAGTATTGCAGTCTGGCTAGCCACCAAACTAGTGCCACCAAGAGCTAATGCTAAAAAAAGTTTCATTGATTTTAAAATTGACTTTTTAAATAAGTTCTTAAAAGCAGATTACAGCTATTTTTAGGTAAATAGACCACGCTGTAGGGAACATTGCTGTGTATTTTCCCTGTTTAAGTTGAAATTTTATAGACTCCCTTCGGGGCGCTTCCTTGAAGGTATTTTAAATTTTGAATTGATGTCACACTAACCGTCCCTACTAATGACAAAGCTGACGGCACAAAAGGCACCCAAGCACCTGAGATTAATAAACCAAAGCAGAATATATACAAAACACCAGAGGTTACACCTACTGCCAATGCCAATTTAGAAGGGAAAGTTAACCGCCAAGCAAGCACTCCTCCAACGAAAGACCAGCCCCAAATCCAGATTACTTCAATCCACGGTGACCAAACTCGTAACAACGGACGCCCATCTAAAACAGCACTAAGGATTTGGCTGACCATATGTGCTTGTACTATAACTCCTGGCATTTGCCCTTCTAACTGTTTTCCGTAGGGCGTAGCCCAGTAGTCGGGAAAATCTCCTCTTGCTGATACACCAATCAGAACAATCCGGTCTTTGACTGCGCTAGGATTCAATGGCCCAGATAAAAACTGCGTCAGTGTCACCTGTTCGGCAATTTTTTTTGAGGAGCGGTAATTCAGTAAAATTTGACCGCCATTGGCATCGATACCTTGATAGCCGCTGGCACGAGGCGAAAGACGTTGAAATACAGTACTACCAAGTTGTAAATTCTTTTGTGGAGTAAACTTGGGTTGAATTCCTAAGGGTAGCAGATAGCGGAATGCCAGTTGTGTGCTAAATGCATAGGGGGCAGAACATAGCGATGCCGCTTCTTGGCTCATAAACAAAATCTGCCGACGCACAACTCCATCAGGATCATGAATAAAGTCGCTGAATCCGAGGCGTTCTTTGGAGATTTCTGGTGGCGGTGCAATGCCTCTAGTATTTACTGTTGTATCACTTCCTTTGCAAACCCCGACTAAGTTCTGAGTGCGTTGAAGGCGAGAAATTAACTCTTGCCGTTCGGCAGGAAAATCACGATAGATGTCTAAGCCAATGGTACGGGGTTGATACTGCTCAAGTTTTGTCAGCAGTAGATTGAGAGATTTTTCTGATACAGAAGTTCCTTTTAACGGCTCATTGTTATGGCGTTGAACTGCAAGATCAGCATCGTCAATTGTCACAATTAATAAACGTGGATCAGGCCCCTCTTGAGGGCGCGATCGCATCATCTGGTCAAAGACTTGAACTTCACTACTTTGTAACAGCCCCACAAACCTGACTCCACAGACTAAAGCAGTCATCACCACACTGGAGAATAAAGCTACTTTAAATCTTTGACTGGGAAACAAAGGTGAATTTGATCTGGCTTTTTTATTGGCGCGTGTTAGTTCCTCCCACGTCAGTGGTCGCTGTGCTAGATTTTGACAAATCACTGGTAACCAAGTCGCGCAAGGAAATCGATCTTCAAGTCCTTGCAGGCGTTCTCGTGCTTGCCGTACTGCCTGATATAAAGAATCACCGCCAGCAAAGCTACTGAGAAAATACTTCAAGAATTCCTGAGCTACTTGGTCTGGGACAGGTTCCCGCATGATAATCATCTGCGGGATTTGTAAATCAAAAAGTTCTTGTGCCAGTCCTAACCCATCACAAGAGTTGAAAATTGCTAGTTGTAAGCCGCGTTCTATAGCATGTTTAAGAGCGTACTTTAACTCGTTAATACTAAGGCTTTCGGTTTTATTTAGATAGATTCGCCCGCTACTATCCTTTCCTTGGCTAGAACTGTGTCCAGCGAAAAACAGAATATCCCAGTTTTTCTCCCAAAGATGGTCATTTAATTCTTTACGCTGTGGTTCTACCAGAAAACTGACATCCGCATTTCTACACCGTTGTAGTAAGTTTCGGTCAGCTTGGGTGTCAATTCCCTCGCTATTACCTACAATTGCCAAAATTTTCACCAATTGATTTGGAATGCGTGGCTTGTAAATGCGCTCATAAGTCGGTGATGATAAGGCAATTTCTGCTTTGGGGTAACGTTCTAGCAAATCCCAAAGATGCCAAGGTAGCCGCTGCAATTGGCTATTTTCTGCTTGCAAAATCACCCGAATTTCGTCTGTAGGCATCAGTCTTTCTAGCCATTTCTCCCGCAGGGGGCGAAATCCTTCTGATTGCAGCCAGGTGTTAAAACGTGCCCGCAAAATATGGGCAGTGTTAAGGCAATCTTGTGTCATTGACACATTAGTTATTTGCACCTTTTCAGCATCTAGGCGATAACGATTGCCCAAACGTTGATAGCTAGATTGCCAATGGCTATAGTACAGCAACATTTCAGGGCATGGAGGGAGCTTGCCTGAAATTTCTGTTGCGGGGCGATCGCATTCTTCACCAATCTGGAGGGTAACAGCAAAGCCCTGCTCAAAACTACCGTCTGCAAATTTCAGAACTACTAATTTATCCATGACCGTCGCTACTCTTGTCTACGACATACTGCGTCTAGCTCCTCCGTAGGAGTACGCAGAAGGCTCCATCAAAATTTATCAGATTAGGCTGGAATATTGTCTTTTGAATTGTTAATTTTCCTGTTGAGTTCAATCTTCAATCCCTAATCATTAATTACTGATACAGCAAATAAATAGCTTAATGTTTTAAATCACAAAATGTTCTGTAATACTGTTATCATATAATGCCACTCTAACGCTAAACCGCTCTTTAGTTTCACCTCTAAACTGCAATTGAATATAATTGTCTGCACTTCTGGCTTGAGCTTCCAAGAACACTGATCCTGACTCATCTAGAACTGTTAGTTGTACATCTTGTGGGAGGTGAAATTGATTACCTGTTGGATGCAACTGTAGGCGAATTTGGGTTTTTTGATCAGCTTGGGGGGTGATTTCGATAATCAACATCACGGGTTGGTCGGCGATTTGAATACCCAAATCAATTAATTTTGCCCTTCGAGTGACTGCTTCTTGTTGATTGGGCGGTTGTTCAAAAGTTTCAGGGCTGCGAAATGCATAAGCTTCTTTGAGTCCTTGGAAGTTCCACAAAGCTTCAATAGTTTGCCAACCTGACTCAAATATACCAGTAAACCACTGGCTCAAGTTCACTCGTGTGATAGCTGGAGATTGTCTCAGCTGCCCCAAGTATTCAATGAATGTTTCTGGCGATCGCAATTGACTCAAAGGCAATTCTTCAGCGGCGACATTAGGCACAAAACCCAGTAACCATGCTTCTTGAAGCGATTCATCGATTTGTACTACTACATAACCTATGCGTTCTTCCCAAGTTTCAGGGGGAACAGAACATATCTGCTCACCAACACGTATAGGACGGCACTCTAGATGGCCAAGTGCGGGCATTTCCAAGTCAGCCACATTCGCACAAAGGCGCATCACAGGATTCCAACTGTCACTCGCTGTGAGGTCAGTAGCAATATCCATCATTTGCAAGTAGTCATTCACCACCCAAACAGCTAGAGTATTCAGCCGGACTTGCTCTGCTTTTTGGGCAGTAGGCTGCTCTTCGGCAAACTGTTGAGCTGTTATGCGTGCTGCTTGAGCGATCGGCAATGGCACAGCGAAATTATCTAGTTGATAGGTGTTTTTAGCCATAAATTCAGTACCTAGTCATCAATGCTCCTATATATAGATATCGCCTGCTTTCACTAAATTTATGCCCAATGCCCCTTAAAGCCAATTGCCAATTAAAACGTAAGCAGACCAAAAACCTGGTGCATTGTAATTTGGATGTTGCAACAGTTGTAGTTGGGCATGGCGGAGTGCTTGGGCTTTGGTAAGTTCGCCACGTTTGAGTTCTTGGTAAAAAGCACCGACAAACAAAGCTGTTGATTCATCATCAATTTGCCATAGAGATGCTAAGGTACTGCGTGCCCCTGCTCGTACTGCTACTCCAGCTAAACCTAGTGCGGCACGTTTGTCTCCCACTGCTGTTTGGCAAGCACTTAAAACTAATAATTCCACTGCTTGTGGTTGAGTTTCATCTCGACTACGCAGAAGGCTATCAAATTGCCTAACATTGATCGGGCCATCAGCAGCCAGAATAAAAGTATTATCAGCGCGGGAACTAAACTGACCGTGGGTTGCTAAATGCACCACGTTGAAGGCAACGGTATTTACTTCCTTCTCTAATGCCTTTTGAGTGAATTGCTGATCTAGGAGACTAGTTGTCGATACTCCAGCTTTGGTAATTGAGTTAACTTCAGACTTGATTGCAGGCAAGGGTGTAAAGTTAGGGAACCCTGGTGGCGGTTGAGTTAGCCCAGCGGTTAATGCTTTGATCTGCTGTTGCTCTAGGGCTTTGGGATCGAAAAGTTGCAATTCAACGCTAAGGGCGATCGCGTATTTCTCTACCAAGTACTGTTTGCCATCGTAGAGAGATGCCATTGGTATATTGCGTAATGTCCCATCTAGTACAAACACCAGGGTATCCACCTGACTTGCTTGCAATTGTGACTCAATGGGTTTGATTAACCAGTTATAAACTTGTTGTGATTGGGTTTTAATGGCATTAATAGCAGCAGGATTGACCAGACTTTTTCGTAATTCTCCCAGTTTTTGGTCTACTTCTGCTTGAGGAATTTTAGTAGTGTAATGCTGTAGGCGTTGGTGGGGAATTTTAACAATTACCTCGATTTGTTCGGGGAGAATAATTGGATAAAAAATGGCAGCAGTGGGATTATTTTGGTCTACTATTTTATCCAATGACACGCTCTGACCTTCTAGGCAAGCCTCCCGGAAAAAGTTATCTAATTCTGCCAACTGTAACGCTTCAATTCGCTGGCGTGCTTTATCTAAAGTTTGTTCATCTGGTTTTCCTTGCTGGGATTGTAGCAATAACTCTACAGACTGCCGATAGACAGGTTCAACACTGTCTCGGAAGTTAAATTGCACATCTTGATTAATCGCTACTAAATCACGACGGAGAGATTGGAGAGTGTCTACCGCAGCATCATAAGCGGCGATCGCTCCTTTGATATCTTTTTGCGCCCAAAGCACTCTACCTAACTGCCAATTCAAGCGATAAGTAATTTCTGCTGCATTGGTTGTTTGAGCCAAGAGCAATGCTTGCTGGGTAAGCTTTTGCGCTTCTGACCACTGTTGAGTCTGTTCGTACAAAGCGCCAAGAGTTCCCAATGCATAAGCCTCTGCTTGTTGATCGCCCAAATTCCGGGATTGCTGGATGGCTTTAGCGAGTAATAGTGCTGAGTCCTGAGTCCTGAATTGTGAGTCAGAATTCTGACTCAGAACTTTCGTCAGGCTTTGAGCAAAGTTAATTTGAGCGTAAATAGTAGCACGGCTAGAAGGAAGTTGTTCGAGTTGGGGCTGAATTAATGGTAGTAAAGTTTGCGCTGCTGCCCATTGTTGATTTTCAATGAGTAGGCTGAGATGATTAAGTTGTGCTTGAATTTTTGTCAGGGGTGAAGGGAATATTTGAACTGCTTGTTGATAGTAGGCGATCGCTTGTGGTTTTTGCCGTTGTGTACGGGCGTTGTTTCCCAGACTAAAAAGACTTGCGCCAATATCTGCGCTTGATTGCAAGCGTTGAGCAGTTACAAGACTTTGTTGTAAAACATTATGAGACTTTTCGAGATCGCCCAATACTAAAAGGGTATCTCCGAGCGATCGCAACCCCACTGCTTTTTCTATCGAATCTGGTTGTGATTGTAACTGCTGATGTACTTGTTCTAATATTTCTACAGCACGGCGATAAGAGCCTTGACTTCGCCAAGCCTGTGCTTGGTTGATTAGCGATCGCATTATGCCGCTATGATTTTTTATTTGCCGATAAATCTTTGCTGCTTGCTGCCAAGTTGCTAAAGCTTCCTTTACTTGTCCTGTTGCTAGTTGTAGGCGTCCTTGAATATCAAGAGATTGGGCAAATATTTGTAGACTTTGGCTGTTTTGCTGTCCCTTGAGCAAATTCAAGCTTTCTGTAATTGCCTGCTTTGCTTGTTTCCATGCACCGAGTTGCTGATAACCTAAAGAAAGATTACCCAAAGTTGCAGCTAATCTGATGTTATCTCCTTGATTCTGGTATTCCTTGACAGCTTGCTGCAAAATCTGTATTGCTTGTGCAAAACGTCCAGCATCGTACAGTACTTTTCCCTGTTGTAATAGAGAAGCAGGATCGGCAATAGAGCTAGGCGTAGTAAACTGATTGATTACAAGTTGAGATGAGGTATTGATTGCAGGAACTGTTGCCAGAATCGGTGAACTGAGACTGCACAGCAAAGCCATCAGGAAGCAAAAAAGCAGACGTAAAAAATTAAAATTCTTAGTCTTGAATTTTCGCCTGTTAATTTTGCCAAAATTTGAAACAGAAAATTTAGTAGCTTTAGCCATAGATGAATTGCCAGTCTCTTGTGGGGAAGCCTGCAATCAAATGTACCGGAGATAGCGAGAAATCTAAAGCATTGGGCATTGGGCATTGGGCATTGGACAAGAGATATTTTTATTTGTAACGACACAGCTTAGTGTCATAACGACAATATGACCGCTCCCAATAAAGCTAGTGCGATCGCTCGCATCTTAACTAATGCACATCAGAACTTACGCACTCAGATCCCCCAACCCCTTAAAAAGGGGCAGCCCTGCGCCCTTGCGCGTTCCCCGACTCCCTCAGTGGCGTGGCTTTAGACTTTCCCCCTTTTGAAGGCTACGGTGTACACACATCTGTGTACTAAACCGAAATCATTGTAGATCCATCATTATCCTCCGATAAATTGGAGAACTTTAAGGGATTTTAGCCCCCCTTGGAAAGGGGGGTTGGGGGGATCAAAAGCCTGTGGGACAACTCTCAAAGACTTGTGTGTACACGGTAGCTTTTTTAAGGGAGGTTAGGGGGGATCAGGGTTTCAGACTTCAGTGCGTAAGTCCTACACATTTAACTTGCATATTTTTAATTTTGGAGAAAAGTCGTGCACCAAAACCATTAGCTTTATTCGCTACTTCGTAGGGTGGGCATTGTCCACCCTACATGATTATTAATCTTTCACAGATTATTTAGGATTGCTATTTATAAGCTTTTACGGTTTCTGAAACTAAGCTAATTTTAGAAATTATTTATTACATAATATACGCCGTAAACCGCACTAAATTATCCTGCCCAAACTGCAATGAATCTCCATTAAGCAGTCGATATTGCACACCAGGATTCAACAGAGTGTTATTTAAATAAATACCATTTGTACTCATGTCAACAATCATGTAGGTATTTTGCGACCAGTCCCAATAGACTCGCGCATGGCGACGAGAAACTATACCTTCGTGAGGAATCCCAGCCAAGTCAATTTCTGGCGCAACTGTCATACTTTGACTGCGGCGACCAATAAAACCTGCTTCCCCAGACCATTGAAATTCTCTTCCTGTAGTATGAATCAGCTTCAAGAGTGGCAGTCTTGGAGGTCGAGGATAATAAACAGGTGGCGTTGGCGGCACATAAGGGACTCGTTGCTGATAGTCTGCTGAATAATTAACAGGGGGCCTGTAATTGGATGGATTTATTACTGGTCGCGGACATTGAATAGGTTGCGGTGGTGGTTGTGGTGAAGCGGGTCTGGTTGGTGTAGGTATAATTACATTATCCAAGGGAGTCGAACACCAAGGGCAAACCTTAGCATTATTTGGCAGGGCGCGGTTAAAATATTCGCAATTTGGATTAGGGCACCGATTTGCAGGCATAGGAATTTATATCATCAGGTATAGGTTGTAAAGGGACAAGACCTACTTTACTAAGTAAACACTGGCCCTGACGAGTAGTTAGTATTTCAGCAAATGTAGAACCGGGTAGCCGACGGTTGTTGTCTTTAGGGTATACCACAAATATAGGGTATCCCAAGGGGTAGCTTTGAAAGCTATTAACATCAAAAAAATACTCATTATGCTGGCATAAGTCATCTGAGGTAGTAATTGGGCGATGCTCACGCCTTTGAAATAGCGGTTGACTAGCTGGCTTATTGCCATCGACTATAGCCAAAGGATAGCCTGTACACTGTCCCCAAGTTTTACTAATAATGCCAAAGCCAATAATGCCACTAGTTCGCTTTTCTAGAATTTCCTTGCGTATTAGGTTTTGGGTTTTTGTTGTATCAAAATTTTCAACTTTGCCTTTAAATAAAGCTATATCTTGAGGGTCATTTTTCAGAACTATTTCTTGAAATTTGCGTATAGCTTCCGGGTCACTTGGAGCAAAAGGCCTAATATCAAGAGAATTTTTAAGTTTAGGATTAATCTGCTGCCAATTGGTAATTTTGCCTGTATAAATTTGACGTAATTGCTCAAGAGTTATTTGCCCTCCCAAAGCATTGACAAGATTTGAATCTTTCTTACTAAATGCTAAAAATACAAGTAAACCATCATAAGCGACCTTTTGTTTATCCAGTTTATCTGTGATGTTATCTACTAAGCTGGTAATTGCAAAGTCTTTTTGATTTGTTCTGTCTTGTATAATTTGAATTGAATTTTGAATATTTGATGAAACAATAGGTTCGTAGTTAAATGTTGTTTTTACTTCTGGCTTTGGTTTAGTTAATAAATCTTCTAAACGATTACCGTCAACTTGTTGCTTTAAAATAAAACTCCATGTACCAGCACTTTCTCCTGTATAGGTGAATTTTCCTGTAGGAAAGTTATTTACTTCAAAAAAATTTCGTACAAGCCCAGACCAAATTATATATTTGTTATTGTCCTCTGGTTGATGATGCTGCCAAAAGTAATGCCAAATTCCCCCTGTAACTAATATTAGAGCGAGTATTCCTAGCAGAATTAATGCTTTGGGAAAATCATTTTCTGTTTCTTCTGGGGTAACTAATTGGCTAAAACTGCTTGCTTGGCATTCTTTAGGCATTTGTAGCAAAGTTTGGCGTGCTACTTCAGCACTTACAAAAGGATTTTCTAGCCGAACTAAGCGAGAAATAAACTGCTTTAAGTAATTATCTGTATTGGGCCAATGTTGATTATCTCTTGGATCAAGAGGCTGATTAAATGAATCATTGCTTTTCCCTACCCATAAATAAAAAGCAACTAATCCTAATGCTTCTAAATCTTGTTCGCGTTTGCAAGGTGCAGGTTGAGCAATATTGGGTGGAATAAATGTGTTTTCCCAAATAGCTAAATCGCAAAAATATATATAAAACTGTTGATTATTTTCTAGTTTAATTAAAATACTATCTAAGCTGAGGTTGCCGTGAGGTAGCCCCTGCTGGATTTGATTTGAGGGAAAACGCAGCTTTTGACTGTGAAGAAACTCTAGAGTTTGTAAAGCTTGATTTAGCACCTCGCGTACTTGAGGTGCTGTCATTGGGCCCTTTTGACTGAGATATTGATGTAAGGTTTGGGATGCTTCTATTTTTTTGATAATTAAATAACAGCGATCGCCTTTTTCATCTGCAATCGCTTCCCAAGTATCGACAAGACGAAAATTTTTGATTCTACTGTCTACTAAAGTTACTCCTCCCACCCGTTTAAAAGCCTCTTTACGCTCAAGTATCTGTTTCTGATTAAAACAGCGATTGGGTAGCAGATATTCTTTAATTATTACAGGCTGTTGGTCTTTGAGTTGAATGCCTGAGTATAAACGTCCATTACCCCGCGCTCCTAAAAAGCTAGTTACTTGATAAGTACCCAAATTGCCTTTAATTTCAGCATTCTGTGGTAAAGTTGCCGGAAAACCACATTCTAAACAAAACTTAGCACCTTTTAGTTCCTGTGCCGTTTGAAAGGGGCGATCGCAATTTAAAGGTGCATTGTATGAGCAAGGATATTCTTGATAAAAATATTCAGAGGAAGGCATAATATATAAGGCAGATGGAAGGTAAGCTTTTTAGTTAATTATGTTTTCTTATTTTGAATTATGAATTTTGAATTATTATTTTGTATTTAAGCTTTCACAAGTCCTAATTTGAGTGCGGCTAATAACCTTCAATTTGTCAAAGATACTTGTAAAATGAGCCTTAACAATAGCAATAGTTACTTGCATACTTGCCCAATAGCATAGCAGGCTGCTTCACATACTTTTGCAACTCTAGGGAAAGAGCTTCATGGGTAATTATTTGAATATATTCAGACTTTCACTGAGCTAATAGCCTATTTATAAACAAAATATTAAGTAGCTATAACGCATCCAACCAATTTAATATTTACTTTATAAATAGTCTTTCCCTAAAAAATACAAGATATAAGCTACAAGTGTAAGCGTAAGCTCAATAATTCCAGCCTTGAGAAAATAACTGTTGGAGTATTTCCAAATAACATAAAACTATATAAAAAACAAAATATTTAATTTTTTTAAACTATTATCCAGGATGAAACTAAGAACTTGCTCAAACAGGCGATCGCCAACCAAAACCACAACAGCATTCTCGTAATGAGAGAATTATTGAGTAAGAGAAATATAATAATATATTATCACTTATATGGTATCAAAACTATGAGGTTTACTAAGGTTAATGAAGTGTTGATTTTTTAGTAAATCTCCATATTAGGAAGTAATTAGTTTATTAAAACATAATTTTTGTGTCGAGTCATTAAAAATTGTAGTGATAAGTATTACCAGAACTTACGCACTCAGATCCCCCAACCCCCTTAGAAAGGGGAGCCACTGCGTTGGGCGGGTTCCCCGACTTGTAGCAAGTGGCGTGGCTTTAGACGTTCCCCCCTTAAAAAGGGGGGCTAGGGGGGATCGGGGTTTCAGGCTTGGGTGCGTAAGTCCTAATTACATAAAAAGAGGGATAAAATTATAAGCTGTCGCGCCTACAAGTTGCACTATTTTCATTGTCAATAAAAGCTGCAAACCCTCTCCCTTGCTCCCTGCACCTGCCTCCTACCCCCTATCCCCTGCGGTCTCAATGTGCAAATTAAATGCCTAACACCTTAATTCTGCTCCTGCTCTGTCTTCAACAGACCAGAAGGGGAGTTGATTCACTCGCTTCAGCATCAATTCAACGTAGGTCGTGCCATCCTTGTTGGCAACATCTTTACCAAAATAGCCCTGCTCTTCCTCATGCTCATGGGGCAATACGGTTCAGTTAGTGGTATTCGATTCCAGAAGATCCCCCCAACCCCCCTTAGAAAAAGGGGGGCTTAATTCCCTCCTTTTTAAGGAGGGTTAGGGAGGATCAACTCTTATCTGAACCGTATTGGCTTATGGGGGCCGCTACTGTAAACTGTATAGCCTTCCTACCGACGAGCGCGATTGTAGGGAGAACCTATAGTCCACCGCATTTATGAAGTGCAAGACTTAGCTGTATCTGGAAAATCACTAAATACACCATCAATTCCTAAACTGAAAAAGAGTTCATATTCACTTTGGGGATTTCCTTGCAAGTCCAGTGGCAAAAACAAATCTTCATTGCGGAAAGTCCAAACATGAACTTGCAATCCATCTGTATGAGCATCAAATACTAAAGATGTAGGTGACAACAATTTTCCAGTGCTATCTCTAGGAATCAACAGATTTTTATGAATGCCAACCGCCTGTGCATATTTAGCAATGTCTTTTAAACTTGATGCTGTTGCTAAGTCTGCATAAGTTCGTGGATCTCCATTGACTACAAAATCATAAGGTTTGCCAGTGTTGTTGAGCAATTGCACTAGAGGTAAATCAGTTTTTGTAGATAAATTTAGGAGGTTGCTGACTTCAAAAGACTGAATGAAAACAGGTGCATTGGCTCCCTGATAACCATTTATTTGTAAAGTTGTAAGTAGGGGGGCTTCTAGTGCTAACCCAATAGACTTGAAATAAGTTGGGTGCTTTGTCTCTGGATAAATGCCAATAGTACGACCGATTTCAACACTTTTACTTTTGACTAAATCAATGATTTCTTGCAGTGTAGGGATTTCAAATAAGCCATCATAAGCGGTGTTTTGCGATCGCAGTTGAGGAATTCGCTCTTTTGCCCGTAGTGTTTTGAGTTCTGCAAGGGTAAAGTCTTCCGTAAACCAGCCTGTTTTAGATTCCCCGTCAATTATCTTGGTAGTTTGACGGTTAGTAAATTCTGCACGGTTAGCAACATCGGTAGTTTCCGAAATCTCATTTTCGTGACGAGCAATTAAAACCCCATCTTTGGTTGCAACTAAATCTGGTTCAATATAATCAGCCCCTAGAGCAATTGCTAATTCATAAGCAGCTAAAGTATGTTCTGGACGGTAGCCGCTAGCGCCTCTATGCGCGATGATAATTGGTGGCGTACCTTTCAAAGTTGTAACCATTAGCTTACTCGTCCGTAAGAAATACTATCTCAATACCCTTAATCCCTAGCACCCAGCCTCAAGGTGCAAACTTAATGCGTAAGCCCTAAAAACTAAAGTGCGTTGAAGCATATCAGTAAAATAGATTTATTAGGGTGTGCCGTTTTGTGTTTTGTCCACACTGCCTAGATATAATTGGGTTTCATTTTTTATGCATTACCCAGGTAGCAGTGCTGGCAATTTTGGATACGCTATATTGGCAGATGATTCGAGAACTAGAATATGGATTGCGATCGCAAAGCTTAAGTTTAATGGGATTTCCACTAATTCACGTAACTGACAAACCATCCCAACCTATTGCTACATTCCTTCGACACTCACAAACTCAAAGTCGGTAGCTATATCAATATAACCTGCGTAGGCAGGCTTGATTGTTAAATTCTATTTAAGTATTTTGAATAAGTCTAATGATACAGATTCAGCCTGAAATCAAGCGTGTAGAAGAATTGCGTCAGTTGTTGCAGCAAGCTAGTTATGCTTATTACGTCTTAGATGCACCAATTATGGAGGATGCTGTCTATGACCAGCTATATCGAGAATTGCAACAACTAGAATCTCAGCATCCAGAACTGGTGACACCCGATAGCCCGACTCAACGCGTGGGTGAACGACCTGCAACACAGTTTACCTCGGTGCGACATAATATCCCCCTGTACAGTCTGGAGAATGCATTTAATGTTGATGAGTTGCAAACATGGGATCAGCGTTGGCGGCGACAATTACCCAAAACTGACTCGGTAGAATATGTCACCGAACTCAAAATTGACGGTTCTGCGATCGCTCTTACTTACCAGAATGGTATTTTAACTAGGGGTGCAACTAGAGGCGATGGGGTGATGGGCGAAGATATCACCCAAAATGTCCGCACAATTCGCTCAATTCCCTTGCGCTTAAATTTTGAAGGGTTAGAAATCCTGGAAAAGGTGGAAGTTAGGGGCGAGGCGTTTTTGCCTTTGGAAGTGTTTAAACAAATCAACGAAGAAAGGCAAAAAGCTGGTGAACAGTTGTTTGCTAACCCTCGCAATGCCGCAGCGGGTACACTTAGACAATTAGATTCCCGGATTGTAGCTCGGCGGCGCTTAGATTTCTTTGCCTACACACTGCACATTCCTGGTAGAGATGATACCAGTATTGCCAATACCCAATGGGAAGCGTTGGAATTGCTGCAAAGGATGGGTTTTCGCGTCAACCCCAATCACAAACTGTGCCCTTCTCTAGCAGAAGTTGCCGAATACTATAAGTATTGGGATACAGAAAGGCTGAATTTGCCTTACATGACTGATGGGGTGGTAGTAAAGCTCAATTCTTTTAAGCTTCAGGAACAGTTAGGATTTACTCAAAAATTTCCTCGCTGGGCGGTGGCGTTGAAGTACCCAGCAGAAGAAGCACCCACCCGCGTCGAAAATATTGCGGTGAATGTCGGCAGAACCGGGGCGTTAACACCGTTAGCAGAAATGCGCCCAGTGCAATTGGCGGGGACAACAGTTTCTCGCGCTACTTTACACAATAGCGATCGCATCACTCAATTAGATATCCGCATTGGCGATACTGTAATTGTCCGCAAAGCTGGGGAAATTATCCCAGAAGTGGTTAGGGTATTAAAAGAACTTCGTCCCGCTGATGCTCAACCGTTTGTGATGCCCACTCATTGCCCAGTCTGCGGTCAACTAGTGGTGCGTGAGTTGGGTGAAGCAGTTACTAGATGTGTCAATGCTTCCTGTGCAGCAATCCTCAAAGGCGCAATTGAACATTGGGTAAGCCGTGATGCCTTAGATATTAAAGGTATGGGCGAAAAACTAGTGCATCAACTTGTTGATAAAGGGTTGGTACATTCCGTTGCCGATTTATATGAATTGACAGAAGAGCAATTATGTAGTTTGGAAAGGATGGGGCAAAAGTCAGCACAGAAATTAATAGATGCGATCGCCCAATCTAAAAATCAACCTTGGTCACGAGTATTGTATGGTTTAGGCATCCGTCATGTTGGTAGTGTGAATGCCCAATTATTGGCTGAGAAATTTCCCACCGTAGACAAGTTGACCCAAGCAAAGCAGTCTGATATTGAAGGCATTTATGGTATTGGTGTAGAAATTGCCGAGTCAGTACACCAGTGGTTCCAAATTAATGCTAATCAAACTTTGATTTCTCGCCTCCAAGCAGCAGGGTTGCAATTAGAAACTACAGCAGAAGCAATAATAGTTACCGATGCTAATCCAAAGTTTGTAGGTAAAACTTTTGTTGTTACAGGAACTTTGCCAACTTTAAAGCGAGATGAAGCCAAAGCTTTGATCCAAAAAGCTGGTGGTAAGATAACTGATTCGGTAAGTAAGAAAACCGATTATTTGGTGGTGGGTGAAGATGCTAGTTCTAAATTGGCCAAGGCGGAAGCATTGGGAATTACTCAGTTAACTGAAGCTCAATTGTTAGAGATGGTAGAGGCTTAAGTCCTTGTCATTACCTACATTTTTTAAATCTCTCACTTTATTGTCATCCTCCTTTAGAATGAATTCTATTACTAATAGTTCAAGTCTACTTCAGTAGACTCAGCAAAACTTTTTAGTCTATTTGAGTGGACTTGGACTATTAGCCTAAAACTTCAGTTACGCTGGGATGTCGGTCAGTGCAATGCTTTGACTCTGACAAAAATGTGGGTAATGACAAGAGGGGCTTCACCAGCGCAGAAGTTTTAGTGAAGGTTTTCCGCGTATTGATTGTTGTATGATTTCAATAAAACTTATACTTATTGATAAAGTTTAAAAGAAATTTAAATTTGTGTTGCATAATATAACATTTTCAATTATTGTAAGTAGAAGTTCGGGTGCAAACTTAATGGAAAAGCTGTGCTATCCAAACCCGTTAGATATTTTCTAAAAATGATGAGTTTTCAAGGTTAGATCATTGCTTTGCTGTCAAGGTTTTGATTCATTTATTGTTGTCGAATTTGAACAGTCCACATCAGCCCTGAAAGCAATCCAGCGTCAAGCCGTACAAAGTCTGAAAACTGATATTCAGTTTCAGCCATAGTTTTGATTGCCAAAATTTTGCAACAAAATTACCCACATCTTTAACATTATCTGGAACATACACCCATGAATAACCAACAATCTCGACGCTTACTTAGTAAAACATTTGGTCTGGCGATCGCAACAGCTAGTCTTATAATCGGCGTACCTACTTCCGCTCAACCTCAAGTAACTCCATCACCCAGCCCTACTCGTACTCCAGGGGCTACTCCAGGAACTCCATCGCCTAGCCCTACTCGTACTCCAGGGGCTACTCCAGGAACTCCATCACCTAGTCCTACTCCTACTCCAGGGGCTACTCCAGGAACTCCATCACCTAGTCCTACTCCTACTCCAGGGGCGGGAACTCCATCACCTAGTCCTACTCCTACTCCAGGGGCGGGAACTCCATCGCCTAGTCCTACTCCTACTCCAGGGTCTACTCAAGGAACTACTTCAGGTACAATTGTCGATGTTGCCAGCGCCGACTCTTCTTTAAAGACCCTGGTAACAGCTGTAAAAGCAGCAGACCTTGCAAATACACTGACTGGCAAAGGCCCATTTACCGTGTTTGCACCTACAGATGCTGCATTCGCCGCTTTACCAAAAGGAACGGTAGAAAAACTGCTCGAACCAGAAAACAAAGCGATTTTGCAAAAGATTTTGACTTACCATGTCGTTCCTAATGCAATTTACTCCAATACCCTCCAACCAACTCAACAAGTTAAGACAGTTGAAGGTAGCCCAGTTAGCATTAAGCTTGAGAAGAATGGTAAAGTAACTGTAGATCAGGCAACAGTAACGAAAGCAGATATCAAAGCCACTAATGGCGTGATTCATGTAATCGATCAACTAATTATTCCCGCTGACCTTCTCAAATAAGTAGTCTCACCTCAAGAACTACTGAGGGCAATACGTCTCGGCTAGGTGATGTTCAGCCCGTAGAAATCCCCCCATTACTCCCTTGTAAAACATGAGTGATGGGGGGATTGCTATTTTTATTTGTCCAAATGCCAATACCTTAATACTCTTAAAAATTAACGTGAGTTCGATGCACAGGATTTTGACCTCACCCCCAGCCCCTCTCCTAGTAGGAGAGCGGAGCGAAAGCCTAATTTTTTGTTGCTCCTCCCTCTCCTGCGAGGAGAGGGAGGTTGGGTGGGTGAGGTTTGTCGAATTCACGTTAAAAATTACTAATTATTATGTAGTGCTTCAAGTAATACTTTTTGTAGTGTATTGTAATAAGGTGTGACAAACGGTAGCAGTAATGACGCCTGAATTTGAATACACTACACTTGCCCATCCAGAGGACGTTATACAGCTGGGGACGATTCTCAACCAGTGTTTTATCAACTCACGTGATGAGGAAAAATACGTTAAAAAATACATTAATAGTATTGGTTTAGAAAATTTCCGCATTATCCGTCAAGATGCACAAGTTATAGGTGGACTAGCAACTTTAGGGATGGGTCAGTGGTGGGCTAGCCAGCGTGTACCGATGACAGGAATTGCCGCAGTGGGCATTGCTCCAGAATATCGTGGAAGTGGAGCTGCGATCGCCCTCATGCATCAAACGCTCAAGGAACTTCATGCTAATGGCGTACCCATCTCTGTTCTTTATCCAGCTACTCAACGCCTGTACCGCAAAGCCGGGTATGAGCAAGGAGGTAGCTTGTGCAGATGGGAAATTCCGACTCAGAGTATTCAAGTAAAAGAACAACCCCTACCTTTGATAGCAGTAGCACCAATTCATCAAGATATCTTTTCTGAGCTTTACCAACAGCAAGCAAAATTATCCAACGGATATTTAGACCGACATCCAGCGATTTGGCAGGAACTCGTTAGCACAGAACAAAAAGAAAAGATTTTTGCTTATTTCATTGGTGCTAAAGACCAACCCCAAGGCTACATCATCTTCAGTCAAGAACGAACAGAGGATGGTGCAATTATGTGGATAAGAGACTGGGCAATTCTCACAGCTGCTGCTGCACAAAGTTTTTGGTCATTTATTGCTAACCATCGCTCTCAAATTAAACAGGTACGATGGAAGAGTTCGGTAAACGATTTTCTGTCATTGTTACTACCAGAGCAAACTGCCAAGATATGGCGTCAGCAGCGATGGATGTTGCGAGTCGTAGATTTAAGCAAAGCATTGGAGTTACGAGGTTACCCATCAGGAATCCAAGCAGAACTGCATTTAGAAGTTCAAGATGATTTGCTATCTGCAAACAATGGTAGATTCATCCTATCTGTGGCTAATGGACATGGTGAAGTTACAAGAGGTGGCAAAGGTGAGTTGCAAATAGACATTAAAGGATTAGCACCCTTGTATACAGGCTTATTTACTCCCTACCAGTTGCAACTAGCGGGAAAACTTGATGCTACAGAAACAGCTTTATTAGCAGCTACGCAAATATTTGCAGGTGTCTCTCCTGGGATGTCTGATTTCTTTTAATGGGTGCATCCGAGTTTTTATTTTGCAATGAGAGGATAACGGTCATTGCGTTCGCGTAGCGTCTCGTAGAGAGGAGGAACGACGAAGCAATCGCATGGACTTGCTCTGAGGTGGAGATTTTGCGCAAGCTTGGCTTCACTTTGTTTCGCTCGTAATGACATGCAAAAAAAGTGGGATGCTCCCCTTTTAATTCCCTACCCGTAGACAATGGTTAATAGTGCGAAGTAGTAAGTATTATTTATTCTTGCCTTGTTGAACCGCCCAGGTGCTAGCTATACAAACAAAGCGCAACAACCTGGGCTTTGAAATCCTCCACACCTTAAAAGGGTGTCGGATTTTACCGTGTAATTTGCGATTAATCTCTATCCTTAACTGTTGAGTAATAATGCATCAAAGTTCCGGTCGCTGGCGTTTAGGGCTAGCTTTATCACTATTAACGGTTTTTTTATGGGGTATTCTACCTATTGCCCTAACGGTGACATTGCAAGCGCTTGATGTTTACACAGTTATTTGGTTTCGTTTTTTAGTGTCGTTTGGTTTGCTGGCTATTTATTTAGCTGTGCAGGGTAAATTACCAACTCTAAAACAACTGCGTTCTGCTTCTTGGCAGTTGTTAGCGATCGCTACCATTTTCTTAGCGATTAATTATTTTCTTTTTATGCAAGGTTTATCGCTAACATCACCTACTAACGCGGAAGTGATTATTCAATTTTCTTCTGTGTTCTTAGGTTTCGGAGGGTTAGTCTTTTTTAAAGAACGTTATCAACTGCAACAATGGATTGGTGTTAGTATACTTACCCTCGGTTATGTTTTATTTTTTCATGAACAACTAACAAATTTAATAACAGCGCATAACAATTATCTTCTTGGAAGTAGTTTGATTTTCTTGGGAGCAGCAGCATGGGCTGTTTATGCTTTGGCACAAAAACAGCTATTACAATCCTTATCTTCATCTCACATCATGCTGATTATTTACGGTGGATGTGCTGTTTTGTTCACGCCATTTGCTACTAAACAAACAATTTTTACACTCAATAATTTGCATTTTGGAGCATTGGTTTTTTGCGCTTTAAATACTGTAATTGCTTATGGCTCGTTTGCAGAATCGTTAGAACATTGGGAAGCATCGCGGGTCAGTGCAGTATTAGCTTTAGCTCCTATTGTTACATTAATATCAGTATGGGCCGTATCAGTAATTACGCCTTCGCTAATTCCACACGAACAACTCACATTAATAGGAGTAATGGGAGCGAGTTTAGTTGTATCTGGTGCAGCAGCAATTGCCTTAGCAAAAGGTAAATCATGAGCTTTTTTAAGAGCTTTTACTGCTTTTTTTAGAACATTTTCCTCATATTCAAAGCTACATGAAAAATACTGAGGCAGAGTGATTCTTTCTTTGTTATGATTTTACCGAAAGTGTAATTTGTTTGAGTTTTTCTATTGTCAAGCAAGTAATATAGGACTCATATTTGATTTTTGAACAAAATTCAGTACACCTTTATTCCTTCTTCCCAGTCCCCAGTCCCCAATCCCCAGTCCCTTACCTCTACGAGTGATTCAGAAATCAAATCGGATTGCTATATCCATATAAGTATGGCTCCGTTACAATAATTTCTTTAGCTTGTAACAAAGAGAAAAAACACAAAACAAATCCATCAAATTGAGGCGATTAATATTAATTAACCTTACCAGGGTGTCCCAATAACTACCAAAGCCAACGCCTCGTGACACAACATCACCGAAACAGTTGAGCGATGATTAGTTCGTTTGGTAAGGGAGTCAGCACCCTGAGAAGAAGTTCGCTATTGCTGGCTCTTTCAATGCTGCTGCCAACATTTGGGATTAGCGATCCTGTAATGGCAGCAGAGCGAATTTATGGTTCTTATTCAGCCCTAAAGCTTTCTATTTCAGTTACTTCTTTAGAAAACTATGCCAAAAATGGAGTAATTGATGACAACCTAGCTGTTTATCAACGGTATCTACCACCAAAACAGCTTGAGGAATTACGGCGAATTTTACTTACTCCTGTGAAAGTCAGCCCGGTAGTGGTTTCACAATTTCTCTACACTCCACAAGGAGAATTTCTACTGCGACGGTTGGCAGAAACGATTAAAACGAAAACTCATCAACCACAACAAGAATTTCAAACCTTGCGGTCGGCGTTTATTTCCGCTTCTGCTGAACCGGGAGGACTAACGTTATTAAATTTGTTGCGTAAGTACCCCAGCAGCAGCATTAATCTTGATTTAGTGCAAAGCCTGGGAATTGCTGCGGATCTGAAGAAAATTGTCAATGAAACCAGCCAAGCGATCGCAGCAGTTACCGAAAAGTCCAAAATAGAAGTTGCTAGCCAAAAGCCAGTAAATGTCTCGCAATTGCCAGATTTACGGCAACAAGGAAAGTTTAAGTCGCAAAAATATACATTAAAGTTTTTCGACTTGAAGCGCAAAAGACGATTGTTGACCGATCTGTATCTTCCCAATATCCAGAGTCCTGCACCAGTAATCGTGATTTCTCATGGTTTGGGTACAGACAGCAGTAATTTTCGATATTTAGCGGCTCATCTAGCTTCTTACGGATTCGCCGTCGTCGTTCCCAATCATTCTACTAGCGATACCAAGCGATCGCTGACGAATAGACAGGCTAATAAAGTAGTACAATCAGATGAATTTACAGACCGACCTTTAGATGTGAAATACATATTGGATCAGCTGGAAAAAGCTAACCAGTCTGATTCACGATTTAAAGGTAAGTTAAATCTGGAACAAGTTGGCATCTTCGGTCAATCTTTGGGGGGCTACACAGCCTTAGCCTTGGCTGGCGCTCAGATTAACTTTGAGCAACTTCAAAAAGACTGCCACTCAGAGGTACTGCAAAATACTTGGAATATGTCTTTACTACTCCAGTGTCAGGCTTTGACATTGAGTAACAAGCAGTTTGACAAAAATCATAACTTGCGGGATGAGAGAGTGAAAGCTGCGATCGCAGTTAACCCCATCACTAGCTCTATTTTTGGCAAAGCAGGCTTGAGTCAAATTCAAATTCCAGTCATGGTCGTTGGTAGTAGCGATGATACGGTTGCACCAGCTTTATTCGAGCAAATTTTACCGTTCTCCTGGTTTACTAATTCTCACAAGTATCTCGTTATGCTTGTAGGTGCAACCCACTTTTCTACGATTGGCGATGGTAATAGTGCTAATCAGCCGATAGGCTCACCTTCTCAGGTGATTGGGGATCATCCTGCTCAAGCGCGTCGTTACATGAATGCTTTGAGTTTGCCTTTCTTTCAAACCTATGTTGCGGGAAGTTCACAATACTTTCCCTACCTCAACGCCGCCTACGCCAAAGCTATTTCTAGCCAACCTCTAAGTTTGAGTTTTGTCCAATCTCTAAACTCAACAGAATTAGCACAAACTCCTGATACCGATGTCAAAGGAGCGAAATCCTCAAAAAAATTTTTTCCAACTCCATAGTAAATTTTGGGTTTTGGATGTTGGATGTTGGAATCACACTGCTTCATGTGATGATTTTTTTGTAAATCCCATAAAAACATACTGTAGAGATGCGATTAATCGTGTCTCTACATTGTTTTTGTGCGAGAATATCATCCTTACTTTCTACTATGCCTGAATTATTTATCTTTAAATAATATCGATTATGTGAAAGGCAATAATGAGAGTGTGGCTAACCCTGAAATTATAGAATTCTACTGTGCAAGGTTTTCTCAATTTAAATAAACCCTTTGGCTGGACTTCTCATGACTGTGTGGCGCGGGTGCGAAAGCTCTTGCGCCTCAAACGTGTAGGACACGCCGGAACTTTAGATCCAGCAGCTACCGGAGTCTTACCAATTGCATTTGGTAAAGCCACAAGATTATTACAGTATCTACCAGGAAATAAAGCTTATAAAGCCACTATCAGGCTTGGTGTACGTACCACAACCGACGATTTACAAGGAGAAATTATTACCTCTGAGCCTTGTGCTGCGTTGAATTTTGCAGATGTAAAAGCTGCTTTACCACAATTTGAGGGCAAAATTGAGCAGATTCCACCAAGTTACAGTGCAATTCAAGTAGATGGTAAACGTCTCTACGACTTAGCACGCCGCGGCGAACAGGTGGAAGTTCCAGTACGCACAGTAGAAGTTTTTCAAATAGAAATTTTGGACTGGCGGGAAGGAGATTTTCCCGAATTAGATATTGCGATCGCCTGTGGTAGTGGTACATATATTAGGGCGATCGCTCGTGACTTAGGTGCTGCCTTAGAAACTGGTGGTACTCTTGCTGCATTAACACGTACTGAAAGTAGCGGCTTTCACTTGGCAGATAGTCTCACCTTGAGCGACTTAGAAACTCAGCTGCAAGCTGGGACGTTTCAACCTATTGCCCCTGATGCACCCTTACAATATTTATCATTTGCGACTTTACCAATAACATCTGCCCAAAAGTGGTGTCAAGGACAACGAATTTTTTTAGAGCAAGATGTGTCCGGGATAATGCGAGTTTATGATGAAGAAACTCGTTTTCTAGGTATTGGGCAACTAGAAGACGGTGTATTAATTCCTCAAATGGTATTTGAACCGATTTCGTAATTTTATAGGACTTACGCACTGAAGTCTGAAACCCTGATCCCCCCTAACCCCCCTTAAAAAAGGGGGAACGTCTAAAGCCACGCCACTGAGGGAGTCGGGGAACCCGCAAGGGCGCAGTGGCTGCCCTTTTTAAGGGGGTTGGGGATCTGAGTGCGTAAGTTCTGTATTAATTTGTCCCAACACACAAACAGCAAATATTTCTACTCCCAAGTTGCCACATCTCGCAACACATCTGGAATTTGCTCTTGAGATTGGGGAAACTCTAGCAAAGTTTCTCTGTAACCTAAATACCCAGATTCAGCAAACGATAAAAGCATCCGCGCCAGCGCTAGCCACACCTCTGGCTCATATTCCCAATCATGATAACGCGAAGCTCGACCAGCTATAGAACGTAGTGCCCAGAAATAAGAATTTCTGACTACAGAACCGCCTTTTTTAAACTCTGGTAGATCCTCATGATTGAGAATAAGCACTTGATTTTCGATTCTGGCTCTCATATCAGCCATTTTAATTGATTCAAGTAAAGATGTAGAGACTTGGCAAAAATATACTTGAAAATAAGGCATTCAAAGTCGTGTTGGAGTACTTCAAAGTCGTGTTGAGGTACTTCAAAGTCGTGTTGAGGTACTTCAAAGTCGTGTTGAGGTACTTCAAAGTCGTGTTGAGGTACTTCAAAGTTGTGTTGGAGTACTTCAAAGTCGTATTGAGGTACTTCAAAGTCGTGTTGGGGTACTTCAAAGTCGTGTTGAGGTACTTCAAAGTCGTGTTGAGGTACTTCAAAGTCGTGTTGAAGTATTAGACGTTTTCTACTGATGATGTATCACTAAGAACATCGGGTTTGATGTTCTTAGATAGGACTTATATTACGCACTGAAGTCTGAAACCCTGATCCCCCCTAACCTCCCTTAAAAAAGCTACCGTGTACACACAAGTCTTTGAGAGTTGTCCCACAGGCTTTTGATCCCCCCAACCCCCCTTTCCAAGGGGGGCTAAAATCCCTTAAAGTTCTCCAATTTATCGGAGGATAATGACGGATCTACAATGATTTCGGTTTAGTACACAGATGTGTGTACACCGTAGCCTTAAAAAGGGGGGAACGTCTAAAGCCACGCCACTGAGGGAGTCGGGGAACGCGCAAGGGCGCAGGGCTGCCCCTTTCTAAGGGGGTTGGGGGATCTGAGTGCGTAAGTTCTGAAGATTTTTGACCTCTACAAACAATACCTACAATTCTGCGGTTAAACCTAAACGGAAAGTAAACCCAGGGCTATAAGTACGATTAACTCGCTCGTATTGCTCATCTAGTAAATTTTCTAAATAAACTAGCAGTCCTAAATTTCTAGTTACAGGAACACGAGCGCTAAAATCTAAATTAAAAAAAGATGGTGTGAAATCTGTAATTTTATCCCCTGGTCTTGTAAATGTAGCTCTACGAGAACCACTGTTATAAGTAACATACAAATTAGCTTGCCAACCTGCATTTTGATAACCTATACCAGCTTGGGCTACAGAGTAAGGAATTAATCCTAACTGTAAGCCGCTTTCTGTTCCTGATTTGATTTGCGCGTCTGTATAAGTGTAATTAACAAAAGTTGACCAGCCACTAGCAATTTGTAAACGTAACGCTGCTTCTAACCCATTAGTATCAACCAAACCAATATTTGTCCATCTTGCAGCTATGACTCCCAAGCGATTACTTAAACTACTACCAAAATAAGTAAATTGACCAGTCAAATTTTCCGAAAAATTGATATCTATTCCAGCAGTCCAAGATGAACCAGTTTCTGGTTGTAAATCAGGATTGGGTTCCCAACCATGAACCGTATCATAAACATATAACTGATCTAAGCCAGGATTACGCTGTCCTCCTGTCCAACTACCACGCACAGCAATGTTGGGTGACACAGCATAACGTAACCCTACACTTGGATTTAAGTAATTACCAAACTGCCCATCAAAGTTTTGCCTCAGTCCTAAATCTATCAGAAAATTATCGCTAATATTTAAAGTATTAACTGCAAATAAGGCTGTAGTGAACACACTTCTATCTTCAGTTTCATTATTTCCAATCCTATTCGGACTGCTGCTGAAAACATCACCGTTTAAATCAGTATTTTTTAAATCTAAGCCCCAGCGTAATTTATTATTAGGGGTAAGTCTCCAATCATGATCTACTCTGGCTGTAAATTGTTGAGTATCTAAAACACCTGTACGGTAATATTCTTGTCCTTGAAAAACAGTAGGGCCATAGGTACTAAAGTAATCTTGGTTATAACCCAATGTAGTTGTGAGGATAGAATTCTCTCCATTTCCTAATCGAGTTTTCCAAGATAAGCCAGCATTTAATCCATCATGATCTAATCGGTCTCTTTGAAGAGGAAAACCGAAATAAACTAAACCCCTACGACTACTTAATTTAGTAATATCTAAGTTCAGAGAGTTTCTTCGATCTAAATCTACGCCAATACTACCAAAGTAGGTACTTGTAGCCGTATCTGCATTAAATAAAAACCCTTGAGCATCACGATTAGCTGCTCCCACAGGTACGCGATAACGATTATCTGTAAAGAACCTTTCAAAGCTAAAGTTGTACTTGACAGCACCAGAAGCACCACCATAACTAACTTGTTGATTATTTGTACTCAATGAGCCAAATTCTATAGTGCCAGTTAATTTAGGCTTGCCATAGCCTTCTTTGGTGATGATATTTACAACTCCGCCAAAGGCTGATGAACCATATAAAGCGGAAGCAGCACCGCTATATAGTTCCACTCGATCAATCGCTTCTACAGGAATGCTGTTTAAGTCAGTTCCACCATGATAATTATTAATATTAGTATTAATTTGTCTGCCATTAATCAAAAATACAGACTGATTGATTGAGAACCCCCGATAATATGTACCTGTGTGAATATCTGCACCAGGGCCAACATCATTAATGGCGAAACCAGGCAATTTTTTCAAAACATCAGCTACACTACTAGCACCTTGCTTTTTAATTTCTTCTTGCTCGATTACATAAACAGGTGTGGACTGAGGTAAAGTGTCTTGTTCACCAATTACTTCTATTGAAATATCTGCTTCATCCTCGGTAGAATCTGGCTCTGTTTCTGCTTGCGATACTGGCTCAAGTATTAGAGATGGCTGAGTTAATAATTCAGCATTAGTAGAAGGTAGCTCAATTTGATTCAGATCGGGAATATCTGAAATTACTTGGGGCAATTTCTCAACATTTTCTGTCTCAACTTTAATATCAGCAGCTAAAACAGGAAATAATATTAACAAACACGGTACATTAATAAAAAATAGAAAAAAAATCTTTTGCACGATTTCTCTCACACCCGGTAAAAACTGCAACCGAGTGCTATTTTTGCAGTAACATGAAAAGTATGTCAAAAGACATATTGTCGTACTTGCAGTGACAGTTATTAAACCGTCACTGCATTTAGAGTAGATAAATTAAGCAATTTCTGAGATAGATGAGATTTGATTTTGCATCGTTTTGAGTAAAGTTAATGCTTGTTTATAAGCAAGCTTTTCTCCTTGATACTCAAAGAAGTCTGATGCTTTTTGCAAATCGGCGATCGCACCTTGATAATATCCTAAGTGATATCGAGTCATTCCCCGGTTAACATAAGCTATGGCATTATTGGGATTTAGCCGAATTACTTCGGAAAAATCACGTAATGCACCAAAGTTATCTCCCTTTCTGCGACAAGCACAACCTCGATTAAAGTAAGCTCTGTAATCATTAGCATCAAGGTGAATTGCCTTACTAAAATCAAGCATAGCTGCTTCTAAATCTTGCAACTGCAACCGCGCTAAACCTCGGTCATTATAAATATCTGCAAGCAGTAGATTTGTTGGCTGGGAAATTTGAGTCAGGGACAAATTATAATCAAAAATTGCCTCTGAGTAATTGCCCTTTGCCGCATGAGCTAAAGCGCGATTATAGTATGCTCGGAACTCATGAGGTTTAAGTGCGATCGCTTGATTATAATCAGCAATGGCAGCAGAAAAATATTTTTGTCTGTAGTTTGCCAGTCCCCGATTAAGATAAGCTTCCACGTTATTCGGGGCAAAATTTATCGCTTGATTACAATCTGCGATCGCCTGATGGTAATCTTGTAATTGAAGATAAGCAAGACAGCGATCGCTATAAGCTTTCCCAAGATGACTTTGAAGTTGAATCGCCTGGGTTAAATTCTCAATCGCCTGTTGATAATTACTGTGCAGAATATTATCTACACCTAACTTGAAAAATTCATTTCCTGTGATTTCTGCGTTTGAGATAGGTGAAGAGTGTGCAGCAGTAGTCCCAAAGCTGAAAATAAAAGCAAAAATCACACTGAGAAATACTCGCCAAAAATAAGTCATAAGCAACATATTTGACAATTTCGGCAGCAAAACAATTAGCAAGAGATAAAGCCCTGCTAATTGTTAATTGGTCAAGTAAAATGCTATTTTACTACCAACCTTTATCTGCTTGTTCTAGGACGTAGGCAGCTACATCTTCAATTTGATCGGATTTTAAACGACCTTTAAAAGCAGGCATGGCATTTTTACCATTTGTAACTTGAGAAATAATGGCCTCTGCTGAGTAAAGACCATATTTTTCCAAAGCATCCTTCTTCAGATTTTTGTTAGCTTGAACCAAATTTTTGCCGCCTGCATGACAAGAAGCACAATTAGCACTAAATACTTTAGCTCCATTGGCAGTATCTGCTGCCAAAGCTGGATTACTGAAGGCAAGGGTGAAGATTGTTATGCCTAACAGTATCACTGCAAGAATCTTTTTCATCTCGTGTTCCCTCCACGACCAAAGTTTATTTGGTGCAATATCCTCCATCATTTTCGATTGAATATTTATCTTCGTCAAAAGACAAGCTGTCATACTTCGTTTTCACAATTTGAAATTTTGGATGCCGGAATTTTAGCTTAGAATCTGGCTCTACAAAACCAATAAGAATGAATAAAATATTAAAATTGAAGCATGAATTTTGGCGATTTTATACTTCATCCTTTGTCCGCTAATTGCGCCAGTCCCTCTTCCGTAACACGACAAATTCGCCAATCATCTAAAATAGATGCGCCCATACTACGATAGAATTCTTGTGCAGGCTCATTCCAATCTAAAACACTCCATTCTAACCGCCCACAATCACGCTCTACAGCAATTTGCGCTAATTTAGAAAGCAGAGCTTTACCAATTCCTTGACGGCGATATTCAGGTAAAACAAACAAATCTTCGAGATAAATTCCTGGCTTTGTCAAAAATGTTGAATAATTATGAAAAAATAGGGCAAAGCCTACAGCTTGCCCTGCATATTCTGCTAAAATTACCTCAACGTATCTTGGAGAGCCGAATAAATGCTCTTTGAGAGCCATAAAATTGCCAGTTACGGCATGAGATAGTTTTTCATAATCAGCAAGCTGCTGAATTAGGTCAAACAAGACACTGCAATCAGCAGGTTCAGCAAAACGTATAATCAAATTAGAAGACATTGAAATAAAGTCCTAAGTTTTAAGTCTTGAATGTTTGAAAAACTCTATCATTAATCACTCAAAACTCATAACTTTTACTCAGCACTCAGCACTTTTATATCAACCAACCTTTTAAACGTTTTGCTATATGGGGACGGCGCAATTTTCTCATAGCTTTGCTTTGGATTTGTCGCACTCGTTCACGGGAGAGATTGAACATATTGCCAACTTCTTCCAAAGTGCAAGGTTCGCTGGTTGTCAGCCCATAACGCAAAGAAATTACGTCTTTTTCCCTGGGAGTTAAAACATCGCCCAATACTTCCCAAATCTCCTGGCGCATCATGTTTTCGTTCATTTTTGCTTCTGGAGATTGGTTATCTTCATCTTCTAGCAAATCCATCAGTTCCGTGTCTTCTTCTTTACCGACGCGGTGGTTGAGGGAGAGTGCTTGACGCCTGAGTTGTTGTAGTTGGCGTAGTTGTTGCACATTCATTTCCAAAGCTTCTGCCATTTCAGCTTCGGAAGGATTGCGAGCAAGTTTTTGTTTGAGTTCTCGTTGCGCTTTTTTAAGTTTGTTAAGTTTTTCTACAATATGGATCGGTAAGCGAATTGTGCGTGCGTCGTTAGCGATCGCCCGCGTAATCGCTTGTCTAATCCACCAATAGGCGTAAGTTGAAAATTTATATCCTTTATCTGGATCGAATTTTTCTGTAGCCCGATTTAAACCCATTGCCCCTTCTTGGATTAAATCTAGAAAAGGCACTCCGCGATTGAGATATCGTTTAGCAATTGACACTACTAATCTAAGGTTAGAGCGAATCATTTTGCGTTTCGCTACTCTACCTTGATACAAGCGACTTTCTAACTGCCTTTCTGTCAGGTCTAATTCGGCAGCTACTTGTCCCTTGCTAGGTTGCTGTCCAAGGTTTAAGTGTAAGGTTTCTTGTATTTCCCTTACTTCTTCAATAAACCTGACTCGCCGTGCTAGCTCCACCTCTTCATCTGCTTTTAGCAGAGGATAACGCGCCATTTCTTTAAAAAACGCGCCTACAGCATCATCATGCTCAGTTTTGTTATATCCCGAAGGGCGGGCTGCTGCCATCTCATCCCCATCGCGTTCCTCTGATTCCAAGTTGTCTGGAATTAAGGAATCTTCTTCGGCCACTGGTTCTAAACTATCAAGTGATTGTTCTTCAATTTCAGCAGCATTCTCCAGTATTTCCATTGTTCCCAATTCAGCAATATTCATAAGTTTCCTGTAGGGATTTTTGCTTTGTTTGGTACATAATTTAGTGACAGCTGCTCGCTTGAGACTTGGTAGTTTTCCCTAAGGGGCAAATACACACATCTGGTAGCAAAACGTAAGTTTATGCTAATTTATTCATCAGAAGTGAAAATCAGTTTCTAGCTGTCATCTGTTGGTTAGTGCTAGATAGGAGTTAGAAATTCTAACAAAACTGGCTTTTGCACCTAAAAACTATCCCCTCGTCTCCTCAGCCCATATATCCTCATTTTTTTCTTTATTTTCAAATATGTCAAATTCATTCAAACTCTCTCAAACTTAATCACTATAAAGTTTTCAGCCATATATCCTTAATTCTAAAGATATTATATATTTTATAAAGTTTTTTAGACTTTATTAGGTTAGAAGCTAATTAATAAATCGGAATCCGAATGCTGACTTTATGTGTCATGAAAACTTTCATAAATAATACAAATTTAACAATTTAAAACTCATAAATATATTTTTCTTGTTCGTATAAAAGCATCTCATAGGCATCAATAACTGAATATCTATCAATAGGGGGAAAAGACCATACCCTATTTAGCAGATATATAAACTGATTAAGAGGTAGAAGATTAGATGCTTTTATTGTGTATCGTCGACATCTAATATTTATTGCACGTATGGCTGAGATCGATTTGTCTAGTAGATGACATAAGAGGAAACTTATCAAGTATTATGAGGGATAAAAGTATTGCGAAATACAGTTTGTGGGGAATAAAGCAAAAACTTAGATTATAAGAAGCAAAATGGCATTTTACGAACTGAAACAACGAAATATAAATATCTGTATATAAAATTATAAAATATGTATATTAATGATGTAAATTTCTCCCCTTTGGTAGTGAATGAACCTGGGGAATCTTATCAGTCACAGATAAATGTGAATCGGTGGATTGAAGTATTGGTGGACTGTCCAGGAAACTCTGGGCTATTTACCTACCGATTACCACCTCAGTTAGAAATAAAACCAGGAGATATTTTAACTGTACCGTTTGGCACACAACAAATGGGAGGGATCGCCATTCGATTCCTGGCACAACCAAATACCGATCTACCACTGGAGAAAATTCGGGATGTAGAAGATGTAGTAAGTGTGGGGTTTTTTCCAAGTGGTTACTGGGAATTATTAAATAGAATATCGACATACTACTATACGCCCCTAATTCAGGTGATCAGGGTAGCTTTGCCACCTGGTTTACTGGGGCGATCGCAGCGTCGTATCCGCTTGACTTCCTTGGCAAAGGAAACTGAGCAACAGCAGAGTAATTATGTACTTACCAGCCAAACTTCTTCGACTGCGGCTTTTCTAAGTCCATATGCACAGCAAATTTTGCAACTTTTGCAAGCGCAATCAGCGGGAGACTACAGTTTTGCCTACCTCCAACAAAAAGTTAAATCTGCCTATCGGGGAGTCCGAGAATTATTGCGATTTGGTTTAGCAGAAAGCTACTTAGAACCCCCAAGATTAACTCGACCAAAATTACAAAAAGCAGTTACTCTCATCGGGGCAATTGATAGTGATTTAACTACTCGTCAACGAGAAATTGTAGAAGTTTTGCGGCGACGCGGTGGTGAGTTATGGCATAGTGAATTATTGCAAATCTGTAATACTAGTTCTTCTACTCTAAAGACATTGGTAAACAAGGGTTGTATAGTTATCGAAGAACGGGAAGTATTACGCACAGAACAGGGGCCTGTAGTTGCAGGCGATCGCCCTAAATCTTTAACTACTGCTCAAGCTAATGCCTTAGCTACAATACAGGCGCTTGATGGATTTGCTCAGGTTTTGCTGCATGGGGTAACAGGTTCTGGAAAGACAGAGGTTTATTTACAAGCGATCGCACCTTTATTAAATCAAGGCAAATCCGCCCTCGTCTTAGTGCCAGAAATTGGACTAACACCTCAGCTAACCGATCGTTTTCGCGCCCGGTTCGGTAATAAAGTCAGTGTCTATCACAGCGCCCTTTCAGAAGGTGAACGTTACGACACTTGGCGACAAATGCTTACAGGAGAACCCCAAGTAGTAATTGGCACTCGTAGTGCCATTTTTGCTCCTTTACCCAACTTGGGTTTAATTATTTTAGATGAAGAACACGACAGCAGCTTTAAACAAGACTCTCCCATTCCTACCTACCATGCTCGCACTGTTGCTCAATGGCGCGCAGAAATCGAAAACTGTCCCCTAGTATTAGGTTCCGCTACACCTTCGTTGGAAAGTTGGGTGAGTTTGAGAAGGGATGGACTCTTAACTCCTGATTCTCCACTTTCTACTAAGAATTCAGAACTCAGTACTTATTACTTAAGTCTGCCCGAACGCATCAACTCTCGCCCCTTACCGCCTGTAGAAATAATAGATATGCGGCAGGAATTGCAGCAGGGAAATCGTTCTATATTTAGTAGATCGCTACAAGAAGCTTTGCAACAGCTGCAAGAAACACAACAACAGGGAATTTTATTTATTCATCGGCGGGGACACAGTACCTTTGTATCTTGCCGTAGTTGTGGTTATGTTTTGGAATGCCCCCATTGTGACGTGTCGCTAGCGTATCACCACACCGAAGACGGAGCGCCACAATTATTGCGTTGTCATTACTGTAATTATGGGCGATCGCATCCGCAATTTTGCCCCGACTGCGCTTCCCCTTATCTAAAATTCTTTGGTAGTGGTACTCAGCGGGTAGCCCAAGAATTAGCGCGACAGTTTCCCGAACTGAAATACATCCGTTTTGATAGCGACACCACCCGCAACAAAGGCGCACACCGTACCCTACTCACCAGATTTGCCAACGGTGAAGCACATTTATTAGTAGGTACACAAATGCTCACCAAAGGTTTGGATTTACCACAGGTGACACTTGTGGGTGTTGTCGCTGCTGACGGATTGCTGCATTTATCAGATTATCGCGCCAGTGAACGGGCATTTCAAACTTTAACCCAAGTCGCTGGACGTGCTGGTAGAGGTGAAGATCCAGGTAGGGTGATTGTGCAAACTTACAACCCAGAACATGAGGTAATTGAGGCAGTACGACACCACGATTATCAGTCATTTTCTACTGCCGAATTAGAACAACGGCAAGCACTCAATTATCCTCCCTACGGACGGTTAATATTGTTGCGATTAAGCAGTCTCGATCCCATTCAAGTGCAGAATGCGGCTCAGATAATAGCCACAGCATTGGGTACAGGAGAAGAATTTGAGATATTAGGCCCTGCACCAGCTAGTATTGTACGGGTAGCAAATCGTTACCGCTGGCAGATATTAATTAAGCTTGATCCGAATGCGTTGCCAAAGTTACCAGATTGGGAGGAAGTGCGATCGCTCTGTCCAAGTTCTGTTAGCTTGACGATAGATGTAGATCCGTTAAACATTATGTGATGATAACGGACGAAATCAATGAGTTTGATGTGGTAGGTTCGATTTGCCACGCAATGGCATTGATATGTTAATACATCGGTCTGCAATTAAATTGCTTACAGCACTGCGCTTTGCGCGATTGCGCGGAGTGCAGCGTCAAGGGCGATCACGCAGGTGCGATCGCATTTGTGGACTGTGTGCATCTGTCGTTCTTTATACAAAATATAGGTTTATGCAAGAGACTTCATGAGCTACGCTCACAAGGAACAATGAAATGATCTTGAAAAGTTTTTGTCTGATTTCAGCTCTGGAACAATAGTAAATATTTTCGTCAAATATTTTAAATATGCAATATAATTTTTTGCTAACTTCTCTTTTATTTGGGGTTAAATAAACAGAAAGTGTAATTTTATACTTTCTAAGTAAAATAATGTGTACTAAAGATACCAAGTATTTTATCTAAGAGGATGTTTGAAAAGTCTTCTTGTCGGTAGCAAAACGTTCTAGATCCCCCTAAATCCACGCCACTGAGGGAGTCGGGAAACCCGCAAGGGCGCAGTGGCTCCCCTTGTAAAGGGGGACTTTAATTCCGGTTCCCCCCTTTTTAAGGGGGGTTAGGGAGGATCTAAAAGTACCCAAAATCACAGCGAAACACTTTTCAAACAACCTCTAAGAAAATATTAAATTAGTAATCGCCGGAAATCTATCGTCTAAACGCATAGTATTTGCAAGCGATATAAAAGCTCAAGACTAAAGTTTAAATATCCTTGACAGAAACTTCAAGAAGTTTCTGGACAATAGTAAAAGATGAAAATCGTAAATCTCAATAACTAAATTGAGTTGATAAAGGACATTATTAAGCAGTTAATGTGTTAAGTTTCATTTTTAACTGTTTTAACCGTCTATCATTTAAATTTTATTGAGTACGAACAATATGGGACAAGGTTTTTTACAAATTGCCTTAACGCTATGTATTGTCATAGCAATTACTCCTGTTTTGGGAAGATACATGGCGCGTGTCTTCTTAGGAGAAAAAACACTGCTTGATTCCTTAATGAATCCTATAGAGCGAAGTATCTACGCACTAGCAGGTGTCGGTAGGAAAGATAATATGACGGGTTGGCAGTATGTTGGGGCGATATTATGCAGCAACCTGCTCATGGGCATTGTAGTGTATTCGTTGATATATTTTCAGAGATTCTTACCTTGGAATCCCAATGGTTTTGGTGCGCCTACTTGGGACACATTGCTGCACACCACTATTTCATTCGTGACAAATACTGACCAACAACACTACTCAGGTGAGACAACCTTGAGTTATTTTAGCCAGGTAGCGGCTTTAGGTTTTTTGATGTTCACCTCAGCAGCTACCGGATTGGCAGTAGGAATCGCCTTTATTCGCGGATTAACAGGCCGAAATTTGGGGAATTTTTATGTCGATCTCACCCGCGCCATCACACGTATATTGTTACCCATCTCTGTGATTGGGGCGATCGCCTTACTTATAGTAGGCGTACCGCAAACATTAGCAGAAACCCTAGTTGTAAAAACCTTGGAAGGAGGAACACAATATATAGCTAGAGGCCCAGTGGCATCTTTTGAAATGATTAAAATGCTGGGCGATAACGGCGGTGGTTTTTTTGGTGTTAACTCTGCTCACCCCTTTGAAAATCCCAATAGTGTTTCTAATTTAATAGAAATCATTGCCATGATTTCTATTCCAGCTGCCTTGATTTACACCTATGGTTTATTCGCCAACAATATTAAACAAGCTTGGCTACTATTCTGGATGGTATTTGTGATTTTTGTGGTCTTGGTTGGGATCACAGCAGCCGCAGAACTGCAAGGTAATCCCCTGATCAATGCCACCTTGGGGCAAGAACATCCTAATTTAGAAGGTAAAGAAGTTCGATTTGGCTGGGCACAAACAGCGCTATGGGCAGTGATGACCACCGCCACCATGAGTGGTGCTGTCAATGGTATGCACGATTCCTTAATGCCGCAAGGATTATTTTCCACCTTATTCAACTTATTTATCCAAATTATCTGGGGAGGCCAGGGAACAGGGACAGCTTATCTATTTATTTACTTAATTCTCACCGTATTCCTAACTAGTTTAATGGTGGGACGCACCCCAGAATTTTTAGGACGCAAAATTGAAAAGCGGGAAATCGTCCTCGCTAGTATAGTTCTAGCGGTTCATCCAATTGCAGTTTTAATTCCTAGCGCCATTGCATTAGCTTATCCGATCTCCTTGTCTGGAATTACCAACCCCGGCTTTCACGGCATTTCCCAAGTAGTTTATGAATATGCCTCAGCCGCAGCTAACAACGGATCTGCATTGGCAGGGTTAGCTAATTCTCAACCTGCACCTACAGCTTTGTGGTGGAATCTGAGTTGCCTATTTCCCCTCTTAGCAGGACGTTACATACCGATTATTGCAATTTTGCTGCTGGCTGATAGTATGTCTCGTAAAAAAGCAGTGCCCGAAACACCCGGTACTCTCAGAACCGATTCTCTGCTATTTACTAGTGTCACAGCTGGAGTAAGTCTAATTTTGGGAGTACTGACTTTCTTCCCCGTTTTGGCTTTAGGCCCCATAGCCGAAGGTTTTAAATTAGCCTCTGGCAATTAGGCAGATTAGATACATAAGGAGGATGAGGTAGATGGGGAAGATAATTTATTTTCCTCAGCTTCCTCAACTTTCTCAGTTTCCCTACTTTCTCCACTCCTCCCTCATCAAATACTATGAATCCAGTTGCAGCTACCTCCAAACCAAGACCCCCACGTTCTCGTCCCAGCGATCGCCACCAAGCAAGCAAAAAGGTGAAGGCAAAAACCAAAGGCATATATTTAAGAGCAATTAAAGATGCTTTTGTGAAGCTAAACCCCAAGAATGTCATCAAAAACCCAGTGATGTTTTTGGTTTGGGTTGGCACAATTATCACCCTGCTGGTAACGATTGATCCTAGCTTATTCGGGCCAGTTACTCAGCAGAACCCACAGCTGTTCAACGGCTTGCTGACAGGAGTTTTGTTCCTCACGGTTTGGTTTGCCAATTTTGCCGAGGCTATAGCGGAAGGGCGAGGTAAAGCCCAAGCCAACGCCCTGCGCTCAACAAAATCAGAGACGATCGCTAAAAAACTTGCCGCCGACGGCTCAATTAGTGAAGTTCCTTCAACCAGCCTCAAACGAGGTGATACTGTCTACGTAGTGGCTGGTGATTTTATTCCTGCCGATGGCGAGGTGATTATGGGTGTTGCCTCAGTTGATGAATCGGCAATTACTGGGGAATCTGCACCAGTTCTGAAGGAATCAGGCTCGGACGTTGCCAGTTCCGTCACTGGTGGAACCCGTATTATCTCAGATGAACTGATCATCCGCATCACAGCCGACTCAGGTAAAGGATTTATTGATCGGATGATTGCCTTATTAGAAAAAGCAGAACGTAGAAAAACACCTAATGAAATTACTCTAACTGTATTATTAACGGTTGTAAGCTTAATATTTTTATTTGTCGTCGTAACTCTGCCTGCATTCGCCTACGCTGCCCAAAGTCCAATTAGCGTACCAATATTGATTGCTCTGTTAGTAGCACTTATCCCCACTACCATCAGCGGTTTGTTAAGTACCATTGGCATTGCTGCTATGGATCGAGTTGCCCAATTTAACGTTATTGCTACCTCAAGGCGAGCGATCGAAGCTTGTGGAGATGTTAATACCTTAGTTCTTGATAAGACAGGTACAATCACCCTCGGCAATCGCTTGGCCGAAGAATTTATCCCGCTCAACGGTCACTCAATCGAAGAAGTTGCGAATGTAGCTTGGGTGGCTAGTGTGTTTGATGATACACCAGAAGGTAAATCGATTGTTAGACTGGCAGAACAATTAGGCGCAAGAATAGATTTTGACTACAACCATGCAGAAGGAGTAGCATTTTCCGCCACAACCCGCATGAGTGGCACAAACTTACCAAGCGGGCGTGAGGTACGCAAGGGAGCAGTAGGAGCAATTAAAGAATTTGTACGTTTCCGTAACGGACGTGAAAGCCCGGAACTGGAAGCTGTTTACGAACGAGTATCCCAACAGGGCGGTACACCCTTAGCCGTTTGCGTAGAAAACGAAATCTACGGAGTTATCTATCTTAAAGACATTATTAAACCTGGTATCCGCGAACGTTTTGACCAGTTGCGCCGACTGGGAGTGCGTACCGTTATGCTAACTGGGGACAACCATATTACTGCTTCTGTGATTGCCAAAGCAGCTGGAGTTGATGACTTCATTGCCGAAGCCACACCAGAAGACAAAATCAACGTGATTCAACAAGAACAGTCAGCAGGCCAAGTGGTTGCCATGACAGGAGATGGAACTAATGATGCCCCGGCATTGGCACAAGCTAATGTTGGTCTAGCCATGAATACTGGGACTCAGGCAGCAAAAGAAGCAGCTAACATGGTGGATTTAGATTCTGATCCCACCAAGCTAATTGATATCGTCAGGATTTGTAAACAATTACAAATTACTCGTGGCGCGTTGACTACATTTTCTCTAGCTAATGATATTGCTAAGTACTTTGCAATTATTCCGGTGATATTTGCCTCTGCTAACTTGCAAAGTTTGAATATTATGAAGTTGACTAGTGTTAATTCCGCTGTACTATCAGCCTTGATCTACAACGCTTTGATGATTCCAGCATTAATTCCCCTAGCCTTAAAAGGTGTGCAATTTAAATCCCTAACCGTTAATCAGCTTTTGCAACGCAATATCTTGATTTATGGCTTAGGTGGGGTAATCACACCATTTATCGCTATTAAATTGATAGATATGCTCATAACGCTGGCGGGATTGACCTGAGCAATTCAAAATTAAAACTTAAACAGCAACTGCCAGGGATGCACAAAAGAAATCGGAACACGAAGAAAGAAGTTGATGATTGGGATATGTTACAGGCAATATCCTTTGTCATGTCAAAATGGCGCAAACAACAGCTGCCACTAGCGATTTTTATTGTGCTGTGCTGGAATTTGGCAGTTGCCCCAATTGTTTATGCTGCCTCTGATGGCATCCTAGAACGTCCCTCTGCTTGGGCAATTGGCATTTTGGGATTTGTTACTGTAGGACTTGTTATATACTTATTTGTTGTAATTTTTCAGCCAGAGCGTTTCTAACAATTCAAAATTAAATTTTGAGAGCGAGTGGAAGAATCTTATGTCTATTATTCGAGAAATCATCAGAGCAATGCGCGTGACTCTGGTACTTTGGTTGCTGACTGCAATCATATATCCTCTCGCAATCCTCGTAGTGGGTCAAGTTTTTTTCCCGTCGCAAGCTAACGGTAGCATCATGTGGAATATAAATAATGGCCAACCAATTGGTTCTACTTTAATTGGTCAAGTATTTACATCTGATAAATATTTTCATGGTCGTCCCAGCACAGTGAGATATAGCCAAGGCAAAAGAGCTAGACCTACTGGCATTTCTGGCGCTAGCAATCTTGCTCCTAGCAATCCAGAATTACTCAACCGCATTGTAGAGCAGGCAAATCAATTCCAAGAGGAGAATATCCAACCTACAGCCGATTTAATTTATACCTCTGGCTCTGGCTTAGATCCTCATATTTCTTTCAAGACAGCCAGACAGCAGTTGGAGAGAGTTGCTCGTGCCCGTAATGTCAAAGAAGATGAAATACTACCTTTAATTAACAAGTATACTGATGGAAGATTTTTATGGATTTTTGGCGAACCAGGAGTGAATGTTCTGCGATTAAATTACGCTCTTGACCTGCTAGAAATTGATCGTGAGCAAAGCTAATAATTATTTATGGGGAATGCGTTATGTATCGCCAATACAGAAAGGTTTTTCAATTGCGAGAAGTTGTGCAAAAAATTTGAAGCTACTTTTATTCGTGTAACTAACACTAACATAGCTAAGGCGATCGCTGACCTTGCTGAAAAATACCGTCTTACTCAACTTGTAATGGGCAAAAGTCAGTGACCCTCCTTCGGAGGAGCTTTGCTAACGCGTTGAGAGAATTTCCTTCAAAGTGTTTTACGCAAAAATTAGTGCATTTGCTCAAAACGTCGATTTACTTTATATATTATCTCTAGCGAAAAAAATCCTCGTTCAATCGATAAGTATAAATCTTAAACTTTAAAACTAATTTTATTACCATAAGGAGATTTATAACTGTCAAAAAAGAATATACGATTTAGAACGAAAATAATATCAATCTTTTAATTTTCAGCCGTGAGCCACTGTATTGCTAAAACAAATCGCCGCAATTATCTTAAAATTGGCAATCAGTGTCCACCCTAGAATTGCTTTATCAACTCCATTAATAAGATTATCTAGCATGGCTCTGTAGTTGCATCCTGCTAGACAATCTTTCGCTTCACAAAGGATTTGATGATTCTGGCTATCAGAGTTACCAAGTAAAGCAATTAGTAATCAAACTTTAGGCTTATGCAAACACAAATATATAATGCGATCGCCCACGTCAGTGAATTTTTACAATTCCCCAGACGGTGAATCGTTGCCTTAAATTTGCAATTATCTCTCACGCAGACGCGGGTAAAACCACACTTACACGTTGGGTAATTGTGGGCAAGAAAGTTTGGCAGCCAGAATGACAAATAACAAAGGCTAGTTAAATTGTTAAATTTGGTAAATAAAGTAGCCAATCGCTCTCTTGAGAGAGTATCAAGGTTAGCTATTAAACAAAATATCTTAGCCCCGATTGCGCTACGCTCCGCGCAATCATGCGATCGCAAAACGTTGTAGTATCTGCAAGCTTTCTCTTACTCTCTTTTGGGCAAGAGCAACATATCAATTTTCTAACTCTTAATTTTTCCCTTTTCCCCACTTGAGTAAAAAATCTATTCATGAGATGATACGCAATTTAATTACCAAATGAGAAATATATCCAGATCAAGTTTGCTGAAGTCGAACAAAGACCACGTATATCTATAAAAGTTGTTTACACAACTGCTTAAAAGATTGCTGAGTATGTTTCATAAAAGTAGGAGGTAGTTAATCAATGAGCTATTACAACTTCAATGATCATTTCTGGTCGCCCAAAAAAGTTTGTAGTCAATCAACACCACTCAAGTCGAACCGAAACCCAGTTCCCCAGAAAATTCTGTTAGGAATTGTGTCCCTAGTATGTATTGCTATTTGGACACCACTGATACTCCAGTATTTAGTTCCTGGCAGAAACAATAATCAGACAGACATTTCTTTGGATACAAATACTCTTGGTAATAAATGCATTGTCTTTGGACAAGAGCGTTTCCAAATCCATTGCTCTATGGAATAGTAACGGACAAGCAACGGCACAAAGATGTCAAACCATGAATAGGCTGGTGTCAAAATTAACGCACAAATCCAGCCTATGCTCCATCCATTAGAGCGCTTATGATTCAGCCTGTACTTGAATTTTAAACTTTTGGTAGTAGTAGCTAAAAGCACTATTTTAGTCAGCATTATTAATATTTTTGACATCGATATTAGTATAAAATAACGTGAATTCGATGGCTGGAGAAAACCCCGCTTCCATTCCTCTCCCCTACAAGAAGAGAGGCTTTAAAACCTCGATTTTTCATTGATATTTTGGAAGATTTAAGCCCCTCTCCGCCTCGGAGAGGGGTTGGGGTGAGGTTCATCGAATTCACGTTAAAATAAACTACCCTTCGCAAGTTACAAAATAATCTCTGCTAATGCAAACTATACAAACTACTGTCCCTACTCGCGTGATTGGTTTAATGAGTGGCACATCTGTAGATGGCATAGACGCTGCCTTGGTAGAGATTTCTGGTACAGATTTGGATCTGAAAGTTGAGTTGGTTACTGGGGCGACATATCCCTACCCGACCGACCTCAGAGAACGAATATTAGCAATTTGTGCTGGTGCTGCCATTTCCATGGCAGAATTTGCAGAAATAGATGATGCGATCGCCTTAGTTTTTGCTCAAGCCGCCGAAAATATTCAAACTGGTCATCAGCCAGCAACCTTGATTGGCTCCCACGGTCAAACAGTTTATCATCGACCACCTGGGCATTGGGGACTGGTAACTAGGGACTGGGGACTAGGTAAGATTCTTCCAAATCCTCAATCGCTAGGCTATAGTCTCCAACTCGGTCGTGGTGCTTTGATTGCCCGTGTAACGGGAATTACAACTGTAAGTAACTTCCGCGTTGCTGACATCGCTATTGGTGGTCATGGTGCGCCTCTCGTTCCTAGAGTTGATGCTTATTTGCTCAGTCATCCCCAAGAAGGGCGTTGTATTCAAAATATCGGTGGGATTGGTAATGTTACTTTTATCCCTCCCCATCGTGATAACTGGCTCTCTAAAATTCTCGGTTGGGATACTGGGCCGGGAAATAGCCTGTTGGATCTTGCTGTGGAGCATCTGACAGATAATGCTAAAACCTACGATGAAGACGGCAAGTGGGCAGCAAGTGGCACTCCCTGCAATCCTTTAGTAGAAAAATGGCTCAGTCAAGACTACTTTCATCTGCCTCCGCCCAAATCTACTGGTAGAGAATTATTTGGTGTAACTTACCTACATCAGTGTTTACAAGATGCTGAAGCATACCAACTCAGCCCAGCAGACCTGCTAGCGACACTCACAGAATTTACAGCTGCTACGATCGCTTACAGTTACCGCACTTTTTTGCCGCAACTGCCAGATCGAATACTATTATGTGGTGGCGGCAGTCGCAATCTTTATTTGAAACATCGGCTACAGTTGTTATTGCCATCAGTACCAGTCGAAACTACAGATGAAGTCGGCTTGAGTGCGGATTTTAAAGAAGCGATCGCCTTCGCAGTTTTAGCTTACTGGCGACATCTAGGTATTCCTGGTAACCTACCTACCGCTACTGGAGCAGATCAAGAAGTGCTTTTAGGAGAAATGTACTTAGGTCAGCAATGATAACTAAGTTATTTACTTAACAATCAAAATTTCCGTCTACTCAAAGCTATACTGTAACTTATTGACTGCCTGACACATTCATGCATCATATATATCTATAGTCTTGGCGGTACTCGATCAAGTCAAGGAACACACAAGGTGGCTCACACTTTTTTAATGCAACCCGGACGCTGGACAATACAAGGAAGTTGGCTGGAACGTAATAGTATGCCAATTAGCGTCAAGGGTATGACCTTGGTGGCTTGGAATCGAGATAACTGGTTCACTATGGCAACAAAATTGGTATTTCCAGGCAGCGATCGCTCAGAAATCTCTTTGCAATATAAGGGGCGTCTTCTTGATGGCGAACGTCAATATACTTTTTTACTTCAGCATAATCTTTTAGGGCAGGTTGAAGGCGAGGGCTTGATAGGTTTATCCACCATTGTGCAACGTTACTGGGCATTGGGCGATCGCCAGCGTCGTAGTGGTTTTGAAACCATGCATCAGTTATCTGATGACGCCTATTACTTAAACAGCGCTATCCTTTCTGGTCATTTTTTAGACAGTACAATAGAAGCCAACCTTGAGCGTCAGTCAAAATAAATTGAGTCCTAAGTTGTGAGTGCTGAGTGCTGAGTAGAAGAGAAAGGGCAGGGAGCAGGGAGCAGGGGGAGAGTTAATTGAATTATTTTACTTACAGTCCCCAGTCCCGTTTTCATGCATGGTGATGAAAATTTTTTCATTGGGGCTGCCTTCTACTTATTCTTCACCCAGCTTGCATACAAACAAAAATATTTTTACTAGCTACGTACTTTGCCAAAAGTGGGCACACTAAATCATAAATGAAGAGTTATGAGCCGAAAGTGCTGAATAAGTTCTTCACTTCTTTACCCAGCTCAGTACTCAGTTTAGTCAAGTGCAAAATGGGGCAAAACATTAGGGTAACTCTACCAGAATCGCTTATCTTATCTAACTTTTAATCTCAAGTATTTACAACCTGTCTACTGGGCAGGAGTCACCCACGATTTTTGGACATTGGAGCCGAATTTTCTATGCCAGACCCCAACATCGGTCGCTTACTCAGCAAACGCTACCAGCTTCAGGAATTAATTGGTACTGGAGCAATGGGTCGAGTTTATCGTGCTAAAGATGTTTTGTTGGGAGGTGTACCTGTAGCTGTTAAGTTTCTTGCTCTTTCTATTCAAAATGAAAAGATGCGATTGCAAGACCGCTTTGAGCGAGAAGCAAAAACCTGTGCCTTGCTAGGGCAAAAAAGCATCCACATTGTCCGAGTGATGGACTATGGCGTAGACGAGAATAATACCCCGTTCTATGTCATGGAATACCTGCAAGGGCAAAGTCTGAGCAATATTATTCGCCTGCAAAATCTCTCTTTACCCAGATTTCTAAGCATGGTGCGTCAAATCTGTCTGGGGTTACAGTGCGCCCATGATGGTATCTCGGTTGATGGCAATATCTACCCAATTATCCATCGTGATATAAAGCCCAGCAATATGTTGGTCATTCAAGATCCCAGTTTTGGCGAATTAGTCAAAGTTCTAGATTTTGGGATTGCTAAGTTACTACAGTCAGATAGCAATGTTACTAACTATTATTTGGGCACTCTGGCTTATTCTTCTCCCGAACAGATGGAGGGTAAGGAATTAGACAACCGCTCTGATATTTATAGTTTGGGTGTGATGATGTTTGAGATGCTCACCGGTACAATGCCACTGTTGCCAACAATCTCCTCTTTTGGGGCATGGTATAAACTACATCGCTATCAACAGCCGCTTTCTTTTGCTGAGGCTGCTCCCCATTTGCAATTACCAAAGCAAGTGGAAGATTTGGTTATGAGTTGTCTAGCTAAAGCAGCAAGCGATCGCCCTCAAAGTATCAATGACATTCTCAACACTTTAGTATCCATAGAACACCATTATCACAAGCGCAACATTCAACCAGAAAGTAATGCCCTAATTAATGTCACTACAGGTAAAGCTGAATTTGAGCAACAGATCAAGACCGATTTACGAACATCTATTTCTCAGCATGGAAACACTCACATCTATTCTTGGCCTGAAAATAAACCAATTGCTGATATTGTTTTTCCGCAAAAAATTCACATCAATGGTGAGGATTTACCATCTTTGTGGGTAATGTTACCGCAAGAGGAAATTCAAAAGTGCTTAATCTGTAAACGTTACAATCAATTTCTGTTCATTAGTATTCCCCACCCTATGCTGCTATGGCTGACTGTGATCTACAACCGCACACATGGCCCTAAATGGTTGCCTTATTACCTTGATCTCAAAACAAATCTTGGACAGGAAATAGCTCACCTGCTAGGACAAAAAGGTTATTATCGTATCTTGTTCTTTGCCAGAGAGACACCACATCGTTGTTCTCATATGCTAGTTTCCAGTATTGCTTCGGCCCAATGCGAGCGAATGCAAGAGTGGATTAATAACAGTAGTGTCTTGGTTTCGTCTGCTGAACCCCAAATGAGTAAAAGTTTACTCAAACACGAGTATGAAAAAATCAAGCCCATGATTCTAGCAAAGCTGGAAGCAATGAATACTAGTTCCCAATTCCATCTTTCGAGCTAGGGTAAATTTAATTGTATGTTATGTAACTTATGCAATATTGGGAGTGAGCGCTCTAATAATGTTAACTTTTATTAAAAAAAATCTATATTTAGTTGTACGTTTTATTTATAAAAAATATAATTAGCTACGATACGAGTTGTAGAAACTGCTTTTACTTGAATCTCTACAAATCTTCCTCTGTAGGGTTTGGAGTTTTTCATTTAGTGTGAACATGGATAAGTATCACGATAGCTAAAAGTAAGTTTGGCTAACGCTCATAGTAAGTTTGACCTTTAGGTTAGGGTACATTATTAAATTGCTAATCGAAGTTGACGCCCCAACATCCCCAGCTCCTTTCCTCCTTGGAACCGAGCAAGAGAAGGAGGTCGCCCACTGCGACACTAGAAGGAATCTATGCCATAGTGGAACCTGAATCTAAGCCCCACTGGTGCTTGAGTAGCTCTTGATAAGTTGCTTCCCGCACCATCATTTGTTCATATAGCTTTACCAAAAAGTCTTTAGCTTGGTCGTGGCTCATATGCTGAACTTGAGTGGCAAATGAGCGAATACTAAATTGCTGTTCCAAGGATAGTTCGATTGGTCGGTTCATAGTTACTCCAGAAAACAACGCGTAAAGGTTATATCGGTCACAGAAGCCCTAAAGGGATGATACTGGGACGGGTATCGTTGCCACATTTGTTCCTCTGTATTAAGAAAGATAACAATTGTTTGACGAATTGCCCACCCCTTATGGATTAATTTTGCCCATACTCTTATGGACTGATTTTCTGTTTGGGTAGCTGACTCCTAACTCTACTGATATAGAACCCAAGTCTACTAAAGCAGATTGGGGGAAAGTTACTTTTGTCTAACCATTGGTCGGTTGACACCCTTATATTTCCCTTAAACCTCCTTTAACCTTTCATTAGAGAAGATTTCTTAGAGGATAAAAAAATCAAAGGGAATTGGTGGAAATTATATTCGCTATACCTCATTACGTGCAAGATGTCAATTCAGCAAATTATGTAAATTAAGCCTCCTGAGATAACTTCGGAGGCTAGAAATAGTTTTATCAAGTAGTAAATAGGAAAAATGCTCAACCTGAACAAATTGGTGAGTATATCTACCTTAAATAGGCAAAAGTGCAGGTTTTGTGACTTTTGAAACTTCAACTATTGGCTATTTTGGGAAGTATCTTCAACTGCGACAATAGCAACTGTGATGTTATCGTGTCCACCTTGAGCTTTAGCCGCCTCAACTAGAGAGTAAACAGCTTTTTCTACTAAATAGTTTTCTTTGAGGCAGTCAGTTATGTTCTGATCAGCCAGTTCTTCTGTCAAACCATCACTGCATAACAGCAACAAATCGCCAACTTTTACATCTAAGGGTTGCACATCAATTTGATGTAAGTCTTCGCGCCCTAAACAGCGCGATAAAACATGACGAAACGGATGAATCCGCGCTTCATCGAAAGTGATATCACCCAATTTGATCGCTCTTGCTACCCAAGTATGGTCTTCTGTAATCTGCTCTAATCGTGATTCTCGAAAGCGGTATAACCTTGAGTCACCAACATGAGCGCACCAAGGTGACTCTGGAGCACGAAAAACTACTACTACAGCTGTTGTACCCATGTCAGCGCGTTCTGGATAATTTTGCTGATCCTGCAAAATCGCTTCATTAGCTCTCCATAAAGCTTGCGCTAACAATTCCTGGGATGATTCAGAGGATTGCCAATTGTTCTCCAAATATGCTTGAATTTCGCGAGTAGCAATCCGGCTTGCTTCCTCTCCTCCTGCATGACCACCCATACCATCGGCAACAATGAAAAATCGCCCCTCTGGGTCGATATAGTAGGCATCCTGATTATTAGAACGAACAAGTCCCGGATCGCTAAAACCCGTGAAGTTAAGTTTCATAAATTTTTACTACAACAATTAATACATACGGTCATAACGGTCGAGGCGTAAAAGTAATCGTATCAGTATTCCTGAGACAGCTGCTGCAATTAAACCAGCCAGCACTGCCAACAATACATAATGATTCACCAATAAAATGGTGGCTGAAAGGGTAAATCCACAGATGAGCAGAGCGTAACTAATTCCCATTTGAATATTGCTTTGTCGCCTGAGCAGACGTTCAGTTTCTAAAGAACGAACCCGCAGGCGCAGATCTCCTCGCTCGAGCTTTTCTAGCGTATCTTCTAATCTACGTGGTAGTCCAAATGCAGTAGTACTGACCTGAACTGCTTGGCGACTTAATTCATTGAGGAAGCTATTGCTCTCAGAACCATTCATATTGGTCATAAGTTGCATTGCATATGGTTTAGCAACTTCCATAAAGTTAAATTCTGGATCTAAGCCTTTGCCAACTCCCTCAAGAGTGGAAAAAGCTCGCATCACAAAAGTGAAGGTTGCTGGAAATCTAAATGGTTGATTATAAGCTATTTCGTAAAGGTCGTCACTGATTGCCGCGACGGATTGGTTTTCAAAGGGTTTATCCATGAAATGATCCAGCATATACTGGACAGAACGCCGCACTGGCCCCATGTCTTCTACAGCTGCGATCGCCCCCAAATCAATCAGAGATTTCACAACGCGATCGCCATCTTTTTGGGCAATACCAAACAGCGTTTCCATTAGCCCTTCACGGATGTTGGATTTAATCCGCCCCATCATGCCGAAATCATAAAATATCAAATCCCCATTCGGACTGACAGCAATATTTCCTGGGTGGGGATCAGCATGAAAAAAGCCATTATTGAGCAACTGAAGTAAGTAGGCTTGAGCGCCCTGACGGGCAATAATCTTGCGATCCAAACCTGCTGCTTCTATTGCTTCATACTGGCTAATTTTAATTCCAGGCAAATACTCCAAGGTCAGCACTCGTGACGAGGTGTAACGCCAATAAATTCTAGGGACTTTTACCCAATCGTAGCCGCGAAAGTTCCGCCGAAAAGTATCAGCATTACGACCTTCGTTAAGATAATCAATTTCTTCCCAAAGAATACGACAACACTCTTCGTAAATCCCTATCCAATCTCGCCCTCGCCCCCATTTAGGATGGTTTTGAAAGTAGCGGGTAATTCCTTTGAGTATTTGTAAATCAATTTCAAATAGTTTCTTTAGTCCAGGGCGTTGTACCTTGACAACAACTGCTTCACCAGTATGCAGCACAGCTTTGTGAACTTGCCCTAAGCTAGCGGCAGCTAAAGGAATAGGATCAAAATTCTGAAAAAGATCAGGAATTTTTTTACCTAATTCTTGCTGAATAATTGCTTCTACTTGCTCATAACTAAAAGCTGGCACTTTGTCTTGCAACTTTGCCAGTTCTTCTACATATTCGCCAGGGAAAATGTCAGCACGGGTAGAAAACAACTGCCCAATTTTGATAAAGGTTGGGCCTAAGTCGAGCAGAGTATTACGAATCCAGACAGCTTGGTGTTTGCGCCTTGCAGCTTGCTTTACCTCAGTTACTCCGCCAGAATAACTCCAAGATTTGTTGTACCGCCAAAGCTTGAACATTAAGGTCAATACGAAAGACCAAATGTCCACAAAGCGCCGTCTGCTAGAATAATTTTCACGATTCCAACGGTATGCCTTATCCGAATAACCTTGTTCCATATTTTTTGCGTACCGTTGGTTTTTAACCGAATTACCTGGAAGAAAAGACACTCTGATTCCTAAACTTTTTATGATCAAAATCGAGCAAAGACTGTGCTGAGTTAGCCTAGCTTTTGGTCATTTGTCAAAAATCATCAACAAATGACTGATGACTAAAATCTCAAGACAGGAATGCTCTTATATCTATTTTTGCCCAGCTTTTATATTGAATTACTACGATACTTTTGCAATTCAGTTCGTAATAGGGCGATTTCTGCTCGCAGTTCATCAATCATGGCTTGTAAGTCAACTGGATCGGTAGTAGCTGACCTAGTGCCTGTGCCTGTGGTAGATTGACCGACATTAGCTGCTTCTGCTGCCCGATTTGCCCGTTCTAAAACTTCATCTGTGAACTGACGCAGCTGCTCTCTAGCTTCAGCATCGAATTTGCCAAGTTCGCTTAAAGCATCAGTTAAAGCGACCTCTAAGCGATCGTTGACTACTTCTGCTACTGCTCTGCCTACGAAAAAGGCTTGTAAAAGTGGGTTACTCATAAATTTTTGTTACGTCTGTCCGCAAGAGAATTATAACTTGCCCGTATGCTTTGCGGCTTCTGCTTGAGTGTTGGGTTGGTGTGGATTTAGAGATTTAGTGTTCCACTTTTCTCACATTTTGCGGTGCAATGCATACCTCTATCGGGCTAGTCAATACAATAATTTTTGCAACGATTCTTTCTAAACACTCAAACAAGTATTTGTCAACTCACTTTAGTATTTCCTTGGGAATAAATTGCTGATAAAATTTTTATGTCTTGGCTCGTTTGCCTAGCACTCTATCTAACACAGATTATTGATTGTTACATTCCAGTAATTCTTGATAACATTGCTCTGGTGTACTAGGTAAATAAGTTGTTATTTGCAAGGTTTGCTGAGTTAACTTGAAACTTTGAGTAATGTTGATGCGGCTGAGGAAATCTATATCGTGGGAAATTACCCAAAGCGCACCTTGGTACTCATTGATACCTGCAACTATTTGCTCAACGGTTTCAATATCCAAGTTATTAGTTGGCTCGTCGAGAATTAACAGATCAATTTCTGAGATAGTGATCATAGCGATCGCCAATCTTGCCAATTCACCTCCACTCAGCACAGATGCGGTTTTGTGAACATCTTCGTATTTAAATAGAAAGTGTCCTAACTGCTGACGTAACAACTGATAGCTGAGATGGGGATTAGCGGCTTGCATATTTTCTAAAATCGTCTGCTGGCGATTTACCAGTTCATAGCTTTGGTCGAGATATACAGCTTTCATCGCTGGTGCAAGCAAAACTTCACCAGACTCCAAAACCGCTTGCGTCTTCATCCCTAAAATTGCCTTTGCCAAACTCGATTTACCTGAACCATTAGCGCCGACAGTAGCAATGCAATCGCCAGAGGCGACGTGCAACTGTATATTCTGAAGTAAAAGGCGTTCTGGCACCCAAAGATTTGCACCTTGAATATCAATCAGATTTCTGCGCTTGTGACTTTTTTCTTCTAGTTGGATACTTGTTGCCTTCGTTGTTTTTACTTTACTATCTGCAAGCTTTTGAGTAGCCTTTGCTACTACTGTCTCATGTTTCTTTTTCGCATTTCCAGCGGATGCTTCAGCTTTGGTTTTAATCAGTCCGGCTGATGCTCTATCAATACTGCCATCGAGAAATTTTGATCGACCTTGACGGTGAGATTGGGCTGCGCGTTGCTGTTCTTGCATAGCTGTAGCTTTTGCACGTTTGAGTTCCTTCCTGGCAACTTCATGTGCTTTCAATACCGCATCTAACTCTATTTCCTTTTGTTTTCGATAATCAGAGAAATTGCCTCCATATACTCTTACTCCCTCAGAAGTGAGTTCCCACGTAACTTGTGTTACCTGATCTAAGAAAAAAGGTTTATGCGAGGCTATGACAAATGCGCCAGCGAAATTTAAGAGAAACTGTCTTAAGCTTTCTAGCGCTAGCAGATCCATGTGGTTTGTCGGTTCATCTAGCAGTAGCACATTTGGCTGTTGAGCTAAAGCGATCGCTAAAAATAGTTTTGTGAGTTCCCCACCGCTTAAATTAGCAATTGGTAGGGATAGATCAAGTGTGGTATGAAATTGTGCCTGCAAAATTTCCTCAATTTTCCACCATTCATCAGATACAGTACTCAGAAAATCAAGTAATGTATCTCCTGTGATTTCTTGCCGGATAGTACTAATTTGGGGTAAATAGGAAACATTACCCTTACACCATACATAACCAGTGCTGGGGCGAGTTTGACCTGCAAGTATTTGAAGTAGCGTTGATTTTCCTACTCCATTACGACCAACTAAAGCAATGCGGTCTCTCATACCAATACTCACCTGAACTTTCTGAAATAAAGTCCTGTTTGATCTGAGTTCGTAACCTAAATCTTCAGCTAATAAAATTGAATTTTTCTGCATTATCAAGCCTAAATTAGGTGATATAGCGTCCACCTACCCATTCAGTGAAATGCTGGGAATATTTTTGTATAGGACGCCAACATAGGGAACAGGCAGAACGCCTATCCCGAAATAAAATTGAGAATGTATTGTTGAAAGTTGTTAAATCATTGGCGTGTTTTACACTCAAAAGTAACTCTGCCGCAGACCTTCAAAGGGCAGTTAAGTGTAGATAATGAATATTATTAATACTTCAAATCACGAGTGCTTTGGGCGAACTCGCTGATTTCTTAGATATTCTTTTGCTTTGACATCCGCTGCTTGCCAGCAACGGTTCTCTAATGTTACTTCATGTCAACTAAATTGATTGAGGCGTTGTGAGATTCTAATTCTCTACAGTTTACCATAACAGAATTTCAGAAGGCTGCTCAATGTTTAATGAAGTGGCAATATAAATTTATCTGATTCACCCCTAGTTTTCGCAGGCTCAACATCCTGTATAAACCGGATAGACGAGACGCCTGTAATAAAAGATTAACGAAAACGAGTAAGCGAAGCAAAACCAAGTAAATTATAATACTGAAGTTTACGCCTTTACTGCAAAGAAAGTATACTAAAACCGAACTGAATAGGTTTTTAGCGTAGATATATTTAATTATGAATATCATTGCAGACTGGACTACAAGACCAAGCTACGGAGATAAATCATTAGTTTTAATAGAATGCGTGTATTAATCACTACTATTTCTACTTTAGCTGCTTTCGCTTTACAGGAATTCAGCCATGAAGCTCAAGCATCTCCTAAACTGGCTGAAGCTCTAAATCTACAACCCCAGACAACCATAGCATCTGAGTCCCAAAATTTGCAAAAAAACCTCAACCAGTCTGGTCATGTCTTAAAAAGTGTAGCTACAGCTTCTAACCTGACTGCTGAGATTTTTACTCCCCGCCTCAAGGAAATAAAAGCTAGTCTAGCCCCAGGCTGGGTAATGCGCTTGCCATCTCACATATCACTCAGCGATAACTGGGAGGGGCAAACTAGCAAATATATTAATGTTTTTTATCTCAGTTCTAGACCAAGTTTAAAAATTAATATTTTTTCCTGTGAACAACAACAAAGTGGTTGCTTGGTTGGTATTATTACCACAGATTTTCAGGCTAATATAGACACTGAGAAAGAGCTAGAAAAATATCAAAACATCGCAACGCCTATTGTTTTGTCTCAAAACATTCAGGGATATTTATTAGAGGGACAAAAGCAAAATCCTAAATCTGAGTTTTCTCATCTGATTTGGCAGCAAGATAATCAATTTTATAAAGTTAGTTACAAAACCCAGTCTTACCAAAAGCTGCTAGAAATAGTAAATTCAATGGTTGAGGCTACACCAATTTACAGCACGAATACATTAGGTGAAGTCACAACATCAGCAGAGAATTCACGGGAAAACCTTGAAGAATCAACGAAGATTAATTTATTTATACCGAGTCGTCGCCCTGTTTTAACAACAGCCGAGCAATTGCGACAAGGGGAAATCTTAACAACTTTGCGTCTACGTCGCTTTTTGACACCAGGGACTGACCTTAGTGAAGGACTCACCGATCAGCCTACTATTGGGTTTAGCTGGGGTGTTACTAATAACCTGGAACTCACTCTAGATGCACAGACAGTTGATAATTCTGGCCCCATCCGTCAGGGTAGTTTTAATGCTCAACGCGTCAATCGAGATGTAAATACTAACAGAAACGCCGGTACAAATTTCTTTCAAGAATTCACTTTACAAGCTAAACAAAGACTTTGGCAGAGTGAGAATGCTACGCAAGCTTTAAGCGGTGTTTTTGCTGTTTCTGTAGGAAATGGAGGTCGTCCTTTCCAATTTTTTGATAATACTGGTATTGTAGCATCAGGAAAAAATCAACAAACGGTTTTCTCCCTAGAATTACCTTATACCATCACACCTAATGACAGCTGGCAGTTTACTTTATCGCCCAAGGTAGGTTTTTTACCTGAAGATAATGCCTTATATCTAAATAGACTTCCTGTACCAAACTCTGGATCTTTTGGTACTACATTTGGGGTAGCAGGAGGTGTGAGTTATAAGCTAAATTCACGATTAATATTATGGGGTGATGCTTTTGTACCATTTACAGGCAATAACACAATTAACCGTGATACAGGTTTGCCTAGTCGCACTATTGCTTACAATGCGGGCTTGAGGTATATAGTTAATCCCCGGTTGTCTACAGATTTATTTGTTTCTAATACTTTAGGTAATACAGGGCCTTTGTCTATAGTGGCAGATAGAGAGTACACTGCCTTAGGCTTTGGTGTGACTTTTTTACCTGGTATTACCAGCGCCAACCGCCGCTATCCCGAACATTTTCGTCCAACCCAGCAACCACCTCCAACTACATACGCTGGATTTAGCAACTTGGATGGAGGTACAGTTCCCCAGAATCAATTATTACTAAGTTTACAAGGAGGAGGGCAGGGAATATTATCTAGCATTCGCTACGGACTGCTAGATGATTTAGAAATTGGTGCTTTTCTCGACTATGTTCCCGGTACTATAGATGAGTCGTTATTTGGGTTCAGCGGTAAGATTCGCTTTTTGCATCAAGCAGACGGTGATCCATTTACCTTAAGTGTTGCAGGCACAATAGCACGGGCAAACAACCCTTTTATTAACTTTATTGAAAATAATCGCAATAGATTTCAAGAACTAGGATTGCAAAAGGCTGGGTTTGCTTTTAGCAACGAGAAATACGAACAAGGAGAATTATTCGTTGTCACTCTCTCTACTCCCATCCACTATCAATTTCAAGGTGGAAGTGCGGCTTGGCTAACTCCTATTTTGGGATTTGTACAACGTAGAGGATTAGAAATTGCTGGGTTCAACATTGGCGGATCAGTTCCTCTGGCTCAAAACTTGTCTGCGATCGCAGAGGTTGGTTTAGACTTAGCAGATAAAGGTAACGGCTTTATTGGCAACCAGCGTGAGACAATTATCCCCTGGACTGTAGGTTTACGTTGGCATCCTGGTTTGTTTTCTGGTCTGCAATTAGAAGCATACGCCACAAACCGGCTTGGTTCCAGTCCTTTTGATAGCCTGAGAGTCAAAGCTGATAATGAAACAACAGTAGGTGTTGGATTACTGTTACCACTTCAGTTCTAATTAGAGAATATTACCTCTTTATTATCGAGATTTGCATCATGCGATCGCTAGATTGCACATATTTTGCATTTCCAGGACGCAACAATAGCGCCATTTCGTCATTGCGACCATAAGTAAGAAATGCCTTCTACTGTCGGAGTACGGCAACTCCTCCGGGGAACGCAAAGCCTTGTTTTTCGTTGCAAATACGTAAGTTTTAATTTATTGACAAATATTTTTAGGAAACTTTCTCGGAATCGCCATTTTTACTTTTGTAGCTTTGTCCATAGCAACAACAAAGTCAACAAATGCACATTGGCATTGCAGATGCTCTTAAGAAAAAATTCCATGCTACCTGTATTTTGCAGGGCAAAAAAATGAACTAAGTAGTAATTGAGCTAATCGAGCAATGGTTAGACAATAACGAATCTAATTCAAGAATTAAATAAAACATTAAGGAGTATAACCTACATGAGTGATGACACCAAACAGTCCAATAATTTCTGGACTACCTTTCCAGGAATTCTTACAGGACTTGCTGCCGTAATTACAGCCGTAGCTGGTTCAGCAGGATTAATTAATGCTGTTAAACCTACGAATCCGGCAACAAATCCTACTGTTGAAACTGTCAAAACTAAAGTTTTAGATGTTTATGCTGACTCTATGCAAGGCACTGAATTTACTAATAAGCAAGATAAAAGTTTACAGATAAAATTTAAAGCTGATGGTAAATGGCAGGCTATTCCTGAAGGTTATACTGGTGCTGGAATTCCTGAGCATGCCAAGGGTTATATTTCAGCCAAAGGCGATCCTGATTTTCTATCTAATACCACACAGTGTAGTAGATTTCCTCTTGGAGCCTTAGTAGTTAAGAGTGATGGGAGTAAATGTATAGCTTATGGTGAGGAAGGTTCATTCGAGCTAGGGCCAAAAGAAACTGTTTATTTTTTAATGAATGATGTTCCCAATCGTCAGCTTTACGATGACAATAAGGGTTCTTTAAAAGTTAATTTATCGATATCGAATGACTGAGAAAGTTACGTCCAAAGTAGTTAAGTATTGATTTCCTCAAAACCACTTTATATCTCTAACTCTTTAACTTGCTAGCTTCAATTTATATTTCTGCTCATTTCAAGCTATTAGTTAGCGATATCTTGAAATGAGCGGAAACGCGAATCATTAAGTATTTACTGAAAGACAAGCCGAAATTTATTCTGCCCCAACTTGAAAATTCACCCCTGCATAAATTTCACTGAAGGAAATTTGAATTTTTTTCACGCAGAGGAGGACACTGTGCCCTTGCGGTTCCACGGCTTGAAGCAAGTGTCCGTCGCGTGGAGGCGCACAAAGGAGAGGATTTATTGAGGGTAATTCTTGGTTAAAAATTCTTGGGCTTCGGTTTTATTTGTAATTACACTATCTAAGGTGGCGGTTAGTAAATTATCGAGGATTTGACGATATTGTGGGCCGGGTTTGTAGCCGAGTTTTTTTAAGTCGTTACCATTGATAATTGGTTGAACATTAGCCCAAACTGTTAAATAATGCCAAATCTGCCGTCGGTGCGATCGCGGGCTTTGCAAAGCGATTAAAATCAGGGTTGGTAAATCATACTGTCGCAGCAAATTGACTACCTGACTGGGGCGTTTAAAATTCGATAATGAAGCTGTTATCTCAGCTTTTATTTCAGCTAAATTCTTCAATCTGCTAATGCTATCCTCTTGCATTTGCAGATTTTTCGCTACTTTCTCTCGATATTCTGGCGATATGTGGGCGATTAATGTTTCTAAGCGCATTTGCCAGTTAATTAAGGTTTCTTGGCGGTCAAATCGTCGCAAACAGCGCTCTAATAAGCGTAGTTGCCGTAAAATTTCTGTATCTAGCTTGAGGGTGGGATGAATACACTGCAATGCCTCCAACTTATCGAGTAACTGTAAAGCGGGTTGCCAGTAAGGAGCTTCCAAGATTTGTTTCAATTCTGCTTTCAGGCGAGTTTGCAAGGCTGGGGTTCTGCTATTTTCTTGTGCAGTGCGATCGTAAACGCCACTGTTGATGGCATAACGGATATAGTCTTCGGTTTGCGGTTCAATCTGAAATCCGAAACGCACGGCGAAGCGCACGCCACGATAAATCCGGGTGGGATCTTCGATAAAGCTGTTAGAGTGTAAAACCCGAATTTGCTTTGCCTGTAAATCTAGTAAGCCACCAAAGAAATCAAGTAATTCACCAGCACGGGGGTAAGTAAGCCGCAGTGCCATGGCGTTGATCGTAAAATCTCGACGATATAAATCTTGACGAATGGAACTAGCCTCGACTTCTGGATTCGCCGCCGGATAAGGATAAAATTCTGTTCTAGCAGTGGCAATATCTACCCATAAAGAATCTAATTCTGGGTCTTTATGCCATAGCAAGGCAGCAGTTTGAAAAGCCCCGTGGATTTCTAAGCGAGCTTCTGGGTAAAGTTGTTGTAGTGCCTTTGCCAGTTCTACACCAGCACCAACATCTGCCGCTTTATGGAAGCCATCGACTACAAGATCAATATCTTTGATTATTAAAGTGCCTGCTGCTTCCTCAGCTAATAGCAAGTCCCGCACAGCACCGCCAACCAGATAAAGATGCCAACCCCGTTTTTCTGCCTCTTGTGATGCTTTGGTCAGCAACTGCCACAATTGAGGAGTCAGGCGATTTTGCAAATCAGTGTTTAGTCCTGAGTGCTGTGTCCTGAGTAAAGGTTGAGATTCAGAACTCAAGGCTTGGAACTCAGCACTGTTTTGATGTAGCTCCCGTAATACATCAGTGCGAGTCACAATCCCTACTAACTGCCCATTTTCCAATACTGGCAAACGCCCAATATCATAAGTCACCATCAGTGCTTCAATTTGTGGCAGTGTTGTATCCGGTGTGATTGTTCTGATGTTTGTTGTCATGTAGCCCTTGACTGGCGCATGACTAAACCCGTGGTGTAAAGCGATATCAAGATCCCGGCGTGAAATAATCCCTAGCAGTTGCCCTTGGGCATCGACTACAGATAAACCAGAGTGCCCATAGCGCAATAAAATGCGCTGTGCTTCTATAATTGTGGTTTCTGGGCGGATTGTGCGGACTGGCGAGGACATCAAGTCTCTAGCTATGGGGGGATGGGGAATAGTAGCTTTGAACTCGTTCTGGAGTTGTTTTAATATTGCTTGTGAATCTACTCCACGTAAATTCAACGATGCTGCTTGCGAATGACCACCACCGCCTAGAGGCTGAAATAATTGGTTGAGATTTGTACCCGGAATCTGCGATCGCCCAATTACTGTTAAACGTGAATCATCTTCTCCCAAAGGATATTCATTTGCCAACAGTAAAGCATCTATTTCTGTTAGCTCCACCAGTTGGGACGCTAAACTCGATAAACCTGGGACAAATTCATTCGTTTTTAAAGTTACTGAAGCAATAGTATATCCACGCAAGCAGAGATAATCTAATTTATCTAAAGCCTCGGTTAATAGTTGTTGCAATTGGGGCGATAAACCAGGGTCAATGTAAGTAGAAATCACTGACAAACTGGTTCCTTGTTGCATTAACCAAGCCAAGGCCAAAGCATCCCGTGGTGTCGCCTGCTCATATGTCAGCGAGCCAGTATCAACATGAATACCTAAAGCCATCACCGTGGCTTCCGCTGGAGAAAGAGAGATTTGGCATTGTTGTAATTGCTCCACCATTAAGGTTGTAGCGGCTCCCACTGGGGCAATATAAGATTGCGTCGCCGGAATATTCCCCTGTTGCCCTACGTGATGGTCATAAACTGTAATTTCCTGAATATTGGGTAAATCTAACCACTCAGCAGCCTTACCCAAGCGATCGCGCTGTTGCGTATCCACCACACTCAGAGAACGAATTTTTTCTGGATTAACTGAACGCCGTTCAATTAAGGGATACTCATCCCGATGCAACGCCAAAAAATCCTTTACAGCTGGGTGAGAGCCGCCAGTTAGCACAATCTTGCTCCCTGGTAGTAACCTCGTCAGCCCTACTGCTGCTCCAAGTGCGTCAAAATCAGCTGTGGTGTGGCAAAGAATTAAGTCCATAGTTGTCAATAGTCAGTGGTCAGTAATCGGTAGTCAGCAGTCAAACCAAACAACTGACAACTGAATATCTAACTAATGACTATAGTGACGCAATTTCTGCTAGCTTAACAATTAAGGAAAAAATGTCAGTGTTACCCTGTACGATATTCTATCTTTAGTATTTCGCTGTCTTGGGAGAAGCCAAAATGACCATAATATTCCAAATCTCTTTGTTGGCACTGGTTCTGCTGTCTTTTGTATTAGTGATTGGTGTTCCCGTTGCTTATGCCACGCCCCAAAATTGGGTTGAATCGAAAAAGCTACTCTGGGTTGGTTCTGGAGTTTGGTTTGCCTTGGTGATTTTAGTCGGGATATTAAACTTTTTTGTCGTATAAGCAATAGCTTACGGGCGCAGTCAAATAGCATAGACACCATAGGGGCAGAAGAGCCAAGTTAAAAAGTGATAAGGATAGATTATTTCTTTCACCTTGTTCTTTTTAGCTGATTGTGCTTTTCTGCTCTTCTACATTTAAACAGGGAATGTATATTGGCCTTAAAGTATAGTTTGTTAAGAGGCAGTCATGGCAGTTTTTGAGGGAACTTTTACTCAAACAGAACCTTTGCGGTTTGCGGTGGTGATTGGTCGATTCAACGACCTAGTTACTGTCAAGCTGCTGGAAGGATGTCAAGATTGCTTGAAACGTCACGGCGTAGATACTAACCCCCACGGCAATCAAGTAGACTACGTTTGGGTTCCAGGAAGTTTTGAAGTACCCGTAGTAGCCCGCCAATTAGCACTTACTCATCGCTATGATGCCGTAATTTGTCTAGGTGCTGTGATTCGAGGGCAAACACCTCATTTTGATTATGTCTCTTCGGAAGTAGCCAAGGGCATTGCCGCCGCAGGCTTTCAAACTGGTGTACCGGTGATTTTTGGCATTTTGACAGCGGATACCATGCAACAAGCCTTAGAAAGAGCAGGCATTAAAAGCAATCATGGTTGGGACTACGCCATGAATGCCCTAGAAATGGCTAGCCTCATGCGGCAATTGCGCTCTAATCTCTCAGAGCCATACTCTCGTAATACCCAATCTCTACCAGCTTCTTTTCCTAGCGCCAGCTTAGGTAATTTTGCGCCTGAGTCAGAAGAACTTGGCTAGGTTAGGGCTGAGGGCTGAGTAATGAGTGCTGAGTTGGAAAATTTAAAACTCAACACTCAAAACTCAAATAAAGGGCTTGACAAACAGGAATAGATGTGGGAAGCTAGTATTCGGTTAAAGATTGCGGGTATAGCTCAGTGGTAGAGCGTCACCTTGCCAAGGTGAATGTCGCGCGTTCGAATCGCGTTACCCGCTTGAAGTAAAGAATAGATCTGACCAAAAGTTTTTTAAGAGAAATTAGCTTAAGCTAATTTTCATATATGTAGCCCATTGTTTTTTTGTACGGTGTACTACACTGGATTAATGGTGGCTATTTTAATAGCGGTGTTGTCAGGTGCAAGCCTATTTTGGCAGTGATATTAGCCAAAATCTACTTAAGAGCAAGAACTAGATAAACTTAAATGATGTTCTGCAACTTCCTGCTCTCAAGAGATGCCTCTGGTTTATTGGACAAAAGAAGTAAAAATACTTAAATGATGACCGCAAAGAATAAACTATGGAGGAATGCTGACCAAGTTTTGATAACCGAAAACAGATGCAGGTGACTCAAAGGAGAACCTATGGCACTGTTGAAAGTTAAATACTTAATTTTCTGGTACTGATTTTTTAGGCATAGTCTATGTGAACGGTTGTTTTATAAGATATCGGCACGTAAACTGAAAATTGTGTCAGATATTCAAATAGAGTAAATGCCTAAAAAACGCAACTATGTTACTTTTTAAGCTACAGATGAAGAGTAGGAAATTCTTAAATAAGGTTGCCAACTACAGGGAAGAACAGCACAAACATATTGTTTGGTCAAAGATCCGAACCTAAAGATGGCAGCTACGACAGCCCGATTTGCCCTCATCTACCCTTGGGAATCATGGCAGTTTTGGCTTCCTATCTTTATCTATATAAAAAAGTTAAACAGCAAGAAACTAGTACCTAAAGCATAAATTAGGGAATAGTATTCTCGCAGCTTGTGAAAAACACGCTCAAGTTATTAGAACGCTTGTGCAATCTCAAAAACCTGAAAAAATTGACTTTAACACGGAATATCCCTGTCCCTGTCGTCGTCGGGGACGGTTAATTCCAATTACGCTGACAGATGCATTTGGTTGCGATCGCTGTCAACAAATCTTTGTGGTGGAAAATGATGCTTATGTCCTAGAGCAACTCTCCACCACTTATCCCTACAAGCGAGCTTGGCGCTGGATGGGTAATACTTGGCATGTTGTTCATCCTCGACTAGGAGAAAGCTATTTGCCGATAGCGCTGGGCATTATTTTCGTGCTAGTGATTATATGGTTACCATTAGCACTGCGATTAGCAAATGGTTCCAGCATTATTGCATGGGCAATGGTGGCGGTGCTGTTGGCTATTCTGCCAGCACTAATGGTCTGGCTTACCTACAGACGTTAACTCAATGACCGTTGAAGCTTTTGATGATAACCCCGAACCAATGAAGAGCGCTAAACGCGCTTATCAAGCTTCCCTAAAATTGGGGATCACAAAGGGAGCAGACCGCAGTCGCGCTGTATTGGCTATGGCACGGGCACTAGAACGGTCATTTGACGACATTCTAGAAGCTAACACCTTGGATTTAGAAGCAAGTCGGGAAATGGCAGTGCCAGAGTTGATTTTAGACTGGCTGAAATTAACTCCCACACGGCTAGAGACGACAGTGGATATCCTACAACGGTTAGGGGAATTATCAGATCCGCTACGGCGGGTGAGAAACGCTGACTATCAACAGGAAGATTCCCAGAGTTACTCCCAGTTAATGCCCTTGGGAGTAATTGGATTTATTTATGAGGCCTTTCCCGATTTAGCGGTGATCGCAGCTGGTTTATGTATCAAAACTGGCAACAGTATCATTCTTAAAGGCAGCACTGAAACCAGCCATTCTAACGAGGCGATCGCTAATGTACTACAAAATGCGATCGCAGAAGTTGGTTTATCACCAAGCTGTTTAGAACTGATTACGGCTGAACATGGCGCTTCCATTCGGGATTTAGTCATCCAAGACCAATACTTAAATCTGGTAATTCCCTATGGACGTTCCAGCTTAGTACAGCAGGTAATGCGCCAGGCTACTTGCCCAGTTTTAAAGTCAGCAATGGGCAACTGTTACCTCTACTGGTCGCTGAATAGCAGCTTGGAAATGGTGCGTTGGATGATTATGGATAGCCATGAAAGCGAACCAGATCCAGTGAATGCCATTGAAAAGGTACTAATTCATCGACAAGCCTTACCATCTTCCTTAGCAGTTCTGTGGAACAGCTTGAAGGAAAAAGGTTTTGAAGTCAAAGGTGATGCAGAATTAGTAGAAGCCTTCCCCCAGTTGCAACTAGCTAAAGAAGGAGAATGGGGAAGCGCTTATTTAACCAAGACAGTAGCTTTTAAATTGGTGGATAGCTTAGAGGCTGCGATCGCCTGGATTAATCAATACAGCAGCGGTCATGCTGACTGCATTGTAACTGAATCCTACCAAGAAAGTCGGCAATTTGCCTTAGGAGTAAACAGCGCTTCTACATATATCAACACCTCCCCACGTTTTTCCCGTAATCCTTCGCGCGGAGATTCAGTATTTTTAGGAATGTCTAACCAAAAAGGTCATCGCCGAGGATTTATTAGCCTGGAAACCTTAACTACAGTCAAGCACATTGTCCAGGGAAATGGTCGGTTTTAAAAGATAAAGCTGGGCAAACAAGTCGAACAAATATTTATTGAGTGCATCTCACATAAAAAAGCCAGCCTACGGAGGCTGGCTTTGTTTGTTTAGCGATACCCTTCTAGGATATTGCGATATTACTTTTCCGCTAAAGCGACATCTGGATATTTTTGATTCAGTTCAGTCCCCATACGTTTTAGCCAACGGAAATTAGAAGTAAGCGCTTCTGTCAAAGTTGGGTAAACATTATACTTCACACCAAATTCTTCGCATAACTCTGCTAATATGGGAGCTATTTTTGGATAATGAATATGGCAAATATGAGGAAATAAATGATGAACAACTTGATAGTTAAGCCCACCTAGGTACCAGTTTAAAAAGTGATTTTTAGGAGCAAAATCAACAGTTGTTCTTATTTGAAAAATTGCCCATTCATCATCAATTTGTTCTGGTTCAGAATTTGGTTGAATAAACTCTGCTGTTTCCAAAACATGAGCCAGCATGAAAACTAAACAAATTAGTACTCCATATGTCATGTAAGTGATCAGAAATCCAAGAATAGTCTGAATAGGTGTGTATCCTATTGCAATTGGTATTGCTAAAAAAAGTGCCAGCCAAATTAATTTACCCCCAAAAAGGATAATCATATCTAGCGGTTTGGGTGTAGGGATTGCATGAGAATGGTATTTACGCTTGAAAACCATTGTATGGATATCAGCAATAGACCAATAAATTGGTATGACTGTATATATAAATAAAATGAATATGTGTTGGAATGAGTGATACCATTTATGCTCCATATAAGGTGTCATACGGACTAATCCATCACCATGTATTTCCACATCATGTCCTAATATATTCGTAAAGGTATGATGTAAAAAATTATGGCGGTATCTCCATAGATAACTAGATACCCCTATGACATCGTATGTCAGACCCAAAACATTATTGACCCATTTCTTACTAGAATAACCGCCATGATTAGCGTCATGTCCGACGCTAAAACCAATAGCAGCAATGCCAAAGCCTAGAAAAACGCAGCCAATTGCTTTGATCCACATTTGCGGCGGGCCGAAGAGAGTAAATGTCCAAGCAGAAATTACCCATCCAAAAATCATCAATGTCTTGATGTACATTGCTGGATTATCTCTAGTCGCAATGTTTTCAGTCTTAAAATAAGCATCAACTCGTTTATTGAGTTCCTTTCTAAAACCAAAGTTTTTAGTAAAGGTTACTCTCGTTGCTTGCGATTGTGTCATAGAAACTACTCAAGTAAATGAAAAATCAATTGATTGGCAGAACTGCATAACCTGAGGCAAAGTTGCAATAATTAACAACCTGACATCTAGCTTTAAAGTTGCTTTTAGAATTGAAAAATTGTCAAGACGACTTTTCTTCTTTATCCTTAGTGCTCATTCATAGGAGGCTGGCATCTTGCTCAACAAGCAGACTAGCACTAGTTAGTCAAAATGTAAAAAAAGGCATAGGGAGATATCAACAAGGGTAAATATCAAATTTCTTAAACTACGCCTAGTATTTAGTTCATAAAATGCTTTCTTTTTATGAGCCTTTGACACAATAACTTTAACCTTGTTGGAAGCAAGGAAATTGTAACTCTGCAATGCAGATATTTGGGATATTTATTAGCTTTCGCCGACCTGCACAAGAATATGTTTCTGACAATTTTTATATGTAAAAATTGCCAGAATAAATATAGCTAACAGAGTAAACAAAAAATTATGAAGAATGAAGTATTTGGATGTATAAGACGTCTGGTGGTACAAAGTTAAAGAAGACTATAAAGCTTTATACCTCATACTTCATACTTCATCTTTTTTATCGCTCTGCGTAATAGTCATTAAAAGTTTTATAACCAACATCAGTTGCATATAGTTGACATTGGTCTGTAATTTGTTTCATTAAAGCCCAAGAAAACTTACCTTCATCATGCAGATAATCGCCCCAATTTTCTTTGATGCTGCTGTAAGCTAATCGCAGATTATAGGAAGGAATCGCAGTTGAAATATGATGGGGAACATGGACATTGATATCGTGGCATAGGACTTCTACCCAGCGTGGGTAATCACAGTGAATAGTGCCGGATAGCTGTGCTAAAGCTTCATTCCACTTGTTAGCTGCCAAAAAAGGAACATCTGAGGCAGTGTGGTGAACGATAGTAAAAGTACTCATCCAAAAGTGGTAAACCATCCAGGGTAAAAGCCAAAATTTGACAAATCCCCAAATACCAGTTGTAGCGATGAGAACAGGAAAAGCAACCGCTGCAAACAGAACTACTACAGCTACCGAGAGTTTAACACTTGATTGGTCTTTAGCTTTAAAGTTACGCCAATCAAAATGTACAACTGCCCAATGTCCGATAGAACCTACCCACCAGAGGCGGTTACGCATGAAACCTTCAAAAGCTGACTGCCTGAACGTATCCCATGTTTCAAAGACTTCTGGTCTGATGGGATGCCAAGCATTATCCTCATCCAGCTTATTGGTATGAGTATGGTGATAATTATGTTTAATACGCCAACTGTGAAATGGGTAAATCAACGGCAGCATGAATAGATGCCCTACTAAATTGTTTACCCAGCGACGGTTAGCAAATGAACGATGACCACAATCATGAGCAATTACAAAAAAACCTGTTAAAGCTGTGCCCGTAAAAATCCAAGCTAGGGGCAAGAGAAACCAGGGAGCAATTGCCAAACTTAAGTAGCCCAAGGCAACCATTAAAACACTGAGCAGCGCTCTTGTCCAAGCTTTACGCCTATCCTTCTGAAAACACTCCTTTGGTAGAGTTTTGATAATGTCTTTTAGCCTCAGGTCGGAATTACCAAGGTCGTAAACTTGTTTCTGATTCTTGATTATTGATGTAGTCATGAAAACCTGAAAAACAACAAAAACTACCACCAACACACCACAAAGTGGTTTGCCGCAAAGTTTCTTTACATTAGCGTCTCGGATTATAGCAACCTAACCCACTCTTTTTTCGCAATTAGGAAATGGATATTCGGTTGCTGAAAAAATTTCGTCGCCAATTAACTGTCTATAGCCAACGGTCTCATGTGAAGCTTTGGCTGACAATTAACAACTTGATTACGACTTTTTATCTGCCAGCTTCACATTTGTAGCGAGACCAAGCACTTGCAGCAATTGAATAGTCATCCAAGTCATGTCAATTTCCCACCATTCCAAGCCGTGACGAGCTGAGTATTGGAAAGCATGGTGGTTATTGTGCCAGCCTTCACCAAACACTAGTAAGGCTACCCACCAGCAGTTAGTCGAGCGATCGCCAGATTCATGGCTGCGATAACCAAATTTATGAGTCGCACTGTTTACCAACCAAGTACAGTGGTAAACCCAAACAATGCGAACAAAAATTCCCCAAACAACCATTGGCCAACCGCCTATAGCCAATAGCAATAAACCCAGAGCCACTTGGACTAAAATGAAATATTTTTGTAAAAACTGATAAACTGGGTCATCGGCAATGTCTTTAGTGAAGCGAGGAACTTCTGCGTGAGCAGGTGCGTAATGAATCAGCCAACCCATGTGACTCCACCAAAAACCCTTATTAGAATCATGGGGATCTTGTTCAGTATCCGAGTGCAAATGATGGATACGGTGCGTACCTACCCACTCAATTGGCCCACCTTGACAGGCAAGAGTTCCGAACAACACCAGTAAATATTCCAGCCACTTGGGAGTTTGAAAACTGCGATGGGTAACAAGGCGGTGAAACCCTAAAGTAATTCCTAAACCACCAGTTATCCAGTAGAGCAATAAACCGACACCAACTGCACTCCAGCTAAAGTTGCTAGGAACCAGGGCAAACAGAGCTCCGATGTGCAGAGCAAGGAAAAATAGGGTGTTAACCCAGTTAATTTGAAGTTTGGTTGAGGTAGCAATTGTCATGCAGGAACCTGAATAGGAATGATCGTTAAGCCTAATCTGCGCGATCTAAAAATCCGCATATCTAGTTTTTTGTGAATGAGGAACCAATGAACAGCTTGGAACAGCTGCGGCAAGCAGAACAGGCACTGATAGAGATTTTTTCTGGAATTGACGCTCAGGTCAAGCAAAATCTTCAAAAAGTGCTAGATGCCTTTCGTCATCAACGTGTAGGCGCACACCATTTTGCGGGTGTAAGTGGCTATGGCCACGATGATTTAGGACGAGAAACTTTAGATAAAGTATTTGCCGAAGTAATGGGTGCCGAAGCTGCGGCAGTGCGGGTGCAGTTTGTTTCAGGGACTCATGCGATCGCTTGTGCCTTGTTTGGTGTACTCCGTCCTGGGAATGAAATGTTAGCAGTGGTTGGTTCTCCTTACGATACGCTTGAAGAAGTAATTGGTTTACGGGGTAATGGCCAAGGTTCCCTTATTGAGTTTGGCATAAATTACCGACAATTGGAGCTAACCTCAGACGGAACGATAGATTGGCAAGTTTTAAGCCATAGTGTAGATGAAAACACTCGTTTAGTCTTAATTCAGCGTTCTTGTGGCTATTCTTGGCGTCCTAGTTTATCCATTGCTGACATAGAAAAAATTGTCCACTTAGTCAAACAGCAAAATCCCCACACCATTTGCTTTGTAGACAACTGCTACGGCGAATTCATCGAAACTAGAGAACCCACAGCCGTCGGTGCTGATTTAATGGCGGGTTCATTGATTAAAAATCCTGGTGGCACTATTGTCACTGCTGGCGGATATGTCACTGGTCGTACTGACTTAGTAGAAGCTGCTGCTTGCCGCCTCACTGCTCCTGGTATTGGTAGTTATGGTGGTGCTACTTTTGACCAAAATCGTCTTTTGTTCCAAGGCTTATTTCTAGCACCGCAGATGGTAGGCGAGGCGATGAAAGGAACCCACCTTACTGGTTATGTATTTGACAAACTTGGTTATCCCGTGAATCCAGCTCCTTTAGCTCCCCGTCGGGATGTGATTCAGGCAATCAAACTTGGTTCTGCCGAAAAGCTGATTGCCTTCTGTAAAGCTGTACAACAGAATTCTCCCATCGGTTCCTACCTTGACCCTATTCCTGATGAAATGCCGGGGTATGAGAGCCAGGTAGTTATGGCTGGGGGGACATTTATCGAGGGCAGTACCTTGGAATTCTCAGCAGATGGGCCTTTGCGTGAGCCGTATGTAGTTTATTGCCAAGGTGGGACTCATTGGACTCATATTGCGATCGCATTAGAGGCAGCGATAGAAGCAGTAGGGATGGCTTAAGAAAAGCTCACGCAAAGGCGCAAAGAAAGATGAATGAGAACGAGATTGCCAAAATTATTGTTGATGGTGGTTACAAGGTTCACACAACTTTGGGGCCGGGGTTGCTGGAATCTGTGTATCAGACTGTTCTGGAGTATGAGTTACGGAACCGAGGATTGCGGGTAGAAGCAGAGCAACCCATACCCGTAGTTTATGAAGGTGTGCGTTTGGAAGTGGGGTTTCGTGCCGACCTCATAGTTGAAGATCAAGTCATTGTTGAACTCAAATCGGTAGAAACAGTTCATCCGATACATAAAAAGCAACTACTAACCTAACCTTCGCCTTGGCAACAAACGCCTTGGTTTACTCATCAACTTTGGAGCCTTTTTGATCAAAGACGGTATCTCGCGGGTAGTAAATGGATTGTAAAAATTATGACATTAAAGACGCGAAGTTCGGCTTTTACTCTTTCCTTTGCGTCTTTGCGCCTTTGCGTGAGCTATTCTTTCGGTAACTTATATTGCCCAACGATCCGTTTAGCATACTCCGGCACATGCGTCTCTAACTTCTCCGGATGATTCCGCTTCACATACAAATAATTCCTTGTAAAGTGCGAATCAATCGAAAACCGAGCATATTCCAGACCTTTCGGCCCAATTCTTTCAATGACCACACCCATCAATTTTGCTGCCCACATCGGTAAGGTAACGGCTTTATCATAAGCGGGAATGCTTTGTTGTACAGCTTCTTTACGGTTACCTTCGGACATGACAGGTTGGGTGTCTAACTGGTCTTTCACCAAGTCAAGCATTTGTTTGCCTGTATCATTTCTTACTACAATCCATTGCCAGCCGAAGGGTGCGCCCATATAGCCAACTACTAAATCTGCCAGAGAGTTAACGTAATCAAAGCAACTCATGCAAGAAGGGGCAAATACATCTTTGAGTTGATTTGTCTTCAATCCAAAGAAAGGTACTGTTTCCGTAGAACCATCTTCATGTTTGAAGTGAACTCGGAAGTCTTGCATGAATTCGTAATGCACGACTGTTTCAGGCGATCGGCTGGTGGTTTCTAAGAATTTTTGCAGTCCAGCGCGGCTAACGTTATCTACGCAAGGTGTACCTAAAACATATAGTTTTTCTAACCCAAGTTGTTTTTCTACGGCTCTTAATGCCTGGATTTGACAACCAACTCCAATTACTAATAGCCGCTTCATCCCTGATTTTTCTATCTGTTCTAAAACAGAAAGATTGGGCGATAGTGTTGGTTTGTTTACTTTAGCTGCCAGTATTTCCTCTGGAGTACGGGCGATGATGGGCATAGGTTGAAAGCGGTCTTCTTTGGTGTTTTGGACGCAAACAACACCTTCAACTATGCCACGATTCAACATTTCAATAGCAATGCTGCTGACAATACCCGTCCATTGTGCGCCTTCGATGGGCTGCTGTTTTCGCGCCGCTATCATGTCTTGATGAACACCGAAGTAGAGTTCATCAGGGTTATCGAGATTGCGAGGGCGGGTGTGCGCTTGTTCTTCAAGTTCGCCTATCTGCTGATTAATGAAGGCGCAAGCTTCTTTGACGTAGTGAATGTAGTATGTATCGCACAGTCCGCACTCGCTACAAAGTTCTTTCGCAGGGCGGCGGCTAGTAGGTTTTAAGGCTTTGGCTTTTTTGTGAGGAGAAACCGAGGTCATATCAAATTCTTTGTGTTATCCAGGCATAGCTTTTATTACAATACCGTCACTAGCTATGAACTTTACGATAGAAATTGAACAAGAAGAGGATGGACGCTTTTTGGCAGAAGTGATGCATTTTCCTGGAGTTATTGCTTATGGGCAGACCAGGGAAGAAGCAGTTGCCAAAGTTCAAGCTTTAGCTTTGCGTGTATTGGCAGATAGGCTAGAACATGGGGAAGTAACGCCAAATCTAAGATAGCGAAATACAGCTTTGCGTAAAATCGTAATATTTTTAAACGCAGAGGAACGCAAAGTTTTGCCTAATTTAATTAGCTACGAAGTAATTAAATATTGTACTGAAACTTTTCTGACGTAGTATTAAAAGCAAAAGTTAAGGCTTAAGTAATTTTGACGAAGACGCAACAGTATTAATTAGTCTACGCTCTGGGTAATAAGGCCACTCAAATAAATTTATGGGATTTTACGATCAAAATCAATCATCACAGGATGCGCTACAAAAGTTACGCCAAGGAGCAAGCCACTCCAGAGCAGCCCAAGAAATTGCTCAACGAGACTATGCGAAAGCTCAAGCTGAAGCTGATAAATGGGAACAAGAATATCAACTTGCTTTAAAAGGAAGTAATCAGGATTTAATTCGTCAAGCAAAATTTCAAAAAGAACGATACCAAGCAATTGCTAGTAGGCTAAAAACTCTGGTAGAGAAGCAACAACCAAAAGTAGACGCAATTAACAGTAGTTTGACATCTTGGGAGAAAAAGGTTTTAGAAGCACAGAATGAAGTATTAAGTAGTAAGCCTAACACCAGTGAAGTTTCACCGACATTTATCATCTGTGAATATGAAGATGTTGATGATGAATTACAGCGACTTAAAGAAGCATTATTACTACCACCTAAACCTCAAGAGAAAACTAAAGCTAAAAAAGGCCATACAGTGCTTTTAGCAGAGGCTATTCACGAGATAGAAGAAACTTTAAACAACGCTGTTGTTAATCAGGAAGGGATTCATAAAGAATTTGAAAAAGCGCAGAAAGAAGCTAAATACTGGAACGAAAAAGCTCAGACAGCTTTGATAAACAATGATGATGATTTAGCCCTTCAAGCTGTAGTAAATAAAAAAGCTCAGAATAAAATTGTATTTATTCTTCAAACTCAGCTTCAGCATCAGGAAGCAACAGTAGATATTCTTGTAAGAAACCTGAGTGCTCTAGAAAATATCAAAAAACTAGTATTTATTACTGAAGATTAAATGTAGCTGCTAATTTTTGTTAATCCGAAAAATTTTTAGCCAGTGACAGATATAAACCTCGTGACACAAAACTTTAAAACAGGTGCAGCATTTATTGCTGGAGGCAGCATAACAGGCGTTGGTGTTTCTGCAACAGTTGGCGGGATGGGATTAGCCGGAGGATTTGGCGCTGTTGGGCTTGGTACAGTTCCAGTAGTTGGCATTGGTGCTGTGGGTGGTGCAGCTGCTTATGGTGCTTTTAAAGCAATAGCAAAAGGAGATGCGGCTGCTTTCGGTGCAATGGGAATTGGCGTAGTTGGTGCTGCTGGCTTTTCTAGCGTCGTTGGTGGGATGGGATTAGTTGCACCAAAAATAGGGCTGGCGTTTGGTATTGGCACAGTACCTATGGTAGGGGTTGGTGCAGTAGCGGGAATCGCCGCCTATGGTATTGCCAAGTTGTTAGACGAATCAGAAATTCGGGAAACTTCTGCACAGGTTTTGGAACGAATGGAGGAGAAAGTCTTGCAGATGGATTATTATGCCGCAGCCGTGATGGAGTTAGAGGCGTTTTTATCTGGTGAACATCTCAATCAAAAATTTGCGGCTTTAGAAGTCGAAGATGAGTTTCAAGTATTGAAGGCTGAATTAAAGCAAAAGCTAGAACCTAATTGCGAGAAATTTGTCAACTCTGAAGCTTCTACTCCCAAAAGTGAAACAAAAATAGTTCCTGTCAAAATCCAGCCGCCTGAAAATTGGAAATGTGTACACACACTCAAGGGACACTTAGCGGCAGTGAATGCGATCGCTATCAGTCCTGATGGTAATATTTTTACTACTGGCAGTGATGATCGGCAAGTTCATCTGTGGAATTTGACAACGGGAAAATGGCTTTATACGTTCTCTGGACAAGCAGAGGCAGTTTTATCTGTAGCTATCAGCCCGGATGGGCAGAAGATTATTAGTGGTAGTGTTGATCGCAAAATCAGTAGTTGGCAGATAGTTACAAAAAAATTCTTACAGACATATTTTTATCTCAACTCTCCCTACAGTCATAATGGTTTTATTCACTCAGTTGCCTTCAGTCCTGATGGTAAATATGTTGTGAGTGGTAGTGGTGACAAGACAATTAGAATTTGGGGAGGATATACAGGAACAGTTAAATGCACTTTGAATGGACATTCTGATGCAGTTTTGTCTGTTACTGTCAGTTCTGACGGCAAAACCATTGCTAGTGCTAGCGCCGATAAGACTATCAGACTTTGGGATGTCAACACTTGGAAACAGCGTTGCATTTTATCTAAACATTTGGGAGCAGTTAATACAGTTGTTATTAGTCCTGATAGCCAAACTTTAATTAGTGGTAGTACAGACACCACAATCAAACTGTGGAATCTCAACACCGGAGAATTACTTCTTACCCTAACTGGACACTCAACGGCGGTTTTATCTGTTAGCATCACCACTGATGGAAATACCCTAGCTAGTAGCAGCAGCGATGGTATTATCAAAATTTGGAATGTACAAACAGGGGAACTAATACAAACTCTATCTGGCCGTAGCCCAGTGGCTTTTAGTCCTGATGGAAAAACCCTGTTAAGTGGCGGTAATAATGGTACAACCAAAATTTGGCATCAAACTCAAAGCTTCCATAACTTGACACTCGACACTATACTTTCAGGGCAATGGTGGGAAGTCTTAGGCATAGATCGGCACGCTCATCCCAAAGATGTGAAGCTTGCTTACCGACGATTGGCAAGATTGTACCATCCTGATGTCAACCCTTCTGGGAGTGCTAAAGCCTCAACACAAGCGGTTAATCAGGCTTATCAGAAGTTTCAGGAGCAATTGAACGCTGATAAATGGAGCAAATTACATTAATTGAGTTACTAACATCAGAACAGATTCAAGCGTTCACCTCTCCTCTGCACCTTTGCGCCTCTGCGTGAACCTCATTTCATATAGCGAACCTAAAAGCGATCGCTCCTGCAACCTAGCAATTTGTGTATAACACTACATTGTTATACAGTCAAAATTGGCCAATCTATATATTTACCAAAAATTACGATAAATTTCCGAAAAAATTACCATATATCTGTATAGATAGTTATAGCATTTTGTATATTTTCGTATTTAGCAAAATTACTCTATTTTTCTTATGTAGGGTTACGCTGCTTTCAGCTTGGTTTTTAAATTTTCGCTTTTGTTTCAAGAATGACTTTAACTGCGCGTGTATTAGCTATTCTTACTGTATAAAGCAGAATTCAAGGTCTTTTATTTCTGGCTATTGTGTACATTGCATTGTTTAACTTTACTTGCAGAATACCTACCATTTGATGGACAAGTAAAGTAAAATATCTAGCCATTTAGAAGGATTTAAATTTTAATTTTATCAGTTACGCATATTGCATATTCTGAGAAAATGTTATAAATTATTAAGTTATGGGGGAGTCAATTAATTTGTAGCCTCAAAAAATAAATCCTAGTCAAGTAAATATACGGTCACTGTTTAAACCTTAAGTAAACCCTAAACAGTACTAGAAATATATTTTTGTTTGGGAATGCAAAGATTCCGCATATGAAAACGGAGTATATAACCAGCTAAAAATATATTTTTTATAACTGTTTTTAGGAGCATTTTTATTCCTAGAGTTACAAAAATAACAGCCGTATTATACAACAATGATAAATAATTGAAAGAAAATTAGCTGCTAATTCAACTGTAAAAAATTAGTAGTTTTATTTGCTGTTTGTCAATAACTTGCTCTGAATTATATTTGCTATTTGTAAATTCGATTTTGTTAAAATGAGAATAGCAAAAATATAAAACAAAAAGCATCTATCGTAAAGTTACAATCCTAATGGAGTTATTCTAGCGATGCAATTAAACGAATTGGTAACACCTCAAAGTATAGAAGAAGAAGCATGGCAAGCACTAGAAAAGTCAATACTTTATTATCAAGGTCGTCCTATTGGGACTTTAGCTGCCTATGATCCATCTGTTGAGGCGCTTAATTACGATCAATGCTTTGTGCGAGATTTTGTCTCCTCAGCTTTAATTTTTTTGATCAAAGGTAAAACGGATATTGTCCGCAATTTTCTAGAAGAAACTTTAAAGTTGCAGCCTAAAGAAAGGGCATTAGATGCATACAAGCCTGGACGAGGTTTAATACCAGCTAGCTTCAAAGTTGTAACAACAAATGGACAGGAATATTTAGAAGCAGATTTTGGTGAACACGCGATCGCCAGAGTCACACCAGTCGATTCCTGTTTGTGGTGGCTGATTTTGTTACGTGCTTATGTAGTCGCTACAAACGATTTTTCTTTAGCCTATCAACCTGAATTCCAAAATGGTATCAGGCTAATTATGGAAATCTGCTTGGCGAATCGCTTTGATATGTACCCAACACTGTTGGTTCCAGATGGCGCTTGTATGATTGACCGTCGTATGGGTATATATGGGCATCCTCTAGAGCTTCAAGTTCTATTTTATGCGGCCTTGCGTGCTGCACGCGAGATGCTGATTTGCAAAGGTAATCAAGATATTGTGGCAGCAATTGATAACCGCTTGCCGCTTTTATGTGCCCATATTCGTCAGCATTATTGGATAGATATTAATCGTTTGAATGCCATTTATCGATTCAAGAGTGAAGAGTATGGCAAAACAGCCGTTAATTTATTCAATATTTATGCAGATTCTATTCCTTATTATGAATTAGACAAGTGGCTGCCCAGAAAAGGTGGTTACCTAGCAGGTAATGTAGGCCCATCGCAATTCGATACTCGTTTCTTTACACTTGGTAACTTAATGGCTATTATTTCAGATCTCGCCACTGAAGAACAGTCACAAGCAATTATGGCTCTCATTGAGGACAGATGGGAAGACATAGTGGGAGATATGCCAATGAAAATATGTTTCCCAGCTTTGGAAAACGAAGAGTACAGAATTGTCACCGGATGTGACCCCAAGAATATACCTTGGTCATATCATAATGCTGGTAGTTGGCCGGTTTTAATGTGGATGTTTGCCGCAGCTTCAGTGAAAACCAACAAAACAGGTCTCGCCAGAAAAGCTATTGAAATTGCACAATCACGTCTGATCGAAGATGAATGGCCAGAGTATTACGATGGTAAGAAGGGGCGACTGATTGGTAAACAAGCTAGGAAATACCAAACTTGGACAATTGCTGGATTTCTATTAGCAAAAGAACTGATGGATAACCCTAATTATTTACCATTGGTTAGTTTTGAGAAATTATCACCAGAATCGGTTTCTAGAGCCTGTGAATTTGAAATTGGCAGTGTAGATCCATTGTCTCGATAGCAAATATAGATTTGTGTTTTGTATATTGAACCACAGATAAATGCAGATGCACACCGATATTTATCCGTGTTTATCTGTGGTTAGTTTTGGTATAACTTAATCTAAAATAAAAAACTTTGAATAATTGATAAAAATAGTAATAAAGTAAGCAAATTGTCCAAAATAAACAACTTTTTAAAAGCCCTTATGTAGCAATATAGGGCTTTTTTTATTTCCGAAATTTATCTTGATCAAGAGTTAAACAATATATCATATAAGAAAATGAGGGAGATAAAAAACTTGGTTTCTCCTGAAAGAATGGACGGTGGGATATTGTCCTGCATTAACTATGGCAATAAGCTAAGTGACTTTATATCCATCGTTAAAGAAAAAAGCATTGTAGAAGATAAGACCAAGAGTATTATCTACTGCCCAAGCCCAATCACATGGAGTGTTTTTTGCAATGCAAACAGAGAATTTAGCCGAAAAACAGGCATGGAAGCTACTAGAAAACTCAATTCTTTACTATCAAGGTCGTCCCATAGGAACTGTAGCTGCTGGCGATTCATCACAAGCAGCATTGAATTATGACCGTTGCTTTGTCCGGGATTTTGTACCTTCAGCCTTACTATTTTTGATTCAAGGTAGATATGATATTGTCCGTAATTTTCTGGAAGAAGCGTTAAAGTTACAGCCTAAAGAAAACCAATTAAATGCTTACTCGCCTGGTCGAGGTTTGATACCAGGAAGCTTCAAAGTTGAAACAATAAACGGGGAAGAATTTTTAGAAGCAGATTTTGGTGAACACGCGATCGCTAGAGTAACAGCAGTTGATTCTTGCCTATGGTGGATTATTATTTTACATGCCTATGTAAAAGCCACAAAAGATATAAATTTTGCCTTGCAACCTCATTTTCAGCAAGGAATCTTGTTGATTATGGAACTCTGCTTGGCGACTAGATTTGATATGTACCCAACATTGCTTGTTCCAGATGGTGCTTGTATGATTCACCGCCGTCTGGGTATTTATGGCTATCCTTTAGAAATTCAAGCGCTATTCTATGCAGCATTGCGTGCTGCTCGCAAGCTATTAATTTGTGCAGGCGATGAAGAGATTGTCAGAGGAATTGATAACCGATTACCGCTATTAAGAGATCATATTCGTCATCATTATTGGATAAATATGAATCGTCTGAATGCAATTTATCGCTTTAAAGGTGAAGAATATGGGCACACAGCAGTCAATCTATTTAATATATACTCAAACTCAATTCCTTATTGTAACCTAACTAGTTGGTTGTCAAAACACGGTGGCTATCTGGCAGGTAATGTTGGCCCATCCCAGCTAGATACTCGCTTCTTTTCACTGGGAAATTTGATGGCTATTATTTCTTCTCTAGCTAGTGAACAGCAATCACAAGCAATTATGAATCTCATTGAGGAACAGTGGGAAGACCTAGTAGGAGAAATGCCGATGAAAATATGTTTTCCAGCTTTAGAAAAGGAAGAGTACAGAATTTTAACTGGATGCGATCCTAAAAATATGCCCTGGTCATACCATAATGGTGGTAGTTGGCCAGTATTAATGTGGTTGTTAACTGCTGCTGCTCAAAAAACAGGTAGAACAAGTATTGCCAAGCGCGCCATTGAAATTGCCCAAATACGCCTCACTAACGATCAATGGCCAGAATATTACGATGGTACAAGGGGGTTATTAATTGGTAAAAGAGCCAGAAGATATCAAACCTGGACAATTACTGGATTTTTATTGGCAAAAGAACTGATACGAAACCCCGCTCATTTAGAATTAATTAGTTTTGGAGAATTTGATTTAGATAGCGCTTCCCAAATTTGTGAATTGTAATTTTTAAGTTAGAGAGTAACATCTAATTTGTAGCTATAATAACCATATTTGCAAGTAATAAATTAATAATTGTGTAGGTGGGCATTGCCCACCCTACGAAGTATTCACCATATTTTCATGACAAACCCCCGTCAAATAGCTTTTCTGGCACTGCGAGACGTTCACAAAGGGGCTTATGCTGATGTTGCCTTAGACCGAGTGCTGCAAAAAATTAACTTGCCAGATATTGAATCTCCTTTAGAGGCGCTGCGCGATCGCCGTTTGGTGACAGAATTAGTTTATGGCTGCGTCAGAAGGCAACGCACCCTCGACACCCTCATCGACCAACTCGCCAAAAAAAAATCCCACCAACAACCAAAAGACCTCCGCACCATCCTCAATCTAGGCTTATACCAACTGCGCTATCAAGAACGTATTCCTGTTTCAGCTGCTGTTAATACCACCGTCCAACTAGCTAAAGACAATGGCTTTTCTGGTCTTACTGGTTTTGTAAATGGGTTGTTGCGGCAGTATATTCGTTTGGTAGAAGCATCACCAGATCCTTTAGAACTGCCAGAAAACCCAGTGGAACGCTTGGGAATTTTACACAGCTTTCCTAACTGGATTATTCAAGTGTGGTTGGAACAGCTTGGTTTGGCTGAGACAGAACAATTGTGTGAATGGATGAACCAAACACCAACAATTGACCTGCGGATTAACCCTCTTTGCACTTCAATAGACAAAGTTGAAGCCGCGCTGCAATCGGCTAATGTTTTAGTGAAGCGTCTTCCTCACTTACCTCAAGCTTTACGATTGATTAGTAGTACTGGGCCAATTCAAAATCTACCTGGTTTCAGCGAAGGTTGGTGGATTGTACAAGATAGTAGCGCTCAATTAGTAAGTCATTTGCTTGACCCTCAACCAGGTGAGGTGGTGATTGATGCTTGTGCTGCACCAGGGGGTAAAACAACCCACATTGCTGAGTTGATGGGAGATAAGGGTGAAATTTGGGCGTGCGATCGCACTTCTTCGCGTCTGCGTAAGCTTAAAGAAAATGCTCGAAGGTTGAATTTGCAATCTATTAAAATTTTCACTGGCGATAGTCGTGAACTTTCGCAGTTTAACAACGCTGCTGATCGCGTATTACTTGATGCACCATGTTCTGGTTTGGGAACCCTGCACCGCCATGCTGATGCGCGTTGGCGACAGACACTAGAAACTGTTCAAGAACTCTCAAGCCTGCAAACAGAATTGCTATCGCATACCTCGACTTTTGTTAAATCAGGTGGTGTACTAGTCTATGCAACTTGTACGCTGCATCCAGCAGAAAATGAAGCTGTGATTAAAAAATTTTTAGCTGAGTACCCTAATTGGAAGATAGAGCCTCCTAATGTTGATTCGTCTTTCTCTACCTATTGCACACCGCAGGGCTGGTTGAAGGTTTGGCCTCATCAACAGAATATGGATGGCTTTTTTATGGTGCGCTTAAGAAAAACTAATAATTCCGAGTGATTACTGTTTGCGATTGTACTATTTGATGGAGGTTGGTATCTTCCAAAGGATGCACCATGGTTAATGATTCTGATGTCAAAAATTTAGTTAAAATCCTGATTGGCGCGGCTTGGATTGATGGCAGAATTCAGCCAGAAGAACGGCAGTACCTGCGCGAGATAGCGCAAGCAAAAGGACTAGCTACCGATCCAGAGATTAAGCCTTGGTTGTACGAATTGGTTCCTGTGCAGCCAAAAGAATGCTACAACTGGGTGAAAGATTATTTAGGTGATCACCCCAGTCTTGAAGATTGCGAAAATCTGATTGAAGCTATCAGTGGCTTAATTTATAGTGACGGTGAAGTAGCGATTGAAGAAGCCAGACTTTTGACAAAGTTACAGGAGTTATCCAAGGCAAGCGAATCACCTCAACCAGCCTATAACGCGCTGCTCAGACAAATCCAAAAGCTCTATCGACGTTGGGTTGAGGTTCAGAATTAATCATAGTCAAAAGTCTATAGTCTAAAGTTGATTGACTATAATGACAATTGACTATTGACTACTTATGACTTCGGTTCACCCAGACCCGGAGTTTCTTCTTTATTAACCTTAGGCACAAAGTCAGGACGCTCTTTGCTTTCCCAACCGGCGGGACGTTTGGAGTTGTACCAAGCGATGGAACCAATGGTTACAGCAGCAATAAAACCCAAGACATAAACCAAGGTGAAAGCCACAGGAAAATGGGGGCCATCTGCTGCTTGTGCGGCTGCTTGCATGAATAAAAGCATGAGTATATTCTCCTAATGTTAGGTAACGCTGTTTAAAAGAGTATAAAACGAGCGTATCACCACCTTACATCCCCCCCTAGTTTGAACCGTTTAATTTCGGTTTTACAGGTAAACTCTCATAAACAAATATTTTAGGTGAAATTTCCTTGGCTTGATTTACCTGAGATCCGCTAGCAATATTAACTTGGTTTTTTGGCCTCATTCTGAGGAAGATGGTTTGAGTCTATCCCGCCAAGAAGCCTGTCTTGGGGAAGAACTTGCGGAACTAGAGGCGTTATTGCCTAAAGAGGAGGATGCTCTGACAGACCTGCGAGGCGAAGGAGCATCTGATTCTACTCGCCTGTTGCGCCTTCTTGGGCTAGATGAGCCAGAGTCAGAGTTCCTAGCAGATTCTTCGCTGCGAACCCGCCGCCGCCTTCTATATGAAGGTGTTTCATCAGTTTGTTGTTGAGAATAACGTCTTCGCCGTCTTGGAGTATTATCTTCTTGTTGCTGCTGTTGATAATATCTGCGTCTTCTTCTAGATGGACGCTCATCCCTGCTCAATGTTTCCTCATCATTAGAGGAAATAGCCTTATTCAAAATTTGTTTAGGTTTCAGGGGCTTCGCCTTGATTGTGCCTTTGCGACCATCTAGTTTGGGTCGTGCGGGAAACTTTTCTACTGGCATTTCTTTTACGGCTTTTTCCATAAACTCATGCCAAGTGTAAGCAGCGCTACCGCTACTACCCCAAGTCGGGCGGTTGTCATCATTACCTAGCCAAACACCTGTAACTACTTGGGGGATGTAGCCAATAAACCACAAGTCGCGGGCTTCATCGGATGTGCCAGTTTTTCCCGCCACTGGTCTATCACCTAATCGAGCAGCAGCACCAGTACCAGCTTCTACAACGTTACGCAGCATCCAAGTCATGATAGCAGCACTGTCAGCGTCGAGCGATCGCTTGGAGCGGAAATCAGCTGACCAAATCACCTTACCCTGACGGTTGAGGATACGGCGAATTCCATGAGCTTCTGTGTGCAAGCCTTGAGTGGCAAAGCTGCCATAAGCGCTAGTCAACTCTAAGAGATTTACTTCATTAGAGCCAAGTGCTAAAGAATAAGTGGGCTTGAGTTCTGATTTAATCCCCATGTCATGGGCAAGTTTAATCATTGGCTCAAATCCGACATCAATCAAAACCTTGACCGCAATTATATTAATGGAACTAGTAAGGGCATCTCGAATGCTCATCGAGCCGCGGAAGCTTTTACTGTAGTTTTTCGGTTCATAACCATCTACTACAAAAGGTGCATCCAGATAACTATTGTAGGGACTCTTACCACTGGCGATCGCTGTGGCATATACAAACCCTTTAAAGGTCGAGCCTGGCTGACGCTGGGCTTGAGTCACACGATTGAACTGATTTTTACCAAAGTCTTTACCCCCCACCATTGCCTGAATTTCACCATTGCGGGGGTCGATAGCAACCATTGCAGCTTGTTTAAAGTTCTCCCAGCGTCCTTGATTGCGTAAGGTTTTGGCAACTGCTTCTTCTGCCAACTTTTGCCAAGTTGGGTTCAGGGAGGTTTCCACCACTAAGCCCCCTGCTGCTAACACATCAGGAGAAACATACTTGGGCAATTCTTTCTGAATGTAGGTAGAAAAGTAAGGAGATTCTACTTGGAGTCGCTTGGGTAAACTGCTATTGAGGGTTAGTGGTTCCTGGCTGGCGCTTTGCCTTTCGGCGGCGGTAATCATGCCATCTTCTTGCATCCGCTGCAATACTAAATTTCGCCTAGCTTTAGCAGCTTCAGGATTTTTCTCTGGAGAGTAGAGACTGGGGGCTGGCGCTAATCCAGCGATAGTAGCTATTTCTGGTAAGGTGAGTTGATCCACTGATTTGCTGAAGTACACCCACGCTGCATCAGCTACACCATAAGCTCCAGATCCCAAATACACCAGATTTAAGTAACGCTCAAGAATCTGATCTTTGGTTAATTCGTCCTCCATCTTTTGTGCTAGACGGACTTCTTTGAGCTTACGCCAGATGGTCTTCTCTTGTTTGAGGAAGAGAATTCGCGCTAGCTGTTGGGTAATGGTACTACCACCTTCAACTACACCTTGCGATCGCAAATTATTTAATACCGCTCTGACTATTCCCTGAGCATCAACTCCATCGTGTTGCTGAAATCTTCTATCTTCTGAGGCGATGAAGGCTTTTTTGAGCTGATCTGGTATTTCTTGGAGCTTGATCTGTTCTCTGGCTGTTTCTCCTTGCTGTAGCAAGATAGTATCATCAGCAGCTTTGATGGTTAATGTTTGCTCCCGAATAACGGCGTTCAATTCAGCTTTATCCGGCAGAGTGCGGTCTATTGATGTAATACCGTAGTTGAAGGCGACGATTCCGCCACCTACACCCAAAGCAGCCCAGAACCAAAGGCGACGATAAAACGGTTTATCGCTGCCGGCGAGTTTGGCAATTACCCCAGATGATACGTTTTGCATCTGGCTCAGTACCTGCCTTTTCTTCACCGACTTTTTTGGTGGTAAGTTCTGATTTACAGATTCCTCGTTTTTGAGATGATTACCAGGTGACAATCGCGGTTTCTCCTTGCCAGACGCATTTAAAACAGTTGATTGTTGCTTGAACTAGGAGGTCAGTTTCCCCACGTCAGTTCCTCGCTCAAATGTAGTTGCCACCTAACCACCAGCCAAAAACTTCGGGGTTAGCGTACCACGTTTGTGTTAGTATAATATCCCATAAATAAATAACAAAATTAAGTATAAAAGGATGATTTTTGAGAATTCTTTAACTTTCATCCCGTAAAGATTAATACAGAATTATAAATAATTATTCGCAGTATAAAAATTATGTTATTAGCAACTAAAATTCTGCCATGAGGCAGAGGTGTAGGCACGAGGAGAGCAAGATGTTCAAAACTGGCGCGATCGCTCCTGGCGTTGGCGCAGCGATCGCTCTTGGTAGTAATATGGGTGATTCTCGTGTAATTTTAGAAGCAGCTATAGAAAGTTTAGCCACAACACCAGGTATTGTTTTAGAAGCAAGATCCAATTGGTATAAAACTAAAGCTATAGGCCCGCCACAGCCAGATTACTTAAACGGCTGCGCCATACTCAGAATATTCATGCTACCGCAGCAGCTGTTGGAAAATTTATTAGAGATTGAACAAAAATTTGGGCGTGTTCGCCAAGAGCGTTGGGGGCCACGCACCCTTGATTTAGATTTATTGTTATATGATGACGTAATTGTACACACGCCTACTCTGCAAATTCCCCATCCCCGAATGCGTGAGCGAGCCTTTGTACTGGTTCCACTGGCAGAAATCGCCCCTAATTGGATAGAACCACTTTCTGGATGTGTTATTAAAGATCTGGTTAAAGAGGTAGACTGTTCTGATGTACATTTATTGATGGGCAATTAAGATTACGACCCATAAACGTAGAAAACTTCTGAATTGTACAATCAGCCTCAGTGTGCGTCTGTGTATCTAGAGAAAATATAATTTTACTATGCCATTAGGTAGAGAATTACCACAGCTGCTGAAACAACGCTTATTTTATAAAGGTCGCAAGTTTAATTTTGAAGTTAATCGCTTGCGTTTACCTAATAAAGCAGAGGGAGAATGGGAGTGTATTCGTCACCCTGGTGGCGCTCTAGCTGTGCCCGTAACAGCAGAGGGTAAGCTCGTATTGGTGCGCCAGTATCGTTTTGCAATTCAGGGAAGAATATTAGAATTTCCCGCAGGTACTGTAGAACCTAATGAAGACCCTTTAGTAACAGTGCAGCGTGAGATTGAAGAAGAAACTGGTTATCGTGCCCATAAATGGGAAAAATTGGGTGAGTTTTTCATAGCTCCTGGCTATTCTGATGAAATTATCTACGCTTTTCTCGCTCGTGATTTGGAAAAGCTAGATACACCACCAGAAAAAGAGGAGGACGAAGATATTGAAACCGTATTGTTCACTCCCGAAGAACTGGAGAAAGCTATTTTAGGAGGTGAACTAGTAGATGCTAAAACGGTTTCTAGCTTTTTCTTGGCTCGTCCTTTGTTAGTTTGATGCCGATATGCTCATAGAATTAGCTATTGGCGATGCCTACGGTGGAGGCTTTGAATACGCTAACGAAATGAGCATCTATAACGATTTGAGTCGATACGTTAAGCATCTACGTCATCGACTCATCGCAGGAAGCTACACAGACGACACACAGATGAGCATTGCTATTGCAAAAGTGATTGTCGCACAGGCTCCTTGGACACCGTAAGTATTAGCTGATAGCTTCATTAATTGCTTGAAACGCGATTGCACAGAAGGTTACACTGGTAGTTTCTACGAGTTTCTAGTAGCAATCCGTGATGGAGAAGAGTTTTAGCAAAAATTCGTCCCGACAGTGATAAAAGCGGTGCTGCAATGCGTGTAGCACCAATAAAATGATTGCATGAGCGAACTATTACAAGATTGTGTTGCTTTTACAGGGAATATAGATACGGTTGGTACTTACCCCATATTCCCTACTTACTACTAATCGACTCTCAAGCTTGAGGCTATATACCAGCAGAAAAATCAAATTGATAGTTCGAGTTTGCTAAGAAAGGAGAATTGGAATAGCCTTCTTTACTCATGGTGTTTGATATCATATCAGGATGGCTAAGAAGATTTTTGACATCACTACCGATTCCCGCTCCACCAATTTGCAGAGATTGTAGATCATTGAGGATGTCAAAGTTCCAGTCTTGATTACCAATATATGCTTTGCCATCATCGCTGGTTTCAATAGCATTGCCTAGGATCTTGTTGTCACTACCACTGGGCCTGTTGCCGTTACCAAGGACATCATTACCACTACCACTGGGTCTGTTGCCGTTACCGTTGATAGTATTATTATCACCTGTCTGCCAGTTGCCATTGCCATTAGTAGTGTTGCCAATACCAAAGTACCAGTTGCCATTACCATCAGCAGTATTGTTTTTGCCATAAAACCAGTTGCCATTACCGTTGGCGGTGTTGTCATTACTAAAGAGCCAGTTGCCATTACCGTCAGCAGTATTGTTTTTGCCATAAAACCAGTTGCCATTGCCACTACCTGTATTGCCATCAGTGCTAGCACCAGTTTTACTAGATTCTAAATCTTTGAGATCGGATATCCAGTTGTCACTATTGTATGGAACAGATAGACCTTGAGGTGCTTTTGGGAGGTCGGTCGAGGCGGTAGGAGTGCTACCACTTGGCAAGTTTGCAGGACGGCTGTTGTTACCTTGACTACCACCTGCAAAGGGGTTGCTACCACTATTAGTATTAGATGAATTACTACCAAAGCCAAGGACACCGATTAATTTAGCGAAGGGACTGTTATCATCCGGAACTAAACTTCGAGGGTCAGCAGTTCGCGTATAGTTGTAGGTGTACTTGCCGTCCTCACTGGTGGTAGATACGTTTCCACCACCACCAATCATGAAAGGATTACCACCAGCAAAGGGATTGTTAGCACTACCATTAAAGGATGGGCCGCTAGCGAAGCTATTGTTATTAGAAACATTACTGGGAATATAACCAGCAGGGGGATTACCGCTAGCGAAGGCATCAGTTAAAGTTAGCTTTTCACCTTTATCAGACACCCATTGACCATCTGTATAGTACCAATTTCCATTCCCTGAAATATTGTTCTCAGCCATGAGAATTGCTCCTTACTATTGCTTACACGAATTCATTATCGATATTGGCAGCAGTAGCACAAACTGAAAGCAGCTTGTTAATGCTGTCTTGTTAAATAAACCTGTTAAAAAAATATTAGTAATTCAAATCTATTTGGTAGAAATTACGGACTATCACAAAAATGTTCAATAAATATTTAATTTAAAATACTTCTTGTAAACAGTTAGCTAATAAAGCTTTTTTCTCTAACTCTGTTTGAAATTAAACTGATTTTTATGGCAAGAAATTAAATCTGCAAAATTAATGATGTCTTAACAAATGGTATATAAAACAACGTACAATTTGTTTAGTGGTTGTATAGCGATTATCTCAAGCAATACGCTTTTAAATGCGAGGAGAGAACTGTAATCTACTTACACAAAAGAGAATACTAAATTGCCATATAAGTTGAAATGAAAAATTTTTCGATTTTAGTGGTATTTCTTTTGTTCTACTTAGAGGATATTTTAAAAGTCGGAGTGAGCTAGAAATTATGTAAGTCATTCAACCATAATTTGTATCATGGCAACATAACTGTTCCCATGCCAAATTGCTACGGTGTACTCTACTCATTCGCTCACAAGGTGTTATTAACCACAAAAGAAGTGATTAGCTTTGTGAGCTTTCTTACAATAGCCCTCCATTTTTAAAACATCCTTTTATAGCTACTGTTAACTTTATTCATCTACCACAAGAATAAATTTTTATTTTTGACTGATAGCAAAAAGTATATCGGTGGATAGAAATAGCTAGTTTTTAGCTATTTCCGGTTTGTAACTAAGAAGTTTTAAACCTTATTTAATAACTTCTTAATCTGCAAAAGTCAACGTTTTTTGTGGATAGTTCTTATGTAACTATTTTTTAGATTGGCGTTTGATTTCTTAAGAAAATAATTAGCGCTGCGCCACTTCTAATAAAAATATTTATTTTTGTAAAAACGAAATTTTTTTGCAAAATCAAAGGAGCTAAAACTTATATGGCTAAGAATGTCATCATTATGATTGGCGATGGAATGGGATGGGAACCCGCCCGCGCTAGTGCGATCGCCAAGCAGATTCAGTCAGGAAACACTGGTAATCAACTCAGTGATTTTTATACTGAAGGTAAAGGACAAGGTTTGAACTTTCAAGGGCTGGAAAACTATGCCCTGTCAACAACTTATGGCACGACGATCGCCAATCAGCAAGGCACATTCAGTACAGGAAATTCTGCATTGCTCAATAGCGATGAGCTAGTCACAGGCCCTATCCCACAAACCCCAGCTGGCCCGCCAACTGGGGCTAATCCCATTCGTCCTGATTTTGAATTTAATCCAGCATTTAACCCAGGAACCAAAGCAAGTGGTGGTGCAACCATAGCGGAAGGGGCCCAAGGAAACTTAGTGGGCTACGACCCAGAGCGTGGTGGCCCTGTTCCTTGGATTGCTGGTAACGACCCAGAATATATCAAGTACAGCTATCCTGATTCTGCAAACACTGCGACAACGCTGTATACCGGGGTTAAAAGCTACAATAATGCGGTTGCTGTAGATATATTTGAACAGCCTCTAGAAACAATTCTTGCCACTGCCAATAAATTAGATAAATCGACGGGTCTTGTCTCATCTGTTCCAATCGATCATGCAACACCCGGCGCGGCTGCTGCTAACGTGAATCGTCGTGGCAAATATGATGAGGAATTTCCAGGGATAGATAACATCCTGCAACAAGAGCTTCGAGTTTATCAACCAACTGTTTTGTTAGGGGGTGGGCATCCGCTTTCCAGTGTGGATGAAGCTGCATTGCCAGAAGGAGTTGAGCCTGACTTTACCTACATCACGCCAGAAACCTATCAAGAACTGAGTAATAATCCCAACAGTAACATTTATGGTTACTCTTTCTTAGAGCGTGGGCCAAATGCAGCCGAAACCCTTTTGAATACAGCCAAACAAATCGATCCGGAAGCAGGCGATCGCCTCCTCGGTTTGTATGGTGCGCGTGGACAAAATGGTAATTTGCCTGTACAAAGTGCTGACGGCGATTATGGGCTGACAGGCTTAGACCAATTTTCCCTCTTCACCACAACGTCTGGAGACGCAACAGATCAAATTCCCAATCCTGACACCGAGCGACCTCTAGCTCCTGGTGAAACGGATGAACAATTTATTGCCACTGAGCGTAATGAGAACCCAACACTGACAGATCTCACCACAGCTGCTCTTGATGTTCTAGAAGAAGATCAAGACGGTTTCTGGTTGATGGTGGAAGGCGGTGATATTGATTGGAGTTTGCACGATGACAACCTCGACAATTTGGTTGGAACGACATTGGAGTTTGATCGTGCAGTTGGCAACGTGATTGATTGGATTGAGAACAATGGTGGATGGGAAGACAATCTTCTGATTGTCACTGCTGACCATGACCACTATTTGACACTCAATGAGAATTATCCAGAGTTGCTGCGGCAACAGGGCGCAGAAAGCTTAACCTATGAAGCGCATACCCCGTCTGACGCTGGGCATTACTTCGGCTCTGACCCAGATATTAAATACGGTTGGGGATCTCATACTAATCGCCCGGTTCCCGTTTATTACCAGGGGGAAGGGTCTGAAGTTCTAGATAGTTTGGTTGGGCAAGGCTATGAGGCATACGGAGAGAATATTCCTGGCATCGAAGGATTGGTAGATCAGGTTCACATTTACCAAACGATGTATTCTGCCATCACAGAAGGGGCAGCACCTGTTCCTCAGCCTCCTGTTCCTGAAGCACAACAAGAAACTGAAGAGCCTGCACTACCATTCGAGTTAGCGACGGTAGGTATTCCTACTCTAGTAGATGGCACAAATGGCATTATCTTTGGAACCAGTGAAAATGATGTGTTTGATGCCTCAGTTAGTGGTGGTAACAACCGTGTTTTTGGACGAGATGGTGATGATGTTTTAATTGGCGGTAGCAACGATCGCCTTGCTGGAGACAAAGGTAATGATATTCTGTTTGCAGGTAATGGTGGCAATTTCCTGACTGGCGGCGAAGGTCGAGACCAGTTCTGGATTGCCTACGGAAGCGTTCCAAACAGCGGCAACTTGATCGCTGATTTTGTTGCAGGTACTGACGTGATTGGCATTGCAGGCTTGTCAGGAGTTAGCGAGTTTGAAGATCTCAGCATCCTTCAAAGTGGTGCAGATACTCGCATTGTAGTGTCTAACCAGGCGATCGCAGTTCTCCAAGGAGTTCAAGCCAGCATTATCGACAGCAACAGTTTTGTCTTTGCATAAACTGCCGTTCTTTTAAAAAGCTTGCTTTTCCTATTTCTCTGAAACAGAGAGCTAGGGGAGGACTTCAACTATTCTTCAAACAGTGAGAATTACATCGCTCAGAACTAGCGAAGTTTTGCTAGTTCTGAGCCTCTTCGACTTTTCAATTTGTATATACCGTTGTGAAGGTTGGCAGCTTGCTAGAGAAACTTAACGGGAAAATTCAGGTTTTTCTTCCGGTAGTAAAGTAGTTTCATCACCAACTTCATCAGCATTTATGGGGTTGGCTAGATTCAAATGGGGTTTGATAATTAGACTTACTCCAATTGCCCAGGCTATTGCAACCATCCAGCCTGCAAGAATATCACTGGGGAAGTGAACTCCTAAGTAAAGCCGTGTCCAAGCAATAGCCAAGACATAAAAACTACCGAAAAGAAGAATCAACCAGCGCCTGGGGTAACCTCTGCTCAAAATTAGTAAAACTATTACCAGCGTCATACTCGTCATTGCATGACCACTGGGAAAGGCATAATCAAACTCAGGCGCACCCGATACCCACAGTTGCGGACGCACTCGATGCATTAATTCCTTAGCGGTGCGGTTGATAATCACACTCCCCAATGTAGTGGTGAGCAAATAAGCTAGCGATCGCCACCATCGCCTTTGCCATAATATGATGGCGATCGCACCAAAAATAGGCAAAGCAGTCCAAAACGAACCCAACTTCGTCAGTATCACCGCCACTACATCCAATTGTGGTAGTGCTTGAGAATGAATTGCTAGTAGTATGGGCACATCCCAAGGAAACCCAACTGCATTTTGCCATACCTTCACTGCCAAAATTTCAAAGAATTGAAAAGGTAAATAAACTCCGATTAATAGGAGCAATAAAGAACGCCAATGGGCAATAAGTACGTTTTTGAGAAAACTCAGCAGCGAACGGCGCTCTTTAGTCGTTTGTTTCACAGTTCTATGATTTTTTATTGGTTCAATTCCACAATAAATATTAATTTCAGGCAAACCCTCTAATTAAAGACTGACTTTTATAGATATAACTTGCGATCAGTAGCTTAGTCTACCACTGAGCTAGAGTTTGCCTGTATTGCTGTACTCTTGAATTAGGTAAATAAACTGAATGTACCTCTTTCATAGATAATGAACAAACCTAAGCCAATCAATACAAAAGGAACAAAATGTTTACTATAGCGATTTAAAACATAAACAATGGTAGCGTGACGGCTTAAAAAGTAAGCGAGCGCACACCAAACTCCTACCATGAGTAAAAATACAATTATAATCACCCCCAAGCTGACAAGGTTCTGACCAGCAAACAAGGGTATATATATACTAATATTGTCACCACCATTGGCAATTGTTACTGCTGCTACTTTATAGGTTTGAGGATGCAGAATACTCAAAATAAAAGACAGTATAGAGTTACTAGGTGAGGGCTGTTTAAAATTAGGAGTTACTGTTTGTACTTCTGTAGTTTCTGTTTTCCGATCTAGTAATTGTTTAAGACCAATTGCTATGGGTAGTATTCCTAGTAATCCAATCCATTCTCGCTGGACTACTAAGCCACCAAAGAATCCAGGTAAGCTAGCAATAATAATTGCTGCGAAACCAAGGTACTGGCCAATTAAGATATGCCGCCGCCGGAAGTTACTATCTACTTGTGAAAAAAATAGCAGTAAGATAAATATGTCATCAATATTTGTACCGATAAAGGCAATTATCCCTTCAATAAAAGTTGTCCCAAGCTGACTCATGGTGTATGGTTAAAATATACAATTTACACCATACCAAATTAATCTCCAAAAACTTCCGTAATGAAGACTTTATACTAATTTTCTAAAATAATGCCAGAACTTACGCACTCAGATCCCCCAACCCCCTTAAAAAGCGGGCTTTAGACGTTCCCCCCTTTTTAAGGGGGGCTAGGGGGGATCGGGGTTTCAGGCTTGGGTGCGTAAGTCCTAAATGCTATAAATACAAACTTGAAAAGCCAGATTAAATCTGACTTTTTTAACTACTAATTACGTATTGTTATTAGTCCTCAAGTTAGGGGCTAAAGACGCATTGACCTTTCTTTTAAAAAGTAAAGCCTTAAGCTTAGTAAAGCTAACTGCTAGTTGTTTTTGCTTGACAATTCTGTTAAAAAACGATTGCAATGCCAATGAGATTAGTAAACATTAGAGAATCAAACCTTGCTCAACCATTCACTTTCTTGTGGATCTCTAAATAGTGAGGTACTAAGGTAGCGTTCTCCGAAGCTAGGCTGCACCATAACGATGAGACGACCCGCATTTTCTGGTCGCTTTGCCACTTGGATTGCAGCATATAAAGCAGCACCAGTAGAAATGCCTGAAAGCAATCCCTCCTCTTTTGCTAGGCGGCGGCTATAGACCATCGCCTGCTCATCTGTAACCTCAATTACCTCATCGACCAACTCCGAACGGTAAATTGCTGGCACAAATCCGGGGCCGATTCCTTGAATTTTGTGTGGCCCTGGTTGACCGCCTACTAACACCGGACTGTTGCGTGGTTCAACTGCGATCGCTTGGAAAGTCGGCTTGCGTTGTTTAATAACTTCTGATACTCCTGTAATCGTCCCGCCAGTACCTACTCCTGCCACAAGAATATCCACCTGTCCATCTGTATCATCCCAAATTTCTTCTGCTGTAGTTTGGGCGTGAACTTTGGGATTGGCAGGGTTGCGGAATTGCTGCAACATATAGGCATTAGGCGTTTTAGCGACAATTTGCTCGGCACGAGTAATTGCCCCTCGCATCCCTTCTACTCCTGGTGTTAACTCTAATTGAGCGCCATAGGCTTTTAGCATTGCCCGTCGTTCTTGGCTCATCGTATCAGGCATCGCTAGAATGAGATGGTAGCCTTTAGCTGCTGCGACCATTGCTAAAGCAATGCCTGTATTACCGGAGGTCGGCTCCACTAAAATGGTTTTTCCCGGCTGAATCCAACCCGCTTCTTCTGCGGCTGACACCATGCTGACACCAATTCTGTCTTTTACAGAAGAGGCCGGGTTCATGCTTTCTAGCTTCACGACAATTTGAGCAACTGCGCCTAAGGCTTGGGGAATCTTATTTAATTGAACTAAAGGAGTTCGTCCGACTAACTCTGTGATATCTTTCGCTATACGCATAAGGAATGTTTTGTGTGGCTATATGTAATACATCGGACTCTGCTGTGCGCGAGCCTCTCTTTGCTGGCATAAGTCTTGGAGCGTATAGCTTCTTAAAAGCTCTATACAAGCAGTATTAGCTTGCTCCCAGATTTCATGAACCAGCCTTCTTTCTAAAGTGGAAACCTCAGAACTATCTTTCTCTTTGCGCTCACCTTCCACCACAGTGACAATCTCCAGTAAGGTAATCTGCCAAGGCTCCCGAATTAACACAAAACCTCCTTTAGAGCCGCGTTGACTCTGCACTACACCAGCACGCCGTAGGTTGGTCAAAATTTGTTCTAGATAGCGTTCCGGTATGGGTTGCTTGGCAGTGATCTCACTCATAGTTAGAGGAACTTTTTTTCCGTGGTGGCTTGCTAGCTCTAAAAGTGCCAGCAGTGCGTATTCAACTTTGGAAGATAGATCCAAAAGAGCGTAGTTTTGGCTATTCAAGTCTCTAATCAATATACTACGGTGCATCGGGGGATTTATCGTATTTTAGGAGAAGTTTACTTTTTTTCCAAATATTCGGATGCGATCGCATTCGATTACCCATAAAATGGACATAAATTTATCGATTTACCGTAGATTATCTGATAAATTTTCACAAATAGTTTCATCTTTTGGAGAAATTGATTGGAGAGTGCTGATAGTGAGTGCTAGTGCCCAATGCCCATCAACGAAGACTAACTAAATTGATGTATGTTACTAACTGATTTGCGAACAATTTCCGAGCGCGATCCAGCAGCTCGTAACTGGTTAGAAGTATTGTTCTGTTATCCTGGCCTGCAAGCCCTACTATTTCATCGATTAGCACACAGGCTGCATAAAATGGGAATGCCTTTTATACCGAGGTTGATTTCCCATCTCAGCCGGTTTTTTACTGGGATTGAAATTCACCCAGGAGCAGTGATTGGCAAAAGCGTGTTTATTGACCACGGTATGGGAGTCGTGATTGGAGAAACGGCGATCGTGGGCGACCATGCTTTGATTTATCAAGGTGTTACCCTTGGTGGTACTGGTAAAGAAAGCGGTAAGCGCCATCCTACTTTAGGTAGCCATGTAGTTGTAGGAGCAGGCGCAAAAGTATTGGGAAATATTCAAATTGGCGATCGCGTCCGCATCGGAGCCGGCTCGGTAGTACTGCGAGATGTACCCAGTAATTGTACTGTCGTTGGTATTCCCGGACGTGTAACTCGTCAGAACAACTCAAATGGTGATGTTTTAGCTCACGGTAAATTGCGAGATGTGGAAGCTGAGGTCATCCGCGCTCTATTTGAACGAGTTAAAAATCTAGAAAAACAGCTTGAGCAGTTGCACACCGAGTCAAATTTTTCTTTAACCCAAGTAGACACTGAAGAACTTGACAGCATTAATGGCAATAGCGATCGCGTCATCGAAGAGTTTCTTGATGGTGCTGGAATCTAACTATCGTAAATAAAGGTAGATGGGTTAATGTACCATCGCAACCCTGTACAGACGTTACATACAACGTCTCTACAACTTCTACCCTCTGCCTTATCAAGCATAGGCAGGAAAAATTTTAGTATTCTTAGGTTTCACATAGACGCGCTGATTTTGTTTTAGCTGGAGTTTCTGAAACTGCTCCCGGCTGAGTTGTGCATACACTCGCTGTCCCAATTCCAAAAGCAATTCCACTCGAATTTCCCAACCTAGATGAGTAATCTGATCAACTTTAGCAGGTGCAGCATTTTCAACTACTTGGGTTTGAATGAGAATGTCGTGGGGACGTAAAAATACCTGATCCGTTGGAGAGATGGAAATATTGTCTGGTTTGATGCCAGAGTTCCCAGGTAGAACATTGACCGGGCCAATAAAGCTCATCACAAAAGGTGAGGCTGGGTAATCATAAATCTCAGCTGGAGTGCCAACTTGTTCTACTCGGCCTTGATTCATCACTACAATCTCATCAGCAACTTCCATTGCTTCTTCTTGGTCATGAGTAACAAATACGGTCGTCACATTGACATCCTCATGCAGATGTCGCAACCAACTCCTCAATTCCTTGCGGACTTTAGCATCCAATGCCCCAAAGGGTTCATCTAAAAGCAAAATTTGTGGCTGAACTGCTAGGGCGCGCGCTAATGCTACCCGTTGTCGTTGACCTCCAGAAAGTTGGGAAGGATAGCGATCGCCTAAGCTGCTTAATTGTACCAACTCCAAAAGTTCTGTTACTCGCTGCTTAATTCTGTTTTTGGGGGCTTTGCGGAGTTCCAGCGCAAAAGCAATATTTTCTCGTACTGTTAAGTGCCTAAACAAAGCGTAATGCTGAAATACAAACCCTATATGGCGTTCCTGCACGCGCTTGTGAGTAGAATTTTCCCCAGTTAACCAGATTTCACCAGAGTCAGGTTTTTCTAATCCCGCAATTATCCTTAATAATGTTGATTTTCCTGAGCCAGAGGGGCCTAATAACGCTATCAATGAGCCAGTTTTAAACTCTAAACTCACTCGCTCAACAGCACGGAAAGAGCCAAATTGCTTGGAAATATTCTCTACTGCAATACCCATAGACTCTTGAAAGCTAATATATGTATACTACGATTAGCTTATCGGAAAATAGTACAATATACAATCAATACAATAATGAACTTTTACGGATCTACTACCAGTCAAGTAAATAAATATACTAAGCAAATTTTGACTCGCAGGTCGTTCTTATCAGATCACAAAACTATCCTCTGGAAGATTGAAACAGGGTTTGTTCGCACTTTTACCTATTTAGAAGATGGCACTACTGTAGCTCTAGGATTATGGGGGCCAGGAGATATCGTTGGTAAAGCTTTATCAAGCTTAGAACCTTATCAGATAGAATGCTTAACTAGAGTAGAGGCGACAATTTTACCTCTAGATGAATGGCATCAATCTACAGAAACTTTGCTAGCACACATTAAACAAGCTGAAGAATTAATGGTTATTCGTAGCCATAAAAAGGTAGAAACCATGCTGATTAAATTATTAGCATGGTTATCTAAAAAGTTTGGTTCAGAAGTTGAAAAGGGACGTTTAATCGATATGCGTCTGACTCATGAAGACCTTGCTGAAATGCTAGGTTCAACTCGCGTGACAATCACTCGTATTTTAGGACAGTTTGAGCAAGAAGGCTTAATTGACCGTCTTACTCTACATCGAATTGTGCTACGAGAAGAAGACATTTGGTATTATGAAATTTAATCGAATCAAACTTAAACAATCTTTCAATTTGCATTGTTAATAAATAAATAGGCTTAATCTTGCCTTCTGCCCCCTGCCCTCTGCCTAAAAATGAAACATATTAACTTTTTTCGAGTCAACCCACTTAAATAAGGCATCTAGATAATTTTTTGTATCTAAATCTAACAATGCCAGCCATCGCCATCTACATTTGGCTTACCTATGATTGTGAGATTGAGATGTTCAAGATAAACCAGACCACTACAGATTTGCGGCACAGTTCCTCTCAGTTGCAGGTCAAAATATCCCTCTCGATCTGTGTTTGCTTGTAGCATTGCTCGAATAATGTTAACAACCAAGCCATGATTAGAAGTTAGCCGAGAAATAATTGGCTCCTTTAAATAACAATTAGAAATATATACTCGTAGACGAATTTGAGTAATATTGCTTTTTTCATGAACTGATGGAACCAGAGAAAGTCTGGTTGTGGCTTGAAGTTGAAAGTTATTAAATGCTGTCATTGGATAATCAGTTAATCTTTGAAAGAACATTTCACAGTAAGCATTCTGTTTCAGGAAAGGGTTCCTTCAGCGCTATAATGGCGATCACCTGACACACTAGACCAATCAGGCCAAATCGGTAGCCCCAGTTTTTCTAGGTAACTTAAACTAGAACGCAATTGTCCGGTTCTCCCCCACAGATCCAAGTCAAACCAGCCATCATGCTGCATATCAGGTGTGAGTAAAGCACTGGTGATGTTGACTGTTAACCCATAACGCGAAACTAATTCACAAATCACGGGTTTCTCGTAATAAGTTTTCAAAATGCACACTTGTAGGCGTAGTCGATTGGCCTGTCCTTGAGAAATCCATTGCTGGAATCGTTCTGGATACTGAGTTGTGAGTGATTGAAATTCTCTAGAAGTCAGTTTATTTGTTGGATTTGGGAAAGGCTGGGAGTTTTGATTGAGTTGAATATGATTAGCGATCGCCACCTGTACTAAATCCACACCCAACCCTTGCAGGTAGGATAGGCTATTCGTTAGTTGTTCAGGATTTCCTAAAAGTTCTAAGTCAAAACAACCATCGCTGTCACTACCCGATACAAAGGAAGCCGCTGTGATATTGATTTTTAAACCATACCGAGACATTAGCCGGGAAATGATCGGTTGCGTTTGATAACGCTGAGGTATCGAAATCCGGCTGTGGACTGGGGCTAATTTTTCAAAATTATTGGCAGACATTGCACTAATTCCTAATAGCAATCGGGCTGTTTACGGAAACTGCAACAAAGACAAGCATATTAGGGTTTAAAAACTGCGATCGCCTTAACTTTGCCCGACTGGATATGAGTCTCATGGTGATTCTCCTCTTATAGGCTGCCTTAACTACTGTAAATCTATCTGAATACAGTATTTAAATTATGTAAAGGAGAATGCCATAAAAACTACAAAAAAACAAGGCGTAAATCCTCAGAAATCTTCAGCGTTGGAAATTTAAATGTCAAAATGGGTGCGATCGCCCGATACACAGATAGGGAAAATAGCACAGTAGCTGTCATAGCAGTGAAATATCCACAGGCCATAAGCCCTTGTAGTACACATATTTTTGTACCAGTCAAAATATCGCCCTAACCGACATCCCGCCCAGAAGTGATACCAAGTTGCAATCAAAAGTAGCAACTGTCATTGCGAGCGAAACAAAGTGGAGCGAAGCAACCTCCCCTAACGAAAGATTACTACAACAGAACGCAACTTGGCATGAAGTTCCAGGCATAGCCGCGAATTCTATTCGCCAAGGCTTAAGTTGACACGTATGAACATTGTTGTGTCCTTAAAATAATCTGTACTTGTAATTTTAGATGTTGTTTGAAAAGTGGTTTGCTGCAATTTTAGGCACTTATTGATCCCCCCTAGCCCTGCTTTTTGAGGGGGAATCCGGAATCAAAGTCCCCCTTGGAAAGGGAAATTTAGGGGTAGCTAGAACGCTTTATTACTCACAAATTGCTAAATTGAATCACACGTAATTGCTGTATAACTATTTAGTAATTAAACGATTTTAAGCGGTAACTTAGCTGATTATAGCTTGATATTTCGGTTAGGAAATTATTGTTGAGGGTAGAAGAGGCGCGCCTGACTTAAAACCATATTCCACGCTTAATTAACATACCTTCAGTAGCTAGAAAGCTTGCTGTGATTAGGTTATTTCATGATTTTTATTCTTGACTGTGGCAAAGTTGCACTGAAAAATATCAAGTTTTTGTGACACGATGCGGAATTCGAGTAAACCGATGTGATGACTAATTTAGTACAACACAAAACCAACTTAACAATTCACTAGTTTTACAGGAGAGCGAACAGTCATGAATACTCAAACATCACAGCCAAAAGTCCTGGATTCTCAGACATTACAGCAGCTAAAAGATGAGATTAAACAGGCAATAAACGAGAGCATTCACCACTCTAATATCGGCAAAGTACTCGAAAAATATGGTATAGGAGACAATGTTATTAAATTTGAATACAGTCTCGATCTAACTAAAATTCAAGTTAGTGATGCTGAAGAAAGCCAGCAAGTCCAAGAACTTATGCCAGCAATTTCCAAACCAGAAATGAAGCTAGTAGAATGCAACTTGTTTTGGTGCCAAACTTGCTGTGTTGGTGGCTGCTGGGCATGTATGTAGACTAAAACTCACACTAATTTTTTGAGGTAAGTCCTAAAATCTCTAAATATCAAATTTTCCAATTTCTGCATTCTCAGTTATCTATAGATAATCACAATAGTTTGTAAGAAAATTAGGATTGAAAATCGGAATTTGGGGAGCTATATCTCACGGTAAGCTGCAACGCGTTTAAGCAGCCAGCAAAAAACCGTAAAAAGTCAGCTTTCACTATAAATGCAAGTATGGGTTACATTTACTAGCTCAACTTATAAGATAAACGCAGAATGTTATTATTCTAATTAGCAATGGTTAGTGTTTCATGACTATACCATTGTTTTTTTTTGGATATAAATTCTGTGATATTTCACGACTACAGCAGTTATTGCCACAAGCTAGAGCTACTCAGTTCTTTAATGATTATTGGCACATTTACCTTCTATGAAGATTGTGCTTTAGCCCAAATCACCAGAGATCAAACTCTAGGAGGGGAGAGTTCAACTGTTACAAATCAGGTGATAAATAACCAACCTGTCTACCAGATAGATGGTGGAGCCGTTCGTGATACAAACCTGTTCCATAGCTTTGAACAGTTTTCTGTTCCAACTGGAAGCACAGTCTACTTTAATAACACCGCAAATATTCAAAATATTATCAGCCGCGTTACAGGCAAGTCTATCTCTAATATTGATGGCACACTCAGAGCTAACAGCACTGCCAACCTATTTCTGCTCAATCCCAACGGAATTATTTTTGGGTCGAATGCTGCGCTCAATATTGGTGGATCTTTTTTAGCGAGTACGGCGAGTAGTCTGAACTTTGCAGATAGTACAAAGTTTAGTGCTACAAATCCTCAAACTACGCCTCTATTAACAGTAAGCGTGCCTGTTGGGTTGCAATTCGAGGGAACTCCGGGAGCAATCTACAATCAATCTCAAGCTAGTCCCAACGGCGCAACTAATAGTCTTAACAGTCCCGTAGGTCTACAGGTGCAGTCTGGCAAAACGCTGGCCTTAGTAGGGGGTGATTTAATACTGGAGGGTGGAAATATAACTGCAAAGCAGGGAAGAATCGAATTAGGAAGTGTTGCTGGTAATAGTTTGGTCAATCTGAACCAGGCAAACCAAGGCTGGAGTTTAGGATATGAAAATGTCCAGAATTTCCACAATATTCAAGTAATTCAACGAACTCAAAGCCCATCTTATATAGATGCTAGTGGCGAGGGTGGCGGTAATATCCAGGTGCAGAGTAAGCGGATGTTGGCCACTGGTGGTTCGATTATTTTGACTAATACTTTGGGATCGCAACCGGGAGGGGATTTAACGGTGACTGCCTCAGAGTCCGTAGAACTGAGTGGTTTCAATACCTCCTTAAGGGCTAGGAGTCTCGGCTCTGGAAATAGCGGCAACTTAAGCATTACTACTGGACAGTTGCTTGTCCGGGATGGGGCACAAGTACTAGTTAATAGTATAGGCTCAGGTTCGGCAGGACAATTGACTGTAAACGCCTCAGGTTTTGTGGAACTACTTGATGGCGGCTACATTTTACCTCCTTTGCGGATATTTATTCCTAGTGGATTGTTTAGTGCGACTTCTGCATCTGGAAATGGCAGTGATATCACGGTTAACACTAGTAAGTTGCGTATTATGGGAGGGGCACAGATAAGCGCAGAATCAGCAGGATTACCCTCAGCATCCAGGCAATTTATCCCAGCTACGGGAAAAGGGGGAAATTTAACTATAAATGTCTCTGACTCTATAGAATTAATTGGAAAATCATTAAACAATTCGCTCAGTAGCTTGTCTGCTTTAACTAGAGGCCCTGGTTCTGCTGGTAACTTGAGGCTAACTACAGGGCAATTAATTGTCCGGGATGGAGCCACAATCACTGTAAGTAGTAAAGCTTTTCAGGGTTTACCCTACTTAGGAGATCCAAAAAATCTAGGAATGGCAGGAGATATAAATATAACGGCTCGTTCTATCAAATTAGACAACCAAGGAATACTCAAATCTGAAACTGACTTAGGCCAGGGTGGGAATATTGCATTACAGGTGCAAGACTTATTGCTAATGCGCCACAACAGTCAAATTTCTACTAGTGCAGGCAAGGCGCAAGGTGGTGGAGACGGCGGTAATATCAATATTAATGCCCCTAATGGTTTCCTCGTTGCCGCGCCTTTAGAAAATAGCGATATTACTGCTAATGCTTTCTCTGGCAGTGGTGGTAGAGTGCAAATTAATGCTACTAGCATTTTTGGATTTGTACCGCGCAATCGTGCAGACTTAGTAAGATTGTTGCAAACCAATGACCCAGATAAACTAGATCCATCTCAGCTGCCAACAAATGACATTACGGCGTTTTCTCAGCAAAACCCTTTATTAAGCGGTACTGTACAAATCATCACACCAGATGTTGACCCCAGTAGGGGATTAGTAGAACTACCCGCAAATTTGGTTGATGCTTCCCAGCAAATTATCACTGCCTGTAAGCCTGGGGGTAAATTCACAAGAGCTTCATTTGTTACTACAGGGCGTGGCGGAATCGCACCCAGTCCTATCAATTCTTTAATAGCTGATACTGTACTGGCAGATTGGATCACGCTAGGGGCAGAGGCTGAGAATCGTGCTACTAATACTCAGAATAACACGGTGATTCAGTCCTCAAATCAGGCAGAAAAAGCTCCACAAAAAAATAATTCTGTTAATTCTTCCACTCAAATTGTAGAAGCTCAAGGATGGGTTGTAGATGCCAATGGTCAAGTACATCTGGTCGCTCAAGTGCCCACAGTCACACCCCGTAGTCCTACACTTAACCCAACATTTTGCCCTGTGCGTTAGGGACTTCCAATTAACAATTCAAAAATCAAAAATATCCCATTGCTGTGCAAAGCTTTAGTTTTCTTGCTCAATAGGCCGGATCAATATTTCGTTGACATTAACTCGTGGTGGTTGAGTCACGGCATAAAGAATTGCTGCTGCAATATCCTCGCTTTGTAGGGGAGTAATTGACCTGCGCCGTTCTTGAATACGTTGTTTGGCAATGGGATCAGTAATATGATCGTCGATTTGCGTATCTACTAAGCCTGGTTCAATAATGGTGACACGGATATTGTCTCTAAACACTTCCTGACGTAATGCTTCTGAGAGGGCATTGACACCCCATTTAGTAGCATTGTAAATCCCAACACCCGCTCTTGCTGTTCGACCAGCCACGGAGGAGATGTTGACTATATGCCCTGATTTTTGAGCCTTCAAGAGGGGTAAGGCTGCATGGGTAACATACAGTAGTCCTAAAACGTTGAGGTCAAACGATCGCCGCCAATCTGAGGTATCTCCACCATCAATGGTTCCCATCAAGGCGATACCCGCATTGTTAACGACGATATCCACTCGACCCAATTGTGCATTCGCTTTTTCTACTAGGTTCTTGGCTTGGGTTTCGTCAGTTATGTCAGCCACAATCGGCAGTGCTTTGCCACCACTGGCTTGAATGCGTTCTGCTACTGCATTGAGGCGATCGCTACGCCTAGCTGCGATCGCTACTTGTGCGCCTTCTGCTGCTAAGGCGATCGCTGTCGCTTCACCAATCCCCGAAGAAGCTCCGGTGATAATTGCTACTTTTCCTACTAATTTACCTGCCATGTATATCTCCTGATTGAGGTTGATTACTGTCTCTAGATATCTCCTCTACTAGGCAATGCTCCTATGCATGTTCTCATTAAGGGACATTAATTTTGTTAATGACAATAAATTTAAATACAGCGTTTTTTAGGTAATCGCCCCAACAATAATTGCCTAGTTCGTAGTTTCACCACTCAAGGGCCAGCCAATCGCCGGAGGTTGGAAGCCTGCGGTCATAGTTACAGGTCTATTGGTTAATGGTGCTTGGGGTTTGGGAACCGCTTGGTTACTGAAATTATTTTCTAGTAGGTAATTGTTCAGCCGCTAGAGTTGAAAGTATATGCCACAGAACGCAGCTTAGGTGTAACGGTGTAGGTAAAGAAAATTTTACCTCTTAGACCCAGTCTTTACAGACAACCTTTGTACGTAAGTTTTGAAAATATTACTTTAGTATTTATAGTTCATACTTCAGCCTTTAAGATTTACCAAAATCGGTCGAGGTTGAAGAGGTGGCTTTTAAACTATGATTGAATTCAAGTCTTTCGAGTGTGGTATAACCAACCATCAACAAGTTCGGTTCTGCCTACTGGGAAAGCTCCAGCCATTTAGTACATTGGTATTAATAGTAAAGCACCAAAAAAATTTAACTTCTTCAGCACGTGATTTAGTCAAACAAGATAGACCGCTGAATAAACGGTCTACACAGAACATAAGAAATTGCATAAAAACTTGTCTGATAGACACAGTGAGCAATAATTAATTAACAATAACCGATAACTGGTTGTAGTGGGCTTAAAAGATAAAACATCGTAGTTCTACTACGATTTTATATTGATCGTGTCATCCGAAATTGACCATGAAAAGATTTTAGAGATTTTTTATTGTTAACTCAATTTGTAGGCGAAAGCCTTCTTTCTTTAGGAGGAAGGCTTTTGCATTCTATTGACGAGAAACTAGAAGAGTGAAAAACAAGATTTTTGCAGCAATAGTTGGCTTTTTAACTTTAATTATGGTTCTTCTTGCATCTCCCACGCAGAGTTATAATCATTTAACTCAAATTAATGAACTCTATGTTTTTGGCGATAGCCTTTCAGATACAGGCAATGTATTTCAAACCACAAATGGAGTGTATCCTCCAAGCCCTCCCTACTTTCAAGGGCGTTATTCTAATGGCTTGGTTTGGGTAGAATACTTAGGCTCTAAGTTAGGATTAAGCAAGGAAAAAAATATTAATTTAGCCTATGGTGGTGCTACTACTGTCAGCGGTATAATTAATGGAGTGCCAGGAACGTTAGCGCAAGTTTATACTTTTACAAAAGTTAATCAAACAATAAATCCAAATGCACTTTATGTGATTTGGTCTGGTGCAAATGATTATCTTTCGGGCGCTGCTAATCCTACTTCTGCGATCGCCAACTTATCAAATGCGGTTCAGTCTCTTCTAAAAGCAGGAGCCAAAAAAATCTTAGTTGTTAATTTACCAGATTTAGGTAAACTTCCAGCAACCTCCAATAATTCCAACTCTAGTATTCTCACTTCTGTGACCAACTCACATAATTTGGGATTGGCTAAATCTATTGATTTGTTGAATCAAAAGTTGGTTGCTGATACCAAAATTATCCAGCTTGATGTCCATTATCTATATCAAGAAGCTATTTCTCAACCAGAAAAATTTGGGTTAAAAAATGTCACTGCTGCTTGTCTATACAATCTTGCTAGCTGTGAGAATCCAGACAAGTTTTTATTCTGGGATGGCATTCATCCAACAACCGCTGCTCATCGCATCTTGGCAGAAGCTGCATTAAAAGCACTTTCTGAATAAATATTCAATTAGCCTATGTTCAAAATCTCTAAATAATTCAACAATTTTAAAAAATGCAAATTATCGGTTAACTTCAGAAAATACTGAATATTCTGCTGCCAGAAATTCAGGATCTATTCTACTAATAGCTCCTCCAACGGGATCATTTGATTGAAGTTGTCTGACAGAAGCAATTAGCAGAATCTGTACCTCTTGATTCCAGCCAACTATCAAATAAATGGCGCGGTTCTGGACAAATAAAACCGTTTTGCGCTTTGCAAGACACTTACCCAACAGATTTATCCTGCTTCACAACATCCACTGATGGAAAAATTTTCTCTTCGTGCGCTGTCAAGCAAATAAAAGGAGTAGATTAATGATTCAAGATAAGCACAGAGAACAGGAAAGGCTGGCAGCGATGACAGGACGTTTGCTAGCACGACCGATGCAGCCAGCGCCAAATATAGCACCACTTGGTTTGCAATCATTGGGGCTGGAGGATACGGAACGCGATGCTCTCCTCTACGTACCTAAAAGCTACCAGCCAGATAAACCAGCACCACTAATGCTGATGTTACACGGTGCTGGTGGTAATGCATATGGTGGTTTGGCTCCATTCTTACATCTTGCTGATGCTGCCGGACTCATCTTACTCGCGCCTGCTTCACGCTTTAATACGTGGGATCTTCTGTATGGGGAGTATGGGGCCGATATTGCCTTTATAGACCGGGCATTAACGCAGACATTTAGCCGCTATGCTGTAGACCCAACCCGGATCGGGGTTGAGGGTTTTTCTGACGGTGCTTCTTATGCTCTAAGTGTAGGTATTACCAATGGTGATTTGTTTACTCACGTAATTGCGTTTTCGCCTGGGTTTATGGCACCGCAAAAACGGCATGGGGAACCGCGAATCTTTATTTCCCACGGAAAATGGGACAACGTTTTATCAATCGACCGATGCAGTCGTAAGATTGCGCCACAACTGCAACGTACTAACTATGATGTAGTTTATCAAGAGTTTAATGGTTTTCATACCATCCCCACAGGTGTTGCACGTTCTGCACTAACTTGGTTTAACAAAAAAGGCACAGAACGCTAAATTGGTTGGTACATTTTAGTGTCTTACCTCTCTAATACTTTGCTTTTTCGTCCTGAAGAATTTCTGTAGCTTTTTCGGCACAAAGCGGTCGGTGAAACAGGTAACCTTGTACATTCTCGCAGTTGATAGATTTCAAGAATTCTAATTCCTCTGGCTTTTCTACACCTTCTGCGGTGAGCTTTAACCCCAGACTCTGCCCCAAGATCACTATCGCTTTGACAATATGAGCTGCTTTAATATCCGTCGTCAATTCTTGGATAAAAGATTTATCGATTTTCAGATGGTGAAGCGGTAACAGCTGTAGGCGCGAAAGAGAAGAATGACCTGTACCAAAGTCATCGATAGAGAGGTAAACGCCCATCTGCTTGAGATCCTCTAGTACTTTTGTGGTGAACTCTAAATCCTCAATAGCGGTTGTTTCTGTAATTTCTAACTCTAAAAATCTTGGTTCTAAACCTGTCTCCTGCAAAATTTTGGCTAAAGTCTCCACCAGATTTGGTTGACGGAACTGTTTAAGAGAGAGATTGACAGCGATCGTGGAAAAAGGTAATCCTGCATCTTGCCAAGCTTTATTTTGGCTACAAGCTGTTCTTAGCACCCATTCTCCAATAGGGACAATCAATCCACTTTCCTCGGCGAGGGGAATAAAGACACTGGGTGCTATCAGTCCCATTTCGGGGTGTTGCCAGCGCAACAAAGCCTCCATGCCAGTAATTTTTCCCGTTGCGATATCAACCCGCGGTTGGTAATACACCATCAATTCTTGCCGTTCTAGGGCATAGCGCAAGCTCTTGTCTAATGTCAGCAGTTCAGGAGTCTTGACACTAAGCGAATGAGTGTAAAACTGATAGTTATTCCTACCTGCGTCTTTTGCATAATATAAAGCTGCATCCGCATGTTGAATTAGAGTTTCGGCATCAGGGCTTTTGTCATTAAGCAGAGCAATGCCGAGGCTGGCGCTGACATAAAGTTCGTGCCCTTCTATCTCAAATGGATTTTCTAAGGCTTGTAGAATTCTCCGGGCTACCTGTGTTACCTCTTCAAGAGAATTTACTTGGGGCAGTAAGATGGTAAATTCATCACCCCCCCAACGAGCAACGGTGTCCCCACCTCTGAGGCAATCTCTCAATCTTTCAGCTACAGATTTTAATAAAATGTCTCCCAGTGTATGCCCTAGAGTGTCATTGATGACCTTAAAACGATCTAGGTCTAGGAACATTACAGCCAGACTGTCCTGGCTCCGAGCCGCATTAGGTAAGGCTTTAGCAAGTAACTCATTAAACAGCAGGCGATTGGGTAACCCAGTAAGCAGATCATGAAGAGCCTGGTAGCGGATTTTTTCTTCTACCTGCTGACGCTGCCAAGCGCCACTGATACTAGCAGCCATCGTTAAAAGGGTGGACTCTTCGTGCCTTGACCAATGACGCTCTTTTGAACAGTCTGCCAAACCCAGGTAACCCCAAAACTTTTCTTCTAGGCACAGAGGTACTAGGAAGATAGATTGAATGCCATCTTGGGTAAGAACTTTTTGTTCAGAGATGGGAAATTCTTGGGTAAGTCCGCGAATGGAGTGTCCGCAGGAGAGGGTAGTGTACCAACGCTCTAGCCCTGAAGACTGATAAGGCTGATTCTGCCAGTGATAGCGCGATGCCTCAAGTCCTAAGCGTGTCCATTCAAACCGCAGGCTTACTGCCAGTTCCCCCGTAGTAGGGTGGAGCTCGTTCTTGAAGAGGTAAGCACGATCCACCTCGGCAGCTTCACCTAGTAAAGTCAGAGCTTTCTCAATACCTGCCTCATAATTCATTTCTACCAACAAATAATTGGCGGCTTCAGCGACTGCCTGTAGCAGGCGATCGCGCTGGCGCAACTCTGCGGCTGCTTGCTTTTGCTCTGTAATATCCCTAACAATAAAAGTTCTAATTAAATCGCTCTCAGGAAGGTAATGTACGGATTGTTCAAAAACTTCCGTGCCAACTTCTACCTCACGAACAAAAGAATTTCTCTCTCGACTCTGAATTGCACTCAACAGCCCTGCCATAATTGGGTGCTGCTTTCCGGCTTCCCTGAGTTGAGGAAACTTCGCAGATGCAGCTGGATTGAGATAAATGACTGTTCCCTGTGTATCTATTTCAATTATTGGATTCGGGATAAGTTCTGGGAACGATGCTAGCCGAGCTAGTACTGTCTCACTAGCTCCTTCAAAGTTAGAATCGGGGCTGACAAAGGTTTCAAAGGGATTGGCGGGATTAGCTTGGGCTGACAGAAAGCCAGATAAGTCTTCAACTGCACAAGATTCAGAGAAAGCTTTTTCTGACAGATTGGAGATAGCATAGTATTTAGCATGAACTTGATTGTTGCCAAAGGCAATCATATCTCCATGTTGGAGATTGTGAGAAAAGCATTTATCGCCATTTACAAATAAGCCATTAGTACTTTTTTTCCCCTTGAAGTCACCATCAATAATCCGAAACCCATATTGCTCGGTTTCTGGAATAGTTACCCGTAATAAAATGGCATGCTGCCTCGATACTGACCGAGAACGAAGGACAATAGCGTTACTAGAATCCCGCCCCAGGGAATAAGTAGCCTCTTGAAGGGGCATAGTTCGCTGTCCTTGTAAATCTTGGATGACCAACAAGTGGCGTATTTTATCCCGTTCATTTGGTGGCATGCTTCTTCCTCACATTCTCATGTCTTTGGGTTTTCTTTGGAAAATACTAATCTAATAAGTCCTGAGTTCGCATTTTAATTTCTTCGAGAAACTGATAACTTGCATCATTCTCAATAACCATAGGATGGGTACTGTCCACAACGTAAAAATAAGGGTTTGAGCAAAAGGTAGGTAGTGCCGAGCCTACAAAAATTGCCATAAAGCAACTGGTGTAAGATATGAGCTAAAGCTACTCAATCAACTTGATCAGTTCAGTATTGATGGGAGGATAGCTGGCAGTTATTCCAAGGATTAAGCGTCTGGAACGAAATGCCCAGTTATATAGCCAGTTTTCCCAATGGGAGTTCTAGCAGTTTTCCCAATTCTCTAATAAGATTGGATAATTTAACCTAACGGTAACAGTCCTCAACTTTTTTCTATATTCACTACCCAGAATAAAATTAAAATCCTCAGATCATATATGGTAAATTTGCGGATTTTTTTAAGTTTTAGGAAATTACAACAACAAAAAACTTTATTAGCGAGTAAATCAGGATGACACTTGATAATTCTTACATTATAATTACAAGAAAAACTATTTTATTTTTGTTATAAATTCAAACATATATTCTAATTATTATTTTAAATTATATTAATTATGTCTGATTGAGGGAAGGTTGGAAAAAAGCTTTTAAAACCTCTTTTGTGGCTACAGATGCTCAAACTCTTCAAACTGATACGGTCTGTAGCTGTTAGCTTCGCAAAAATGTTAAATGTATTTGCTGCTGACAAACTCTTTAGGATTTAGCTACGTTAGTTGCCCAGTATTTTACCAACCCTACTGGTTTAGAAAGTAAAGTTTAATTGCAAGAAAAATACGCTTCCATTCAATAGTGTTAATTTATTAATTGAAGCTACAAAGCTTCCCTGGCAGATCCAACAGCCAAAGTCCAAAGGTTAAACTAAGTTAAGAGGTGAAAAAGCTGTTTCAACATCTGTCTCGACATCTAACAATAACACCCAAATCGAACGCTTGCATTTCCTCAAACTAGAATTTAAGAGGGGGCAATGTGACTGATGGATGAATGACATTAAAAATCTAAATTCAATCAGTATAACCCTAAATAATAGTCATGAAAAAGAGGAAATAAGTAAGCTAATAGGAATTTGGGTGTTGTTGTTTTAAATATTGTTTAACTGATGCGAAAATTTGATAATTTATTGTTGGCGATCGCACTCTTCATTGGCAACTAATATTATTCAATATTTAACATAACCCAATAGTTGAGTATTCCTGTTTTCATATAGCCTATTGAAAAAGGCAGAACTGAAAAGCGTTCTGCCCTTTTTGCTAAGAAGATGTAGGAGTATTTACAGATTAAACATCTTTGCTTTCAATCCTGACAGACTCAACTAGAGGAGGTGCGCTACCACCATTACCCGCTTGTTTCTGTGCCTGTGGAGTTTTGAGCGTACCATGCAATCTTGGATCAGGCTGTGGTGGTTCTGGTTCTGGGCCTAATGGTTGGGGTTTTGCAACATACTCAAACTCTCCTTTACCATCCATTGAGGGGCCTTTTGCCCAACGACCTTCAGAACTTTCAGTACCTTCAGAGTGGTTCCAGAACTGATAGGAAACCTCGCGTTTTTCCAATTCTAATGGGAAGGAGCTGGGAACTGGAGTGCTATCCAGTCCAGAACTTTCTATGTCTTCGATGGCCGCTAACCACTGGTTTTGATGCATGGTGTCACGGGCAATTAAGAAGCTTAAAGTATCTTTCACGCCTGGGTCGTCGCTCATTTCATACAAACGTATTGCTTGTAAACGTCCCTGAGATTCAGCATGGAGATTAGACCGGAAATCTGCCAATAGGTTACCGCTAGAGGCGATAAAGCGACCGTTCCAGGGATAGCCAACACTGTCAGCTGGCTGGGCACCTAAACCAGTGACAATGGTATGCTGGGGGTTCATAGCAGCCGCAATTACATCTGTAATTACATCCCGTGGGTTAGAACCACCCATAACAGCGCCCACAAGTGGATCGCCCGCACCTTGTTCTTGTAGTTTGAGCGGTGCTTTATCCAGCAGATGAGCAATCAAGGTGGAGAGAATCTCAATATGCCCAATTTCCTCAGTACCTGTGTCTAGCAGCATATCCCGATACTTGGCAGGCCCGCGACTATTCCAGCCCTGAAATAGATACTGCATCATCACGGTCATTTCCCCAAACACACCACCGATAAGTTCCTGAACCTTCTTGGCGTAGATTGGATCTGGTCGTTGTGGTGGTGTGTAATACTGCAATTTCTTGGTGTGATAAAACATGATGCTTCCTAATTGATGAAATATTGCAATGGCACAAATCACATATTTTTGTTGCCTTTGTTTACTAGGAAACTAATTAAAACTTTCATCTACATCAGCCATGAGTCAGAGAAAATTGGTATAAATTTTTAGGGAAATTTAGAACCACAGATACACACAAATAAACACCGATAAATATAGCCAATTTATCGGTGTATTGCTGTGTTGATTGAAAATTTTATTCTTAAAGTTTAATTCTCATCACGACCATGAACTTGAGCAGGCGGACTAGTTGCCTCAACTGCGGTAAACGGTTCTAAAATCTTGTACGTATGGTTTGCTCCTTTGGGCACAACCCAAGAATTTCCAGGTTCTAACAAAATAGTTTGCCCTTCGATATGTAACTCAGCACGACCATTAATTACATAACCAACTGTTTCATAGTCGCGTGCAACTGGCTGTTTGTCTTCATTGGGTTGTTCATCTTCCCAAAGACGCATAGCAACAGATTTGCCAGAGGCAAGATACTTCTGGCCGAGTTTACCTTTAGGGGAATAGGTAGAGTCTACTTTTTTAACGCTGGTGTCACTCATAGTTCAAGAATTTCCTTATGGTTTGAGTACAACTTTGATGCAGTTATCTTGCTTGTGCTTGAAAATTTCGTAGGCGTGGGGTGCTTGTTCTAGAGGTAGGCGGTGGGTGATAACAAAGGTTGGATCGATTTCGCCTTTTTGGATATGTTCTAACAATGGTTTTAAATACCTGTGGACGTGTGTTTGTCCCATTTTGAAAGTTAGGCCCTTGTTCATGGCCGCACCCATAGGTATTTTGTCCAAAAAGCCACCATAGACTCCTGCAATAGAGACGTGACCGGCTTTAGCACAAGAGACAATGACTTGTCGTAATGCTGTGGGGCGGTCTGTTTCTAGGCGCACTGCTTGCTTAACTCGGTCATACACCGCCATAGCATCTGTACCGTGCGCTTCCATCCCCACTGCATCAATACAAGCATCAGGGCCACGACCACCAGTCATTTCTTTGAGTGCTTCACCTACATCTACTTCTTCGTAGTTAAGAACTTCAGCTTTGCCGTAATCTTTAGCCATTTGTAGGCGTTCGGGGATGCGGTCAAAGGCGATAACACGTTCTGCACCTAATAAATAAGCGCTTTTGATTGCAAATTGCCCGACCGGGCCACAACCCCAGACCGCAACGATATCACCGGGTTTGATGTGGCAGTTCTCCGCTGCCATGTAGCCTGTAGGGAAAATGTCGGTTAAAAATAAGACTTGTTCATCCGTTAAACCATCGGGAATTTTGAACAAGCCGACATCGGCAAAAGGTACTCTGGCATACTCTGCTTGCCCACCAGCGTAACCACCCAATAAGTGCGAGTAGCCAAATAAACCTGCTGGTGAATAGCCCATTTGCTTTTCTGCTAACCAAGCATTGGGGTTAGAGTTATCGCACAAAGACCACAAATCGCGCTGGCAGAAGAAACAAGAACCACAAGAGATAGTGAAGGGAACAACTACGCGATCGCCTACCTTTACGTGTTTTACAGCACTGCCAAGTTCAACGACTTCCCCCATAAACTCATGACCAAGGATGTCGCCTTTTTGCATTGTGGGAATGTAGCCGTCGTAAAGATGCAAATCAGACCCACAGATTGCTGTTGAAGTAATTTTGATAATCGCATCACGCGGGTTAATCAGTTTGGGGTCAGGAACCGTGTCCACCCGCACATCGTTGGCTCCATGCCAGCAAACTGCTTTCATAGTTATTAATCCTTAGACTTTAAACATTATTTGGTTTGCCAGACTTAATTTCCTGATTACTTCTAATTAAGAGACGCGATTAATCGCGTCTCTCTACAATTAATCAAGATATTGCCGACAATTAATTGTCATTCAATGTTTCATGGTTTCTACACCTGTCATGCTATCTTCTAGCTTCATCTTGGTAGTAACCTTATCTATTTGCACCGCTGGGATTGACGACTTCTCCTACTTTGCTTTTTACTGACTGTATAAACTCTTTTGTAGCTCGAGGAGTTTCTTCATCCAAATTTAGCTTTTCGCGCACATTGTTAGCAGTTTGTTTCAGATTATTTTGGGCATTCTCAACCTGGTTATCATTCCTGATACTTTGATTGCCTTCATAGTCAGGAGTGCCTTTATAGTAAATACCCTCTGGTGATTTGACTGTATTACCAATATTGCCACTATTACCACTGTTGCCAGTATTGCTAGAAAACTGGCGATCGCTATCAAAATTGCGTCTGGGATTATTGTCAGTATTTGGGTTTAGATTATCTAAGGCTTTTTCAAACAAATTCTTGTCATTGCTGACGTTACCACTGTTGCCACTATTATCGGGTGTTCCTTTGTAATAGATACCTTCTGGTGATCTCACGTCGGCTTGTGCCAATATTCCATTATTATAGCCGAAAGCTTGTATTCCCAAAAACGCCAAACCGAGCAGGAAAACTACCGTAATCCGGCGCACAATTACATTTTGTATCCAAGAAAATACACGTGTCATAGATATCCTCTGTTGTATTTCAATGTGTGTGTTGTTAATAGCTATGAGCTATTTCAGGGTTTAAGAACAACTTTGATGCAGTTGTCTTTTTTCTGTTGAAAGATGTGGTAGCCGTGGGGCGCTTGTTCTAGGGGTAATTGATGGGTGACAACGAAGGATGGATCGAGTTTGCCATCCAAAACTAGTTGTAGTAACAAATGCATATATTTCTGCCCGTGCATTTGTCCCATTCTGAAGGTTAGCCCTTTGTTAAAGGCTGCACCCAAGGGTATTTTGTCTACGAAGCCACCGTAAACACCCATAATTGAAAGAGTGCCACCTTTACGTGCAGCCACCATCATCTGCCGTAGTACATGGGGACGGTCAGTTTCTAATCTCAGCTTTTGTTTTGTCTGATCGTAGAAGTCTTCTAGACCGACACCATGTGCTTCTAAACCCACCGCATCAATGCAAGCATCGGGGCCACGGCCACCAGTCATCTCTTTCAACGCTTCGCCAGCATCAACTTCTTCGTAGTTGATTGTTTCTGCTTTGGCAAACTTTCTCGCCATTTCCAGACGTTCAGGAAAGCGGTCAATGGCAATTACTTTCTCTGCACCCATCATGTAGGCGCTAATCATGGCAAATTGTCCGACAGCCCCACAACCCCAAACTGCTACAGTATCACCTGGTTGAATATTGCATAATTCAGCCCCCATATAGCCGGTGGGAATAGCATCGGAGATGAATAGCAGCATCTCATCCGACAAGTCATGAGGAACTTTAACGACACCCACATCTGCAAAAGGTACACGCACATATTCTGCTTGTGCGCCTGCATAACCACCCAAGAGGTGGGAGTAGCCATAAATTGCTGAGGTGATATTGCCGTATAATTTTTCTTCTATCCAACTGTTGGGATTGGAATTATCGCACAGCGACCACATATCACGCTGGCAATAATTGCAGTGACCACAGCCAATTGTAGAAGGAACAACGACGCGATCGCCTACTTTTAGATTGTTGACTCCTCTACCTACTTCTACCACTTCCCCCATAAATTCGTGACCAATAATGTCACCTTGTTGGACTGTGGGGATATAGCCACCGTAGATATGTAGATCTGAGCCACATATTGCCGTGGAAGTAATTTTGATAATAGCGTCACGAGGGTTGAGAATTTTCGGATCTGGCACCGTCTCTACCCGGACATCATTAGCACCGTACCAGCAGACAGCTTTCATAATTATTAGTCCATAGTCATTAGTCATTAGTCATTAGTCAAGAACACAAAACTAATAACTACTTGCGTCCAGAGGGTTGACCTTCTGTGGTAGCGATTTCCCCGGCTTCCATAAGCATTTTGAAGCGGCGTAAATCATCGCCAATTTGCTGTTCTGGTTCTTCACCGAAGAGTTTAGCAATTACAGATGCTAATGCCCCACCAGGAAGGTTATACTCTAAAACCACCTTGACTTCCGTGCCGCGATCGCCTGGTGCTTTTTTAAAACGGACAAAACCAGAATTATCTACATCTGCTCCTTCCACAGAAGCCCAAGAAATAAACTCATTTTCTCGGTCTTCTAAGATGTCTGCATCCCATTCCACGCTATTACCTAAAGGTGCATTGGCAATCCAATGAGAACGTTTTTCGTTATACACCTTCACAGATTTGAGATGCTTCATAAAGGTAGGCAGCTTCTCAAAGTCGTGCCAAAAGCGGTACAGTTCATCTGCGGGTTTATTAATGGTTACCGTCTTTTCAACTTTGATTGGTTTGTTCATGCCTATTACTTCCTGTGCTTGCTGAATTGTGCTTTGTTTAGTTGCACCTTGATATATCAGGCCACCACCAGCCAAAGCCGTGAGAGCGCCTCGCAAAGAGCCTTGTCTTAAGCCCATCAGCACCATTGCTCCGCCACCGATTAAAGAAGCCCAACGTTCAGCATCACTAGCTTCACTCTGACTTTTATTTACCTCATCCCCTGGGTTTGCAGTCACTTTTTTATCTCCCGATTGCAGTAAAATTACCACTTAAGACGCAAAGACTCTCTTACTTTCTCTCTGTATTCTTTGCGTAATGGACACTTTCCACTTTGGGGAAGCCCGGCATGGAAGTGTCCTTACCCGTGGTTTACGAAAAAGTTACATAGCTGTAGCTGCCCCTGTAGTCGGTTGGGGAGGCTGAACTCCAGCGCCTATCCCTGAGCGGTACAGCGCTACCAACCGCTGTTCGTATTTCCACAAATCTTTGTAAATTTCTTTGAAAATCGCGGTCGCTACGGGATCAGTGTACGATGCACACAAATTGCCAATATCGCCAATACCCGTTTGGATATCCCCTAAAGCGCAACGTATTTGATATATGTCATCACTGCCTGTGAGGGCTGTTTTCACCTTGGCATATTGATCAGCGATATTAGCCGCTAAAGAGGGTTTTTCCCCTAGCCTGTGAAGATAAGTTTCTAACTTTTCAATGTGGCGCTGTTTAGTACCAATTAGCTCTTGAAAGAGGGATTTTGCTTCTGTGTTTGATTCTTTTTCGAGGTACTTTTGCAATGCTTCCAGCGAATAACGCTCACCAGCAAGCGCAGTATTTAAACCTTTGACAATATCACCTTTAGTCGAGCCACCCCAAGCATCAGCTATTTTCCACCATTCAGCAGCTGTATCTTTTTCATTTGGCAATGCAACATCTTTGCCACCATAACCCAGACGGCTCAAGATAGCTGTGGTGAAAATTGGCAAATCCCCAGGTTCACGAGATGTAATTAAATTGCCGTCAACTACTAGCGGCTCATCTATATAGTTAGCACCCGCGTTGATAATATCCTTGCTGATAGCGCTGAAACCAGTAACTCGTTTACCTTTGAGTAAATCGCCTTCAATCAAAAGTTGTGGGCCGTGGCAAACCGCAGCTACCCATTTTCCTTGTTGCACAGCCTCTTGTACGAAGCGTACTGTATTGGGGTTCCGCCGCATTTTATCTGGAGCCATACCTCCGGGAATGACGACCGCATCAAATTCCGCAGCCATAGCTTCAGATGTGGTGCTATCTGCTTGCATACTAACTTTGCCGCGTTTACCCTTGTATTTCTCATTCATGCGTGAACCAAGGACAACTACCTCCATTCCCGCTTGTTTTAGCCCATTATAAGGAATAGTAAATTCTGCATCCTCGACATCATTTTCAATGAGGATTGCGATTTTTTTCTTGCCAGAATGGTTGTTGTATTGTGTCATATATTTTTCTTGTTTACTTGTAGAATCTAACCAGTTGAAATACTCAACGACTTAAGTTCTTAGATTATTTACTAAGTTGGCACTTCGCTGATTGATGAAGTGTCAAAAAGTTGTTCATAGTCATGAGAGAGATGACTGTGAAAAGCTGCAAACTTTTCCGGGGAAACAGCATTTTGTAAAACAGCAAAAACAGCCCGGACATGAATTGCTGTAGTAGTTGGTTCTATATTTTCTTTTTGGCTTGTTCGTGCAATAAATTCTTGCAAATTGAAGGATTGAGCAGGTTCTTCATCTCGTCCTCGCAAATAATTACCCAATTCTTGGGGTAACTGTGCAGCTAATTCTTGCACTTCATCGCCTGCAATCCGTTCTTTAATCGTTTCTAAGGTGGCGCGGGTGGCACGTTCTGCCTCTTCACGAGAGTTTGATTGGGCTAGGCTTTGTACGTGGGTAATAAATTCGTTGTATTCCACTTTCTACCTCCTTTTTCCCTAACAAATGCTGGTGTTTAGCATTTAGGTAGTTGAAAGCTTAAATAAAATTCAAAAAAATGAGTTTAATAAATTAATTCAGGTTATGAACAAAAACTAGTTATGAGTTGAAAAGCTTCAATCCAGAATTAACTGTTTGATAACTTCTAACTCATAACTAATAACTGGAACAACACGGGGTTTGACCATGAATTCATATTTACCAGAGTAGGTTTCAACTCCTAGATTATCTTCGTACCAAGGGGATAGATTGTTTTATTTCTAAAGTAATACATCCTTAGCATGACAACCTTGTGTTAGTAAAACGTTATGGTAAAGATGCAGAAATCGCTAGGATTATGGCGCAAAAAAACGATAATAACGAGACGAGATCCGATGATTTGCCCCAAGAAATTACTGAAGCTTACGGCACTGGTGTAAAAGATTTGCCAGGATACAATATTGGTGGGCGATCAATGCAGAATAGAATGCGCGAGTATACACACACCAGTCCTGAAATAACTGGTGGTGATATTGATGCTAACTGGCAAGAAGAGGATACGGTAGGGGATGAGGCTGTTGGTGGTACTGCTCCCACTCCCGATCAAGATGTGGTTGAAGAGCTAGCTGCAGCAGTCGGGTTAGAAATGGACGATCGCGCCTTTCTCCGCACTAACGACATTTTAGAAGAGCGTGATGATAGACGCTGGGAGCTAGATCCAAAGTCTTCTGAAGATTATCAAGAGCGAAAATAGCTCACTGAAATAAGCTTAGTCTGGTATGATACCCAGAATATCTGCATAACCCCACCCCGTTTTTACCAAGCAGTGGTGGGGTGCTTTTATTTTGGGCAATTTTACGGAGATGATATGAAATTCTTATAGCCATCTACTGGCAGTTTTAGTGCTTGTATGCCATCTTTAGTAAAATTACATTGTAAGTAGGATCAATTATGACATTGAGATATACTGATTCTCAAATCAAAAGTAAGATATATTTCCTTAGAAACCTCAAGCTTTGGCTACTCTTCAATGCTGTATCGTCAGTATTTTTGTTTGGTAATGCTGCTCAAGCACTTACATTTAATCTAGATGGGGGAGCAGACTTTAACTTTAGCGCAGATACAACAACTAGAGCTGGAGTTGGAAGCGCAACTGGCACTATTAATACAAGTACTGGCAACGCAGGCTTTAACAATTTTTTCACTTCAAGCTATGCACTCCTGGGGGCGGTTAATACTGGTACTGCAAACAGCACAGCCTTTAGCCAAGGATCTTCTAGTGCTGTATCTAAAACTAAATACACTTTTACTGATGCTGACCTAGCTGGTAATACGATTCAAATTAATTTTTCCTATGCATTCAGTGGAACTTCAGGAAACCCTGGAGGTGACGCTTTGGAAGTAAGTTTTTTTGATAATATTGATGGTATCTCTGTTCCGTTTGGAAATCCAATAACCACTCTGGCTTCCACTGGTGTAGCATCTGTAAGTTTTACAGCAGATAACAGCATGTTATTGGCGAACACAGCATACGACTTGATATTTCAATTAACTGAGACTACTCTTGGTGGAACTGCTAACAACACTGCATTTGGCTTTGATACCGTAGTAATTGAAACTGTTCCTATTCCTCCTGAGGGTGTTCCTGAACCTAGCACTATATTAGGGCTGTTAGCAGGAGTTGGCTTTATCTCAAAGCTAAGTTCTAAGTTTAAATCTCAAGTTAAAAGCAATACATTTAAGATTTAGGCTATTACTTAGTTCAGCAGTATTAATCCATAGATAAATTTTATGGATTAATACTTGAAATACATTTAAACCTATCAAACTAAGCAAAAAGTTATTACTGAGCAAAAATGTTGTGCCGCATTACCACTGAGAAACCATTATTGCCAGAAGTCTTTCGATAAACTTTGTTTTTTAGTTTCTTTCTCTAATATCTTGCATCAGTCCTAACAACCGCCTCAGAATGAATTCTGAGACTAATAGCTAAAGTCTTCTATATAAGTTCTTAAGAAGAGCTAGTATGTTTACGTACAATTACGTATAGACTTTTTTAAGTTTAACTATTTAAATAGCAAAGAATACATTTTTATAACGTATCACCGTGTTTATGCGGAAACTGCAAATTTTTTATTTTGGAGAATAACTTTTTCAAGTGGATACTTATTCCTGCCACCCTGTATTAGGCTGGTCAGGACTCTTTAGCATTTAACCAAATTAAAAAAATGAATAATTTTACATTAGTAAAAAGATTATGAAAGATAAGGAAACTTCTTGATCCAGTTTCTGATTTAACAACTGCCATTTCGTTTGTATGAAAGCTACCACATATAAAACTTTTGTTTTACTAGAAAATATTCAATTTTGGTTATTAGGGATAGGCGCAAGCTTAATAACTATCCACTTAAGTGTAATATCAAGAAATAGCAGTATTGAAGTTTTATTTATAAATATTGCATTTTTGGCATTTATCTGTTTTTCAATTAAAGAAAAACACTATAGCTTTAATCTAGAAAGTGGTGCTATTTCTAGTTCTTTAGGTTTTTTACTCATTATATTAGTATTTCTAAATAATACAGTTCAGATAAATTTTGGGGGCTTATTCCCTTTTTATCCTTTAATTTCTGGCTTAGGAATTGCACTGTTAGCTTCTGGCTTTAAGGGGCTAAAGCAATATCAAACAGAATTATTAGCATTATTTTTTCTCAGTGCCCATAGATTATTATCTATAGTTGCTAGCGATATATCACTACTGACTGCTAAATTTACTACTTCTCTCCTATGGTATACAGGCTTTAAAGTGGCTCGTTCTGGAGTAAATATTATTCTTCCAACTGGGAGCATAAAAATATATGCAGCCTGTGCGGGAATGAGCGTAATTCTCAATTTGTTGAGTTTAGCATTACTTTTTATCTTAATTTTTAATCTAAATTGGAAGCAAAAAATTATTGTACCAACGGTAGCTGCAATTTTTGGATTCGTTGTCAATGGTGTACGGGTTGCACTTATGGCTATCTTAGTAGCACAAGGCGATAAACAAGCATTTGAATACTGGCATCTTGGGGATGGTTCTCTTATATTTGCAATGATTAGTGCTATACTTTTTGGCTCTTTCTGCTGGGTTTTACTCAGTATGAATCAACAAAAAAATCAAAATGCTATGGAGTCTTAAAAGTGAGCTTCTGGAAACAAACCCGTATTTCCTTATTAGCCTTAACCTTTATTACAGGATTATTAGTTACAGGAAAAGTCATTTTACTTCCCAGCCAAGATAAACCAAAAATTAACGCCTTTGCTTTTCCAGAAGAAGTACCTCTACCACAATGGCGACCCAGTTTAACTGCACCTTTAAAAACACCAGCAGGGGAACATCCAGAACTTTTTGCCCAAAAGCATTATCGATATACAGAAAATAATTTCCCTTTAGATATCGAAATGCGCTATTTACAAAATTTATATAATGCAGATGTTAATTTGCTTGTTGAGCGATATACTTCCATAAAATCTTCTGCTAATATTGTTCGCCAAAGTAATGAAGTAGGCTATTACGGTTTAGGGTTAGATCAGCAGCGAGCTTACCTCAGTGCTTGTATTAATTCACGAGGTGGTAGTACTTTTACTCATGCACAATTTAGAAACAATCGGTATTTTAATGACGTGCGCTTTGAGCGTTTATTGCCTTTGTTAACTGGGCAAGAACCGCTGCTAGACAAGCGTTGTCTTTGGGTGCATATGTCAATTCCTTTACGGAATTCTTCACCTGATGCTTCCTATCAAATTCTGGAAAAAATCTGGATATCCTGGTATAAATGGTGGCAACCGCGATTTCCAAAAATTTAACTTAAATATTTTTTAAATGGAATAAATATGTATCAATTATTAGACATAGAACTAGCGAAATTAGGCAAATCACTAGAGTCTGTATTAGGAGTAATTAATCTTTACCGTTTGGTTGGCTACTGCCTGCTTATTTTGGCATTTTTTGACTTAGTTGATGTAGTTTATCCGCTCAACTTTATGAACCCTGTTTGGGAATTTCAAACAATGGGATCGTTAGTAGAACGGGTAGCCATACCGTTAGTTGCATTATTGTTAGTGTTTTCTGGTAAATTAGAAAACCGCTTGGCTTGGGAATTTCCTGTTTTGGGAATTTTATCTAGATTAACTTTGTTAGTTAGCCTGTTATATATTTTACTTTTACCTTTAGGGGTTAGTAACACTATACGGTTGTATAATAATAATCTTGAACAATTTCATAAAGAATATAATCAACAATTATCTCAAGCAAAGCATGCTGAGAACCAGATAAGTCAAGCTACGCCTACAGAGTTGAAAAATATGCTTGAGCGCCAAGGACGCTCATTAGATAATAAAAAGCCTGAAGAAGTAAAAAGTCAAATGCTCTCAGGAATTACCCAAGCTAAACAACAAATCAAGGCTCAAGCAGAGGAAAAGAAGTCTTCTGCAAATCTGAGGTTGTTCAAGAGTTCTGTTAAGTGGAACTTAGGAGCTTTGATTTCTGCATTTTTATTTATGGCTATGTGGAGGGGAACTAACTGGACTAGACAAGATGAGTGATACTGATAGCAATTACATCTAACAATACTAATAATTGGATGTCTCTCAAAAAAGCAGTTTTAAATAATGCAAGTTTGAGCTATGCTAAATTTAGTTGAGCTTTTCTATATCAAGTCAAGCTAAGGTAGAGCAAAACTCTGTTAAGTTAAATTGAGTACGGGAATCTGGCAGCATGAATTGGTTACTGAACTTAGAAAAGCCTGTTTTCGTGGTGCAAAACTCAACTACGCTAATTTGAATTGTGTAATTTTCCTCAAAGTGAAACTAGGTAAGGCTGATATCACTATTGATAAATTCGGCCAATGCTGACTTAGGAGGAGTATATACTCATTAGCTATGCCCACGAATATAAGAGCAAAATGATTAAAGATAGACACTATGAGCTTGTTATTCCTCATTACTATCTTGTCAATTTCTCTTGCTAATTTTTGGATAATCTACTCTGCGATTTTAATTATCCTGCTTGACTTGTGTAATCTTTCTCAGGTTCAGTTTAAAAGCTTCCCTGATAAAACTTAGGAAACTAATTTTTTGTAGCGTGGAGCACTGTGTTCTAAAACTTAGCTATCCATATAAACTCATGATTAACATGAAGCTCTTTAGAGATATCGAAATGCTGTAATTAGAGAACTCATGCGTAAGTTTTAAATTTCCATCAGATACAAGCAAAATATTATACAGCTTCTCATACCGAGTTTAACGAATATTTTGCTAAAGAATTAGTCGAGTAAAAAATTCTAGTATCTGTTCAAATTATTGGATACTGCTCATAGATATTAAGCGATACAGCGCTAAATCCAAAATTTTATATCCATCGTTGATGCTGATACAAAAAATCGAAAAAATGCAGCTTTTTCTTAAGCGATTTAATTAGTAGTTGCCTTTCACGCAGCAGGAAGCAAATTATGCGTATCTTGATGATTCAACCCAACTATCATTCTGGTGGTGCTGAAATTGCTGGTAATTGGCCACCTAGTTGGGTGCCGTATGTTGGTGGGGCATTGAAGACGGCTGGCTTTACCAATATCCACTTTATCGATGCCATGACAGATTATATTCCTGATGATGAATTAGCTAAGATTATTGCTAGGTATCAGCCGGATGTGGTGTTGGCAACGGCGATTACGCCGATGATTTACCAATCACAGAAAACCCTAAAAATTGTTAAAGAAGTTTGCCCCCAAGCAAAAACAATCATGGGCGGGGTTCACCCTACTTATATGTATAATGAAGTCCTCCATGAGGCCCCTTGGGTAGATTATATTATCCGGGGTGAAGGGGAAGAGATTACAGTTAATTTACTACGATCGCTTGCCAATGGAACTGATAAAAGCGATCGCCGCAATATTTTAGGTATTGCTTTCCTTGAAGATGGTAAAGTAGTGGCAACTCCAGCCCATCCCCCCATTGCTGATCTAGATACCCTCACCCCAGATTGGAGTCTGTTGGATTGGAGTAAGTATATTTATACTCCGCTGAATGTGCGGGTGGCTGTTCCCAATTATGCTAGGGGATGTCCATTTACTTGCCGTTTTTGCTCCCAATGGAAATTCTGGCGTAAATACCGTTCCGGTTCTGCCAAACGATTTGTTGATGAAATTGAAACCTTAGTAAAAAAACACAAGGTAGGCTTTTTTATTCTTGCCGATGAAGAACCGACGATCAACAAACCCAAATTTATTGCACTGTGTAACGAATTAATCGAACGTAATTTGGGTATTTACTGGGGAATTAATACGCGAGTCACGGATATTTTGCGCGATGAGCAAGAATTACCGCTTTACCGCAAAGCCGGACTAGTTCATGTTTCTTTGGGTACGGAAGCAGCAGCGCAATTGAAACTGAATTTGTTCCGCAAAGAAACGACTATTGAACAGAACAAACGTGCTATCCAACTGTTAAAGCAAAATGGCATCGTTGCAGAAGCTCAATTCATCATGGGTTTAGAGAACGAAACCCCAGAGACGATAGAACAAACATACAAGATGGCGCTCGATTGGAAACCAGATATGGTGAACTGGAATATGTTTACCCCTTGGCCTTTTTCTGAATTATTTCAGGAATTAGGCGATCGCGTGGAAGTCCGAGATTATTCTCAATATAATTTTGTCACTCCAATCATGAAGCCGAACGCCATGGAACGGGAGGATGTTCTCAAAGGAGTTCTACGCAACTACGCCCGTTTTTATTTACGTAAGACGATTGAATATTGGTTTGTTAAAGATTCTTTTAAGCGTAAATATCTTTTAGGCTGCTTGAAAGCTTTTGCCCAAACCACACTCAACAAACGCTTCTACAACCTGAAGCGAGTTAAGTACAAAGGACTATGCACAAAAATAGAGTTAGGTTTTGATGAGTCGAAGATTCTCACTCCCGAACAAATCGCCCAACGAAAGCAACAACATCCAGAATTAACCGCAGATGTAAATTTTACTAGCAATATTTCCGCTTGTGGCGCACCTAACGATCTTCCTGAATATCATGAACCAGAACAGGATGTGCCGAGCATGAAGATATAGAGAATCTAAAAATTAGAACTATAGGCGATCGCTTCTGCTATTGTCTCAAAGAACTGTTGAGCGATCGCCTGCTCAGAATATCTACCTATGTTATAATTTACAACCCTCTTAGTTTGACCAGATATCCACAAAATTCATAGTAAAACGACATTAGAACTTAAGGGCATAATAGCAGTAACAAAATGAGTGGTTTGGCTATCAGGGTTAAGCCATTCTTTTACCAGTACAAACTCAGTCTCTGGGTTATAAAACAAAACAGCTAAGGATATCTGACCCTCCCAACAATAATGCACATCCCCATCTTTAGACAAGCACACAGAACCTCTCCCATGCTGAGAAAAACCATTCAATGCTGTCTTAGTAAGCGTATTCCAAGACACATATTTCATCACGCCACCTCGTAGGTTAATAAGTATCTTTTGAAGCATTATCACTTCAACAAAGATATACTTTGACAATTCCTATTCACCCGTATAAAAACTGAGATTTCTCAGAATTTTTAGTGCCCATTCTCAAAAAGCTTGAGGAATCAGCACTGGCTGAGAAGGTTACTCCCTTAAGCCTTTAGTTTTGCGCTTGAATCTTCTTCTGTAACAAGCCTGAGGGCTTATTCCAGTAACATGATTAACTATCAACAACTTTAATAAATAGCTTATGTCTTCAATTCCTCTAAAATTGAACCTGGTTGAAGGTTCTGTCTCTTTGAGTTTTTCACCCCAAGCAGCGCAGGAATTAAAAGCAGCATTGGATGAATTGATTGAACGCCTAAAAGCTGTCGCTGCTAAACCTACTCCTAGTACTGGTAAAGTTACTCCCCAGCGTCCTGTGGAATATCGTTACACTGGTGAGGTATTTTTAGAAATTTTCTGTAATCCTAATATTTGGCCTACTCCCTTCGCAGCCAAAGTTCTACTTACTGTCCGTGATATTAATATTCGGTTGACGACAGAAGCTGAACTTACTCGCGTCATTGAAGACGTTAATCAGTATTTGGAGCAAGTAGGATAAGCTTTTCCACCAGTGAAAATCTTACCTAAAAAATTACCGGAGCAGTCCATGAAAAACTGCCCCGGCTAGGTAATCTACATACTATACTCAGGTGGCAACATCGGATATCAAAAATTGAATCCAATACGTTCGCTACTTGAAAAGTTGTATAAATTAGACTCTAATGTTTCTGTATTAATGAGAAATTTAAGATCCTGGATGGGGAATGCTAATAAAAACAGAGATATCCCTCAAATTAGGCGTAGAAAAGCTGGTTGTCAAATCTAAATATGGAACTCAAATCCCTATCCAAAATCTGAAATTCAGCATTGATTAGTCGTTGTCCCATTGTTCACGACCAATCAAATCACCGATGCGATCGCGTAGCAAAAAGTCACATTTTTCTAATTCACATTCAACGCAAACCCACTCTCTCGCTGGGATGTATTGGCAGAGTGTATATATTGGCTGTTGTCGGCTGACCATTCCCTTTTGCACCAGTCGGCGTGCTTCGTCTTGAATTACATCCAAAGAGTAGTAATTGATAGAGGGCACCGTATTCACACTCATGATTTTTACTCACTAATTACACGTAGATAGTGTTCCCGATATTTAAATGGAACAAACATGACAAGGATTAGACTTGTAGCTAAAGTTTTGTAGTTTGCTATACGGAACTGTTTTCATTTTGACGCTAGACACTCTAAAATTATCTAAAGAAATGTTACCAAAGTCAACAAATTCTGACATTTGTGGCCAATCTGCTTCATATAAGGATATCAGGGTGGTTAACATAACCTGCTTAACAGATTTTGTAAATTTTTTGCAATAGAGTTTAGAGTTCAAAATTTGGCAGTGACTGCCTCAAAGTAAGTTTGGCAGGTGGGAATAATATATACAAAAGACCATTTATATAAGTGGTTAGGCAAAATTAAAATTACAGGTGAAGGTAACAGAACAGGGAATAGGGAACGGTGAACGGTAAACGAGGAACAGCATAGAGAATGTGTAATCAATTTTGTTTAGGTACTTACCAACGATCAGCACCGTAATACTTTGTCTAGGTTTGCTGCTATTTGACGCTCCGAAGAATAGACAGAAATCCTTGTCAGGAGTAAAGGTATAAACTATTGCAAGTACCATCGCTACCCTACACCAGGATAGCTTGTAGCATCAGATATGTTCACAATTTCTTAAATAATTGCTGAATTACTTAGTTCTAGATAGCACTTAGTAGATGAGAACGCTTTGGTTTCTACATCTAGGTTAGGAACAACTTGGGTGAGGCGATCGCTACTTCAAGAGAATCGCAGCAAGAGGCAAATTATCAATGTATTCGTGCAGGAAGAAAAATAACCGCTTGAGAAAGAAGCAAGTTTTTTCCAAAAGTAAATACTAGGGCAAATACAAACTGTATTTATGCAACTACCCGTTGCTTAAGCAGGTATTGTCACATTGAAACAGACGCGATTAAGTCACGTCTGTAAAGGAGTTAGCGAATTTTTAGGGATTAATTGTTCCAAAAACTACATTATTGTTTAAATTACTTACTCCACAAATTCATCATCATATTCATCTGCATTATTGCCATTTTCTGCTAACATTTCGGATGGACGCTCATCCTTGAGTTGGTTCAATAACGTCAGCACCCTAGTACCACGTTCTATAGAGTGGTCTTCGATAAATATCACTTCTGGTGTGCGACGCAGCCTTACCCGTGCGCCAAGTTCGCTGCGGACGTAACCTGTGGCCGACTTTAAACCTGCCATAGTTTCCGCCTTGGCTTCTTCTGTACCATAAATGCTGACGTATATTTTGGCGTGTTGCAGATCACCAGAGACATCAACATCAGTAACACTTACCATTCCTGTACCCACACGGTCATCCTTGATGCCGTTGAGCAGCATTTGGCTAACTTCCCGTTTGATTAATTCGGCAACACGGGAAACACGGCGATTTGTAGCCATAAAAATTACGCCTCCTCACAGAGGTTGTACAACATAACAATAGATGCAAGTAGGGGAGGAGAGTGGTTAACACTACGACGTTATTAGCCACTGTCTATGGGGCAAACCCCACAATAGCCCCAGCCTAGATTGTACTTAAACCCAGCATTGCGCGTAGGGTCAAAGTAATGAACGCCAAACTGCCTACAAAGAAACCTACTAGGGCAATCAAGGTGACTGGGCGTTTCAACAGCGGGAATAGTGGCGCAAACGTGTTCAGCAAAACGCCTAAGAGGACAGTAATAAAATAGCGGGGGTAGCGAAAGACGTTATCCCAGAATCCGTCAAACATTAATTTAGACTGCCTTGTTATAGACTATACGTTTTTTTTGATGTGCTTGTTTAACTTAATTGTAATCGATGCTGCTATAAAATTAATAAATTCATATAAAATATGATTCGTCAGTTATATTGGCTAGATTTAGTAGCTCAGTTGTAATTAAATAATAAATAAATGATAGCCCAAATTCCTAAAGAAATATTTCCACGTCCATTTTTGAAATGGGCAGGTGGTAAAAATCGATAATTCAGCAATATATTCCTTATTTCCCTAAACAATATAAAACTTATTTTGAGCCATTCTTCGGCGGTGGTGCTGTTTTTTCTATCTCCAGCCAAACACTGCAATCTTAACTGATATTAATGCAGAATTAATTACTACTTATCGCTGTGTTCGGGATCAAGTTGAGGAATTAATTGTTCTTTTGAAAGAGCATAAAGTTCAGCATAATAGAGATTATTATAACGTGCGAGCAAACCTTGGAAGCAATGATTTAGAAAAAGCGGCTCGTTTAATTTATCTTAAGAAAACTTGTTTTAACGGACTTTATCGAGTAAACTCCAAGGGACAATTCAATGTACCTATAGGCAGATACGAAAATCCTAACTTTGCCCTGAAGAATTACTGCGAGCAGCCTCAGCAGTACTTAATAAATCTGAAATTAAACAGGCAGATTTTGTGGATGTGTTAAACTTTGAGGGCAGTAGCGATGATTTTGTCTTCTGCGATCCGCCTTATTATCCTATAAGTAGTACCAGTTATTTCACAGGTTACAATTGCAATTCTTTTGAAGAATAAGACCAAGAACGTTTAAGAGATACTTGTGCAAAATTGGCGAATCGTGGTGTCAAAGTTATGATATATAATTCTGATTTTGACTTTATAAGGAAGCTATATAAGCAAATTAATTTGAATATTTATCCAATAGAAGCAGCACGTTCTATTAATTCTAATACATAAAAACGCGGGATGATTTACAAATTATTAATTACTTCTTATTAGCAATTCTTATTTGCCCAGGCAATAAATCTATCTAAACTATAAACTGCTAATAAATTAAGATTACATTTAACTTGATTTCTCAGCCATTTGATAGCTCCTTCTCTCATCCCTTCACCTCCAATAACTACAATAGTTGGTGCTGGGTAAGAGTTTTGAATATTCAAATTCAAATAAGGAAACTTTTCATCAACAGACCCACCACTTTCTTGCCATTTACACTCGATAATTAATTCGGACGGGCTTGTAGGTAAACCTATATAGCGGTTCCCATCCTGGTGAGGTACGTTTTCAAAGCTACTAACCTTATTAAACAAGATTTGGGTGTACCTCAGTTGCTTAGGAAACGCTATATATGCCCGTACGCCTTGAGTCATGATCATCCTGAACTCTTTGACAAAATCCCTGCTAATTCTAGGATTCCACGGAAGAAGTATCACTTAATATGAATTTTTAATATGGATATATGAAACTGGATTACATAGATAGAAAACGAAATCTTTTTAGTAAGTTTGTACTAAATAAATTCATATTTAGATGATGACCATTGACTTGATATCTCTACATCTGATGTTGAGATCAGTGCATCATTTACCTGGAATACAAGACGTTACAATTAAGTTCCATCAAAATGCTATCTCAATTGTATATTGATCATCTTATATTGCCATGACCGCAATTACTACCAATCTGAAGAGGGTTGTCAAACTAACCGACCACCAATTTGACTAACTGTGTCAGGATAATCCCAATATCAAAATTGATAGCAATGCCCAAAAGGGAGAGAGCAAGAAACAGACGCAACGCCAAGCTAACTAGCAAAGAATTAAAAGAATTTTTTAGTCACTTCGGGCAGAAATTTACCGTAATAACATCTGGATTATGTAGGATCAAACCTGGAGAAATTTATTAATTGTGCTTTTAAAAGTCATCAGCCTGTTTGGACTTCAGTATGACCGTTACGGATAGACCACGCTAGATCTAAAAGTTGAGTCCAACGCTTTTGCAATTGTTTGGGAGTGCATTTGAGTGCTTTAGCGATCGCCTGGTCACTATGCCGTGCAGTTTTTAATTGCAAAATTTCTTGTTGCTGTTCATTTAGCAGGCTCAAAAAGGTTTGCCACTGTTGGCTAGACAGACCCAACTTATGTTCTAAACCTGCACCTAACCATTGATGTACTAGTTGCCATTGATGTTGCTTGGCAAACTTTTCTACATGATATTTAAAACGTTGTTGCAGATAGTCCCGCTGACGGCTACTTAGACCAAGAATTTGGTCAATTTCCGGTGCTGAAAGGTCTTGGAGTTTCAGAGTTAGGTAATCTACGCAGTCAGTTTGACCTTGAGACTCCAGGTAATTCACTAATTCCGAAATCACCCGATCGCGTTCAGATTCTTCCGATGGATCGAAATTAGTTTGTGCAACCATTTGCGACCTTAGCTGTTGCACAGCTGAGTTGCGCTGATAAGATTCTCCCTCTTCTGTCTTGGCAGACTCCACTGCCATTTCGATATCCACGGTAGTTTCCTGCGGTTGACGACGGGCAAAACCTTGGGCACGCAAGATAATCAGCTGTTGACTAGCACTACCAGGTAAATTGATGCGGCGTTTGGCATATTGTTCTGTAAATGCCATGTATTCGGCTAATTGCAACTGAGTACGCGGCGTGTAATCTTCAGGTAGTTCATTTTCCCGCCGAAAAGCTTTAATAGCTTCGATATAAAATGCTTGCAAGAAATCTTCAATCAGGTTGTAACGACCTTGAAATCCCAAATCTGAACCGGAAACGGTAACGTGACGATAAACTATAGCGCCCAGATTGCTATGTAGTTCCACACGCCCACGGCGTGAACCTAGTTGGTAGTAACGTAAACACTTTTGTAAACGATGCCTTGCTAGGGTAAGCTGCCAAGATTGGATTTCTCCAGATGTTTGAATACGGGAGCTTTTATCGCAAATGCGTTCTACTTCTTTAGCGATGCGTGTCGCTACAGCTTGCACACACCCAGGTGCAGCTTTTACTTGATCTTGAATTTCTTGAGATAGCAGTTGCATCAAGGTTTCGGTATTGCTAGCTGACAATTGTTTGCTTGAGATGTAGCAATCAAAAGTGGAGGTAGAAGTTGGTAGAGTAACAAGGTTGGCTTTCATAAATTTTTTTAGTAACTGGTATTGCACCTTAATTACAACGTCAATTCAGCACTTGCTTCAGTCTTGGCTAAGGAATGGTTTAGCATCCATCAAGACCGCTGCGATCGCTGCTCACATATAAGACTGTAGGAAATTTAAAAAGGTTACAGGGAAGGTAGTAGTCGGTTTTTTCATCAGCAACCGGATCAAAGGTGGCACACAGTTATCTACCATGTTCTAAAAGCAGCCCAAACTATTGCTGTACCTAACTTTGATGTCATTACCTTCTAACTACTCCTAGCTCTTATAAGTAGGACAATTGTAAAAGTGGAGCTTAATTTATTACATTTTCCGAAATTAACTGATGAGCCTGTGAAGTGCGATTTTTATACCCATGCTGATGCTGCTTCCCAACCTAAACCCCTTCTTGTAATCATTGGTTCGTCTCCGGTCAAATCTAAAATCGTAGATACTTCATACGTAGGTTCCTCACCAGTATCTACAATTACATCGACTAAATTATCTAATCGGTCAAACAGTTCGGCCTGAGACAGAATTGGTTTTGGCTCTACCCCAACCATTCCATCATCTACTTCATCTGGTGGCAGATGTGCTGAAGTAGAAATAATGGGATTTCCTAGCGCTGTTAGCAATGCTAAACATACAGTATGATTTGGTACTCTAATTCCTGTAGTTTTCCGCTTGGGATTTTGCACTAGTCGTGGCACTAACTTAGTAGCAGGTAACAAAAATGTGTAGGGCCCAGGTATGAGTCGCTTCATAATCCGGTAGGCTATATCACTTACAGTGGCATAAGTAGCCACATTGGATAGTGAGGGACACAAAAATGTTAGTGGTTTATCATTCGCTAGCTGCTTAATTTGCCGTACTCGTTCCACCGCCGACTTAGCATTCAAATCACAACCAATTGCATAGACTGTATCAGTAGGGTAGAGCATTACTGCGCCGCTAGAAAGTGCCGATTTTAGTTCCTCTATTCGGCGGGTTTGAGGATTATCAGGATGGACTGTGAAAATTTTTGCCATAAAAAATTTAGTAGGGGAAATTTCAGGCTTTGCATTGATAGAAAAATCTTAAAAATGGCGAATGGAGTATGGGGATCACGTTAGTTTGCACAAGTCGGGTAACCCACCTATGCAGCAACTAGCTTCCCAATGTCTAATCCTGAATTGATGGCAGTGAATGATCCCTGAATTCCACATAGTAGTCTGGAGAGGAAAGCCTCTCCCAGTAATGGATACTGGTTATTAGAAAGAATTTTCAAACTTTGGTGGGGTTTCAATCCTTCTCTAGAATTTACCGCTATTTCCTAGCCCCTAGTCCCAGCTTCTTTGAATTAGCCTCAGTTTCTTTAAATTAGTAATATATCTATGACCAAACTTGCTTATCTTCAATGTCCAACCGGGATTTCCGGTGATATGTGCTTAGGAACCTTGGTCAGTCTGGGTGTTCCTGTCGAGTATTTAATTGAAAAACTCAATAGATTGGGAATTCAACAGGAGTACCAACTAAGGGCAGAACTTGTTCAGCGTAATGGTCAACAGGCGACTAAGGTTCATGTAGACTTAGCAGATGATCCCGATCGCCATGACCACGAACACAGTCACCATCATGGGCGTCATTTACCAGAAATCGAGCGCATGATTCTCCAAGCAGGGTTACCATCAAGGGCAGAAGCTTGGAGTTTGGCAGTATTTCGGCAACTAGCAGTAGCAGAAGGAGCGGTACATGGCATCGCTCCTGAAAAAGTTCACTTTCATGAGGTGGGTGCAGTAGATGCGATTGTGGATATTGTCGGCACTTGCCTGGGGTTAGATTGGTTAGGTATTGAAAGTAATAACGAAGGATTGCCTTTACTGTACTGCTCGGCATTCCCAACAGGTGGAGGAACAGTTCGCGCCGCACATGGACAAATGGCAGTGCCTGTACCCGCAGTATTAAAGTTGTGGGAAATGCGAGGTTGTCCAATTTATAGCAACGGCATTGAACGAGAACTGGTGACACCGACAGGAGCAGCGATCGCTACTACTTTAGTAAGCGACTTTGGCTCGCCACCACCTATGACCATCAAGCAAGTAGGATTAGGAGCAGGTTCAATAAATTTGCCCATCCCCAATATACTACGCCTCTGGGTTGGTGAAAGCGCCAATTTACAGTCAAATTTTCCCAAATATGGCGATAATAGCCAATATTTAGAAATTATATCGGTACTAGAAACCCAAATTGATGACTTAAATCCCCAGGCGATCGGCTATGTGTTTGACGCATTGTTTGCCGCTGGTGCAGTCGATGTCTTTACCCAGCCGATCGGGATGAAAAAGTCCCGTCCAGGAATCTTGTTAACTGTAATTTGTCATCCAGAAAATTTACTGAGTTGTGAAACGGTTTTATTTCGTGAAACCACAACTTTAGGAATTCGCCGAACGACTCAGCAACGCGCCATCTTACAACGGGAAATTCAACAAGTCGCAACTGAATATGGCAAAGTACGCGTCAAGGTAGCTTGGCAGGGAAAAGAAGTTCTAGCTAATGTGCAGCCAGAATACGAAGATTGTGCAGAATTAGCACGAAAACATGATATTCCTTGGCGCGAAATTCAGCGTCTGGCACTTGAGAGCTGGTATTTACAGCATCAAAAAAATTAAGGCCAAAAAAATTAGGGCAGGCAATCTCGCCCACCCCTGACGGACAGGCGCAATGCCTGTCCCATAACCGATGATTAATTTCAATCAGCTTATTTCAATGCCTTGTTAACGCCATCAGTTGCATCTTCAGCTGCCTGTTGAGCATTTTTTGTCACGCCTTGGACAGCATTCTGGGTATTTTCCTTGATATTTTCAATTCCGCGCTTAGTACCTTTGGCAACACCTTCAGTCAGTTCTTCAGTAGAACCACCAATATCGCCACCCAGGTTTTTCACTCTTTGACCAAAGGGTGTACCTTGGCGATAATTCTCCACATATTGCCCTGGGCTGTCAATGCCCTTCTCGTCGACATTTCTCTTAGAGTTGTCCCGAAGTGCCTTAGCTTTGGCTTCCGCTGCTTTCTCCCCTGCTTGCGCTCTGGCATCTACATCACTAAAGTTATTCATCCCACCTTGAGGTTCGTTGAGATTATAATTTTTTGTGGGATCATGTCGTTCAAGATAAGGTGATTCAGCACCAGGCTGGGGTGTCTGTGCAGTTACTTTTGAAGTGCAGGCTTGTGTCAAAATTAAGAATGTTCCTGCCAAAAAAACCGCTAAAATTTTAGCTGGACGAAAGTTTTTCAGCCAAGATATGGCTCTTTTCATATTGTTACTCCTTGTGTTTTTGTGACTAAGTTGAATGTTAACCAAGATCGTATTTGAGTTGTTTTTCCAATACTTCAATCCACAGGCAAAATGAGAATTTTATTTGCCTACTGCTGGATTTCTTTGTAACTCAGGTCTAGCAGCTGCCTCATCTGCCTTTTCTTTGAAAAAGCCAGAAGCTTCTTGGACATTTTCTTTTACAGTTTCAATGCGATCTTGAATGCGATCGCCTAAGCTTGGTTCGCGCTGAATCAAACCACCTGGTTCAGGTTGTTGGAAATCTTTGTCAGTGATCAGCGGTAATTCCGCTTCTTTTTCAATCCTACCTGCTGGTGTTTCCGCACCTGGGTACAGTATTTTGGATTCGGTATTTGTGGCAATTAATAATTGTGAGTCTAGCTGTAAGCTAGCGTGGTCACGTTGATTTTGGTTGCTTTCGTTAGTAACTTTCGGATCGGTGGACATTCTATATTTTGTATATTTATCCCCACCACCCTTATAAGGATTGTTTGCACCGCCTGCTTGTACAGCAGGATTTTCTGGATTTGCACCTTGGGCATTTGCCCCGCTACAAGCAGTACTAACTATCAACAATAGACCGGCCATAAATACTGTTAAAATCTGGCGCAGCCGCAGTTTTTTCCATAAAGCTGTCAAACGGTTCACTGAGTCCTCCTTGCAACTACAAGCCGATTATCCGCTTAACATTACTGGTTTGTCAGCGAGATTTGTTCTTGTTTTAGTTGACTATATTTTTTGTTCAACAATTATCAAGAATATGACTTATAAAAAAGCTTTTCCTCTAGCGTAGGTCACATTTTATTTACGAATATAATGTCCTTATTATCTAACTCTAGAGAGATATTAATTAAGTTAATTAGCTTTTGAAGTTGTTCAGTATTTAAGTTATTTTCGGTAGTATATGTCTTGGCTGGTAAATTGAGCCTTCAATTTATGCTTACTAATATTAGGCTTGTTAAATAATATTAAATACATACATATAATCATAGATGCCAATATATCGATATACTATAAAATCTTCAGCCTTAGCTGTGTAGAAACCGCGTCTTTAACACAAAACTTTTTTTATTAATGAAAAAAATTTATTAATTACATTAAATTGAAATGTAAAAATAATTACATAAAATATTTAACTTGTCTAGTATATTTTTTGAAAAAATTCGTTATCTAGCTAATCTGACGCAAAAATTGAGGTATTAAAACATCAAATATTTAACCGTTAAATTACTGAAATGTTCAAGAAAATCTTAGGCTGGGTAATTTTAGGCGGAACGCTATTTTTTTTAGCAAAAGCTTTGAAGGAACACTGGGTTGAGGTAACAGATATCCAGATTGATGGAGTAGGATGGGCAATTCTGGCGATCGCCACAGGTGTAACTTTACTGGCGCATACTTGGGCAGGTTGGATTTGGACTTGGGTTTTGCAAGAGTTAAATCAATCTGTAGAAACTTCTGTGTTCATCCAAGTTTACTTAAAAACAAACATAGCCAAGTATTTACCAGGTAATGTTTGGCATCACTACGGGCGAATTGTCGCCGCAACAAATGCTAAAGTTTCTGCTGGCGCAGCCACTTTAAGCGTAGTATTGGAACCACTTCTAATGGCGGCGGCGGCTTTGATTATTGTCGTCCTATTCGGTACACAATTTACGGCTGCTCATACCAGCCTTGTGTGGCGATTATTACAATTGCTATGTTTAGCTGTGGTACTTTTTGCTCTCCATCCCTGGTTTTTGAACCCAGCTATTCAGTTTGTACACAGATTGAAAGCAAAAAAGTTTGATGCCAATGCAAAGTCAACTATTAATTTAAACATTGAACGCTATCCCTTAAGGCCTTTGTTAGGAGAATTAGGCTTTTTGGGGCTGCGTGCTATGGGGTTTATCTTAACTATATTTGCTCTAGGCCCTATAAGTGTGAGTCAAATTCCTTTATTAGTAGGGGCTTTTAGTTTCGCTTGGTTGTTAGGGTTTATTGTTCCGGGTGCGCCTGGTGGGTTAGGCGTGTTTGAAGCAACAGCCATCGCGCTTTTACAACATCATCTTCCTGCTGGCTTAGTAATTAGTGCGATCGCCCTGTATCGTCTAATTAGTATTATCGCTGAAACCGCTGGTGCTGCCTTAGCTTTCTTTGACGAACGCTTGGCTCAATCCTAAGTTTTAAGTTCTCTGATGTTCCCCAAATGAAAGAACTTAAGCAAAGAACTATTTTGGTGTATCTTTCTTCAATTGCGAAAACACACGATAAGCATCCAAATTTAACTCAGATTGATACATAGAATTGTCTTCTTGCATCTTAATTAAGTTGTATTCTACATTTTCTGCGTAAATTGCAAAAGTAATATTAAAAAATTCTAGGAAATTAATAAACCACTTGCATTCGTTTTCTGGATAATTTTCGTAAAAACTAATCAGATGGGCAATGCGAACTTCTAAATGACTGCGTGCATTTCTACAAATAAGAATAATTTTTAATAATATAATAACTAATGTTAGCGGATTGCCATGAGACAGCAATACAATAAATAATTGTGAGGGTTCCTTTCCATGTTCTATTGTTAGGCAATCAATTAAGTAGTTACAGAACCTCAGAATTAAGTTCTTGTTTATGATCTCTTCATCGTACTCTTCCTTCCACGTGGATAGCTTATCAGCTAGCTGCTGTTTGACTATGCTTACTAAGTTTTTACTATCTCCAGCAGAAAATAAATATTTTTGGATACTTACTTTAAAATCTCTTAGAGTTTGATTTTCGATTTGTTTAATAAATATATTAGCAATATTTTCATAGTTAAAAGTGCCTTTTTTAACTACGATTAATTTAATTAAATTTATAACATTATCTCCTAAAACACTGGGATTTTTGTAGCGCGTTGAACTTGAAGTAGCAGACTGAGAACGAGCAATGTACATTGCTAATTCAAACTTAAATTTGTCTTTCATTTGTTTAGAAAGCTTTCTAGCAACCTCTTGTTGCTCTTTCGGTCTGTTAACATCAAAAGCTTGAGCAACCAATGAATATGAAGTGTAACGATTAGCCCAATCTTTTTGTGCTGCTTGTTTCTGTACCTGATGTTGATATTTAGAAGCTACTGACTTTAGCCCTTGATAAGTTTCACTGCAAACAAAGTTTTTGAGCCAATTCTGCTGAATACTAATATTTGAATTTATTAATTTTGTTAAATTTTTATAATTATCAAATAAATTGATTAATTTTTGAATATCTTGATATTTTCTCTGAGCTTCCCAATTGTTAACTATTATATAAAAACAACGTTTGACCGTCTGTAAGAAATCTTGCTCTTTTTTTAAGAAAGAAATATTATATATTCCTGTGTTTTTACCCAGGTTCTCTGAGTCAGTAAGATCTAGAAATAACAGCTTAAATTCAAGTAAAACATCCTCCGGCGACCATTGTTGTACGATTTCTATCAAGAAGCTGTAGAGTCTTTCCTGAGCAATTTGTAGCGTAATATCTTTAGTTATGTTACCTTTCTCACTTTCCTGATGCTTTTGCCCACTTTTTAACTTATGAATTGCCATGTCAGTTCTCAAGTCCCAAAAGCTTGCTAATTATATTGTTATCAGCTTAACCTTGGGAAACTAGAGCATCAATCTACTCTGCAAAAATTAAGTAAGTTTTTTACAGAAATTTGTTAAAATCCCACTAAAACAGGAAAAATAATAAAAAGGCTACTTGCTATTAATGTTTTAACTTTACCAAACTCTAAAAATTCCAACCTCATGTGTTAAAGACACATACTCACGAACAAGCCCAACCAAAAGTGAGAATTTCTTTATGTTGCGGACACTGGGTAATATGTCCACAACCTACATCGCCAAACATATAGGGTAAATTATCTTCAGAGTCAATCTGAAACACAACCTCCATCCTACGATTACATTCAGGACAGTAAGGATACTCGATGCCTTGAATCCAGTAAGGATAACCTGCTAGCTTATCACCTGGCACGGTATATACTTCTTCTGCTTCCAGCGCATCATCCATTGATAAATTTTCAATGACTAATCCCACTGATGGGCACTCAATGTGTATTGTGTTAGCTGAAAAATCATAATCGAAAATCAAGCCCAGTTCTTCATACTCCTGTGAGTTAGGATAGTCATCCAGTTGCGTCCATCCCACTATCGTCTTCGCCGGAAAGGAAGGATGAGCGTCAGGTTGCAAAGATTGAGCGTTGCCACTTGGTTGTACAATGCGAACCAGCTTATTATTTTCCAATGGCATATAGCTGCCACAGTCCGTACAGTAAAACATTTGCAGCAGTCCGTTACCAAATCGACCGACTAATTCTGCTGGGATTTTACTTAAATCGAGCTGCAAAAATAGCGGCATAAGTGCCTGACAATCCCCACAGCGAGGATATGATTCATTTTCAGCTAACCAAGGCACTCCAGAAAATTTAGAGGCAGTAATTCCTCTATCTCCTTCCTCTACAATTGGTTTCCAAGCCAAACGCTTTTGGGCATCGCGCCAAGGTGCTAGTTGTTCTAGAATCTCTTTGATTTCCACATGAACTCCTAAGGTGCAAGATTTTAGTTAAGCAAAACCTAACTTGGCTCAGTGGCAATAATACAATTTACCCTAGTACTGATGTACTAGGGTATTTTAGTTTTGAGTTTTTTTAATGGGGGTGGAGGGACTTGAACCCACACGACCTTTTACGGTCAACGGATTTTCATTCTCCCGCAGCTTTCGCTACTGCCTGATAGCTTTAGCAACTCTAGGCTTTGAGAATTGGACTCTCCCTTTACCCTCGACTTAACGTTAGGGTAGCTCCCGTCGGGTCTCTGCACCTTCCCTTAATTTTTGATTTTAATCTTAGATTCTGGATTGAAGCGCAATCGCAAATCTAAAATCTAAAACCTAAAATTTTTGGGCTTGGCTCAGGATTGCCATGTCTGTTACCAGATTTAGGTTTCCCTGAGTTTGAGAGCTTCCACTTGAAAGATTTCTCTATCAAGGCTCAGTTTTCTAAGTCCGTAGCGTCTACCATTCCGCCACACCCCCTAATTTTTATTAGGAGCTAGGTATTTTTTAGAGGCAGCGAATACCTCCTTATCTATTCCAGCATTAATTGCGTCTTTTGTGCAACTAGATTTCAAAATTTTGTCCACAAAAAGCAATTTTGCTTGTCTGGTTGCTACACAAAAAATTGCTGCTATTGCAACAATATCCTGAGAGCGTTTCCCAGAGTTAGAATTTCCCCTTTTGTCGCCGCATATATGGGCATCCCCAATTTGGCGTGACAAGAGCATTTATTTGGTTAGGGCTTAGTCAATATATCATAATCTGAGCTTTCATGTGGCACGCATTGCACAATTTCGGCTGCCTCGTGTGGGGTTTGGATATTTACAGAGATTGCAACGCGCTCTATTCCTGGTTACTGGGTACGTTCTCTTCCCAATCCCCAAACAATGATAGATAAAATTCTTAACTCAAGGCTGTTTAAGATTTTTATGTGTGTACTTTGTTCGCCAAACTTTCAGAGCATAGATGCGAAATTATCATGCAGTAATAAAAAAGCGCGATCGCAATACTTTCCTGAGTCTAGGCATTCAGCCTATGATGGAAAATAGATGTACCGAACGATCTTGTCCACTTAGAGAAAGAATTATGATTGTAGCCCTGCTGTATCTGATTTTGGCTGGAGCTTATTTATTAGTCATTCCAGTGGCTGTTCTACTGTACTTGAAGCAGCGGTGGTATGTGGCTAGCTCCGTGGAGCGCACCTTTATGTACTTTCTGGTGTTCTTCTTTTTTCCAGGGTTATTGGTTTTATCGCCGTTTGTGAATTTCCGACCCCAGCGGCGACAAATTGAAGTTTAACGAGATTGGTAGGTCATAACTCTCATGCGACGCATTGACGCTATAGGAATTGGCTTTGGTGTTTTTATTGCTGGCGGTCTAGCTTATATAGGATTGCAGCTAGTAGGTTTAGATAATCAACAAGCTGGTATATGGAGCCAAGTATTGCTAGTCAGTGGCTTGCTTGGCTGGTTAGCCACCTATGTTGTCCGTGCGGTAGGGCAAAAAATGACCTACCATCAACAGCGGGAAGAGTATGAAGAAGCCTTTTTCCAAAAGCGGCTGGACGAACTTACTCCCGAAGAGCTAGCGAAAATTCAAGCTGAGATAGAACAAGAAAAACAAACTCAGGCTTAGAGCAATAATTAGTCAGGTGTCCGTTGTTTGTTACTATTGACAACTGATACCTGACTATTGACTCTTGAGCAATGACTGCTATTTCCCACTGCTTTGAAACCCTTGGACGTAATCGAGAGTGCGCTCTGATTCCGTTTATTACTGCTGGTGATCCCGATTTAGAAACAACAGCAGCAGCATTGCGAGTTTTGGATCGCAGTGGAGCAGACATCATCGAACTAGGCGTTCCCTACTCCGATCCTCTGGCGGATGGCCCAGTGATTCAAGCAGCTGCTACGCGCGCTCTGCAACGAGGAACGACATTGGATCATGTGCTGGAAATGTTACAAGCAACTACTCCCAGTTTGCGATCGCCCATTAGTCTATTTACTTACTACAATCCGATTTTGCACCGAGGGGTAGAAAAATTTCTTCAGCAAATTGCTGCTGCTGGGGTGGCGGGTTTGGTAGTACCTGATTTACCCTTAGAAGAAGCTGGTGGCTTACTCCAACCAGCTAGTGAGATCGGAATTGACTTAACTTTGTTAGTAGCTCCTACCAGTTCTGCCGAACGTATAGAAGCGATCGCTCGTTCATCCCAAGGATTTATCTATTTGGTAAGTGTCACGGGTGTAACGGGTATCCGCTCGCAACTAGAGTCGCGGGTATCTGATTTACTACAACAAATTCGTAGTTTTACTGATAAGCCAATTGGTGTAGGCTTCGGCATTTCCCAAGTCTCACAAGCCCGTCAAGTAAAAGATTGGGGAGCAGATGCCGCGATTGTCGGTAGCGCTTTTGTGAAACGTTTAGCAGAAGGAACACCAGAGGAAGGATTAACTGCGATCGCCCAATTTTGTCAAAGTCTCAAGGCAGCCATCCGGGCAGAGGGTGAATAGTACAAATACTCATCTTGATGAGACTGGAAAAGTAGATTAAAAATATATAACAGTGTAGTTTTTTTACCTTTGATTGATAGACAATTTGACATATATAGTCTTGAATATTAACAGCAGATATGATGCTGTAAAAAAGCTAGCTGAGATGGTCGCTTATAGTTGAGTATTATGTGAAGTGAAGTAGGCACTAAATTATGAGTGTGAGAGTGAGTCAGTCACAATTAATTATGGTTCCGTCGCAGTTGAGGGGCAAAGGCGATGAGTGAGAGTATGGCATTTATCGGCGGAGTAGCCGTAGCTGGGCTGGCCGCTCTCTTATTGCTCAAGGGGGCAGGTAATTCTGTACAACCTAACTTCGCTGTAACCCCACAAATGCCTGCTGTAGTAACACCGCAGGTAATGCCGCCAGCAGTGCAATATCCGTATGGGCAACCAATATATCCTAATCAACCGCCTACTGCTCCCAATCCTGACCAGAGAGTAGAGATGGAATCGCTCAAAGCGCAGTTAGAGCGTTTAAAAACCGATAACGAACAGCTGAGAGTTCAAAATAATCAACTCCAATGGCAATTTCAAAGCCAGCAACAGCAGCAACAGCTATTCGCCCAAAACAACCAAAGAACAACTTTACAGCCACAAAATACTTGGTGGTCTTCACCTATCCTTTGGCTAGTGGGAGGCGTGACGCTTACTGTCGGCGGTGGCGTTGTAGTTGCTGGAATATTGGCTTTGTTTTCACCACGGCAGCGTCCTGCCCGTACTGTACAGGTGATTCACCCCTACCAAGGTCAAACACCGCCGTTGGTTCCTGTACGTCGCGCTGAGTTTTTGCCCCCTCGCGTAGAAGCAAGACGAATGGAAACCCCAGAATACGACGAAATGCACTAAAAGCAAAAATAGTTGTGAGTAAAATTAGCAACTGAATGTAAATTTGTTGGTATTGATTACAAAATAACCACAAATACTAAAAGAAAATTAACAACAGACTCACATCTAGGTTCCAAAGAGGGACACAAACAGAGGTGAGTATGGTTAATTAACCAAGTTATTTATTATTGAGCAGCCGTCCGCAGTTTACAGCGGACGGCATTTTTTGTTGTGAGAAACTAGGGAACAGCATCATAGGAACTTTCCAAATAAAAAAAAATCCCATCGCTCAAGCAAGTATTACCGCCAAGCCCTTTTTCTTACACATGGGGTTCAAAATCATTAGTGAACAACAGGTGGAACGTAGGGGAGAGACTTTTGTTAATTACGCAATGGAGAAATTTCTAATTCAGACCAAAAGTAGCAAGGATGCAGGCGATCAAATCAACTAGTGCAACCGCACATTTTAAAGGCAGGTTATCCTTCCAGCCAATGGCTTTGATTTTAAAACACACCTTAGCTTTCACTACTTTGAAGGAGCTACATCTACAACTCTCCAACTTGACCAAGCTTTGATGGCAATAGATTCCAGAGGAGACGATAAAGTTGTAAGGGCTGTTCTTGACCTTTAACTTGAACAAGGGGCATTTTTTCAAAAGGCAAACTCATAGTCTTGAGTCGCTCAAAGGTGGTTTGAGATATCACTATCTCTCCAGCCTGGGCAACGTTGCATATTCTACTGGTCACATTTGTTGTATCACCAATGGTAGCGTACTGAATAAGTTTCTCTGAGCCGATGTTGCCTGCTGCAACTTTTCCGGTGTTAAGTCCAATATGAATTTGAATCGGTTGCTTACCCTGCTGCACCCACTTTTGATTTAGCTGTAGTACTGCCCACTGCATATCAATCGCTGCTTGTATGGCTCGCTCCGCATCATCTGTCTTTTGATAAGGAGCGCCCCAAACAGCGAATAAGGCATCCCCAATATATTTCTCCAACGTGCCTTCATATCGAAAGACAATCTCCTCTACCATGACCTCGAAGTACTCATTCAGCATCGTAATTACTTGACGCGGCTGCATGGAGGAAGACATTTTCGTGAAATTGCTGATATCGGCAAACAGGGCTGTTACTTCTGTATCTACGATCGCCAAGTTTACTTCTTCCTGGAGCTTTTTCCTAACCGCTTCGGGAAAGAAACGCTCCAGTTTATTACGCATGACTGCTTCGGCTTGGATTTTTTTGTAAAGATTGGCGTTGTCAATAGCGATCGCAGCTTGGTTAGCTAAAGCAGTCAGAAACTCCACATCTTCGTCAGAATAAATATCCGAGATGGATAAATTATCAACGTATAGTACCCCAATCACCTCTTCTCTAGGTTTGAGAGGAATGCACATTGAAGCACGAATAGCTTGTACAAAGATAGAATCTGAATCATTAAACCGCTGGTCGAGGCAGGCATCAGTAGTTAAAATTGCATTTCCATTTTTATAAACATAATTGGTAATATTCTTACTGTAGAATTGACTGCTACTGGAAATTCCCGGTCGCAACTTAACTGCCTTATGCTCAAGCTGCCTAGTTCTTTCATTGACCATCAGGATTACTGCTCGGTCTATATTCATAATCTCGAATAGCAGATCGAGAATTTTCTCTAACAGTCGATCAGGTTCCTCAGGAGAGGCAAGCTGTTTGCTCACCTCTAGCAAGATTTTCAACTTGTCTACTGTGCGTTGATTACTACCCCGATGTCCTAGTCTGAGCAGTGAATCTCCTTTCCCTGGAGAATCCAGTAAGTCCTGCATTTTGAAACTACTCTGCTCAGTGGAAAATTGTTTGACGATTGTCTCAGGGATGGATATCTGATAGTCTTGTTCTTCTACAAATTCAGGCTCGTAACTAGTGCTAGAAGAAGCTTTGGGTGTGGCTTTGATTTTTTGAATAAATTTAAACTCGACGTTGCCACAATAAATTACGTCTCCGTCCTTGAGTTCGCATTGATCAATTTTGACCTCATTGACGAAAGTGTGATTGAGGCTTTGCAGATCTTTGATAGTAATCCGATTATGGGCAATTGTAATTTCTGCATGGTAACGGGATAAGCTTTCATCCATAATCACGATCGTGTTATCGCTGGATCGTCCGATAGTGTTAAGCCCAAACATCAACTGATGAGCTCTTTCTTGAGGAGTTTTGGGAGCGTAGATTAAATAAGACATTTTCCGCCCTCACCTTTCCACCTGAGTTGACAATTGCCGTGCTGAATTAAACAAAAAATCCACGGTCATGACCATGACATAGTATAAATTTCACCGTCCCCCTTGTCATTTCGGAATTGGTAAAGATTTAGATGAAATTGGTAAAGATTCAGGTGGGGATAGTTAATAAAGGTGGCACGAGTCTGAAAACATCACTTTCATAAGCAAGTGAACAACGCATATGGAAATTGAAGCATCCTGCCCGTTGGCCGTAGTTTTTTGACCGAGAGGCAAAAGGATTGAGTCGCCTAAATTTATTTATATAGAATAAAAAATGCAAAGCAAAATTATTCACGCTACAAGATTCATTTGTAGGGTCTCTAATTTTGAATTCCCCGTTCGTGTAGCCTCTCGCAGAGAAGGGGCTGACGATGCTTATACCCGCACTCTTACTAAATCAACATCAGCAAGCCAGATGAGTCGGCTTTGAGTCAATGCCGCTTCTTCCAAAATTGGGGAACACCAGTCCACACCGTAAAGCCAATTGCTTTTGAGGCGAAAAATCCCTTGAATAATACGACGTGTTGGTTGTTGGCTAAAATCAACTTCAACCATATCCCCTAATTGAAAAGCCGAAGTAGGAACAGCAGCGTTTTTGAATATATTTCTTGAATAAAATTCTTTAGAAGACAAGTAAAGTATTTTACCATGGCAAACAATTGCATAAACCCATTCCTGCCCTTCCCAGTGAACACCACAGCAGTAGCCTGACAAATCGGAGCTTGATAGAAAAACTTTTTCTAGCATCTGAACTGCTAATGGAGGCATAGCTTGACCCCAAGCAGGAGAAATATGCCAGCAGGATTCCAAAAGTGTAATCTCGTTAATCATAATGCTTTACGGCTCTACTTTTAGACAAAAACTTGCTTAGACTCGTGAGATCCGAAATCTAATTTAAATTCTTAACCTTGCCTAATACCGTTTCAATTCTTTTGTTTGTTTTTCCCTACATCCAGTTCTAATGATTTAGGATTGCTATATCAAATTCTTGACTATTATATAGAAATCCAATTTTATTCTTTCTGATTATACTAATACTCAACCCTCTGCCAGACAATATTTGCACTTTCAGGCTGTTTCAGAACAGATAATAATCATACAATATTGTTCTTAGCAAAAATATTTCCAAATCATTTTTTTTATTGATGTAACTTTATATTTAACAATATTTTGTTGCATCTTCACCACATTCATCTACTAAATACAATAAACCCTTAAAGCGAAGGCTAACCACCCGTTCATAAAGGGGGGTTTAATTTACACAAAGGCGGAATGTGAAAAAGAGTGCGACCATTGATTGTAACAGTTCTTTCAAAAGGGCAATGGGAGGGGATTATTTTGCACAATAATTTGGCAAGATTATAATTATGTATTTCTACTACCTCAAGCTGATATCAAATCTGGTCTAACAAATTATTATTCAAATGGGCTTTATTTAATACGTTCATAATTCAAATCTCCTTCAAATCTGTTCCTCCTTTAAAATTACAACTATCCTCAGAGAAAAACATCGTATAACTACGAGACTATTTTCCCAAATTGGGAAAGTCAATTCTAAACATCAGTAAAATTGCTTAGGAAGCAGAACAGGTAGCCAAGTTTGACCAAGAACTTTTAAGAGCAACAGTCAGTGTATCTACGGTAGCGGCCAATTGTGCAGAAAGCACCCAAACAAGCTGTGTTGCATCACTTACCATAAAACTTCCCATCTGTATCCCGCACAATTAAAAATTGTTCTAAATAGTGAGCTAGTGGAGCTTTTTATGAAAATACGATTGTTTCATCAGCAAGATGCGGCTCAAATAGCGCAGTTATTCCACGAAACAGTACGTGAAATTAACATTCGTGACTACTCAAGCAATCAGGTCAAAGCATGGGCACCAGACAATATCTATTTTAGAGACTGGGCAGAGCTTGGTTCGGAACAATTCACTTATGTCGCTGATGATGATGGTGTAATTGCAGGTTTCGGCGAGTTAGAGTTGAGCGGACACATAAACTGCTTCTACTGCCATAAAAATTATCAAAGAATGGGTATTGGAAGTAAGATTTACTCTGCAATTGAGGCAAAAGCTTATGAATTAGGAATTAATCACTTATACACCGAAGCAAGCATTACCGCCAAATCCTTTTTCTTGCATATGGGATTCCAAATAATCAATGAACAACAGGTAGAACGTAGGGGGGAACATTTTGTTAATTACGCAATGGAAAAGTTTTTGATTTCAGGTTGATAAATTAAATTTCCCCAGACTTTACCACAAGGAACAATAAATATTATCGACTGTTTTTTATGGAGCTTCTGAGGAATTAGAATTATCTGGATTATTTGGTTTATTAGAATTAGGCAATTGCTTTTGCTGATTATTTTGATTAGTATAGTTCTCTAATTGAGAGAGTCCCTGCTTGGCGACATTTTCGGCAGCTTTTTGGAATAATGGTTGTAATTTATCTTGCCAGTATTTAATATTAGGTAACTTTTCAGGATGTTTTTGATAATCCAAAACTTTATCCCATTGACCTTGTTCAAGTGCTGTATTGATGTCATTGAATAGAGCATCTGCTTTAGCCCAATCTTGCTGCCATTGGGCAATCATAGCAGCAGTTTCTTTAATACCAGATGAAGCACTGCCAGAAATAGATTTTAGCAGGGCGATCGCTCCTTGCAAATCTCCTGATTCATACTTCTTTTTTGCTTGTTCTACAACCTTCTCCCTGTCATCGCCAGATTGTGATTGATTTGGTGTTTCAGACTCAGAAGTGAAGGGTTCAGAAGTGAATGGTTCTGATTTATTAGGCAATGGAGTTGTTACATTGCTAGGTCTAGGTTTTGGCTTCGGAAGCGGTCGAGTAGAAATCAGAGTATTATCATCTACTGTTTTAATTGCAATACCTTTGTCTCGTAGACAAGAAACCCATTGTTCATTATTGTCTATCACATCCGAGTGTGCCCAAGCCAAACGTCCAGAGTTACGTTTAACTTCTATCCAACCCCGTTTTGTGCGCTTGCCAGTAACCTCGAACTTAGTATCATTGGGAACTGTTTGTACGATGTTATCGGAATTGATTGAACTAGGTTCAGAACGGATATTAGAATTGCCTACTACAACAGCTAAACATTTGTTGGCTGAAGCTGTATCATTACCTGTTAAATTAGCAGCTAAATTTTTTATATTTGGATAAACATTTGTTACTAAGGCAGCAGCACCACCTGCTAATAATATTCCAATTATTAGGGGTAATGGGTCGGGTTTGTTAGAGTCTTGACGGGGAGGTGTGACAATAACTGGGTTCGCGGGTGCAACTGCGATCGTTTGTTGCCGAGAACTTTGAGATGAAGTTTTGATCGGTTGATAACTGGAATTTCTGCGAGATTCTTGTAGCTTAGAAGCTATAGCAACGGGATTCATGGCCTCTCTACAGGCTTGCAGGGCCTCTGCTGCACTTTGATAACGGTCTTTAAAGTGATAACGCACCATCTTGCTCAAGACTTCTGCCAATCGAGAGTTCACCGAAGCTAAATGCTGCCAGATGATTTCGCCAGTATTGGGGTCTTCTTGCAATGCCGTTGCAGGTACTCCCGTAAGCGCTTGAATGGCAATGATGCCTAAAGAATAAATATCACTATTGGGGCGGGGTTTGCCTTGTCCTTGTTCTGTTGGCATATAGCCGGGAGTACCAATAACTACTGTGGCAGTGGGTTGTGTCCCGGCTGTCACTAATTGCGATCGCAATTGTTTCACAGCCCCAAAATCAACTAAAACTAATTTATTGTCGGCAGTGCGACGGATGATGTTATCTGGCTTGATGTCGCGGTGAATCACGCTTTGGCTATGCACAAATTCGAGTATACTTAGTACTTCTTGTAACAGCTGGTTTACTTGGCTTTCAGTCCAACGTTTACCAGGTAAAAGCTCCTCATTTAAGGTATTTCCTTCAATAAACTCTTGTACTAAATAGAACTCTTGATTTTCGTCAAAGTAAGCCAACAGCCTGGGGATTTGATCGTGGTGACCCAGCCTTTCTAAGGTTTCAGCTTCACTATGAAATAGACGCTTAGCAGTGTCAAAAACTCTCGGATCAGAACTCGTAGGTTTTAGGTGCTTAACAACGCACATAGGGTTGCCTGGACGCCTAGTATCTTGAGCAATATAAGTTTGACCAAATCCCCCCGTGGCAAGGACTCTAATTACTTGATAACGATTGTCTAATAGCTTGCCGATCATATTCCCTCCCCAGTGTTAACACCCAATTTTGCAGATGGTAATTAATATCTCCAAATTTTTCTCCATGAAATCCGCTATCTTGAGAAAAGATTTGAACTAAAAATGCAGTTTTTTAATAAACGCAAATTGTTAATTTTTTTTCAGCATCTTTTTTGATTACCAATGCCACCTAAAATAAACAACTCAATTGCGTGGCAGCAGGCTGAACTGCTCATGCAACCTGCTTTCATCCGCGTGGTCGATAACATTCGCAAGCACCTAGATGTGTCTGCGTGGGTAGGAACTTACCATGATGTATTGATTTGGCCCGCTAATACCACTAATGAAACGAAAGCGATTGTGACTCAGCTGTTGCAAGAGATGGAAACTGCTACACCAGAACAAGCAGATGAAATCAGAGAAACTCTTGCTCATCTACCAATGCCCCATCCAGGATATCATCTGCGTTTGCAGCGTCAAGAGCAGCAAGTAAGTATAGATCTGTGGGAACTGTGTTATCAAGTATGTTTTCTTGATTACAGTCCAGATGTTGAAGCAGCTGATATTGATACTAGTTTAATTGATGAAATGGGGGAAGTCGATTGGCAGCGTTTGGAAGATAAAACCAAGGAGTTAGTTGGGCAGGTATTTGCTAGGTTATCTGAGGGGTGAGAACGCCTAGAGGATGAAATGCTCACAAGCCAAAAGCCTGTAGCTATACAAACAAACCCCAGCCCTTAAGGGCTGGGGTTATCTTACAACAAACGCTAAACAAGTCCGCAATCTTTTCTGTGAATTGGTATAATCTGTTAGCAGTACGTTAGTATTAGTAACGGCTAGGAATTGAGATGAAGTCTAAGAAATTACCTCTAGAAACAATACTCTATCCAGTCCCAGTCTCCATACTGATAAACTTGTTTAGCACAACACTTCGATAGCCTAAAACGATGAAAGCATCTGCTAAGTTCGACTTTGAGGACGAAAAATTTAATGCACCGCCTTCTCAAGTCATTCCCTGGTGTCAGATGATTAATCCTCGGTATGGCACAGATGGTATCCAGTCTTACGGTTTGGCAATTAAGTTGGACAATGCCCAAGCTGTAGGTTTTCAGCCGGATGATAATTGGCAGCAGGTGGAGCATGAATTTAGTTCTGGAGTTGAAACTGTATTTATAACTAGTACTCCTCACCTGGTTATAGTGCGTCGGGGGCCATTGTCTGTCAAAGACCGAGAAAGCGGCCTAAAACTAGGTACACTTAAAGAAAATTATGATGCTTTTTTAGCAGACAAACTAAAATTTAAGACTTTTACTCGCTATTTAATTTTCTTAGTAGGAGAAAATAAAAAGTTTCTACATGAAACACCACTGCAATTAACTCTTAATGGTGCAGCAGGCGCAAGTTTCAGCAAAACTTACTGTGAGTTTCAACAAGGCAAAGTTACCAGTGGTTTTGTTGCGGAATTAGAAAAAGCTTATGCTGCGTATAGAAAGCAACCTGTAACCCCCAAAGGGCCACTATTCCATGCTCACGGGATTTTTTCTCCCATAATTGAGTGTGAAGAAAGAGGCATTGAACCTAATACAGTTCTAGTAGCTTCAACTGTAGATTACAGACATCCGACTGTTGGGACGTTAACGCAATTTTTGATCGCTTCTGATTCACCGGAATCTACAATAATCTGCAAGGCTTTTGAAGAATACAAAGACTTTGGTAAGGAACCTGTGAAAGTAGAAACACCAAAAATGGAAATGGCAGGGGTTTCCAAATCTTATGTTTACGCTGATGAAGATGATTTCGGTTATCCGCCTTACTAGGGATTAGGTACTGGGGACTGGGGTACGAGGGGACAAGGGGACACGGGGACAAAGGGGACAAAGGGGACAAAGGGGACAAAGGGGACAAAGGGGACAAGGGGAAAGAACTATGATTAAATCTTGCTCCTTGTCCCCCATCCCCCATGCTCCTTGTCCTCTTCATCCAATGCCCAATGCCCAATCTCTAATATTTATTCTTTGAGCAGTAAATAATATAGTGAACCATTGCCGCCCATCACACCAGCGCGATCGCCTGCTAATTTACCAGTTCCCATGAAATAATCTACCCTTCCAGGCCCTTTGATAGCACTACCTGTATCTTGATCAAGCACAAAGCGGCTCACCTTACGATATTCTAAGCTACCAGCTTTAGTAGGATAGGGAATAGAAGTATAAACTAGCGCTAGCGCTCCTGGAGGCATGAGAGATTTATCTGTAGCAATAGAACGTTCTGCTGTGACTGGCACATGAATACTACCTGTGGCTGGTGTACCACTGGTTTCCTTGAAGAAAACAAATCGTTCCCAGCGCGGTAAATAATTATTTAACTCCTGGGGAGATTGTCGAAAATAACTAATTAAACGTGGCAGTGTTAATGATTCTAGTGGCAGCTTGCCGTCTTTTGCCAGTTCTTTGCCGATACTAGTCCAAGGATAATCAGTTCCACCTGCATAACCAACAGACGTTTTTTTACCATTAGTTAACTGAATTTGGGCGGAACCTTGGATATGTACCATGTATGCGTCTAGGCGATCGCGGAACCATAGCAGTTCTAAACCGTGCAGCTGGCTTTTATTCCCCAACAAACCATCTTTCCCTTCCAAATCAATGCGTTTTGGATGAGGTTTAGCCCATTTGTCAAAGTCTGCTGGTAAGCGATAAAGAGGATATTTATATACTGAAGTAGGTACACGGCTGGCAGTATAAATTGGCTCGTAGTAAGAGGTAAATTTAACACTACCTTGGCCATCGTTACCCACTGACTTATAAAAGTCAAACTCTCGGCGGACAGCAGCTTGCAGTTGTGCTGGTGACTTAGATTGAACAACCAACTGACGGAAGCGCACCAAGCTCCGACGTACCCGATCCAGCGTAATGTCTTTAATTGGATATTGTTGATAAACGGCGATCGCTGCATTCTTTTGCAGGTAACGTAAACTGTGATCAATGGCTGCTAATAGTGCTTGGCGATCGCCGCGTTTACCCCTGCTACCCCAAATTTGCTCATCCCAACCCAAACAAGCATAGCTAGGGGTACAACCGCTTCCTAAGTCAGTAAGTTTAAGTGGCAGTTGTTGCTCAGGGTTGATTGGTGGTACTGGCAAAGGTATCCCAGGATTATTCTGTACTGGCGGTGCTAAATTAGGAACCTGAGCAATAGAGGGATAGAGCGTATTTACAGAAGCAATTCCTAGACTTAAGGAAAGCAAAGCAAGGGTTTTTCTCATCATTTAATCGTATCTTTCAACACTAGAGCTAAAAACTGGTTCTACGCGGATGGCTACAATCCGAGATGGGCGTACTACCATGTACTCCCCTTGAATGTTCTTGATCGGCACACTGATAAAGTCATTAGAGGCAGACTTCGGCACAAGTTCGCCGCTGTACCACTTCTGAAACTCTTGAATAGTAGGAAAACGTACTTCTTCCCGATGACCACTTTCCAGTAGCAAGTGTACAGCGTATTCATTCGGTGTTCTAGGCATATGGTTGAATCATTTGAAACACATTCAACCCATTGTTAACTACCAAACCCCAGAATGGAAAGGGGAAGTATACGGGAGCAGAGAAAGCTGTTCGGCAGAGTTTTGAATTAATAACTTATCACCCACTACTCCTAAATTCTGGACTTTAACTTTTACTTTCGCCTATGACGGTTGCTTACCAGGGCACAGTTCCCGGAAATTGTTTTAGCAAAAAAAAATTAATATTACAAGCTAGGGCTGAATGTATAGCTTGGTAGTTTTAGTAGACCATATTTTTAGAAAATCTTTATAAAGAATAATGAAGTTACTGAGTTTGCTTATATTCCAATAAAAAATCCGCTTTTGCGGACTCTATTGGTGCAGCACTAACTGATTGCATCCCACTAATGGCATTAAGTTCGCTTTGAAGAAAGCCCAACCATATTTATAAATTCCCAGAAAACTTGCAAATAGAAGAGTTAAACTCCCTGATAGAAAAATATTTACTATATACTTATCATAAGTATAACGCTACTTGCAGGGTATAATAAGGAACTTAATGCTTATAAATCAAAGTGAATAGATAAAAGCCAGCGACAGTAAAGATAAAGATAACAGTAGCCGAATATACTATTACTTCTTTCAAAAGAAATGATATCCAATCTTTTCTAAGTTCTTGTTTAAACTTGAGTTCTCGCAACTTACGCTCAAGCTCTGCATCTTCTTTTGACGCTAAACTAACGTAACGACTGGTATATATATCATCAATAATTTCTTTTGTATTGTCTTTATCTTCCCAAGTATCAACATCAGCGACAAAACTGTCTAATGTATTATTATTCTGATTGGATACAATTTCTAAATTATCTTTTTTGAGCTTCCCTATTTCTTTTTTGATCACTTTTTTGACAGTTTTAGCTATTAAAGCTTCTAATTTTTTTTCTGCCATGTGTTGTTAAAAGATTTTCTCGCATAGCCTTTATGCTTAAATCTTACTGGAACCGAATGCTGAAGAAATGAAGTTACGGCTACCAGAAGCAAATTTAATTACTAACATACTTGGGTTGCCAATTTCGGAAAATCGTAGTAGCACTCTCCATAAGGTTTATTACGTCTATCATCCAAATCCATAATTGCCATTTCGGAGACTACAATTGCCATTTCGGAAACTACAATTGCTGTTTTTGATACTACAATTGCTATTTCGGAGACTACAATTGCTGTTTTTTATACTACAATTGCTATTTCGGAGGCTATAATTGCTGTTTTTGATACTACAATTGCCATTTCGGAGGCTATAATTGCTGTTTTTGATACTACAATTGCTATTTCGGAGACTACAATTGCTAATTGCGTTAATCTTGAAACAATTAATAGACGCAGACAGACGAGTAAAAACACAGATATAGTCGCAATTATGCGAGTAATTAAATCAACAAAACTACTCATCTCAGTCATCAAGGCACTCCACTATCTTGAAAAAGAATGATTCAAGGAGTATCTCCGATGACTGTGACAACTCGCGGTTCTGCTGCTGTAGATAAAGCCCAACGTCGCCTTGCCTTGCTAAAATCCATTAATGAGAATCTGGATTTAGGGCATGGATTAACGATTGAAGCCTATACTCGCCTAATTGATAATACACGTGCTGTTGTGGAAGCCCATAATACGCTTTTATCTAATCTTGAAGAATCGCGTAAAACAGTAACCCAGATGGACAAAGCACTCTCAGAACTGTCTGAACGGATGCTGAGTGGAGTTGCAACTGTCTATGGTAAAAACAGCATGGAATATTCTAAAGCAGGTGGTTCTAATCGCAAGCGGGGTAATCAAAAACTGACTTTGCAAGTTCCTCCAGCTGTAGAGGTTCCCAACGCTCAACCCGCCCCAACTGCAATTATCAAGGAGCCAACTAACGGACGAGCCAAGAATTAGTATTGAATATCTACATCATAAAGCGATCGCCTGTCGTGAAAGAGCGATCGCTTAATTCATCGAAATAATTACCAAACAATAGTAACCAAACTCGATGCAGTGATGTTTTGGTCACACGTCAATATTTTAATACTTGGCATTTGGCTCAAAATACAGGACACAATTTCAGTTGTAAATTTCTCTCCGATGTCCAACTCGATCAATAAAAATAGTTTTTTTCTCAGTATCAAACTCGTAAATAACCCTATAATCTCCAATTCTTAGTTTATAAAAACCGGATAAGTCAGCTGTGAGGGGTTGCGGTGTAATCTGGTCGAAATTTTCAGCCAGCCAATTAATCTTGTTCACAATTCTTTCACAGACAGCTTTTGTCAACTTTTCTAGATCAGCTAGCGCTTCTGGTTCATACTCAACTAAGTAAATCATCCGTTCCCTAAACCCAGCCTTTGCATAACCTCTGCTGCGGGAATACCTTTAGAACCTGCTTCTCTGCGCTGCTGAATTGCTAATAGTTCTTGCTTAAAATTTTCCTTGACTGTTTGATTTTCATCTGGGTCTGCGAGAAGTTCTTCTATTGTTTCTCTAACAGTTTCTCGAATCAATGCTTTAAATTCATCAACGGTGAGATCGTTAACTTGCATAGTGGTAATTTGATATAGGACTTATGTACAATTTTAGTCTATGCGTAATCATCGATGAGAAGTTATTAGTCTATAGGTAATAATTGATGAGAAGTTAAAGGTAAGTAGGTAGGCAGAAAAATTTATACAGCAGTTTGCAACTAAATAAGGTACACAATAAAGAACTCAAAAAAAGAAATTCTTCTGATTCCTCCTGTCTTCTGCCTCCTGCCTCAAACCCGTGGTCTTGTACTTCATACAAAATAAATATTATGGCATTTCAGATTTTATCTGGAATAACTCTGAAAATTTTGAGTTCATCTGTTTGCAAGAAATTCATCAACTGTAATTTCTGCCTATCGAATCAAACTCCTAAGTAAACCTGGCGCTAACTCTTGATGATTAGGAATTGATAAGATTGGTTTAAATTCATGCCAAAGTATCATGTGGCTTCCAGTTTGATGATCTAATACATAACCAAACTTTTCAAAAATTTTGACAGCTTCCTTACCGGAGATATTTGATAAACGTCCCATTTATACTACAACTTCTCTGATAAAAATTTGTGTTTCTTTAGCAATATAAGGTTTACCATGTTTAGCTTGTACATGAAGATATCCTGTAATTGCATCTTTAATATTTTCAATTGCCTCATCCAATGTTTTACCTTCACTCACACAGCCTGGAAGTTCAGGAACTTCAGCGACATAACCTTCGTATTCTTTATCAAATGTAAAAATTACCTGAAATTTCATAATAAATTAAGCTTGTATGGTTGAGTTTCTAAAATAAATATAACCCTCAAGAGGGTGATGTCTAACGACAAGCTACTGCTCGTCTACGCACTTTCTCAAATTATCTTATAAATAGTTCATCCAGTATAATTGCGATCGCTTACAGTCCGACTTGAATATATATCATCAATAATTTCTTCTGCTGTGCGTGTGTCTTTCCAGCTTCCAAAGGTTTCTAAAAAAGCTTGTGGTGGATGGTTTGCTTGTGTTGATTCAATTGATAAATCCTCTTGTTCTAGCTTCTGCGTCTCTTGTTGAAGCACCTTAAAAATAGTTTTTTTCTCAGAGTCAAACTCGTAAATGACTCGATAATCTCCAACTCTAAGTTTAAAAAAACCTGATAAGTTAGCAGTGAGGGGTTGCGGTGTAATCTGGTCGAAATTTTCAGCCAGCCAATTAATTTTGTTAACAATTCTTTCACAGACAGGTTTTGCCAACTTTTCTAGGTCAGCTAGCGCTTCTGGTTCTTACTCAACTCAGTAATTCATCCGTTCCCTAAACCCAGTCTTTGCATAACCTCTGCTGCGGGAATACCTCTAGAACCTGCTTCTCTGCGCTGCTGGATTGCTAATAGTTCTTGTTTAAAATTTTCCTTGACTGTTTGATTTTCATCTGGGTCTGCGAGAAGTTCTTCTATGGTCTCTCTAACAGTTTCTCGAATCAATGCTTTAAATTCATCAACGGTGAGATCGTTAACTTGCATAGTGGTAATTTGATAGAAGCCTTATTTACCAATTTTAGTTTATGCGTAATCATTGTTTTTAAGGGAAAGTCCAGTTCTCTAGTTGTAACCCGGTGATACGACTGTAATGACGAGTGTTGTTAGTTACTAAAATATAATTTTCTGTCAACGCAACACTAGCAATTAGTAAGTCAAACTCAGTAATTGGTTGTCCTAGTCTGCGGAGTTCTGCTTTTAATTCTCCAAATTTTTTGAGAGCAGGGGTAGTTAAAGGTACAACGGGTAAATTTTGAATAAAGTCTTCTGCACGAGCTAAATTTTCCACTATTCGTTGAGAATTATAAGCACCAAAATATAACTCAGCAACTGTAATACTGCAAATATAAATTTGCTCCCATCCTATTTGCCTAACTTTAGTTCTGACTGAATTAATATCTTTTATCCAATAAATACAAGTATCGGTATCAAGCAAATAAGTCATAGACTAATGTCACGGTTAGAAATAGTACGGCTATCATAAATCTCTTTGACTATTTCCTCAGCAGTCCGTTCATCTTCCCACGGGCCAAACCTTTCCATAAATGTATCTAGTGGATGTGTTTTTGGCTGCTCAGATGAAAAAATGATCTCATTCGCTATCAGTTGGTTTGCTTCTGGGATTCCTAACTTTTTGGTTTCTTCTTTAGCTGTAACCATGACTTGCATCAATGTTATAGCCTGACGTACAACATCACTTTTACTTGTGCCAATTTTTGTTGCCAGTTCTTCTAATATTTGATTAAGTTCTGGTGATAAATCTAGGTTCAAACGAACTATACCGTTAATATCATTCATGCTGTTATCCTTACAGGAATTTACATATATTATATTCGCAAATGTTAACGAAATAGTTCACGGCATATACTTGCGATCGCTTACAGTCCGACTTAAATATATACAGTTCGGTAACGGAATATTTCAGTATACATTCTTGCCTAAAAGCTAATGCCTAATAGCCCTCCCTCCTCATTCTCATCTGTAAGGCGAAGTCTCACAAAAGAATCAAAATTAAAATCAAGTCCTAACTCTGAGCGTGGAACCATATCTGAATTTAAAGTACAGATATATTGAAAACCAAGCCTCCTTGACTCTCTATCAGCTAGTTGTAAAGCAAGAGCTACTTGTCTCTCATCTACACCATCAAAAATTGTGCTGTCATGAATTAATATACGCGGTGAAGGGTCACGCTCTGACCAAAGTTGCGCTAACATTAAGTCATAACAAAATATTTTCATCTTATCGATACCTTCGCTACCATCACGTCTAATTTCTACTCGGAAATTAAAGCCATTGCTTCCTACATCAATAACAAGTGTTCCTGGTACGTCGTAAAGGAATCGAGAATTATTGCTGAATAAATTAATAGCACGTTCTGCTTGCTCATTCCTTTCTCCATAGTCGCGGCGTGCGCGTTGTAGTAACTGTTCTTTTTCAATTTTTAAGGTACTTTTTTCCTCCTCAAATTGTTTTAATTCTTCGATGCGTTTATTAATCTCATTAAGATTAGCTACATTATCAAGATAAAGTTCTTGTAGCATTGTGTATTCTTCTAAAGCACCATGCGTCTTTAAGACTTCCAAAAGTTCAGCACGGTCTTCAGTTTTGTCTCTAATAAAACTTTGTCTATAAGCTATTTCCCTCCCAAGACGTTTAATTTCACTTGCTAGAAACTCCCGACGATTCTCTATAAGTCGGCTATGAAATGTTTCTACTTCTTCCAGTCTTCTAATTACTAAACCTGGTAATTCAATACCAGCATTTTCATAGATACGAACAACGTCTTCCGGTCTTGGTTCATCCTCTGAGTCAAGACTGGATTGATAAAACTCCAGTAATTTCTGTTCAATAATATTTTTATTCGTTGCTTCGTGAATTTGTGAGGTTAAACGGTTAACCGTTGCTTCTAATTCATGGTATTGGGGGGCTACCCGAAAATTGTTAAGAGTTTCTTTTCTTTCACGTAGTTGTGCTTCTACCTGCACTTTTAAAGCTTCCAATTCACCTAGAGAACCAAAAATTCCAATTGCTACTCCAGCTTCTGTATCTTTTTTAAGTTTTTTAATATCTGCTATTAATTTCTGTTTATCCTTTAAAAGTTGTAGGTCTCTTGCCTCTTCCCAAGCAAGACCTAATAAAAAAGCATTATTAACTTGCTTATCCCATCCAGGTTGCTTTGGATGATGCTCGAATGGTGTAGAAAATGCGTCTCTTCCACGACGGATAAAATAAGAAATTAGTCCTCTAAAAGTAGGTTTATATTTCTTAGCTTCATTATCAATGGTTAATCCAAATGTTAGATTTCCCAAAACAGCCTTCCAGTCTTCCAAACTGAGAACTTTTTGATCTTCTTGTTCTCTTGGCTGAATAGGCCAGTTAGCAGTATCTCCATCAATTAGTACCTGAGTCCTATCGTCAGTATTTCTTGTAACAGTGATAACTTGATTTGCAAGTGTAAGCTCTAAACTAAAAGCCCAACCACGAAGAGTTCTAGAACCAAGCCCTTTGGCAGTTGGAATAGTGCCTCCAAGACAAAAGTGAATAATTTCAATGAGAGTAGATTTACCCAATCCATTACGAGAATCTCTTCTGCCAGAGTCTTCTGTGCGATCTGCTAAAACTACGTTAAAGCCAGGTCTAAACTCTACCGTTTTGAATGATGCACGATTACAACGAACAGCATGAATCATCAGTGACACCTATGAAGTAATCCTGCATTCATCTCAATTGCTCCTATAGCGTATAGGAGATCAAGAGTTAAAACAAAACGTTCAAATGTGGCAACTTCTGGCATGGTAGCAACAGCACTCCAAAGTGATGAAACTGTTCTTGGTTGGTACAATTGTTCTAATATTTTAGCACCTACCCCCAATAAGCTAATCGGCATTTAAGCTGCAATATACTTTACATTGCCTTTATTTTTAATTTTCCGATGCCACTTAATCACTAACTCGCCTTGATTTAACAACCTGTCTAGTAATGTTTTTAATTCATCTAC